>Ga0268249_1000077_pt1 | contig 61855 bp, 37 predicted proteins | sample AgamicAtPe_FD_200257 | JGI IMG/M metagenome (GOLD analysis project Ga0268249, IMG submission 200257) | Agave microbial communities from Guanajuato, Mexico - At.P.e (v2) (version 3) | ecosystem: Host-associated > Plants > Phyllosphere > Phylloplane/Leaf | place: Guanajuato, Mexico | collected... | reverse complement strand
GTGCAACAGATCAGTGATATCAATTATCGCGGCCTCTGGAGGTTGGAGGCTGGAGGCTGGACGAGGCGAGGAAATATTGAGCTCGCGTTGCTGACCCTCGACCGGCGCGCCCAGTTGGCCAGCCATTCAGATGAGCTGGCCGGCCGGCAAGCTAGCGAGCAGGGAGGGGGAAGGTCTCAGTTTTGCTCAAACAAAAGGGCTGCCTCTCCGATAAGATGAAGGAAGCGGCCCTCCATCCATAGGCCACTCGATCGGCCGGCCAAGCGCCCGCTCGCTCGCAAGCTTGGCGGCCGGCGGCAATTAAAAGAGTTGCCGGCTTTGCGGGCGCGACCCTCAGGAGGAGCAGCCTGGCGGGCGGGCCGCATTTGCATCCAGCCGCCATTGTAATCCACTTGAGGCTTCCGATCGAACAGGCTCTTCCTTTGGCCAGCTCGCCCTCTGCCCATTTCCGGCCGCGCGCTCACTTTCGCCGCCGCCGTTGCTGTTGCTGTTGCTATTGCTCTCGATCCAACTCTTACCATGGCCGCACTCGGCTCCGTTGCCGCCCTGGAGAGCCGGCTGCTCCCATTCAGGTTCCCATTGATGGGCGAGCTGCTGGCCAGCTTGGCGAGGGCGGCGCGCAAGCGAGCACACAATGGCCGCCACTGGAGCGGCGCCATTGGCTCGCTGGCATCAATCATCTTGCAGGCAAGCCGACCAACTCTACCTGCCCCCTCCATTCATCATCATTGCGGTGAGCGCAATCAGTTTATTGTTTCACTTTCAATTCGATACCCTTCAACTCGGGCGGCCGCATGAGTTTCGAGGCTCATTGACAGCCAGACACCCGCCGTCTGGCTCAATGGCCGCCAGCGAGCAAGATTGGGCAGCCTTATTCCTGGCTTCAGTCTCGCTTGCTGGGCGTCAGCTTGGCCACGACACGAGACGAATTTGCGCTCGCCCGCTTGCAAGGCGTCCATATTGCACCAGCAGTCTTGCTTGCTGGCGGAGTAAAAACAAAGAGGCCATTTCCTCGTCGCATAATTGAAACGCACGATTGTGTCACACTCGAGCTAACAGTTGCCCGTCCCGCCCCCTCGCCGCGCGCGACACGCCCACCCAACTAACCCTCTCGCCGAAATGCAGACGCCGACGACCAAAATCCAATATTCTCGCACGAGATTTACACTGCGAGCGTGTCCGAGTCGGCCCAAATAACGGTAAGTTGCGGCGCTGGTGGCGCCATCTCACCTCGCTCCATTCCCCTCTCTTTCCCACTCGGCCAATGCTGGTCGGCTGCGTTAAAACGAGCAAATGCTTACTCGAACTGCACACAACAATTAACTAAACAGGGCAAACGCATCAGAGACAAGGTGCGCGTTGAGCCGGCAATCATGGCCTACGATCAGGATACTGGGATAAACGCGCGCTTGAGATACAGCATCATCCTCGGCAACGAGGGCGGATTCTTCGAGATGAACGCGCAAACTGGCGAGCTCTTCCTCATCAGGGAGATCGACCTCGAGAAGCTGACAAACCCAACGCTCAGCCTCCAGATCCAGGCCAGCCAGGTGGACAATCCCTTCCGCCAGGCGCTCGCTCGCGTCGACATCTCGGTGCAGGACATAAACGACAATTCGCCCGAGGTAAGTCTCTCTCTCTTTCTCGCTTTATCGATCGTTCGTGGCCCGCCGCCAGCCAAGAGCTGGCCGGCTTGCAACGAGGCCACCGTCTGGGGGAGTTCAAGTTCAAGCTCGAGATGCCTTGCCAGCGCGCTCGCTCCCTTTCGAGGGCTGACTGGAGGTATTAGCGAGAGGCTGGCCTTTCGGTGTAGCTTTCGGTGGTGGGTTTATTTTAAGCGCTTTACGCGGCTGCCAGCTTAGCGTGCAATCGCCACAATTGGCGGCCAACCGAGAGCTTTGTCGCAGCCCGCTCGCCATCGATTGCGCCAAACTAACCGAGCAGGCTGCTTAGAGCGAGCGGCTCTCCGCTGGCCAATGATAATAATAATGAATTAAGCCCAAGTATCAACATTTACCTGCGTTCAATCAATCATTTGGAAAAGGGAAGGCGGCGAGCGGGCAAAATGTGGGCGCATCCTCCAGGTGCGAGCGCCCTCATTACGCGGCCGCCGACTCTTCTCGCCCGCTCGCCGGCTTTCGCCTGCCAGCAAGCAAGCCGCTTGCCTGGCTAAGAGCTGCGCACCTTCAACGCTAATCAGTATAATTGAGCGATTCAAGACTCCATTTAGCGCGCCCACTTTGCACAACCATTCGATTCAGCCCCTTGGCCGGCCACTTCCAGTTCCAGTGGAGTTCTAGCCTCAGCTTCATTCCTCGAAGGCTTCGTGGAACTTCGCCAAAGGCTTAGCGAGCACTCGCAACCGGATGGACATGGATTGGGATCAGTGATGTTTTCACATTTTGCCTTTCGCTTGTCCAAAAATATCCACTCCACTCGCTGCCCTCGCAAACTCTGCGCCTCTGCGCCCGCTTAGCCTCCAAGTTTCGCGCTCGGCGAGCTGTCCGCCTCTCGGCCAGACCGACCGGCCGAGCTGCTAAATGAAAATTACCTCCATTTAGCGGCATTGATTGATGCATCCTCGTTCCAGTTCTCAAAGTTCGGCTCAGGTTTCTACTCTGGCGCTTGGCAAGCTGGCCGCCAGCTCGTGAGCCCCGAATGGCCGCATGAAGTGCAACAGTTGGCCGCGGCTGGCGGAGAGGAGAGCGGAGAGAGAGAGAGAGAGAGCTCTGCTAACAGAGCGATGATTGAATACAAATTGTTTCCAATAAGCAAGATCAAGCAGACAGCTCAATTAGTGCGGCTGCATTGTTGTGCCCTTTGTGCGCTTGCAACATGAGGGATGCTCTCAATGGACAGGTGAGCTAGCCACTTTTAGCCAAAACTTGGAGCCGCTCTTGGTGGAGCAAGTCGCTTCTCGTTTGTTGTCCCGGCGCAACGAGAGGAGACTTTCGCCCTCATTCTAGCTCAATGCTCGCTCTAGCTAAGCGGGCAGGTAGAGAGCAGAGCGGAGTTTTGGGGGAGAGGATTGGGGCTCATTTGCACAATATGAGCGGCGCTCGCAAACCACGATCTCGATTGCGAGCGAGCCGCCATGATTGGCTCCGCTCGTTTGTTTGCACAGAGCTCTAGGCCCACGAGAGCGGCGCATGGATGGAGTCTCAGCCGGCCGAGACTCCGGAGTTCGGATGGCGCCAATTGTGGGCCAGCAAAATGTGGAATGGCCAACATGAATATGGAAATGGCCTTACAGAATCGGGCCAGCTCAGGCCAACCAAACAGGCCGCCTCCATGGGCCAGATGGATTTTGTGCGCTCGATGGAGGGTCGAATGGTTTGAGTGTGTGCCAATCGCGTTAAGATCATCATCAGCTCCCTGCCGCCGAGATGCATATCGCATCTGGGCTGGCTGGAGTGCACTCTAGCCAGCCAAGCGGCGGCGGCGGCGGCGGCGCGAGAGGTCGAGTTGGCCGTGTGACTGCGCTAATGGCGCCAAAACATCGGCCAAAAGGGTCTTGAGCCCGAAGATCACCCAAGAGTGACGCCGAGCGATGCGAGCGAAGAGGCAACAGGCAGAGGAGGGGCCGCTTGCGCCGGCCGCCAGGTGTCCAACCTCGCGCGCCCTTCACCTGCCCCCCAATTCGCTCCTCTGGCGCTCTAATTGGAGCTGGCCCGAGGCCTTTCGAGCGCCAAAGTGGCCAGCCAGTCGCTCGGCTCCCTCCAATAAGCTGCATACACTGCGAGCCGGCCTCTTGTTGCGCATTCAAAGGCTTCATTAGCGCAACGGGGTGACCTTGTTGTGCTCTCGCGAGCGGCCGCCGAGTTAAATGTCAAAAGTCACAGGTGGCCGCGCAGGCTGCCCGTGGGCAAATGGCGCAACACATGGCGGCCGATACACTTTTGGGTGGCAGAGGAGCCTGTCTTTGCCTTTGCAGCGCATGATTGGCTCGCCGAGTCAACGGGCCGTCTCGCTGGCGCCCAAATAATCGCTCGATTCATGGCGCCCAAAGGGGCAGAGTATGGCGCCGCTTCCACTGGCGCCACTGCAGCTTGGCCGACAAAGAAACGACAAAGAAATGCTAATGAGCCGGCGGATCCGCTCGAGGGACGGATATTGAGCGGGCCAGGTGCGTCTGGCTCAGCCCTGCTCTGTTCTGCCGGCCGCTTGAGCGTCGTTAGCGTGCACTACAGGCTGCTTGCTCCAGCTTCGGCCTCGGCCTCGGCTTCGTCTCAGGCTCAAACTTAGGGGAGAATTTTTAATTTTTATTCTCCAAATCAGCGAGAAAGAGAGGGACAAAGCTCTAGGGCGAGGTGCTCGGGAGTTGGCCAGCTCAGCCAAGAGACTCGCTCGCAAGGGGAGCACCTGTTGCATCCTGGAGCCAAAGAGTGTGTGGGTTACGCGCAGGGCGAGCGAGCTAGCGAGAGAGAGAGAGAGAGAGAGATACGGCTCAATTCATTTTGATTGCGTGAAGCAGGATCGTAGGTCCAACCAGCCTGGGTTGAAAACTTGCCCATATTATTGGACGGCCGCGCCATGGGAACAGTTGGCCGTGCTCGCGCTAGAGCGCCCATCTTCCCATAAGCATCCACTTGCTCGTCGTGATCCCTTCAAGGCTCATTAGTTTGCCGGACTAAATCTTGGAGGCGCTCGCAATTGGAGGCTGTTCTCGCAGTGGCCAGCTCAGGGGGCAGACTGCGCCCGCCCATCAGCCGATCATATATCACACATCACCCTTTTCATTATGGAAATCTACCCTCGCAAAGTTTTGCCGACCGCTCAAAAGGGAACTGATTGCTTGCGAGCGGCCAACCAACAGGTTGTTGTTGTTGTTGTTGTTGTTGCTGTGTCTTGGCAATGGAAACCTTGCATAGGCAAATGGGCGCCAAAACGGTCTGCCAAGCGAGCAAATGGCTCTCGTTTGCTGGCGGGCCCGTTTGTTTAAAAATTGCCTACTCCATTTGCTCCAAGGGCCAAGTCGCCGGTTTCGAGTGGCACAATTGCGCTGTTGGTGGACGAGCAACACTAAAGCTGCGACCAGTTGGCCGTCACGAGTGGGAATGAACTTGGATAAATATTGCACCACTAGCTGAATAACCAACCACTGGATTCGCGGGCTTATTATTTGGATGTTGGTGATCTTTATTCGAGCGAACAACGTGACCGTAATACGTCGTGTTTAAGGCCAAACGATTAATCACGAATCCCCTTTATTGAAATTGATTTCTTTATCTCGTTTTGGGCCAAGAGAAATGAAGCAAATGGTGTCCATTTTGAGGCTAAGCTGCACGATTTATCAAAAAACAAGCAAATGAACTTGGTTTGCCCTTTAACTAACCAAAACTTTAACTTCACTTAATGGAACGATAGTTTGAGTACGATATGTACAACATAACGGTCATCGAGAATCTGCCGCCAGGTTTCACTGTCCTCCAAGTGTTTGCCACGGACACCGACCAAGGCGAGAATGCGCAATTCAAGTATCTGCTGCACGATGATTCGGGCGCCTTTAAAATAGATCCAGCGAGCGGTTGGATAAGCGTCAAGGATCCAACCAAATTGGATCGCGAAACGACCGATAAAATCCGAATGCATGTTAGCACCATCGAGAGGAAGCCAAACGTAAATCCGGACATTGGAAAGCGAAAACGTGGAACCTCGGTGGAGATAAACTTGCTCGATTCAAACGACAACACACCCTTCTTTGTGGGCGCAGCAACTAGACCACGAACGCATCCAGGTAAGTGGCTTTGATCAATCATTTTAATTGCTCAAACGAAGAACCAGCTTCAGGTAGCAAGCCTACTTTAAACTTTGGCTATCTCTCCATCTCCCTTATCTATTCAAAACCTTTGCATGATTTTCTATAGCTTGAATAGCGTCTGCGAAACTTGACTGCAATGTTGCGCAAATTTGGCGCTAATTTTCGCATGCCCAAGTTGCTCGTTAGCCTAATCAACTCTAAGCCCAGAGCTCGGGCGCCAACATTCAACGCTCTAAGGCTGCCCAAGTTGGCCGCCATTCGGGCCTCAATAGCGAGGGTTTTGATTCTAGTTAGTTTGGTTACGATAACTCCGCGCGTTTGATATGAGAGCGCCTTGGCCAATAGAAGCCTCTTGAGCATTATCTTTTCGATTAAGGCAAGCAAATCGCTGATAAGCTCCTGTAAGGCGAACAAATTAGCGCGACACTTCTCGGGCAACAAGCTAACCTTTGGCGACGGGTACAAAGGAAAGGATTGCGCGAGCGGTCTTTCTGGCACATAATTGGGGGCTACGGGTTGGAGGGACACTGTGGCCGATGGAACGACGTAGGTCACAGGGGTCTCCACCTGCTTTGGCTCCTCCACCACCGGCGCCTCCTTGATTGGTTCAGGCTTCGCCTCGACCCCCTTCTTCTCGGCCAACTGATCCACAACCTCGGCCTTCTTTTCGGCAAGCTCCTCCACAAGCTCTGTCTTCTCCTCCGTCAAATCCTCCACAATTTCGGTCTTCTTCTTAGTCAACTTCTCCACGAACTCAGCATTCTTCTCAACGATTGGCTCCAACACGGTCTTCTTTGCCTCCTCCGCCGACTTCAACACGTCTGCCCCCTTCTGCTCCACAGCCTCAACCTTCTTCTCGATCGCGGACCCCAACGAGCTCTCCTTCTTCTCAACCGCCTCAGCCGTTTTCTCGAGCAATGGCTCCAACACTTGCTCTTTCTTCTCCAAAATCGGCTCCACGAGTCCCTCTACCTTCGCCTTCAGAGGCTCTAAAACGGCATCTGTCTTTGTTTCCAGCTTCTCAGCTTTCTCTTCCAAAACTGGCGCCACCTCTTCCGCTTTCTTTTCCAAAACGGGCTTCACAACGGCGTCCTTCTTTGCATCCAAAATTGTCTTCAGCGGATTTGCACTCTTCGCTGACACTTTGGTCAATTTGTCAACAAACGGACGAGCCATCTCCTCTGCCTTACCTATCAACTTGTCCCCAATTTCGCCTTGCTTCTCCTCGATTGGATCCAAGACGGCTGCCTTCTTGGTTGAGATTGCATCAACAATGGCGCTGGCAGCTTGAACTTTGGTTGGTGGAACCGGGGGAGGCAGCTCTGAGCCCGATTTAGGCGTCGAGGGTACACTAGCCAGGGCCTCCTCCTCGACCGGCGGCGCCTCAATTTGATCCAAATCCTCTGAGCCACTTTGCGCGCCAGGCACATCTTGCTCCAAGCCGGCCTCAGGATCCTCCTCCTGCTCGTCGGGTGGAATCTCTATCACATGCTCGCCAACATCCTCTTGCGCCAGAGCAACCGCTTGATCCTCAGCCTGTTGCTGCTGTGGCTCCAGTAATGGAGAGGCGGCCACCTCCGTGGCCTCTGACTGTTGGCTTTCGATAGGATGAGGCTCGTTGGCCTCCAGTTCAGCCAACTTCTCTGAGGTCCTCTCACTTTGGCGCAACAAGTCATCCTGTAGGGTTTCAACTGTGTTCGACATCTTCTCGCTCAACAAATTGGGGCAGATGCAACTTGGCGATTGTCTCGCTGTACTAGGCTCAATTTCGCGCTTAAATCTACCCGATGAAGTAGCCGATTTTACTGATTTCTTTGATAGCCGATCAGCCTGCTTCAAAGCGCGCTCCTTTGCCCTAAGTCCAGCTGACTTCTTGGCCGCCCTAGAGCTAATGGCAGACTTGCTGGCCTTCTTCTCAACTGCGCTTGCTGAGGATGCGAGCGCCCGAGAGGCCGACCCGAAGCCGCCACCCTGCCTGGCTCCATGGTGGCCAAAATTGATCAATCTCCTGCCATTAGAAAGCTTGCTAATGCCAACAGGTGCAAGGTTGGTCAAATCAGAATCGACGAAGTGTCTGTTTGTTCTCGGGCGAGAGAGTAGCTTCGCTTGGTTGTTTGGGAGCTGTACAATGAAAGCGGCAAGGATGAGCACGAGTACACTCTGGATCCAGGCCGATTGTCGCAACTTGAAGGCCATCATTTTTGGTGAATTAAAACTTCTTGAGATACAAGCCTAGCTTTCCCAGTTGCGTCTCTCGTCTACGATTTTAGCGAGACAGTTCGCGCTCTAGACTAAACGAAAATTTCCAAATTCTAGCTCCCTAACTCTGCCAACACATACTCCATCTGCTCCCCTAATTTGATACACCAAATTTGCTCGCTAAAACGCTTAATCAAACTTTCGCACAACTCTCGGAACGCAGATGACCCCGATGTTGTGATCTCGCCAGATCAACAACATGGCAACAATTGCCTCAACGTCTCTGGAGCCCCAAGCACAGACTCGGTAGGTTTTGTAATTAGCTCGCGAGTTGTAATTAGCCAGTCAACTTTATCATTACTAACTATGATGAATACTCTACCCGTTCGTATTCGGATGCAAAACAACCATTGTTTTTCTACCAACTTACAATCTAGGATTGCGTTGTGCCCATAAACCTGTACAACTTCAACGTGCTTGAAACTGCCTCTCCTGGAACACAAATCGGGCACGTCTATGCCTATGATCGCGATTTGGGCGACAATGGACGAGTTCAATACTTCAAACAAAATGATAGCATCTCGCTCGGCGCCCCATTTGACGTGAATCCTTTGAACGGCTCCATATTTGTCTTGCCCCAATTTACTCGCTTAGCGAGAAAACAATCCTCTTACACGATGTTCGTCAAGGCCATTGATTCTGCCCAGATCCATTTTGAGAGACGTCACTCGGTTGCGGTTATACAAATCAATGTCACAGACATCAACAACTCGGTTCCTGAGTTTGTTGGCACTACTCCTTTTGAGGCCTATGTAGGCGAATCGCTGCCTGAGGGTGCCTTTGTTACGCAAATATATGCCAAAGACGACGATTCGATTACGGAACAGCTCGAATATTCTATAGTTGCAGGAAATGACGAAAAATTGTTCATCATTGATAGTAAGAGTGGTAAAATTTATACAGCTTCTGTTTTGGATTACGAACGAAAGCAGTCGTACGATTTGTTGGTTCAGGTTAGCGATGGAGTCAACACTGCAGTGGCCCCATTGATAATCAACATAATTGATATCAACGACCAGCAGCCCGTCTTTGCGCATCAATTCTACAACTTTACTGTGCTCGAGGAATCGGGCGCCAACCAGACAGTCGGTCAAATGAGCGCCCTAGACAGGGACTCGGGCAAAAACGCTCATCTCACCTATAGCCTGGTGGGCGAGCACGCAAACGATGCCTTTATTTTAGATCCCACAAGTGGGCTCATGCGAACAAGACGCTCGTTGGATTGTGAACTCGAGCCAGTTATTGATTTTCTAGTTGTTGCTCGTGATGGTGGAATTCCGCAATTGTCTGGAACAGCAAATGTACGAGTTCGAGTGGACGATCTCAATGATTGGGCACCAAGATTTGAGCAAGCACGTTACGAGGTCGAGGTCCAGGAGGAGCTAGAGGCTCCCATTGATATTTACCAAATCAAGGCGCATGATAAGGATCGCGATGAGAATGCAATCATCAAGTATTTGATCATTGGTGGCAACGAACATAATTTGTTCAACATAAATGCAGACACAGGACTCATCTCAACAGCCTCAAGGTTGAACTATGAATCTAAACGCGAGCACAGACTCCAGGTTGCGGCTCGAAATGTTAGACCATTCCAAGGTCCTCAGGCGAGAAGTATCGTGAACCCAGCGGTTGAGATAACAATCAAGGTTCTGGATATAAACGACGAGTTGGTTGTATTTGATAAGCAAAGTTATCATTGGAAATTGAGCGAATTGACAGCCAAAAACACAATTATAGGCAGAGTGAATGCGTCCAACACTCACAGGGGCCCTTTGGAACAAGAGATTGTGTATTGGTTGGGTCCAGTGCAAGTTTTGCAATCAACCAAGCGACGACAGAATGAAACGGATCAAATTGGTAATGGTGGCGGCACTAGTAGTAAGTCGGCCTCCCTCAGTAACAAGCTTTGGATTGAGGAGAAATCAGGAGAAATTGTGCTAACTGAACAGTTAGACAGAGACTCGCCATCCAACGAGCATCTGTTTAGATTTAGTGTATTTGCGCGCGACAAGCGCTCAATCAACAAGCTCAACTCAAGCGTTCCAATTGTAATCGATATAGTTGATGTCAACGACAATGCACCGACCTTTGATGAACCTATCTACAACCTTGAAATGCCCGAAAATCTGCCCGCAGGAACGACGATTCCAACTTTCTTCAAGGTTCAAGATATTGATAATGGTATAAATGGAAGGATTGCAGCCTATTACATAAATGGTTCGCGCGAAGAGTTGGACACTTTCCACATAAACAACGTCACCGGAACCATAACCCTCAAGAACAGTCTCGACTACGAGCGCCAATCAGTGCATAAGTTTGAAATACTAGCAATCGACGGGGGCCAACCTCAGCCTCTTGTTGGCTCGGCTCAGGTCGTCGTCCAGGTTGCAAATATTAACGAGTTTTCGCCAAAATTTGTCAACCTGCCGTACGAGTACCAGCTACAAGAGAATGCAGTTCCAGGCACTCAAGTTGGCCAAGTGAAGGCTATCGATCAGGATGGGAATAGGATAATTTATTCCATGTCCGATGGAGATACTGAGTTCTTTTCGATTGAAGCGCAGACAGGTAAAATCTACGTTAGTAGACAGTTGGTCCCAAGGACACAGTACAATTTTATTGTTAGAGCAACAGACGATGGTCAACCGCAAAACTATTCGCTCGGAGTGCCAGTTGTTATTCGTGTTAGAGATACGAACGATTTTGCGCCAATTTTTACCTCAAACTCATATATTGGTTCAGTCGTTGAGAGGCAAACTCGCTCTGGAACGGGAAGTCAAACGCTAGTCAAGGTCGAGGCTGTTGATAAGGATTTGCAAAACAATACGGTCACTTACTCTATTATAAGCGGAAACGATGAATCCATTTTCTCCATAGACAGACGGAATGGCGAAATTCGTGTCCTCCCAAACCAAGCGCACAAGTTGGATTACGATAAACGTAAACAATACACTCTGCTCGTGCAAGCTCAAGATTCGCACGAAACCCCATTGTTTGGGCTAACTATGGTTCAGATTGACGTGCTTGATGTCAACGATCATGCGCCAATGTTTAGTAAGCCAGCTTATGTTGCCTCATTGAGTGAAAACTCTCCACCTGGAACCTGCTTCTTCCGAGTGGAGGCCGACTCGCGTGATTCAGGCGACACTATAGTTTACAGTCTATCCTCGAATATGGCGGCAACTACAGTTCAGCAGAGGTCAACCGGAGCAGCGAACAAGTTTGGCGATTCTGTTGCAAACTTATTCGAGATCCATCCAAGTAAGGGAACGCTTTGTACAAAGGTGGTTCTCGATAGGGAGCAACGGTCCTCTTATGAGCTCACAGTCACAGCAAACGATGGCCGCTTTGAGTCGCATGCACCGATTAGCGTTGAAGTGTTTGATGAGAACGACAACAGGCCCATATTCGATAGTGAACTATACACAGTTAGTATCCCTTACGATTCGCAACCAGGTAGACCGGTAATCAGCGTACACGCTAGTGATCCTGATGCTGGCGTCAATGGAAACGTTCAGTACTGGATTAAGAATACGCACGGTTTGTTTCAGATTGATGCCAAAACTGGCCAGGTTAGAGTGGTAACCCGCTTGCCAGCCTCACCAAACCAAAAGGAATCGGCAAATCAAACAGCAACAACAACTTTTGAACTGCGCGTCTTTGCCCAAGACCAAGGAACCTCGCCGCAAATTGGTGAAGCCACTTTGGTTATAAAGCTAACCAACAGCGAAAATCACCCGCCGAAATTTGACAAATTTGCCTACTTTGCCTCTATTGATGAGAACGTCTCCGGTGTTTCACTCATTCAAGTGCAAGCGAGCGATCCAGATCCTGGAAAGGCTGGCAAAATCGTTTACCGCTTGGTTAAGGTTCAATCAGCTTCATTGATGAAACCGTCCAGCGCAAATAGCGGGAGCAGCACGGGTTCAGATAAAATCGCCATGGGAAATGAGCAACCCTCATTGTCTTCATCAGAGCAACAGGTCAATCTGGACTATCTGAGATCAGCGTTTAAGGTTGACAAGTCGAGCGGAAAGATTGTGCTAATAGAGCCACTAGATTATGAGGAGACGCACAACGTTGAGCTAATCATAGAGGCCAGAGATGAGGCTTTGAACGACGCACAATCAACTATGGCGTTTGTGCAAATACAGGTGAACGACATTAATGATAACAAGCCTGAGTTCTTAGCGATGCCAAAACTGTTACGTATTCCATCGAGTACCCAGCCAAACAACGAGATTATATACACAATCCAGGCAATCGACAGCGACTCAATGGTGAACGGAAACAACCAGATTGAGTATCGGCTCGAATCGCCCTCGAAATACTTCAACGTTCACCCACAAACGGGTATTCTCTACGCAACTTCCCCACTTCCGACGACCCTCGCTGAGGGTGGCCAATCGCCACCTGAGCTCCAATCAGATAACATGCCCGGTGGATCAACCATATACAGCGAAACCCTAAGTGTTATTGCGCAAGATAAATCCCCATTGAACCCTTTGATGGATCGAACGAGCTTTGATATCGAAGTTTACAAGGATCAAGCAGATGATGCGCATCCAATCTTCAACTCCAACCAATATTTCATCCAGAGCGAGAACGCAATCGAAGCCGGAACCATAATACTTATTCCAAAAGCAACAGTTCCGAATGGAGACCCCATAACTTATAACATAACTGCCATCGATACAGGCAGACAAACGTCAACTCCAGCCAGGAGTTCTGCCTCGAGTTCAACTGCTAGATCTCTTGTAAAGCGTTTTGCCATAGACAGTGAGACTGGAAAAATATCCACTACCAGCAAGTTGGAGCCTAGTGATCTTGCATTCAAGAACATATTTCACTTTATTGTCAAGGCAACGAATAAGCAAAATCCACAGTTATCTAGCGAGGCTGGAGTTATCGTGCGATTGTGGGACACTAATAGCCGCTGTCCGAGATTTCCCTTTACAGAATACTACTCCTCTGTTGCCGAAAATGCGCGCGTTGACTCAATTGCAGTGCCAAATCTGGTTATAGACGATGTTGAGAGGTTTGCGGGACAAAAATTAAGCTACCAGATTACCGAAGACAATTCAAATGATAACTTTTTCATCGATGTCAGCAGCCAGGGTGGTGGTGGAGCAAGCTCTAATAGCGGAAAGAAGATAAATGTTTCGCTTCGCGTTAAGAAAGCTCTGGATCGCGAATCAATGCCTAAATTTTTGGCTGGAATGTATACACTCACAGTCACTGCTTCGAATTCAAAGTGTGCAACCCAAGCTAGGGTTAAAATAATGATTGAGGACCAGAACGATAACAGTCCAACATTCGAGAAACCAGATTATTATGTTGAACTGAAGGAGAACTCACCGATCGGCCATGTTATTAGTCAATTACAGGCAACCGATCTAGATGAACTAGATACTCAGCGTTTGCGCTATTTCATCGCCGATGGTCAACCAGAACGAGATGTGTTCGAAATGGAGCAGAAATCTGGAACTATCAGCGTTAAGAAGGAGATTGATCGAGAGAAGTCTGCCAGTTACCTGTTGCGAATTATGGCAGTTGATTTGGCCAATAACACCGGCTGGACCAACTTGCACGTAACCGTACTCGACGAAAACGATTGGGCTCCAACCTTCCTCAACGAAACCTTCTATATGAACGCCACTGAAGGCCCAACTTCCATTGGAACAAGGATCAGACTTCCTGTCTTTGACTACGATGACGGTCTTAACAGACAGATGGAAGTTTACATAGTGGAGGGCAACGGGGGCAACGAGTTCAGATTAGATGTCGACGAGGGCGGACCCTTGCTGACGATTGTGCAAGAACTCGATTGGGAAAAGTACTCACAGGAGTCTGTAGGCAAGTCCCAATTTGCCTCGCCAGGACCCTCGACGGCTGTGCACACGATTCAGATCGCGGCCAAGGACAAGGGAACTCCAGCTCGGGTTGGCAGAACAACGGTGGTGATCTACATAAACGACATCAATGACAACGCACCCAAGTTTATGCACGAGTCTTATTACGAGTTCATCGATGAAAATGCGCCAATTGGAAGTATTGTAGCCACAGTGAAGGCAACAGATGTAGATAGCGCCGCCAATACGAACCTCACCTATTCATTTGTACGCCGCTCTACTAGTCTAACAAGCTCTGTTGCCTCTGCCACAACCTTGGCGAACCAACAAACAAGCTCTAGTCAACCACAAAAGCCAACTAGCCAAGCTGCACAGGTCAGCGCAACCTCGCCGGCATCGGCAACTCTAGTCCAAGCAAGGCCAAGCAGCAAACCAGCCTCTAGTCCGCAGAACGCCTCGCAAGGCCAACCGGCTGGTTTGATTGCAAGGCCACGAAATTTGAGGCCCCAGAACATGCAACAACTGGCAGCCCTCCAGTCTGGCGAGGTATCACACGTTGCTGCTGAACCACAAGCGTCCGCAGTGTTCGAGTACATAAATTCGGCATCCTCAGCAGCCAGCTACGGACCTCGGAAGCGATTTGCTCGTCAAGCTAGCGGAGCCAACCCGTTTCCGTTCGCTCTCGACCCAGTGACTGGCGTAGTTTCAGTTGCTCGACAACTTGACATAAGTGAGCAGCAGCAATACATCCTAACTATTGAAGCCTATGACGGACTTTGGAGGAGCGAAACTCAGATGAGAATTTTCATCAATGAGGTCGAGGACCCGAGAGATGCAAACGCCCGTTCTAGTGAAGCTACCAATCGTTACCGGTTTCAAGTTAACGAAAATTTGCCAGAGGCCTTGGTTGGAGTTGTTGATTTGAAGCCAAGGAAGCTGAGGGTTAATTCGCAAATGAAATATAGCATTGTCAACAGTGAAATGAGACAGTTGTTTAGGATAAGCCAAAATGGTGAGATATTCACCATTCGTGGTCTCGATAGAGAACAAAGAGCTCAGTACACTTTTACCGTTATGTTAGAGGAAAAACGAGCCTCGAGTAAGCTCACAGTTGCAGAGGTTGTTGTTGATATTTTGGATGAAAACGACGAAATACCAACTTTCACCCACATTTATCATGGAACCATCAAGGAAAATTCGCCGCCTGGAACTCCAGTGTTCTTATTGCCAACGACAACAATCAGGGCGATAGATAATGATACCAGAAACAACTCGCAGATTAACTATACACTCACTGGCTTTGGAGCTGATCGTTTCAGTATTCTCCAGAATGGAGCCGTCTTGTTCATGCCCCTCGATGATAGTCTCGTTCTCGATCGAGAGTTGAAATCCGAATATAAACTCGATGTCCATGCAACAGACAGCGGAAATTTGAGCTCGAAAACAACTCTAACTATCAAGATTGAAGACGAGAACGATAATGCACCAATATTTGAGACAGGACCTTTATTTGTCTTGATCCCGGAGACAGCCAAGGCTGGAAGCAAGATTGTGCAAGTGAAGGCTCGAGATAGGGACGAGCCAGGTCCAAATAGCGATATTCACTATAAAGTTAGCTCCTCAACATTTACCACCGATCACAGTAACCAACCTCATCAGCATCATCTGAGCGACGTTATCCGTATTGATCAGACATCCGGGGAGCTGTTTGTTGTTGGCCAGTTGCAACCCTCTTCCACCTATAATATCAACGTTACAGCAACCGATAGTGGCGGTCTAAGTGCCCAGACGCAAGTGAACGTGACTGTGATTGACGTCAACGATCACAAGCCCATCTTTGAGAAATCATCATACAATTTTGTTGTGCTAGAGGGCAACTATAGTAGAGGGGCCCTCAAACTGGGCACCTTGAAGGCCACTGATGACGATATTGGACGGAACAGCCAAATCGAGTACTTACTCATCACGGACCCTCAATATGAGGCCTCATTGCCGGTCAGCAACCCAGCCACTCAGCTGGCTTCTCTACTCCAGCAGTCAAGCCAACAAAGTTCGAATGTTGCACAAGTGTTTCCACTATCCATAGACGTTCATACGGGTGAACTATTTGCTAGGGGTCCAATCGATCGCGAGCAACGGGACTCTTACATATTCAAGGTGATGGCTCTAGACATGGGTGAACCGCCCATGAACAGCACTTGCGAGGTCGTCGTGAAGGTCAAGGACATAAACGATGAGCCACCACGCTTCTACACCGATCCATACCTGGCGCTTGTACCTGAAAATCTGGACCCAGGACACAAGGTGACCCAGATCGCAGCCTTTGATCCAGATTCAGGCGAGAACGGCCAGGTATTTTACAAGCTTGGCGAGGGTCATGAGGGCAAGTTTTATATCGATGGAAAGGACGGAACTGTCTGGACACTTGCGAGCTTGGATTATGAGCAAAAGAATTTCTACAACATTACAATAATTGCCTATGATCGCGGTTCGCCGAGTCTGCATTCAACAGCAAAGCTTTGGATCACAGTGGCCGACATGAATGACGCGGTGCCAAATTTTGCTAAGGCAGTTTATACGCTTGAGGTGGCTGAAAACGCAAGACTTGGCGATACGATCTTCGTGCTCAATGCTGGAAAGGGAGCCTTCAAGTATTCGTGGCTCTCAACTCAGCTGGGCCCCCAATATGGAAATCAGCAACAGTTGCAACAGGATGAGGGGACGGACACATTCACCATCGAGCCGAATAGTGGGCATATCAAGCTGGCAAAACCGCTCGATAGTGTCCAGAGAAACCATTACCGCCTGCTGGTTAAGGCACAGGATGAGAGCGAGCCGCCAAAATATGACACGGCAGAAATCAACATCCTCGTCGGAACTGGCCAGGGTGTCAGGTTGTTCGCTCAGCGGGTTTACGAAGTTAGTGTGCTAGAAAATCAGCTTGCACCGTTAGTTTTAGTTGATCTCAATTGCACTGATGAAATGATCCACCAGCCGGTTCAGTATTCAATCGTTGGAACTGATCATCGTGGTTTGTTTCGTATTGAGCCAGATACAGGCCGAGTTTCAGTCACAAGCAGCTTGGATCGCGAGCGGCGGGACAGTTATACTATCAAGGTCAAAGCAGAAACGGGCAACCTGAATGTGCGCCAAAAGCGCGATACCGCCATGCAAAGCCATGGTAGATGGTCGGCCTCCACTCTAACTTCGTCAACGACTCACTCGCCGGCGAGTCACAGTCGGCGTCACTCGTCCGACTTGAGTGACTTTGAGTCCAAGTCATATGGTCAAAGTGCCAGGTTATTAGCCGGAAGTATCGGCCAAAACGCAAGCTCGTTACAAAACTTCCATTTGGCTTATGATGAAACGTTTGTTAGCATCTTAGTTGAGGATGAGAACGATAACGCGCCTGTCTTTGCAAACAAAGGCAAACCAATAGTTTCGGCAGTGCCTCTTGAGGCCTCGTTCGGATATGAGATCGCACGAGTTAGCGCGCATGATGTTGACGCTGGATTGAACTCCCAAATTAGATACGAGATACAATCCCGCGGCGACGATGCAACGACTAAATTTTATATTGATCCTGCGACTGGGATTGTCAGATCAATGGTTAATTTCGCGCTTGATAGTGGGCGGGTTTACAACTTTGATGTCAAGGCAACTGATCGCGATGGTCAAGATAGCGGAAACTCGGCAAGCAATCAGATATTCGTATATGTTTTGCCTGAGACTAAAATGGTCCTCATGGTTACAGATACCGAGCCAATAATAATGGAAAAGAGATCACCGGAGGTTGTTGGCTACTTGAGTAACGTGACAGGATTTGAGGTTAAGATGGCAAAACTAGAGCCGCACATTGAGGGCGAAAGTCCGGAACCATTTAGCACCGACATGTTCCTATATGCAGTGAATCCGTCCTTGAACAATATCGTTGATACAGAAACTCTACTCAATGTGTTTAGACAGTCATCACAAACAATCCTATCGCATTTGCATACGTTCAAGATTCGTCGCATCCAGGGAGTGACGGTTCAAGAGAAAATAAGCCAGATGGGAGCCACAGAGATAGCAATCATAGCTTTGAGCACAATTGTATTTGTTGGCTCAATTGTGGCCATACTGTTGCTATGCTCGTGCAAGGCTAACCGAGCCAAGTCAACTAATTCAAGCCAACAGTCTATTTGGGATCAACAGAGAGCCTACAGCTTAAAGAATCCTCTCATGAATGGGCTTGTAGGTAAGGTGGGCAGCCATGGTGGTGGTGGATCTCCAGTCGCAACAAACAATGGTTACCTCCTCTCTAGTGGCCATACTCCGCGACAAACCTCAAATTCAACCTATTCAACGGGCGATGGCGCAAATAGTAGCGAATACGTCGACAGCCTCATCTCCTATAAAAGATCCTCTGGTGAAAGCGGAAACCAGACAGCGCCGATCACTGGAGCAGAGAGCTTGATGGCGAAGCAACATGAAGTGAGCGGAGCCATCGCTGGTACAACAAACGGCCGCTCTAGGGAGGTGGCGAAAGCTCGTGGTGATTGGACGATGGATTCAGAGTTGGCTGCCGCCATGAATGAGCACCACCTCCACCATCTCCATCATCACCATCACAGGGTGCATAATTCGGGTCCAAACGGGATAGTCGCAAGCGCAATCGGTGGTAGCCCGCTGAAGGGTCCTAGGGCTCGTCTTGCAGTGAACCAGAGCACCACTGACGATCCAAACACTGAGATTCATTCGGACAACGAGGTGTTCGATGATGAGGACGAGGAGGATCAACAAGTTGTGGTAAATGTTGTTGGCGACCAGCAGGCAATAGATCGTGGCGGTTCGGTTAGATCTGCTGACAGATCAATTTATAGCGGCGACTCAAACTGGGATACTGGCGAGGAAGAGGAACGGGCACCTGGATCAAATCACGTGATTGGCCACTCGCATCATCATCATCATAGGCACCATCATCCTCACCTTCATCATGCCCACTTGCAACAAGATAACCAAGACAATGAGTGAAATTTAAGCTTGTAAGCTAACCAGCCTAAAATAGATGACGACGTCTATTCCTACCCATAGGAGGCTAAACCGTTGAGAGCAAGGTTTGTTCCTTTATCTCTCAAATCTCTATTACTAACTCAATTGGCTCCTATTTATTAGAAATCTCAAACTGTGTGTTGTTTCGAAATTTATTACTTGTTGTAGTATAGAATTTTACGAATAAATAATCAAACTGTTATGAACAGTTTGATTTTCAAATATTATCGATCTCCTGCACTATTATGTTGATCTCTTTAGTCTCAAGAACAGTAATGAACCTTGAATTAAGGTAGACTTAACATAGACTGATGGTGGCAATCGATTCGGTGGTCGATATAGTCTGAGGTTCAATCAGAGAGATGCAATCGATGGAGTTCTTCAATCGATTCTGCTGGTGTTTCAATGTTTTAGTTTGACTCTGAAACCTGGCAGTTGACTGTTTGCTGCCATTCGGGCGCGTTAAATTCTCTTTTTCTCTGTGCCCACTATGCTCGCAAACATGTGTGGAAAATTCATAGAAACACGTGCAGTTTTTCAGGCTCAATTTGTCTACCCACCACAAGTCTCATGTCTACTATTCACCATTACAACAACACCAATCTCGTTTGATCATGGCCTCTATTCACTCGAGCGCTCTAGAGAGGTTCGAACCTCGGGCGAGACCCCTGATGGATGTTCATCCACAGGATGATGGAACAGACGATGACAATTTGGCCTCGAGTATTCTTAGCTGCGCACCAAAATCATCAACGAAATCTCCGGGCAATAGTTCAGGTCGTGTCAACGAAATCTGGGCCATCAAGGAGGTGGCCAACGGAGAGGAGGAGCTTTACGCCAGAGGGCGGTGTGTTTATTGGACTGGTAATTCAATGATTATCAAGTCTTTCAATTTCACCGATCAAGTGATGAAAGTGTTCTGGTGCCAGTTTGCCAAAGTGGATCACATCTGCATCGCCCTATCATCGGGTCTCAGTATTTTCAACAGGATCGGTCAGCACTTTCAGATACCACTACCTTTTACTCATCATGATATGTACGCCACGGAGCATGGTATTGTTATAGAGAGAAGTATTAGCCCTCTGGACGACTCCTCTCTTCCAGTACTATTCGCGTTAACTCATCCAACTCAAGAAATCTCGCCTATCCTTTTCAAGCCAGCCCAAAGGGGATCTCATTACGGCAGACCTCTAACATACTCAATGCCCAGCTACATGTCAATCGTTGGCCTCCATGAAAAGCTGCCTCTATGTCTGATGTACAATTCTCAAGAGTGCCAGCATAGCATTTGGAAGATCAAGCCGACAACTGACGAGGAGATGGAATATTTTCAGCTCATGGCCGAGGAGTCAACAACCAACACATTCGCAAACCAAAATTCGAATAATAGCTACAGAGACGGTAACTCGCACAGTTCACTAAATCTTTCAAACAAACAAAGGTCCAGTTTGATACATCACAGTAATCCATCCACTACTAGCGCAATCAATTTTTCGCCCAAAATGGATCTCAGAAGCAGGCATTCTGTCCTTGGTAATCTCGCCGCTAGTAGGCTCGGAGTTGGTGGCGGCTCGACACCTGAGGTCAACTCAACTAATGTTAAATCATTTAATTCAGCTCAGAGCCTCAATATCATGTCTACACCCAATAGGAATAGAATCGTCAACTATTTGCGTGACAATATTGAAGAGCCCATACTGCCAGAAATTACCTACGAGCAAGTGTGGACGGAGCCCTCGACTAATTCTACCAAGGGAAACAAGTTTTTCGGAACTTCTGATCTGTTGGAAGAAGAGTTTATTGTGATAGTTTGTCCAGCTTCAACTCAAATCAAGGTAATGAAATACGACTCGATCGAGGAGGATGTTCTAACATTTGGTCGGATTGGCTTTATAACTGCAACTGATGCAATGCCAATGCCTTCATTAAGAATGATGATCGTTATCGACTGTAACAAGAACGTAGTCCTTTACAGTGGATTTGATAGGATTACAAGTGTTACGGTTCCTCACAGTCCCCTCTTATCGAGCGTGCGATCAAACTCATCGTCCTCACCAGCCTCGAGACAACCTGGAGATGTAACTCCAATCCAGATGTCATCAGCAAGGAAACGCTCAAGTGTGGGAGAGAGACTCTCAGTTGGATCAGATGTGAGCATTCAACAGATGTTCCAGGCTTTATCCCCTGTCCCGCATGCAACTAGACCGGAATCAAAGATCCCACCTCCTCCTAGCTCTAGCGATATCAAAGCACTCGAACACGTCATCAGAAATTCCATATTCACGATTAGTTCAACTAGTCAGCGGGCGCGATTTGAAATACCAACTGTCTATCAGACTCAGTGTGTGGGGAGATTATTGAACGCAATGAAAAAGGTGGCCCCAAAAGAGCTGAGCCTAACGATCATATCGATGTGGTATCAAACCCGGCGGTCAAGCTGGCAGCCTGATCTCATGCATGCTCGAGATGAGATGAGGATATTCAAAGATTGGTTCTTGAGCGTCATCGGAGTTGAGGGCAACTTCTTTGATACCCGCAGCAAGCCGAAAGAACGAGATCTCTCATTTAAACTAGTCCATACTTCACCATCCAAAAGGTCAAGAAGGGCAAAAGAATCAGGATTCAATCCAATAGCATCTAATATTCATACTCTGTTTTTTGCAATGCATCTAGTATTTGAGGACCTACTTCTCACAAGGTTGAACTACCAGAGCGCAAAGGATCTATCGGAGCTACTTCTGGTACTGGCATGCCTACTCAACCTCGACGAATATCAAGACTACTATTGGTTGAAATTTCCAAGTCTACAAACTAAGTTCGGACGATTCCAGAAGCAGCTTGGCAGTCTACTTTCGAAGATAGACTCTCTCCATAAGCCTGCATTCTTTCGAAGGAGCCCTCCAAGTGTGATGGACTTTCTTAGCGATATTATAACGAGGAGCCAGATCCCTGATGATGGAAACGATTCCCAATTAGATCCATTCCCTGTTGTTGAAAATGTAACAGTCAATACTTATGCTGTGATATCACTATTCTGTGAAATGTTCAATGTTGATCAGAAGAAAGCAATCGTCCCACTAACATCGACGCTAAGCCCCACCACGATGAGTTCACTAAACTGGAAGCCACATCGATCGAAGATGGCCGACGAACGTGTTGTTCTACAGATGGTAGAATTGGGTAAGACTAGAAACTATCTTTCTAGCTTGCCGGAAGGAATAGCCCTTTACTTATGGGATGCAATATTAAACTGTCGAGAGCACCCACCGACTTCATGGACTGAGCCCTGTTTTAACCTGATCGGAAGGATGGATCTGGTTAGTCTTGTTAGAGGTCGCGGGTTTATCAAACCTTCAGATCCCACAGAAGAAGGCGAGGATGACACACTCAAGCTCATCTTTCCAGACGATATAAGAGTTTCAGAAGCCCAGCGTATGCTTACATCGGATACACCTGTTGAATTTAGCATCACTCAACGTCAAGGCGCCACTGAAGAAGAATCCCGCGATGAAACACATCGACATTTGTACTTATTGAATGTTAGAACTATGGCCATGCCCGTTGGTCGCGGTGCAATATGTCTTCGAACCTACTCGCCAGTGATTGGGGAGACGTTTGAGGTTCCAAGATTGGAGCTGAGCGGAAGGGCATTATCGGAGGATCGACCTATTGAATACACGCATGACGTGAGCGTCTATCCTTGGCCGTTTTTCCACAACGGCGTCGCTGCAGGACTAACAATTTGTGCGTCTACCGCAAATAACATCATTGACTCAACATGGATAAATTATAATCGTCCAAGAAGTAACATACCTCACGGAACTGACATACGTGACAGAGATTCAACTACCGCCAATATCAACAATGAGCATGCAGGCTTCTTGTTCGCCTTGGGTCTCAACGGCCATCTTGAAAAACTATCCTTAATGGCCTTACATGACTACCTGTGCCAAAACAATGATCTCACGAAATTGGCGATTCTTCTTGGTATGTCTGCTGCAAAGCGAGGCAGCCGCGACACGAATATAATCAAGGTTCTAAGTATACATGTTGATGCGCTGCTACCACCAAATTCAACAGAGCTAGATGTGCCCGCCCCTGTTCATGCTGCATCTATAATTGGTGTGGGATTGCTGTATCAAGGTTCAGGCGACAGTCACATCTCTAAAGTTCTCCTAGAGGAGATAGGCCGACTTCCGGGACCTGAGACGAACAGTCATGTTGACCGAGAAAGCTACTCGCTCTGTTCAGGGTTAGCCTTTGGTTTAGTTAATCTGTGTAGAGGAGGCTCATCAACAATCTCCTCCTCTGATCAGTTACGACTCTACATGCTCGGTGGGAAGAGAAAACCACTGAGTGCTGCACAAAAGGAAAGATACTTCAAGCAGGACTGTCATCGGGGCGAAGAGGAGTACATTAACACTCACATAACCAGTGCTGGAGGAACCTTGGGTCTTGGTCTCATGTACCATCGATCAGAGAATCAATCTGTTGCCAATTGGATGCGAGCACCAGATACTCAGACCCTGTTAGAGTATGTGCGACCAGATTTCCTAATTTTGAGAATGCTGAGCTATGGATTGATCATGTGGAAGGAGATAGAGGCTAGCGAGGATTGGATCAATTCTCACATACCAAAAATAGTCTCGTCCTATGCGTTCCAGCGCAACTCATCGCCAACCGCCACAAAACTCACCGCATCAACTGTTTCAAATCCAACAATCGACTACGAGCTTATAAGTCAATCATACTGCAACATTGTTGCCGGTTGTTGCATGGCTATAGCAATGCGTTTTGCTGGAACTGCTGATCGAAATGCCTACAAGACGATTTACAAGCACACCAAGATGTTGATAGCCTTGAGCAACAAGCCAACGTTAGCAGAACAAGCTGGCAGGCCTTGTATAGAGGCTTGTCTGAACGTATTGGTTACATCTCTGGCCGTTGTGATGGCTGGAACTGGAGATCTAGGGGTCATGCGAGTCTGTCGATACTTGCGATCGCGTTTAGCGCAGAGTTGTGTGTTTTACGGTTCCTATATGGCTTTGCACATGGCTCTAGGGGTATTGTTCTTGGGCGCTTGCCGCTACTCCCTGAGCACGTCACCCGAATCAATTGGTGCGTTGATATGCGCCCTCTACCCCATCTACCCAAATCACAGTTCTGACAACAGGTACCATCTGCAAGCTTTGCGCCATCTTTATGTTCTAGCTGCTGAACCCAGGCTTATAATTCCCAGAGACATTCAAACCAACAAGCCGGTGTACGTTAATATCACTGTTAAGCAGAGACAAGAGCAAGATCAGATAGTGGAGCTGAAACTGAGAGCCCCTTGCATGATGCCTGAAATGGACTCAATAGTGAGCGTATGCGTAGATGACGATCGTTACTGGCGCATCGCAATCACCAACAAAGAGGCTCTCAAGAGATGTCTGTTCCAGGATAACGGTTGCCTGAGCGTCAAACAGAAGGCACACTCATCTAACAACCAATTAGTTCAAGACATCGAAACATATATACTTCAGAGGATGCCTCAAGGGGTGATTAAATCCCGAAAGCTGTCCGCTCTTACCGAGTGTGTAAAAGAGGATCGCGTTGAGCAGTATTCAGCTTTGAATGAGTTGTTGATCAAATCCCACAAAAGCGAGTCAGAGTTTAGGAGTCTAGAGCTGGAGCAGTTTCGAATTGCTTGCACCTTGGCCAACAACAATCTCATGAACAAAATCAATCTCATCAAGCCTGTGGTCGGCGAATTCGAGGCCGATCTCCTTGAGGCAAATGCTCACGAGGAATGGTTCGAATACTTGAGTAAATCAACCAATTGGACGAACACTAGTGTGAAAGTAGCTCACTATGTGACTCTGAACGATCTTAGATGCAAGGATCCTGACAACGAGTTACTACTAACGCTGAGAGACTTACACATGCATGGGTCGTAAATCATACGAGGGCCGCTACGGAGGCGTTCAGATCTTCATGTTGTGGCGAAGTAGGCGGGTGTTGATTGGGGGCTGGTTCTTTGGCGCCATCACCGAGGCGCCGAGGGGTAGAGACTACGCAGTCAAAGGGAGCCGAGTCGGGAAAATTTCCGCTCAAATTCCAGCTTAAACACACACACGGATTGTGCCATTGGCGCGGACGGCGTCGGCGAGCAGTGGCCAGTTTTTCACAGAGAAAATAAGAGTTCTCTTATGTGTTTGTGAGCGCTGTATTGCATCGCGTCGGGTCACGCGTTCACTTCAGCGTATGGCTTTCGATCGGCCAGAACAAATATAAAGCTTTATCACTTTTAATTGTATACATTTGTATTTTTATAAGTGACATTGAACTCAAGATGAATCAAGGTTTTTCGTCGCCTAGATTGGGCTACGCGGCGCCAAACGACCCAAGACTAGTGTCACAGCTTCTGGCCATCCCACATAGCGTAGGCCTAAGTCCTCGGCTGCATACGACAACGGCGGCGGCGGCGGCAGCTACGACGACTACGACGACCATGAAGATATTGCCCGCAACGCCAGAAATAAATCAAGCCGGCGCACAGCTAGCGCCGCTCGACCAAGACAAATCGGGGAAGAAGCAGAATGATACTGTCCAACCGATTGAAAAACAAATGTTGCCACCTGAAACAAATCGAGCAAGCGTAATACAAAGTGTTTTCAGCACCGACCTCCGGAGAGGGCCGAAGATGAAGTGTCGGCCGAAGAAGAACGAGCGATTTGTTGCGGATTGCGCGCCATCAACCCAGGCGCCACCGCCGCCACCACCACCGCCTCCTCCTCCACCCAGCGCACCTCTTCCAGCCCTCTTCTCTTGGGACCTCTATCTGCAGCTTAGACCCTCCGAGGTAGCTCCAAAGGAGGCTTTCATGCAATCTCCAACGCCCCTACCAAACCTCTTCAAGCCGCATATGTTTCTCGAGGCGAGAGACCCACGCAATCCAAGCTCGTGGTGCTTAGCGAGCGTTGTTACAACCGAAGGATTAGGGATGCGTGTGAAGATTAGATTTGAGGGCGGCGACACCATGAACGATTTCTTCGAGCTAGTTGACTCAGATAATATTAGACCAGTTGGCTCGAAACCAGGTGAGCTACTATACCCACCAATGGCTTTCAAAGGCAACCTCTCGACCTATCCAAAATTTGTTGAAAGAACCCTTTCCAAACCAGAAACTGTTGTGGCACCTCCAGAATGCTTTAAACCAGCGCCACCAAAACCAAAATTGAATCTATTCAAGGAGGGGATGAAACTCGAGGCATTGGATCGGAAAAACCCTTTCCTTATTTGCCCAGCAACTGTTACAAGGGTTAATGGACCAGATTTAACCATTCATTTTGATGGGTGGAGAGGATCATTTGATTACGAGTGCAAATATTATTCTCGAGAAATTTTCCCCATTAATTGGTGTCGCGACACAAACCATTATATTACGGCACCCAATGGATGGGATGGACTTCTAACTCAAAAGAACGACACCTCAAAACATAACAAGAGTCCGCTTTTGAAAGAGATTCGAGCTGCGACAAGCCCATCACCCAACCAACACGCAACATCTCAATCTGGTCAGCCCTCGAGAGTAATTCAGCTTCCAAAGGGTAGTCCGAGGATCAAGCCAAAACTAAAATTGAACATATCACCCAAGATAGGTTCAACATCAGGCAAAATGAGTCAATCCACACCAAAGAAAGAGAGACCTAGACGTAGTCTGACACCAGAGATTGAACTTCAGGTTGAAAATTCGTCATTTGTTGATGAGATTGATGATGAACCGCCGATCGCAAATAAGTTTCAATGTCAGCGTACGGTTCCCTATGCTGAGTGGCGAAAAACGACTCTTGAGGGGAAGTCTCAAGATGATGGCCGAGTGAACGGAGGACCGAGTTCCAATGCCGCAAGCTCACCAACGATTGTCAGCGATTCAAATTCGCTTGCATCCACCTTCTCACCCATCGATACGACGACCGCTAGCGAAGCTGTTCTTACCGCAGAGGCAGCTTTGAAGCGCCAAAAAGGCAACAAGATCACCAAAAAAGTCAAACTTGACGGACTCAGCCCTCAGGTAGAGGTACCAACAGTTCAAGAGACCAAAGTTGAGTCTTCTCCAACGGACTTGAAATCTTTCAGTAACTGGACAGTGAGTGATGTTCTCAAGTTTATTAGCACCGATGAATCATTGGTCAAGTATTCAAAAACTTTCGAGAACCATGAGATTGATGGCAAGGCGTTTGTTCTCCTTACCACGGACGTTATGATCAACCACATGGGTCTGAAGATTGGGCCAGTTTTAAAGGTCAATGATCTGATAGAACAATTGAAACGACAAAAGTGATCATCTCATTGTTTAGAAACGACAAAGACGACACTTTCTCTAATGCCCTTTAAGCATCAGAACCAAGCAAAGGTTTTACATAGTTCAAATCATTGTTTTAATTATATCCAACGATGTAATTTGCATAGGTAGAGTCGAATAGAAGTTAAAAGACTAAAGTGACCTGTCATTGATTAACAGAATTTCATTCATTTGATTCTTCAATAAATTTCACATAATTGAACGGAAAGTGACCCTTCCGGCCGAACACCTCTCCCTCCCAACATCCGCTGATGTCAACTTTGGTCACTCGAACTATGTCACCCTCACGGAGGGTCAAGGCTGTCTTATCGTATGCATTAGGAATCCTCGACTGAATCACTTTCGCGAGACTCGGTAGTTTTCTCTGAAGCGAGCAAGGAACTTTGAGTTCGGGTTGATTGTTACGTATTGTTGATGATCTGATTTCAGCTAAATAGTCTTTTGTGAAGCTCCTCTTATGCCTGTGTGTTGTTTCAGATGAGTTATTCGATAGATCTGAATAGAGATATTGAAATTTGATTTTACTGCTCGATTATACTTACACGATCGGCTCTTTGGGTTTGGCAGGAACTTTGAGAGGAGTATCGTCAAGGTTGTTCAATTTATAGAATGTGAGCAATGTTGGTATGTCGAGGAAAATTTGCTCACCAATTCTGAAACTGACTTGCTGGTTCTTCTCTGAGGACACCTTATTGATGATATAGTGGCTGACTTTGTCATTACTTTCTTTGACACTTAAAACGAGATCACCTCTTGCTGTGGTGCTTTCACGGACCAGAAAGGCACCCATTTCGTTGTTGTCACTTAAAAGATCGGTAGCATCGTTGCGGGACATGAACCCGAAAAACCAGCTATCCTCGTCGTAGGGGTCAAACGATGGAGTCGACTGATTGATTGGCATGAATTTCAGTTTGGCAACAGACTTTCGTTCAGTATAAGTTTCAATAATGCATAAAATCTGATTGTTTTCACATGGCTAATAATGATGCTTTCGATAAGAGCCATTGAAAAACTCCACCTCTGTTGATGACATATGGATTGCGAGTATTTCTGTTTGGGAAGGGTCGTTGGAAGCCGGATTACGTATCATATTTTGATGGTTGGCTCTCTTTTTTACCAGTTCATCCACGATCGGTGGCTTGTTCGTTGTTGCAAAGTGCAAGTGGCGATCAGCACAGTGAGAGGATTTTTCAGGGGGAGGTCGCCTTCTGTGATAGGGCTCTGCTGAGCACGACGCAATAAATAACTTTTTCTATAATCCAACTGGATGGTCTAACCGAGATGCCGATGATCAATTCTCTCCTCGCTGAATCAATTATCTATTATCTCTATCCCTGATTGAGGATCAGCTGAACCATTCCGTGATCTTACTATTTTAAAGGGCGATCAACCAATCAAGTTGCAGCTGTCCCACTGTCAATGTTTTTACTTTCTCTAGAAAACTCTCCGTAAGCCTACTTATTGACTTGGCCAACATGTGGAAGTTAAGGGAAATTGTCGACAAGGCGTAAGTTCTCAGCTCCCCGAAAGCTAAATCTAACACCAGAATAGTCTCATAATCTAACTTTTCGATCGAAATTCAAGCACAAATCTTGTGATGAATTACACAGAGATGGAATCTAAGGTGAGAGAAGCAACAAATGATGAAGCGTGGGGACCAACCGGCCAACTGATGCAAGAATTAGCTCAGGCGACCTTCAGCTATGAATACTTTCCAGAAGTTATGGCTATGCTTTGGCGTCGGATGCTCGTCGACAATCAATCTAATTGGCGCCGCACTTACAAGTCTCTTGTTGTCTTAAATTATTTGATCAAAAATGGAGCCGAAAGAGTGGTAACAAGTGCTCGCGAGCATATCTATGATCTTAAGAGTTTGGAAGTTTACACATATGTGGACGAATCGGGAAAGGATTGTGGCGTGAACGTACGCCTTAGGGTTAAGCAATTGATCGAATTCATCCAAGACGACGATGTTCTACGGGAGGAGCGCAAGAAGGCTAAAAAGAATAGAGATAAATACGTCGGCGTCTCCTCGGACGGTTCCATCTCTGGGAAATCAGACTTGAAATTCAAGAATTCTTTCAGCGACTCGTTGAAGTATGAAAGCGAGACCATATCAAGGCCAAAAGAGAGCAAATCAAAGGAGGACACTAACGGTAACAATGAGCGCTCAAATGATAGCTTCAGTGACGACAGAGGCGAGGCAAATGATAACAATGATGGCAATAATATCGATCGAGACTTGCAAAAATCTGCCAAGGATGGTCAAGTTACAAGTGAACCCGTATTGGACTTGTTTTCCGACCAAGACCCAGATTTCGATTCCACGTCCAAAAATGCCACCAGCCTGATGCAGGATCCAGTTGTCAAGTTGAAAAATAACGACGCTGATCTTAAGGCAATCGTGAAAAGTATCGATATATTTTCTAACAAACGACCGAGGCCTCCCAGAGCAAATCGATCTAACATTCCTGATTTGACTCTCAAGAATCCTCATCTAGCCTCATCGGCTAGTAAGCGGATGAACCAACCGAACTCCGAGACAGACATGCAAGCTTGTGTGCCAACCACGAATTCAGGCAATATGTTGGCAAGCGACGATACGCTTGTTGACTCGTTTTTTGAGCTAAGCTCAGACGTTAGGGATTCAGGCTTAGTTAGCAATAATCAAGGCAATCCTAAAGATTCTCTACCGATCGACGAATTTGATCTATTATCCATCGGCAACGTCCCACATAGCGTTGCGAGTGTTACATCAACTAGACCTAGCGTTGCGAACTTATCAAGTACAATCAACGATATATCATCGCTTAATCTGACTACTAACGATGATCCCTTCGGCTTCGGCCAAATGCATACAAATTTCAAAGCTTCAGAGGTGAGAGACCGTCCATTATCACCGAGTCAGGGCAAAGCTCAGGGCTCAACAAGTTTAATAGACGCTATTCCAGCAACATCTGATCATACAAAAATGACCAAGTTGCCCGAGACTTGGAACAGTTTAGTGTCAGGCACAAAGTTCAATATCGATCTTGACAACTTGTTGAAGCCGGAAATGAAAAAGGGGGTCGCACCATCTCTGGATCAACTTGCCAGAACCAAACCGGTTCATGATGACCTGTTGGGCTAATTGGCACTTGTAGATCGGCTAACAATATTTATAACAACCAACCATTAGAATCAAGATTTGTTGAACAAAATGACCATTTTAAAGTCTTAAATTTTATAAGATCTGATCATCCTTAAATTAGCTCAAGCTAAAGCTCACTGAGGTTGGGGCTTACATTTTCGAATGAACCTAACCGATTTATTTCCAAATCCATCTACCAGGCACCACATGATAGTGTTTCAGGTAGTGAATTTAATTTATCAGCGCGTCGATATCGGTTACACCTCTCGGCACCACCCTACAATAGCAGGTTTACGAGTCGATCGATGCGAGAGTCCGGTTCCTCAAACCAGATTTTACCAGACGCAATGATAATGGATTCGGGTGGGAAATGTGGACCTACAATGAACGAACTCGCCCATGTTGTCCTTGATTTCAGAACGACAGACATATCAGTGGTGACTCTTAGTCGAACTCGTGCGGTTTGCAGTAACAGCGAATTCTATCAGATCCGTTGAAACCTATCTCGTCCTCCATGACACCTTTGAGATTGTATCCTAAGCAGCAGATTTCGCAGCTTTCCAAATTGGGCTCGCCAATACAGTAGAACTCATGTGCTGGTGCTACTGCGTCGACCAAGACAGTTAAACCAACAACAGCCACCAAGGCCAATACGAATGTCGGAAGTGTACGTGCCATCTCGTGATAGCTCGAATATTGATTGGAGTGTTCTCGTAATTTAGTCAGCAGATAGTTTGTATCTGTTTGAGGATTGTACAAGTTTATATAGTGACACCTAACAAAAAAGGCCAAAAATAGCCCGCTCTTTCTACTCGTTTATACCAATGACTCTCGATGATGAACTCTGCACTATGATTCGAGCATATCGACCGATCTTATATATAGGACAGGCGAGCAAGATTTGGGCACCTTGCAGGTGTGCTCTCCTAACCTGCTCAACAGCTGACGCTGCCACTTGTCTTCTGTCTGCTGAGGACCCTTCTTGTGATTATCAAAATTAAACACGATTAAATAAATATCTATCAGAAACGAATCGCGAAAATTGTTCGTCTGCGGCTATTTAACATGGGTGCAACTACAGAACAGGCCACTTTTCAACCGATTAGTCATGTAATTTTTGATTGCGACGGGCTTCTTGTCGACTCGGAGAGGTATTACACCGAGGCGTTAACGGAGGTTGCCGAGCGGTATGGGAAAAAGTTCGACTACCAGATCAAGGCAGACATGATGGGTAAGTACATAGAACTGCCTGCTTATCAATGATCCCACTACAATATGGCTGAGTACATTACTCAACGTCCCTCTCTAGGAACGAAACCAATCGAAGGGGCAATAATCTGTTTGGACAGACTAGGTTTGACGGGTCAACTAAAACCAGATGAGTTGGTTTCTCTCTACGAGAGCGCCATGAAGAAGAATTATCCGAAAATCAAGCTACTGCCTGGTGCACAGCGATTGATAAATCATCTGAGTGAAAAGGGTATCCCAATGGCCATTGCCACAGGCTCGGCCCAGACAGGTTTTGAGAAGAAAACCGGGCACATAGGGGACATACTGCGCAAACCCTTTAGCCACCACGTCTTCGCTGGCAGCGATCCAGAGGTCAAATTGGGAAAACCTCATCCAGATGTGTTTTTAGTGGCAGCAAAAAGATTCAAAAACCCTCCTACCGACATGAAAAAAGTGCTTGTATTCGAGGACGCCATCAACGGGGTCAAGGCAGCACTTGCAGCTGGAATGCAGGTAGTTTTCGTTCCGGATAAGAAGCTAAATCTAAATGGCGTCATGGTTAAACCAACGCTAACCCTCCAATCTCTCGAACAGTTCAAGCCGGAACTCTTTGGTCTACCTCCAATCGCTACCTAAGCACGAACTCCCTCAAGAGACAGAAATTCTAATAAACGATACGAGACCTATTCATTATTAGCCTTCAACCCCAATTACTGGTCCGAACTTTCTTTCTTCTTGAGCTCAAGCTCGTTTGGTGCATGACCATCTTGTTCCCCGGCGGCAGCGGGCTCTGATCCCGGTTCTGGAGCTACTAGGTGCGGTATTTCTACTCGCGGCATCTCGGGCACCACAGCTGGATCTACCTGGCCTGGTCTCCGACCTCTAATGTTTCTAAGACGAGTTGCTGATTCCCTTCCAGTTTGAACGAAGGCACCCGCCGTATTCCTGGCCAAGTTTACCACGCTCTTTCCAACATTACTAACAAATCCCCCCACTTCGAGAGTTACGTTGCGCAAGAGCCGACCTGCACCATTGATTGAACTGGCAAGAATGTTACTTTGCATGGGCACATGCGGCTCAGCATTGACCAATCTCTCGACCCTAACCTCTAGGCCACCCGTCAAGCCATTCACAGTCTTCGCTCCCCTTTCGGCGGCCCGATTTATTCCATCTAGAGTTCTTTTCACTGGAGTTGGAATGGGCTTCCGGTCACCCACCTCTTAATCTATAATGTTAGGGCTCTTGCTCATTGTATCTTGTAGGGGCTGGTGAGCGATCACTTACCTCCATCAGCCGATACAAGGGCTGTAAATGCAATGATTGTAACTGTCATTAAATACATGTTCATGTTTGATTGTTTGTGATCCTTGGAAATACCTGATTGATGATTCCGGTCAACTCTTCGAAGACTCAGACCCGTCCTGACTTATTGCTGGGATAGATTTGGTATGAGATGAAAATAGCCTAGTTATGTACCAAGCCAGCGACAAACATGGCAAGCTATATTTAGACTCCAGGCCCCCCCCCCCAGAATCTAAATATATGGTGAGGGGGTGGGTTTTACAACGTGTTTTTTATGTTAAAAAATCATCGAAGGCCGGAATAAACCGGATATTCTCTCTCTCTCTCGGAAAAGCAGCCCCCAAAGCATCCCCAGATCCCAACCTCATTCGCCAGCCTCAGCCGCTGCTCTGGCGTCCACCTCGTACCCAAGATTCACTAATCCAGCCGCGCAAACACAAGGTCTTGCGCAAGAGGTTCAACCGAGGATCCAAAAATCTCGATCTTGGCCGAGACATGGGCGAGAGAGAAATCAAGCGGATGGCGGCCGCCATGAAGAGGCGCCGGTCACAGTCACAGTCGCCGGCTCACCTCTCCTCCCCCAGTCTCGATCTCAGTCTGCGTCCATGTCTCGAGCTAACAGCCTCGGCTGGGTGCGGGCGCTTTAATACGAGCGAGAGTGCGAGCATTCGATTCCTTTGTTACCTATCCATCGGCTCGTCCAAGAGCTCGTGCAACAGGTGTTTGCTGAGAACGAGAACGAGAGTGAGGGTGCGAGTGCGAGCGGTAGTGTCAATTGGTTGGGAAAGCCGGCGATGGAGCTGCAACTGACAGCCTTAAAAGCTTTGCGCGGCGCAGACGAGGGACTCCAGGTTCGATGATTGGCGACGAGCAGCCTGTTCATGGTGTTGACGCCAGGTGGGTCACCCCAATGCCATGGACCTCCATCTCGCCGAGGATTCAGGGCTGGAGGCAACAATCGCTATGATCATGGACATTTAAATTGGGCTTGAAAGAACTTGCACGAACGATTAACGCTTGGTGCATAGAATATCAATTAGTGGTTGACGGGACACTTGAGTTTTACTCAGCACAAGCCTTCAAGAAATCGAGCCAGATCCACCAGATGTCTGTGCGTCTCCGTCCCTGAGATTGAGCCGAAATTTAATGTCATAAATTTTATTAAGAGGGAGGACTTTTTAGGCTTCCTTGAATAAGGTATCGTAAGGCGACTATGCTAAGTATCGTGGCTAGCGTGAGTCCTAATCCGGTGCCGATGAGTTTTGAATGCTCTCTCGTCCAAGATGGATCTGAATCGGTAGCTTTCTCGGCTGATGTGTCATCTTTGCCGATCACCTGAATCTCTTCTGTGAAGTCTGGTTCAAATTCGTCCTCACAGACGTGTACCACCTTTCCAGATGTCCCGTTATCGTAATCGAATTTTCTCAGCACTTGCCACGTGAAGTCATGACGACCTTTATCTATCGAGAGGGTGTGTATAAAAAGGAAGCCAGTTTGAGTGATGCTGTCCTCCTGAATTCCGTTCACGGTACTTTGCTTGATTATTGACTTGAGATCGTCGAGAGCATCTCTTTGAAGAGGTGTACCGAAACAGTTCTCCTGAAACAAGTTCATTTCGTGGTCACTCAGTAAACCATCACCATCGAGATCACATAATTTGAAGATTTTTATAAGGGCATCACGACACTCGTCTGTGAGGATTCGTTGATGAGGATCTAATAGAGGCGCCAGAGGATACACGACTGCCTTTTGAGCGGATGAGAACAATTCGACTATGTTTCTTTGAATTAGAGCTGACACCTCAATGAAGGCCTCAATTTCGACAAATTTGTGTATCACGGTTGTTACCTTGTCTAATGATTTCCCCTCATCGGCTAGATCTGTTTTGCTAGCAACCAAAATTATTGGCTTGTATGCTGTTGGTTGGTTGGTTTTGATTGAGCTGGCTGTTTGATAACCACGAATAAGAGGCATCCAATAGCTGGACACCCGCTCTAGGCTCTTGTCATTTCCCATGGTATATACAAGACAGATAACATGTGAATTCCGTATACTTTCTTTCAATTCATCTTCATCCTGTTCCCTGGGAGAATAATCGATAATGCAAAGTGGCACTTTCTCGGGGGTAGCCTCAGCCGGAATGGTTACGTCGGCCATCTTGGCCGGTGGTTTAGGCTCGAATTCATCGTTTACCAGGCTATAGATTAAGGACGTTTTTCCGACACCCGTATCCCCAACCAGGAGTATCTTGACGCTCTCGGAGCTAATTTCGAGTTGGACCATACTTTTCCAGTCCAATTGGACTAAGTAGAAAATCTCAACTCGAACCAGCCAAAACTGTAAAGGCTAGAATGTCGTTTTATGGACATGTGTAGCCGATGGTTCTTCGGGATCAAAGTGTGTTTGGTCGCGACTTGGTTCAGTAGAAAAAGAGAGACCTACAGAATTCTGGGTTTTCGGTCACCTATCATGGAGATTCAAAAATTCTCTGTGCCTGCCCGCGCTTATGCCCCGATCATCAGAAGTGGGCGTAACAGAGTCCGTCCGTTGATTACGAATGCTCTCACAATCAGCGCGGATCAAAGAGCGGGGTACACGACCATCAGTGTTTTGAGACACTCCCGGCAGCATTCTGTATTACCAATAGCAAACAGAAGCTCCATTGAGCAAAATAAATGAGAGAAAACAGGGTAGTTTGGATAGAAAAATCCGGTAGTGCCAAGCGCGACGACAAAGGCTTGCCATAGCCGCTGGGGGAGCGTGGATGATAGTGGCCCTCGGGTTGACGGGTCTGACATGTCACCGAAGGAGACTTCAAACTACTATCCTCAGATTCTTGACCCTTGCTTCTCATATTTCTGTAGGGAACTAGTATTCATTTTTGGTTTTGAATTCCGCACACCTACCTTTGTTGCTCGTCCGATATGCATTAGCAGCCTAGTTTTATTTCTTAGTATTTATTCCTGGTAACGGGTAAATTCTATTGTTTCTTTGCTGTTTTGAGTCCTTCTCTCTCCTAGAAATACGAGAAAACCCAGAACTCCATCTATCTATTAACTCTGATGGCTCCTGGCCCTAACTACGCATCGACAAAGAACCCTATTTCCTGGACCTGACGCACGATTATAATCGTTCCTGGCCTCTGGAGCTGGCCATCCTAATCATGGAAACTATACCAAGTTACCCGCAAACCGATCAGATTGATCCTGAGATAGCTAAGTTTTTATTTGAGGAACACTGCGCCATCCTCGTCTTGGAGGACCTACCTGTTGGTAGTGAGTTTGGCATCGACTTGACTGCTTACAGAATCGGAGATAAATTTAAAGGTATCAAACTGATCCCTCCTGGTCTGCATTTTGTCTATGCAAGCGCATGTGACAACAGAGACAACCGATTAGGTCCGAGATGTGGATTCTTCTACAACTTTCAACCTAGAGAATTGCTTTTGAAGAAGTGGTCGCCAATTGACGAGGAGTTCATCATGTCCGACCATGTGCTCACCGAAGAACAGGACCGCTACAGGGCCAACCTTCGAGAGTTAGGTCATTATCTAGGTCCTTACAGTTTTTCTTCGTACAGAACCTATTGTAGCCTAACAAACAAATTAACTCCGACAGTGGTTGAGTCCCTCATGCCCGAGTGTAAGCTTATAAGATCGATACCTTATCTCGTGAAGGGTTCTCATACTCCAGGTCCCATGAAAAACCCTAGATTACGATATAGTCGACTGAACCCATGTCCGGAAGCTGGTGATGAGCTTCTGCCAGAGCTGGTAGCTGAGCCAACGGCTAGAATTAGATTTACGCGAATATCCTTTGATCACAGAGATTCAAATCAGCCAATTGGCCATGATAGGATCACTCAATATTGTTTGGATAGCACGATGAAACTCGAACAAATTTTTGTTGGCTCATCTGGCAAGGAATTGCTGATGGGAGAGTTTCAATTTGCATTTCTAATCTTCTTACTCTGCCAAGTTTTCGAGTGTTTTGAACATTGGAAGAGACTCCTCAATCTCATCTGTTTAGCAGACTCTGGGATAAGCGATTTTCCCCATTTCTATGTAGACTTCGTTGGGTCATTTCTTAGTCAAATGGAACAAGTCCCAGCTGAGTTGTTCGAAGATATTATTGCGTCAGAAAATTTGGTCAGAACCTTACTTGATACATTCTTCCAGAATGTCAAACACCGCTGTGATGATTCGAGTGATTTGGGGAAGCATGCGTCGGATTTGAAGAGATATTTGCAAGAAAAATTCAACTGGCAATTCGACATTGAGGCTGAGGACGAGCAGCCTGTAACAGTTTACACCTAATGCAAGCATACTTTTGAAGAATAGTATCTACTCACGATCGAAGAAAACCAATAAGTACGTGGAGAACTAAATGGTGACGCTAAGAGCACAATCCTAGTGAGCCACAATAAATATATGGACCACCTCTGTTCTCTAGCCACGAGACATGTCTTCAGGCTCGTCAAATAAGCTATACGTTACGAACGACTATTCCGTTTTATCTAAGTACTCTGCCGTCAAAACAGGGTACTCCTCAGATGAGATATTGAAAGATTTCGTTGAAAAATGGATCAAAGTCAAATCATGGAGAAGGGCTCCATTAGTTAATCGCGGTTATGCGGCCCGAATGTTGGCCATGGATTGGATCATTGACAGGGCAATCAAGTTTGAATCAATAGACTGTTTTATTGTCCTAGGAGCTGGTTATGATACATCAGCCCTCAAGCGGCTTCACTGTTGTCGTTGGATCGAGATTGATCTTCCCCAGGTTGTAACCCAGAAGCGTGAATTCATCTGTGATAGAAAATTGCTGGACGGATATGGCTTGATAAAGCTAGATCCAAGTGTGTTCAGCTCCAAGTCTCATGAATATCAACTTATAGCTTGTGATCTCTGCGATATCCCTGAATTAGATCGAACTCTCAGAATAGCATTGGAGGGTTTGGATAGGATCAGAAACGTTGCCATTCTTAACGAGGTTTGTCTTTGCTATCAAGATATTGAAAGGGTCGAGAAAATTCTTGGGGTTATGATTGAACTGCTCCGAGTCTTAGCACTTAGAGTGCACTACATAGGTTATGAGCAGATTAGGCCAGCCGGAAGCAGCCAATTTGCACGATTCATGAGCAACCACTTCGTGACGCTCGGATATCCGCTCAAATACTTTCCTACATCAGAGCAGATCAGAGCTCTGCTCGGCGAGCGTCTCAAGCTTAATCATATCACTATCTCAAGCATGTTTCAGATTTTTCATAACGCCTTACGATATCATACTCTAGCAGTTGAAGCTTTCCAGCGAGAACCCTTCGACGAGTATGAAGAGATGGACCTCTATTTGAGCCATTACGCCGTTGTGACTGGAGTCTTGATAGTCAAGGATCCATTTTTGGCAGATGTTGCGACTGAAAATTCATCAAACTATCTTGGAGAGGTCGATACGAAACTTGGGCAAATCAATTTTGAACAATGTGGTCAGCTCAGCTACGCCACCTCTTCCGTTAGGAGGTTCGGTCATGCTAGTTGCAAATTGGGGAATAACGGTACTATACTAGTGACAGGAGGGTTTGGAATAGATGAAGCAACACAATCTAGTCCAGATAGGCACCAACATAAACGACTCTCTGATTGTGTTGTCCTACCTATTGATAAAAGTTCCTCCGACACCTCACATCTTGATGTAGGGAGCCTTTCGTCAACATCTGTTTGTCTTGACAGAATGCACGGCCAAGTTGTAGAGGTGATACCGGGTGTCGTTTTTTTCAATGGAGGCCGGCAAAGTCCAGCCCGCCATAATCCGCGAAACGTTTCTTTTTTGGCGGCTATTACGGACAGTAGACTAGAGATGCGACACCAGTTTGAGGACCCTTATCGGTATACACGATGGCGCCATAAACTATCTCAGATCGATAACGATCAATTTGTACAGGTTGGAGGACTAAGTTCATGCTCAGAGCTCAACAGCCTTTCGAGCCTTGTGGTTTGGAACCTCAGCTCGAGCAAGCTTGGTTTCACTTGCATCTCAGCAGAGTCTACAAAACCGCTCGATCGACATTCGTTTGCGATGGACGTGAAGGATAGAAACACATTACTTATCTACGGAGGCTTACAGGGCAGTGAGGATACCAAGGATAAATCAATCAATGGCAAACTGAGCACTCTACTTTGGGATGTGCGTGAAGGCAAACCCTCATATCTGGGCGAGAGTTTAGGTGCATTTTATGGGTCAAATGTCCATTTTGTATCGGAACATAGGTTCGTCCAACTCGGAGGTCTTTGCTCTGTAACCGGTCTCGAATGTGACGCCATCCGAGTGATCGACTTGAGAAATAGTAGGGAGACGTTCATAGAGCAAAAGCTGTCACCAGAGAGGCCTATGATTCTGACAAATGCGACAACATGCATTTCAGAATGCGATAGGAAAATCATATCAATAGGAGGTGGGGGTTGCTATTTTACATTCGGCACTCTGTTCAACGGTTCTCACCTCATTTACAGCTTTTGATTTTGTCTTGTAAGAACCAGCCAGGGGAGCGGGCCAACAGTAAACGTATGTACGAACTTCAAGCCGATTTGAATGATGGATCCTAAGTCTCAAAAAGAATTTCATTCTCATAACATTGAATTGAAAACTAGGCGATTCGTGCAATTTAATCCCCTATTTATTTTGTCGTAAGCATACACTATTTTTTAAAAGCATGGAATGTAGCCTAGATTGGCGACCCAGTCTGGGATGGGCGAACTGTCCGAGAGTAACCGCAGATTTGTTATCGAGATGAATGATAGAAAATTGAGCGCTGAGTTCATTAAAGTTGTACATAAGTGAACGAAAATTCGAAACCAAAAACATTATCGCAGACCCGTTACATAAATAAATACTTGGAATCATTGGAACACAATCATTGGATTGTGAGAAGACAAGAACGGATAGAATCCTCGTCCTGATCAATCCGCTCAAACTATAGATTTGAGTCCACATCTCTTTCTAGGCTCGTCGAGCGGCCAAAAATAATTACTACGTTTATGAAACCTTAATGAATTAACTCCATCGATCAACTCATTCGTGAAAAATCTACATCATACTACGTTGGGCCGCCTCACCTTCGGTCCACAACTCTCAAAATACTGTTACTGATTGACAGCTGCAAGGCTTCCAAGATTATTCCTTAAACATCGATACAGTAGATGAAGAGAATTTCAGGTTCGAGGGAGTCGATACTTCGTTACGTTTCGTGCTCAGGCCAGAGGCTGTATGAGGCTGTCTCAAGTAGTCAACTGTATACACGGACCGGTTTTTGCATTTTACCGCCTCGTCAAAAAATTAATCATTAATGCCCACCAACTCTACGCCCATTGGAGAACTCGAGTCAAGAATCAGTATTGCACCTCAGGATCTTCCAGTGAACCAAGCGTAGAGTTGACCCAAATTCGACGAGCAACAAACTTAGATCAACTAGAGCAACAATCTTCCACCGAACAAGCCCACAACAAGCCTAGTTTATCCAACAAGACGCCTAAACCAAGTCGGGCTAAGCTTCAATCATTATTCCGTCGTCTTTCATTACGCAATTTCATGGAATTTTGCGTGACCGCCCTCAACGAGGCATCTAGCTCCACTTGCTCGAACAAATTTGACTTGAGCTCTTGCGAAAGCCATGTCTGGCTACTGGGCAAGCAGTATGAACTCCCTCAAGACTCTGAAAAGCTCAGCGATGACATTAGATCAAAATTGTGGATTACTTATCGAAGAAACTTTCCGCCAATAGATGAGAACGCCCGCTACACGACGGATAGAGGTTTTGGGTGCATGATAAGATGTGGCCAGATGGTTCTTGCAAACGCGTTACTCAACAAGAATTTGGGAAGAGACTGGAGGTGGTCACCTCAGGGCCTCGAAAGTAATCCTGACGTGTACAATCGTATTTTGAGATTGTTTCAAGATAAAGATGAGAGCACTTATTCGATCCACAACATTGTTAGAGTGGGGCAGCAAGAGGGTAAGGTTGTTGGCGAATGGTTCGGGCCTAACACTATAGCACAAGCACTGAAACGCATAGCATGCACCCAATCACAAGGCTCTAGTATCAACCCGACCTACCAGAATGAAGCTATGATCTCAATCGATGCGGCCTTGGATAATATTGTAGTTGTGGATGAAATCAAATCTAAGTTCATGATCGAAAATCTGTCGATAAATTTGAATAATGGGAGGGATCCAACAAGTTCAAGCAATATGCCTACATTCAGTGAATGGTTACCCGGTATTCTGTTCATCCAACTTAGACTTGGACTGACAAAAATCAATCCACTATACTTTGAAGGTCTTAGGAAGACTTTTCATCTCAAAAACTCATTAGGCATAATAGGAGGCCGTCCAAATCATGCGTTGTATCTCATTGGTTACATAGAAGACGATATCATATATTTGGATCCACACAGTACACAGCAATATGTGGACTTCGATTCGAGGGAGGCTGAAGCAAACTTGTCTGATTGTTCCGCGGCTATTGACAGTAGTTATCATTGTGTTGGTCCCGAAAAGATGCCTCTCGATAGATTGGATCCCTCTTTGGCACTGTGCTTTTATTTTCACACCGAGGAGGATTTCGATGAATGGTGCGAGTTCTCAGAGCGACTTTTGATCAAGTCTGAGAAAGCGCCCATGTTCGAGATTGCCAAATCAAGACCCCCAGGCTGGAAGCTCTCTACGGCCGAGACGAACCAAGAACTGCACAAAAGTTGTCCAACAAACACCAACGCTGATAGACGGAATTCTAAGATTAAGAGAGCATGTGAAGAGGCGGAGAAGTTCACCTCACTGATGGAGCCGAGCGACTATGATACGACAGAGGATTCAGAGTCCAAAACCGCTCATGAGCATACACCCGACAACAACTCTCAGACAAACGATGATGATGAGTTTGAGATGTTGGGATGAGCTACTGATAAGTTCATAACTACTAGTGATAAGAGTCTATGTTTATGATGAAAAAATTTCTCTATCAAACAAGTGTCAACTTTCAATTACGCCGCTTACTTGTCGAGCGGCTCAATGAGGATCTTTTGCTCACTTGAGCTGATCGTAAACTACCTGCTTGACTCACTTTAGTTGGTAGGCCGGAGGAAATGGTTGCAGCCTTAGATGTGCCCTGACCACTCGTCGATCCTCTGTTCGAAGAACTTCTTTCTCTAGCTCCGCTCCAAGCACCCTGACTAGGCCCACCTTGGATGATAGAACTCGATGAGAACGGGGCCGATGTCCACATGCTGCCGAGATCGCTTGTCGGTTCGCCCGTTCGTCTCCCGTAGACGCGCCTACGAAGCCAGTACTTCCAGAATAGAGATGCTGCCGTACCGACGGCCATGATCACTAGCATAACTATAATCACGATCATCCACCAAGGCAATGAATAAGGAGCACCATGCATCTCTTGGTAGCATATTCTTTTTATCTTTTCAAAGGTGCTTCGGTCAATAGTGATCCGATCTGTTCGATTCTGCATCTTACTCGGACCTCCAAAATCACAAACATGGTTGTAGTAGAACTCATAATTGGCTGACTTTACCTCTGGAGCGAGAGTTGTAGTGGTGGTGGTAGCAGTTGTATTGGCCGCGGTAGTAAGGTTTTTGTCGGAATTAGAAACTGTTGCGTTTTGTTGATCTGGTCTCAGCGAGGTAGAATTTGTCAACTCTGACGGTGCGGCCCTGTAAAGCTCTATCATATAATCTTGCAGGTATCCATAGCTATCTGCGAGCGTCTTTATGGCACTAAACTTCCCCTCAAAGGTGCAAATCCCTGCATCACCGCCAACTCCTTCGCAAGTAACATTTCTTATGGTAGTGTTGCCACTCGAACACCAATCATAGAATCTATCGTGAGTGTCGCCGGTTCCACACTTCTTATCGAAGAAGAACTCGGTTATGATTTCGTCTGCAGGAGGCCGTTTCGGATTAAGGCCTCTTGGCTCGAGTTCCATGGCTGAAAATTTCTCTTAGTCAGCAGAGGCAGTCCGTCTCAGATCTCAGAATTCAAGGATGTAGGCCATGGGGCTAATTGATCAACATTTACCTTTCTTGATTGAGCCAAGAGGTGCGTCGTCTGTGCTGCCGACGTGCGCTTCTTTACAGCTCGCGCACTACAATATAGTAGTTTGGCAGCTTGAGGTATTCATCGGAGGGCAGATGATGCACTTAAGGTTTAAATCGTATCGAATACGATTTCTAGTTGATCACGACTTTACGTATCGTATGTCAACTCATATTGTAGCAACCCAATAACTCGTCAATCGAGCAATCAATCAAAAAGGCAGCTTATTGCCGGTTGATTCTGGGATCTCGAGCTGAATGACTAATCGATAGACGAAAGATGAGGCGCTCCAAAGAGACGCTACCCTTTATCAGTAAGCCTCAAGTGATTCTTTAAAAGAGGGATAAGGAAATACATCGGCGATTAGATGATTTGAAGCGACTCATAATTGATGCGCCGCGAAGAACTCAGGCGCAATCTCTGTGCACGTTGTACTTAGTTGGGACGACCCGATCTTTACGCAGCACGTACAACATCAACTCTTGGAGTTGATGTGATTTCTAATCAAGCCTATCTGCAATTTAGGATCTGAAAGGTATGCATGTACATCCATACGTAGATTTGGAACCCAATATTGGAAGTGCCGGCTTTCTGTGGCTATGATGTAGTGAGAGACAAATTTGTCCAGTTGGATAACCACTCGATCGAAGATGGACATCCGTTGGCGCCTATTATACGCTTCAAGTTTTGTATTTATTATTGTTGTCCTTGTACATATTCGAGCAACCAACGGATTGCCGAATGAAATTAGAGTAGGAGCTCTGTTTGGGGCAAACGAACAGCAGCAAGAGCTCGCCTTCAAGGTAGCCCTAAGCGATATCAACAGCAACCTCAAGCTCATGCCGAGGAGTCTATTCGCTCCAAAGGTGGAGAATGTCTCGCGAGATGACTCTTTTGATGCGGATCGGAAAGCCTGCAGTCTACTTAGAACAGGTGTCGTGGCTATATTCGGCCCCTTAGCGGGTGCAGCCTCACAGCATGTCCAGGCCATTTGTGACTCTCTTGAGGTGCCACATATCGAGATGAAGCCAGATTTAGTTCTACGCAGAGTTGATTTGGCCATCAACTTATATCCCTCATACGATGTGTTGGCTCGAGCCTACATAGACTTAATTCAGGCTTGGAATTGGACCTCGTTTGCTGTAGTCTACGAGTCAAGCGAGGCTATGATTCGCCTTCAGGATATCTTCAAGGAACTGAGCGGTGTTTACGCAAAGAAATGGACCATAAAATTGTTCCAACTCCAACCAAAAACACAATTCCGAGATCTATTTTGGAGCGTTAAGAAGTCCGGTGAGAACAACATCGTCCTCGATATAAGTAGGGAGCATATGTTCGAATGCTTGAAACAAGCCCAGCAAGTAGGGCTCATGACCGAGAAACAGAGCTACCTCATAACTTCACTTGATCTAACAACTATTCGAATGGAGGATTTCATGTTCGGGAGAACCAAGATCACTGGCTTGCAGCTGATCGATAGAGAGAGCAAAGCTCTGGACAGGTTGCTCTCTGAACTGAATAGAGACTCGGTGTTCGGGCACGAATATGCGTCAAGCAATGGGGCTGCTTTAACTCAATCTGACATCCTCATACAAACAGCTCTAATCTACGATGCAGTTAGTCTTCTTGCTGGCGGTATCCGCGAGTTAGATCGCGGTCAGTCAATAGAGGCTCAATCCTTGTCCTGTGATAGTAGCGACGAAACTTGGCAACATGGAAGCTCAATAATAAATTATATGCGATCAATGTCATTTGATGGGCTCACAGGTCGAGTTTCCTTCGACCAATCAGGACGCAGGTCAGGAATAACCTTTGAGGTGATCACTCTGAGTGAACATGGATTAGAGTATATCGGAAAGTGGCGAGAGAGTGCTAATGTTAGCCTGGATATTGATCCTGTCAAATTTAACCAGTTTTATGTAGCTGAGACAGACGCCATAGACACCCTTGTGGTGACTACTAAGAGGACCCAACCCTATTTCATGCTCAAATCTACGCCAAACAAACAGGAAGGAAATGATCAGTACGAGGGGTATGCTGTTGATCTGATACACGAGCTATCGCGGATAGTAGGTTTCAAGTACAGATTCAAGGAAGTTGATGATGGAAAATACGGTGTCAAAGACAAGCATCCAAACGGAACAGAGTATTGGAATGGAATGATAGGCGAGATCATCTCTGGCAAAGCTGATCTTGCGATTGTTGATTTAACTATTACTTCCTCGCGGGAGGAGGCGGTGGATTTCACATTGCCGTTCATGAATACGGGAATCTCAATCCTTTTCAAGAAACCCACCAACAAGGTAACGACACTGTTTTCATTCCTATCGCCATTCTCACTGGACGTGTGGCTCTATATGTTGTGCGCCTACTCTGGCGTCAGCATAATTTTGTTCATTGTGGGAAGGATCTCGCCTTATGAATGGACAAATCCATATCCTTGCCGCCAAGAGGATAAGGCGGTCATGCGAAATAGTTTCTCATTGCTAAATTCGTTCTGGTTCACCATTGGATCAATAATGCAGCAAGGCTCTGATTTGGCGCCCAAGTCAATGTCAACACGAGCCATGGCTGGCATTTGGTACTTCTTCACCTTGATCATGATCTCATCCTACACTGCAAATCTTGCCGCTTTTTTGACCGTTGAGAAGATAGTCTATCCAATCGAAAACGCTAAGGACTTGAGCGGGCAAACTGAGATAAAATATGGTTGCGTTGATAGTGGCACCACCAGGACCTTCTTTCAGGGTTCTCAGATTGAAACATATAACAAGATCTATAAATTTATGGAGGATCACAAAACCTATGTGAGGTCGAATGAGGAAGGCAAAGAGCGAGTAGAGCAAGGTAATTTTGCCTTCTTCATGGAGTCCACATCGATTGAGTATATAACCGAAAGAAACTGCAACCTCACCCAAATCGGATCTCCTTTGGATTCCAAAAATTATGGTATCGCAACACGTAAATTTCCACCGTATAAGAAGCCTTACAGGACTCTCTTATCTCAAGCTATCTTGCAGCTGCAGGAGAACGGAATGTTGCACGTACTAAAGAATCGCTGGTGGAAAGAGAGACATGGAGTTGGAACCTGTAGTGATGACGGGAAGGGTGGTGGGGTGACAGAGTTGAGTCTCGCCAACGTCGGAGGTGTGTTTGTAGTTCTACTGGGTGGGATGGGACTTGCTTTTATTGTTGCTCTGGTGGAATCGTTTATGTACTTAATGCGCCGTAAACTAGATCGTGATTCAATGTGCGACCAGATGATGCAGGATCTCAAGTTCGCCCTGTCTTGTAAGAGCTCTACGAAACCTGCCCGCCGTCGCTTGCCATCCGAGGACTTCGGCAAGTATTGAATGTGTTCCCAAAATAAAACATACACTCATTTATGTTCATTTTGGTCTTCGTTTTCAGAGCGAAGCCATGATCACAAAATGAACTCTTATGGCGCCATGGAGTAACATACATGCACGGATCGAGCTCAGACTAGTGCCGAGTTTCACTCTTGCTTCCGATGACTCGAACGAGTTCCTTGATTACCTTGATGTTTGGTTTCAGTATCATCACAATCGTTGTCCTCTTCATTGCTTTCATCCGGATTGTCAGATTTGTGGTAGTTAGCGCCAGATGGTTCGGACCAGTTGCTTGAATCATGTATGCAAGTTGTGTATATAACTATAAGGAGTATAGATGATGGTACAAGGACAAGGACAGTTGCCAACAGGGGGTTTGCATAAAAGCTTTTTGATAGACTGTTGTAAATACCATGAAAAAAGCGCAGAATTCTATGGTAATAGGTGCTACCGCCTTCAAATGGTAGCTTTCCCGACTTTGCACCATCGATGAATGACTTGATCACTGGCTCACTGAACTTTTTTGAATTTTTTAATTCTCTCTCTTTTTTCTTCTCATCTTTGAATAGCATAATGTAACTAAGGTCGGGCCTGATTATCATTAGATTCGGCACAGGTAGAGATCCGATGACAATAGACTCGATCAGATCTAAGTCGGATGACCAGCCAAAATTGAGCTGGTCATCATGACGATTATTTTTCTTGGCATATTTGTCAAACAAGGAAAAGACAATCTTCGAGGTAGGTAGAAAATTTTTAGCTGGTTTGTACTCATTCAGCACGGCAAGGACAATCGTCTTCCCCATCGCGATGGTCTTATCAAAGTTTAAGCTGTTAATCTCTCCGTTGATTGGAAAGGATTCTCTAGCAACCCATTCACTGATCTTTCGTTCAAGATTTTCAGAATCTTGTTTCGAGTCGAATTGCAGGGCTTTCGCAACGTGAGCTTTCATTAAGTATATCTTATCCGCTTGAAGGCCCCTACATTTCGCACTAGAATGGTAGAACCAATATACAGACCTAAGTGACTTGGCTACCGATTCAAAAGTTTCGTATAATTTGTCAGATTTCTTTCGGGATGTAGATAAAACTATGAGGCCTAAGCGATTTATAGATTCTTCCAGATCATCGCAGTGTTCGATCGTTCGAACGAGAGGTCCGTTTAGTCTGATGGCAAAGTCGATTAGTGAACTTGCACTGCGGTCACCTCTGTACCTCTCCCGCAAGCCCCGATTCAAAAACAATATGGTTGGATACGAACGAACCTCATACTGCTCACATACTGAGCTATATTTTGTACAATCGACCCGACCCACAATAAGATTGTCCTGATTGTGATAGATCTCTTCGGCTACATTCTGGTAGGTCAGCTCTGTTTTCGATTCAAGGTTAGAGAGGGAACCTGAATCAAGGTGTCGTCTATTTGCTTCATGTTACTCACCTAACTGTTGACAGTGGTGACACCACGGAGCGTAAAATTTCACAAGCCAACTCTTGTCCGGATTTCCGCTGACGAACTCTGACAATTTCGGTCCGAGATCAATAACTTTGCCGCTAACGCGATTAAATGTTAGCAACAAAGTTAGTAACAAGCATAATAGGTAGTCTTTAAATGAGACCACCATCTCGTCTGGAATGGGGTCCCCTCAGAACTTGTCTCGACATGGGCCTGATTGAGCTAGCACGCGATTTGGCGCGAGAACCACGCAAATATTTGCCTGCTACGCGATCGGTTGGGCATACGAACAGCGCAATCGAAAGCGTTGGCGTAACATTTTTGAATCTTCGCGCCTATAAAATGCTTCTTTCTCGGTCCATCCCGGACTCTTTAACATGCAAAAGCTACTGGTAAAATCTCTGCAGATGGTACGAGCAGTGTATTTATTTCGGGGATTCTAACTCGAGGCATCCGGGAAATGATACCCAAGATTTTGGGGTATTGTCGATGCAGAGGAGGAAAAGTGGTTGAAATTGGGTGAAACAAGTGAGTGCTCCATGAATTCAGGGACATGAAGTCACTCTTATCCCTAATTTCATCAAACATCGCCTATGAAGGCACCCAGCACGCTGAATTAGCGCCGTGTGCGAGCGACCCTTCGCGCAGCTTTGTCGACAGTCAAAAAGCGAGGAGTCCCCGGCTGGCGCCGCCGCTGCTCGACAAAACGGCAGCATTCAACGACGCTCTCGCACATGAACTCTGGGCTATGTCTCTATGGGACCTCTGCGAGACCTGGTGGAGAACGCGAAAAAGAAGCGGAGAAATAGAGAGAGAGAGAGGGGCAGGGGCTGATAGTTGGGGTAGAGTTGATGTTTTGTGAACATCAAAATTTGCGCGACGACGTGAGTTTGTTGCGAGAACGTATCATCCATCTATCTATCATGATTATAGATCATTATTATTACCACTACCACTGTCACCCCCTAGTGTAACAGCTAATCATTTCGTTTTAACGTCTTACCTTTATTATATGAGCTCCAGGATTCGACCGCTTTCAAGCTTTATTAAATCCATTCGGCCATCATTATCATCCCTCATCCAACATGGAGCTGAACGTATCCGAAGCCCAAACCCTGCAACAACAGCAACAGCATCAAGCCAACGACCAACAACAATCTAATCAGCAACAACCGCAACAGCAGCAACAAAATCAGCAACCTCCTTATACGATACCTGGGGTCTTGCATTATCTGCAATATGAATGGCATAGATTCGAAGTTGAGCGGCAAGAGTGGGAGGTTGAGAAGGCAGAGTTATCGGCTCGTATTGCCTTGCTCCAGGGCGAAAAAAAGTCCCATGAAAACTTGAAGCACGATTTGATTCGACGGATCAAAATGTTAGAATATTGTTTGAGAATGGAACGAGCCAAATACCATAAACTAAAGCATGGAACAGATCCTCCGCCCGTAGAGTGCACTAATCAAGCCCAAGAAATCGATGATGGCACGCAAAAGGCTCAAAATGAGGACGGTTTTTTAAGTAGCAATAATAACTCCAGCACGGTCACCTATGGTCGTGAATTACTGAGACATTACTTACAAGAAATTGGCTACACGGATACAATCATAGATCTACGCTCGAATCGAGTCAGATCGCTTCTAGGAATCGTTGATACCCAAACAAGCAATCAGCAGCAGAATAATCAATCTACTAACCCAGTTCTAAACAACACCAACAACAACCCCAAAAACGGCTCCACAAATACAACTAATAGAAATAACTTGGACATCAGTAAAAGGGGTCCGTTTCCCTCCGATCTCCTATCAAATAACAATGGGGCAAAACAACTCGCTGGTGTTGGTGACGCCGAAGCGTCAGTATTAGCCACATTCGGATTTCTGTATGACCACGAGGGGATGAAAGATTCAAGCCAGGATGACGAGGAAGAGGAAATTTCAGATGATGTTGTCGATGCGGCTGATCGTGCTGCCTCCACATCAACCCCCGAATATTCGTACTTTGACAAAGAATGTAGTGAAGCGACAGCAATGATCAGACGGCAAAACCTTGACTTGATTAACTCAGGAAAAACGACGGCCGTCAATGTCAACCCAGTTTCTATCGATAGTCCGAAGGATATGAATCGCAAGACGACAAATGACCAATCTCAACAGAATGTCTCAGCAAACGCCAAAGGTTGGTGCCCGAGCCAGCAGAAACGTGATGTCGTAGACATTGGTGAATTAGCTAGTTTAACCACATTAGGCTCGGAGTCCAATGTTGAAGATTATCGGCGTAAACAATGGACAGCCAAGTATCGATTACAATCTCATTATGATTGTGTGAGAGCTTTGAGATTTAGCGATACAGATTCATTGCTTGCCACAGGATCAGAAGACGAGACGATAAAGTTGTGGAATTTATCGCGACCGGCCTCCAACGCTAGCAAATCAAGGCAGCCCAATTTACTACCCTCAATCAATGCCATTAGTTCCCTAGAGGGCTCTACCCTCGACATAGAACCGCTTCACACATATAGGGGACACACTTCACGTATCTTATCGATCACAATATGCAAGAATCACATTTTCTCAGGTGCTCAAAATGGTGAACTTTTCATGTGGACAATTATTCCGAACCCAAGCGCGGCCGATCAGTATGACAAATTCGATAGCTCGCTCTTATTTTGCAGGTTTGATGGGCACGACGATGCGGTCTGGGCCGTTGAAACCGTCGAGCATCCTAAATCTGAGCCTCTACTATGTTCTGCAAGCGCAGATCTAACCATAAAGATTTGGAACACCACTGGTGAGAATAGAAATCCTATTGGGGTGATACATCTTGATAGTCCACCGACATGTATAGCCAGAATGCCCCTTTATAACGTATGCCATTCTGGAACGGATATAGCTGTGTCGTTTCTTGATGGCAAAATCAGGCTTTACGATATCTCACCATGTTTAGAAAACACCGAATTTAATACTCAGCCAACGGCTACCTTTGAAAGTGATGAATCGTATCGGATCAACTCTATAGTAATACACCCGACCTTGCCTTATATGGCTAGTGCAGATAGCAACCATGACATCAAGTTTTGGGACTTGAAGACACGTAAGTTACCCACGGATCATAGTATCTCCGATTCGAATTCAACCGAAGTCTAGCGATTGGAATAGAACCTTACAACTTTCTATTTCTTTCTTAGGTAAATGCAAGTCAACAATGGTTGCCCACCTGGATGAAGTCACAAGCTTAGCTTGCGATCCAACCGGAAAATATCTGCTCAGTGCCAGTAAGTTATCGATCGAAGTACATAGAGGTAGAAAGAATATTATTTCGTCCCCTGTTCTCACCCAACTAACGCCCATCACTGTTTATCCAATCTATATTAATTGCAATCAAACCATGCTCGACAGGTCATGATGCCAGCGTTAGGCTATGGCTATTCGAGGAGAAGGCATGTATTCAGGAAATTACCTCACATCGAAAAAAGTTCGATGAGGGTATATTCGCTGTTGCATTTCATCCTAGTTTGTCACATTTTGCCACCGCAGGCGCCGATGGTTTAGCCAAAGTGTTTGTGTAGTAGACAACAAATGATGTTAGTTGAATTAGTAAATTTTTCCAATTAAAACTGCACGAGTTTCGTATTTTGAGGAGCATCATCTCGTTCGTAGAGCATAGACCGAAACCGGGATGCTTGGTGGAACATGGCTAAGGATGTGGTGATGAAATCGCATACAGCATATCGGCAGGGGATCGTGGCGTATTCCTGTAAGCGCTGCTGCTTGCGCTGCTTGACGGGATTGGATGGGCGTGTACGGGGAGAACTCTGCCGTTGCGGTCATGTGGATCGGGCGTCCGCACTAAGGCTGACGTCAATATGCTTGGCTTCGAGTAGTCGTTGCCAAACAGGTTGCTTAAAGAGGAGTGTATCGGCACAGGCTGGAAACAGAGCAGGCAAAAGCTCCCGCGTTGGTTAGTGGTGGGATAGCGCCTGTGAATGACCGCAGCGGTAGAGCCCCGTTACCGCCCAAACTGCCCTAAACTTTTTCCCTGCTCCCGAATTCCCGCTTCTCTCGTATCGGCTGGTACGAGTCTCAAGAAAGATGCTCCTTTTTTCCGGCACAATCATTACTGTTCAACGAGCCAAAACTACAGTTGTGGTCTCGAATCATTTTACAAATCAATCAAGAGGTGGCCTTACAACATACAGGTAAACCATAAACTACTGGGGTTGATCCCACCAGGAACTTAGACTGACACACAAGTCTTGCCTTGGCCATAGCATCTGTTATTGCCATCGGGGAGTCTGAATTTTCAATCTCAGTCCAAGCTGACCCCATCCACCTGCTCAGCAGAGAGTCCAAAAATCTATCAATATCCGTATCTGTTACATCCCAAAGTAGGCCAACATAGACGGGTGCTCCTCTCATTACGAAAATCCAACCGGTTCCAAAAGACTCCAGCTTGGGACCCTCGGCTACAACTCTCCCGCTACTGCAACCCATAACTATCGATGCTGGTTTGACCTTGGGCATTGCGCTTAATCCGCGCCCATTACATAGCCTGTTGTAGTAGGCCGTTCCAGTTCCATGACCAATGAAGATGTATACTTGCTTAGTAGAGAGCCAACTCTCTAGTAGATTCACTTCTGGTGGTTGCCCTATGGTCCCAACCCAGGCATTTTTAGTCCTAAGTTTGTCTTGAAAACGCTCCTTGGTGGGACGTAAGTTGTTAGCCGGATCCAACATAAACGCAGTCGCGTTGGGATCAAGTTTTGTTTGCGTTCGATTAAGAATCAGCCAATACAATCTCATTGAGGGAATCCTGAACAATCCCTGCTGGTTGATCCGAACAATCGGCAGAGATTCAAAAGGTATGTGTTCCAATCTCTGGTCAAGGATCAAGCCAAGTTGGCCCCTTTTCAGGGTTTGTAGGTAACACATTTTGTTCAAATTTGGACTTTGCTCGTAGGCGTGAGCCTCACCCAGTCTCAGCCATCTGTTGAAACAATCTCGGGTCCTATCGTCCGCCGCGGAGCAGTCGAATAGGATCGAGACCATCTGGCAAAACTCATCCCTACTAAGCAAGTGCCCATTCTCAACAACCAACTTGAGTGTCTCGAGAGAGAAGCACTTGTTGCCTTCCATAATTGCTTCTATCTCTTGAGATGCCTCCGTCACGAACTTCGCGAACTTGCCATCACAAATCTTGCCGCATAACATAAACCTAAAAGGTCCGAATAACTCCTCCTCAAAGTCATGGATCATAATGCCCAAATCTGACTCGATTCTCTGGCGCTTCTCAGTCCGAGAGCGGTAATTCTTCAGGGATAACGTTTTCCGGGCCTCCTCAATCTTGGCATCAAAGCTGTCGGGAAAATTCGTCGGAATCTGGTCGCCACAATGCTTCAGCTCGTCCTGGAAAAAGTCGGGGCACACCGACTTCTTCATGGCGACATAAATTGGACGATCATTGGAATCTAGACGCACGATCAGTAGATGCTCAATGTCAGATTCTTTATCATGTATATGTTTAACTTGCAAAATATTGCAATTATCTGGTATGGCTTTCAATGAAGTTCTGACAAAATGTTCGGAATTTGTCGTTGTACCGCAGAAGCCAAGATGTTTATTGCTACAACTAGATTTAGTGACTATCAAAGAGTCGTAGGGTGAGGCCAGTTTTTCGTCGAACATCATCCATCTATATCGCATTGTGTTAGAGCTAGATGATTCTAGGAAGTGATTCAGGAGTTGATCATGATTGGTGGTTTGATCTCTTAAGCGTAAGCAGAACATGAGTTCATGGGCGCGTCGGTACAAAAGGTAGTCAGGATTTGGTGCAGAATTTCGTAAGTAAGTCGTGACTAGCTCTTCCTTAGACATGGACTTGAAGTTCTTTGCTGCTTCTATAGTGCTGAAAAACCTTGTGGCATTAGAATCGTTGAGGTTCTCCTCGGATACACTGGCAACATCATATTGCCCTTTCCGTTTCGAACGCCTCCCTAGCGACAGTTGCGAACGCTTTGTTCTCGCTCTAGTTGGCTTCGTTTTGACATCACCAGGTGTAGAGCTATGATCATCAGTGATCGTTAGGGATGACAACTGGGATTCTAGAGGGCTTAGTTTGTCAGGTAACTTGAGGAATAATGAACTAGAATAGATTGTATGAGATAGGAGTTGTTCAGTTTTGTTCACGCCAGAGAGTTGGAGCAAAATCTCGAGGATAGTCTGGTGGTCATCATATTCGAGTGCCTCAATATCCATGGTTTCAAGTTGTGCGCTCAGTCTAGCCATCAGATTTTCAGCATCAGTAATGGAGCCGAACCTCATAAAGTTCGTTACACCAATCTTCAAAGTTTTCAAGCTGAGATAACCAAGCAAGCCTCCGAAGATTTTTGAACTTCCTTTCGGCTCTAGAGAAGAAATCTTAGTCAGTGTCGCCGTCTTACAGTCATAGAGATGAGTCTCGCCAAGCTTGTTCAACGTGGAAGTCTCACATGTTTTCAATCGCTCTAATATATCCAATATAACCTCTGCTTTCACAACTGTACCTTGTTGACTCAAAAGTGATAGCGAGTCTATCTCTAAATTGTTGCGCATTAAATTAATTAGATGACTATTGCTGGTATGATTTACGATGCAAGATATGGCATCGAGTTTGGCCTTGGCATGTTCGTACTTATCGCATAGCATGTCTAATTCTGCTCCGATTGCAGCCATCCTCGTTTGCCAATAACAACTGCCACTTCTATATGCAACCAAGTTTAGACCGTTGTACAGAAGTTCTACAGCTTCCGGTAGTCCTGAGCGGCTGTAGAAGTTGATCAGCAAGTCGAAGGTTGAAAAAACGAAATCGCAAATAGCAAACTTGATCCAACAGTGATCCTGAATTCTACAATCTTGAGCCTTCACTTGCCTCACTGTCTGCTTAGGATCGCTATCTGATAGAACCAAGTCGAAAGAACTTTCGTAACATCTTCTCATTATGGCACAAATATACCTAAACGCATGGTAAAACTCGTAACAATTTTCCGACCGTGTTGGATGACAGTGGATGTATCTGATCACAATAGTAATTGCTAATGTTCGAGCATAATAATGTTGGAGCTTGTCGTCTGGTCTGATGGCCGCAAGTTCCGCCAATTCATCCAAGGTTGTGTTATCGCCTCTCAGACTCAATTCGCAAGATACACAAGTGAGCAAAATAGACTCATAGTAAGATTTGTTTTTATAATTCGGGAGCTTGACTGCTTGTTTGAGATAGAGACGAGCAGTTTGGAAATGCTTGCAATCCAGCAGGGATCTAATGAGGAGAAAATAAGCATGCATTATCGCGTTTTCAGTTACTCCCTCAATCGTCTTGAATAGATTCAACAGTAGGTTGGCAGTTGTCAATTGGTAGTCCATAATTTTGTAATATTTGAAGAGATAGCAAGCGTAAATAACATGATGGGTCAGACCCAAGCGTAAAGCTAATTTCGAATTGAATGGATTAGATGGATCCTCTAGGGCGAGTTTCCAGAAATCTATGGCTTTGAATAGATGATTAAGGTGCAGATCCTCTCTCTGATCTTGCTTATTAGAACAGTAGTCACGATCTACACGGAATCTCGAGTTCTTCTTGGGATCATGGCAATCGTTAATGGCTCCTACCTGATTTGTGGATTGCTCATGAATCATCTTTTGTCTGTCAACCAAGAACGATTCGTATTGTTTCTCGTGAACATCGTTGTCAAGTTCTTTGATAGTGAGCCTATGTATCTCGAAATGTGTGCTTCCAACAAGCAAATTTTCTATGCTAGATGGAATACAAGGGCATCCCGTTTCTCTATGTTTGTTAAGTAACTCAATCACATTCCGAGCATCCTCGATATTTTTGGCCAATTTCGTTTGGTCGAGCCAGGTCGCGGAAGCTAAAGTTTTCTTGCATAACTCACACTTGAGCCCACGGGCTTGAGGTGTCCTCGAAGGAGCAACCATTGAGTTCTAATAGGGAGCTACTCATATAGTGAATGTTTCGAGGCAAACGGTCAGATTACCGGTGGACAGATTTGATGTAGCGGTGCTCGTGGGCGCAACACGTGTATAATTACGCTGCAACCCATTCCGCCAAAGTTCAGCGGCCGAACGCAAAGTGGGTTCTGAATCCTGACAATGGTCTCTGGAGCTCGAACACCTATCCAGAAACGCCCCTTCCAATCCCACCACTGAACCAACAGATTGACCGTTAGAATATTTAGATACCTGAAGGATGATATTTTGTCATGTTAATTCTAGTCCTTACTAGACTGAGATCGATTTGGAAAGCGAATGTAGAAGCCAGGCATCAACCTCATGACTAGACCGATAACAACGATCGGTCCCTGTATTTTAAAGCCGAAGAGGACATCTCTACAAAGCGAGCCCATAATATCATAGTAAGAAACTCCCTCTCCCTCTCATTCATAACAGTAACCTCCATGAAGCGCAAAGTCATCCCAAAATGAATCTTTATTCATCCGCCTGTTATCGAAGTGATAACAACAGATTGAATCGGCCTCGAACATGAACTCAGTCGTATAGATTCTTTGGAGCTCTTCCGTTGGCTCTCAGCAATTTGAGTTCACGCTTAACCTTCTGCAACTCTCCAGCCCTATCGATAAGCTCATTTATGAAAGCAAGTTTCTCGCGGATCTCTGACCTTTTGATTGCGATATCGCTCTTGATCCGATCATATTCGCGCTGGTAAGGCTCCCTTCCTTCTAGAGTTAACGATTCCCACTTAGCACGGCGATCCTTAACCGGTGTGTTACTCATTTTTCCAAATAGATCCATCAGCTTAGGGACCCTTTGAATCAAATGAGATGGCTTTGCTGGTCCATTTTTAGATCTTGTGCTTTTAGAGAGAGTATCAGATAGATTTTTTAGGGCTGAAGAACTCTTATTTCTATCATCAAAACTTTTCATCTCCTCTCTGTAAGCATCCCAGAGCTTTTTGCTCTCCTCTTTGTAGCGTTGTTTTTCCTCATCTGGGAGCAAAGCCCAAGCGGCAGCGGATTCCCTCAGATGTCGACCAAACTGAAACTCAGGCCTCTCCTCCCTTGTTTGTTCTCTATAGGCTCTTATGTAAAGAGAGAACGCGCTCAGGGGTCTGGATGGCTGATTTTTGAAAATTGACTCCATTGGTAAGAGATCTTTGATAGAACAGAGAGCATCTAAACTGGACCTAACTTGAGAGGACTCGAAATCTGGCAGTTGAAATTCGATATCATTGAGGTCCATCATTAAAAGCTGGGTCTTCCATAGGTTCTTTTCTATCTTGTACCTCTTAATATCCAACTTGGCACAATCTTCATAGAACCACCGTTCTTCGGCAACTAATTCGGCCCATTTCTTCCTCATTGTTTCCAGCCTAGTATTTTCGATTGCTAAGTACCAAGAACGTGCGGAAATAGGTTTCTTTGGCTTTGTTCTCAATATATACTCGAGTATTGCCAGTTCTTTGACCTCGTACATTTGGTGCAATCTATCACGCTTTTTTATCACATGATCTATACCTAACTCCGACATCCTGAGATTGGAGTACTTCTCTTTTTCCTCAAGGGGCAGATTGTTCCACCTAGCTGCCCCGATCTTTGTGTTTCCAGGACTGAAAGGGGAAATTTTTGGTGATGAGGGACCATCGTAGTGATTGAGGAGTAAATAACATAAAAAAGAATTCGTTCCACTTGGGGCCCGCTTCTCTCCCGTCCTTGCGATAATGGATTGAGCCCTGATGAAATGTTTCCTTTCGTCATCAGACATAACGTCCCATTCGCGAGCAGCTAGGGAAGTTATCTTGAGTGGATCGTTATTACAAACCGGGCCAAACCAACTTACAACTTTATCGTTGGCACGAGTAATGAATCTTAGGAATCCTTGATACTCGGCGGCCAGTTTGGTCATCATGGTAGTATTTTAGCCCATCGTCACATGATGGTGACATGAAGTAAAATGAGTCTGATGTGAGGACCAATATCCTCAGGCTCATGAGACCGGTCAAGTCCAAAAATATCTCAGGTGTTCTGTCCGCGCAGATAGAATGTGCTTAAATTTGCCAGAAGCGCCATTATTCATTCTAGTCGTGGATACTCAGAATGCCAGAAAAAAATCTAAGCCCCAATCTTCAGTTGCGCGCCCACGTGGTTGGTACTGAATTCACACTTTCCGCAACAATTGGGGAAACGTAGTCGAATCAATTGAGGGTGGGAGATCTCAGCAATGGAGGTAGAACCCGGAGAAGGTTGGGCAGACGCTCTTTCCAAAATCTTGCGCATGGGAACGAATAATCCCAAGAGCAATCAAATCTTATCAAAGGCCAAGAGAGATAATCAAAGTGCTAACTCGGATTCAGACGAGTCTCATCCTGATGATGAGCCAAAGGAAGCGTCGAAAACTGTTTGCAGCACGGTAAGGTTGAAACCAAGGCCCCAAGCAGATGCTCTAGTTGAGAACGAGCTAAGAAACGCTGCAACGAGAGGAGTGGTGCACCTGTTCAATGCTGTCAAAACTGTTAATCCCAAAACTGATAAGAAAAAGAAGAAGAAAAAGAAGAAGAAGAAGAAAGGGAAAATTACGAAGCAAAGATCCTAGCCACTGTGATTCTGAAATTAAATTGATCGACCTCTCAGGCAACAGAAATCGGCTCGTGATCGATTATCTTGACGATTTCCAACGTGAACCAAATCTGATTCAAAGGACGACGTTAATGACTGCTCGTTCATATTTTTTGTTCTATCAGAGTATGTTACGCAACAGCATCTTACCTTTTCGGCAGGAGGTTTCGTTTTGATGGGTTTGACATGACCGTTTAAAATGAAAACTTGGCATGGTTATTGGCCACCGCTCGGACGCGGCTTCTTTATTTTATTTTAGTCGTTCAGGCACATTCCAATTTTCCACTCGAATTCCGTGGACAGATCAGTTATCAACAACAATAGGTGTTGAAATGATTGCTTCACCGTTGAATAAGCGGCTTGATAGAAAAAAGACGTGTAAATTCTAATGACGTTAACCAAGTCCGAGAAGCCAAGAACAGATACAACCCACTATTAGATTCTAGACAGAACAGATTTTGCGTTGTCCTCAGCGAACTTAGGGATGGACATAGAAAGTATTGGTGATAGAGTTGACTTGGTCGCGAGGCCTACCGCAAATGACCGTCGCCAGAAGAAGCTCGGCTCCTTTGAAGGGGTTTTTACACCCGTCTGCCTCGCCATGTTCAGCGCAATCGTGTTCCTTCGTCTAGGTGAGTGAACCCTTCCTTGGATCGAAGAATGAGGTGTCTACAGTTGGCTAACTAGATGTTTGCCCTGAACAGGATTCATCATTGGTAACGCCGGGTTATTGGAGACGCTCCTTCAAGTAGTTATTTCTTATACCATATTAATATTCACCATCTTGTCGGTCTCGGCCATTTCAACTAATGGAGCCATAGAAGGTGGTGGTATATACTTCATGTCAAGTCGTGTGCTCGGGCCCGAGTTTGGGGGTGCCATTGGACTTCTATTCTTCATTGCCAACATAGTATCATCCGCGCTCTATTTGACAGGATGTGTTGAAGGCTTGATGAACAATTTTGGGCCCAATGGGACCATGGGCAAGTTTTTGCCAGGCAATGAGGATCTACCTCTTGCTTATGCTTCCATCATCAACCTTTTTAATTTGATTGTTTGTATTTTTGGGGCAAGTATGTTTGCTAAGACTACTCTAGTCATATTTAGTATTGTCGTCTCAGTCGCCATTAGCGTTATAATGAGTTTATTGTGTATGCCAGCTGCTCAAATCCCAATCTCGACCGATAATCACATCTTCAACTCATCCAAGACAACCAAATTCACGGGCCTCAGTTGGGAAACATTCCAATCGAACATTTACCCTCAATACGGTTTAGATTATACGACTGGTCTCCCTACCGACTTTTCCACCATTTTTGGAGTCTTCTTCACGGGGGTCACTGGCGTTCTAGCCGGTGCTAACATTTCTGGTGATCTCAAGAATCCAGCGAAATCCATACCCCTAGGCACCCTATCAGGAATCGCGTTCACATTCACCATATACGTCACCTTGTTCATACTATCAGCATTAAGTTGCTCCAGAGAGCTCCTGAAGAACAACTACCTCTACATGCAATATACCAACGTGTGGCCGCCGTTAGTTGAAATCGGTATATCAAGTGCCACGATCTCTGCAGCATTAACTAATCTTATCGGAGCCTCACGGTTATTAAATGCGCTTGCAGCTGACAAATTGTTTGGTTTGCTATTAGACCCAATACTCAAAGCGAACGTACATGGGAATCCTATAGGTTCAGTTCTGATGACCTGGTTCATCATACAGCTCATGCTCTTGATTGGCTCCCTAAATCAAATTGCTCAAGTCTCCTCAATTCTTTTCCTATTCACCTACTTTTCACTAAACCTGTCTTGCATGATGTGCCTCTTGACCTCCGCACCAAACTTCAGACCTTCATTTCGGTATTTCAACTTAGCAACAACTATATTGGGACTCATAGGCGCACTAGGAATGACTTTCGTGATAAACCCCCTGTACTCGAGCTTGGTCATAATCGTTTGGATGCTCCTCATGATAGGCATACATCTTAGATCACCTCCAGTCCGCTGGGGCGATATCACTCAAGCGCTCATATTCCATCAAGTGAGAAAGTATTTGCTGCTATTGGACCAGCGGAAGGAGCATGTGAAGTTTTGGAGGCCTCGAATTCTCCTGATGATTGAGAATCCACGATCTTGTCTTCCTTTGATAGAATTTGTGAACGACCTGAAAAAGAGTGGACTGTTCGTGATCGGGCACGTGGAGATAGGCTCGATAGAGGACTACGAAGTTGATCCAATCGCAGATAAGTATTCGGTTTGGTTGCGATGGCTCGATCAATTTAAGATGAAAGCATTCCTTGAAATCACACTAGCTTCAAGTGTTCGAGAGGGTCTACATCACATATCGAGGATTGCCGGTCTGGGTGCAATGAAACTGAACACCGTCATCTTTGGATTTTACGACCAAGCTACCCCAGTCGACTTTCTACAAAACGACGAGCGCTACCAAGCTCTTGAGCAAATTTTGGCTAGTGAAAATGATGACGTATTTAAGATACGACGCAATGGCCGCCCTTCTAAAATAGAGTACATTTCCATGATTCGTGATGCCCTAACGAAGTTGCAGAAGATTGTTTGTGTAGCAAGAAACTTCCAAAAGTTTGATTATAACGCGTTAGGCAAGAAAGAAACTCACAAATGTTATATTGACGTCTGGCCAGTTAACTTCTTCGAACCGTCGGACATGCCTGATAATTGTGCCGATTTGATAATGCAACTTGCCTGTATTCTACACATGGTACCTACATGGAAATCAGCTACATCAATTCGACTCATGATTTGTGCCAATCATTTCGAACAAGAGAGATTGTATGTGCAATGGCAAAAGCAACTAACGGACCTGAGAATCGATGCTGACCTGAACATCATAATCCACGAATTTGCAAGTGATAATTCCACCCCCAGTATAAAAGATGCAGACAACTGGATCCAAATCGACTCACATTATATCCAATCAGTTAATCGAATGCTTATAGACAGAAGTGAACAAACTGCGGTCAGTTTCATGTACCTGCCGAGCACACCTCAATCGGAGGCGCACTATGAAGCCTACTTGGATTGCTTGGAGATGCTCACAGATGGAATGCCGCCGACGCTACTGGTCCATGGTAATGGTCAAGTTGTTTCAACATCTATTTAGAATGACACAAAATGAGAAGAAAGGGCTGTACTTTGAGATGCAGACAACACCAAATGTAGACTAGATCTATCCATTTCCTGTCCTGATATCTCCCCCTGAGGGATGAAATTCGTTTTTTCGTTTGCTGAAATCAAGAGTTCTGGTTTCTACTGAAGGTAGTGGAAATTACATTGGTCTGCTCTGTCGACCTTGTTCCACACCTGTTAGCTCCGAAGAGTCCGACAATTCGGATCAACTTCCAGCATTCGCATGAGCTAGAGAGAGAGAGAGAGAG
>Ga0268249_1000074_pt1 | contig 62904 bp, 45 predicted proteins | sample AgamicAtPe_FD_200257 | JGI IMG/M metagenome (GOLD analysis project Ga0268249, IMG submission 200257) | Agave microbial communities from Guanajuato, Mexico - At.P.e (v2) (version 3) | ecosystem: Host-associated > Plants > Phyllosphere > Phylloplane/Leaf | place: Guanajuato, Mexico | collected... | reverse complement strand
AGATCCGCTCACTTTACAATGGGCGCGCAAATGGTGCCGATTCCATCAAAGGAGGCCCGCGGACAGCTGAAACAAATTTCCTACCAGCAATCATTTGCTTCTTGTCGCGCGAAACCAACAAGCAACGACAACAAGCGGCGGCGGCGGAGCCGCCGCCAGCAACTCGAGGGCGCGAAACAACTGCGCAACGCCCAATGATGAGACCATCACACATTCGGGCCAAACTGGCGCCGGCCAGATCCGGGCTCCTGTCAGCTAGTCACTCACTCTTGACGCTTTTGCTCGCTCGCCTCCAACTCCAACTCCAACTCCAGCAACAACAACAACGACGACAACAACAGCAGCGACGACGATGACTGTGATGGTTTTGGTTTACTTTCGTTAAACTTGGCTCACGTTGACTTTGCCGCCCGCTGGCCGCGAGCGCAAACTTAGCCACCAGCAAGCGGATCCGAGTGATATATGGCTTTCGCGGACAGATGTGTGTGCCATATCGTAAGTCATATAGTCAGCCGGCGACGCTTGCCCGTTGGGCCGGCCCATTCTCGCCCCAAAGCTGGCCGGCCAACCCACTTTTGCCTGGCCACTCCAGCTGCCCCGCCGCTGCCCTCAAGACGCGCCGGATGCCTCTCGCGGAGGCTGGATAGATAGCTGCCAGGCGGCCTCCTCCTAGCTCCGCGCGCGAAACAACAAAGGTTTGGTCGATAAGTGCAAATTGTGATTTGTGCTCGGCCATGATTGCTCGGCGGCCAGCAGAGGGCTGAGGGCGCAAATGGCGCCCATTCATGGCCGCGCTCGCAACGGAATTGCGCGCGCATAACCAAGACGTGCCGACTCCCAGCAGCGCCAACTGGACGCCGGGGCCAAATTTAAGGCCGCCGCCAGGAGGGTCGGCCGGGTCGTTGGGCGCCGGCTCGAGTTGGGGCCTTCGATGGGTGGGTTCAAGCGGGAAAAAGGGTTGCAACCCGGGAGGCTATGGAGCAAATCGGCTCCCCATTGGCTAGCTTGCTGCTGCCTGCCTGCTCGGCTGCCAGGAGTTGCACTTGGCCAGAGTTGGCTGCATTTAGCTGGTTCAGCGATTGTTTTTAAAGGCTCAAGGCTCAATTTAAACTCGGTTTCGTTGGAGTTTTGATGGGCAAAGTTGGCGACTCGGTTGTTGCTTTTAAAACCCCAAAAGCGCCGACTCTAGACGAGGCAGTTGGTCTAATCGTTGTTGATTTGGCCAGCAAACTGGGCACCAAGTGGGGCTCGCAATAAAACCAAGAGTTGACGTTGCGGGCAGGAAGTATGCAAGAGTTGATTGGATCATCTTGTTGCCTCTGCGAGAGTAAACTTTTGCAAACTCCGCATAAATCTACAGGCAAAGATGAGTTTGCCTTAGTTTGGATGGGAGAAATTTACCATAATTCAACTTTGCATCCAATTCCATTAATCAGAGATTGTTGCAAAACTCGAGTTTAGAGCCATTATTTTAAGCTGTCGTGTCTGGCTCCTCCCCCTTTGGCGCCGCAGCCACAGCCGCGGCCGCTTGCATTGGGGCGCCAGCTCTCTGTTGCGTGGCCACCAAAAGCCGCTAAACAAAAGCACGTGCTTTTTAAGGAGGCCGAGCAATATCCATCCGTTGGCCTAGAAATCGTTCATGTGAGAAATCTAATAAAATAATTGAAGATATCTCAATCTCGCACGTCGCCTCCCCCTTTTTTGGCAAAACGTCTCGCCTTGCTTGCCAGTGGCCCAGTTAGACAAACTCCTATGGCCAATTGCTCTTTGGATGTTTGGAAAGTTGACATTACGTTACAATTAACCATTTGCTGCTGCTGCTGCTCCTCCTCCTCCTCAGCCCTGGCTCTCGGCGCGCGAGGCAACCAATAATTTTCCATCAATTCACATAAGAGCACATCGGCCTGTTTGACAGCAACTTAAACTCGAACCAACCCGAGCCGGCTGAGTGTTGGACAGGCCGCTGCTCACGGACGATTGTGGGTGTTGGTGCGCTTGTGTGATATATGCGGCCAAGTTTTAATGCATGATGTATAAGATTGCGCCCACGTATAATTACAATTCATGACAAGCCCCATACATTTGGCCCGCCAGTTCCCATGGGCCCATATCAATGGTTATCATCTCTGCAAATAATACTTCTGATCGCAATCACTGGCCGATCGCGCGCGTCCCTCTTTCAAGGGGCCCCCAGTGCGTGGGTGTCCGCCCGCCGACCAGCCCGATCAGCAGCCAGCTAAACCAGGTTCAACTGAACACTGCTTGCTCCCGTTCGGAGGGGAAAGCTAGCTGCTGGCAGTTTTCGCCCAAACAAGGAAGGGCGCGGAGAGGCGCCACTTCCGTCCTCGCGCTCTACTACCTCCCTTGGCTCCACTGCTTCCGGCTGCCTGCTTTGCTCTGTGTGACAAATCGAATTGTTGGCCGAGTGGCCGGCCGAGCAGATTAGCTTTTGCGCACCTCCTCTCTGCCTCTCACTTTGAGGATCTGGCAACAAATCAAATAATGTTCATAATAGTCATATATAAGCTAGATCCTTATCAACTTATCAAAGAGTTGATAGCTCCACGAATAAACAAGCTATCTAGCCAGAAATCGATTTAGGCTCCTCCTGATTTTTATCTTGCCGCAAGCGAGAGGCGAGCTAAATAATAGGTGAAATGCACTCAAAAACAAAAACAACACCAGCAACAACAACAACACCAACAACAAACCCAAGTTGGCGCCGCCTAGGCCCAAAAAGTGGCCAAGATTGGAAACATTTGATGATAAATGAACATCATTAGCACTAGTCTGCTGCCTTCTAGGCTAAACGTCGCAGTTGTTTGCTAGCTTGCCCATTGTCGAGCTATCTCGGCGACTTATAAAAGCGCCAGGTTTCCCTAATGAGCCTCCACCAACTTGAGCTCGCTCAATCAAATGAACCAGCGCCCCATTACCAGGATCCGTTGCGTTTGTCGCGCTGGCCACCAGTTCCGCCGCCGCCGCCGCCGCCGCCGCCGCCGCCGCCTTTCTTGACTGTGCGCAAGGGCTTGATGTCCACTCCATTTGATGACCTGACTTAGTACATACTGGGGCCGCCATGTTGGACACGAGGTGTCAAAATATGACGACCATTGTTTGGCGCGCCCAGTGTACGCGCACGCTCTATGGCGCGCGTTTGACTCCGGCGCCGAGCGGCGCTTGCATGCATGCGCGCCCACAAGTGCGCCCTCCATGTCTGCTGCCGCCCCCCCCCAAGCCAGTCCGCTCGCTCTATAGTCGCGCAATCATCATTAGCCAAATAGCTTTGCGTTGTCTGACTCCATTTAGCGCCGGATATCTTTGTTTGGGGCTAATGTTTTGCGCGATATCATAATGGCAACATCCTTTTCAATCGTAACAATGCTCTACTTTAAGGTGCGCGCAACTTGTTCGATCCTCAGTCAAGTATAACGCCGACCCATTGTTGACCACCCAGGAGTCTCCTTTTGCTGCCTCTCCTTCGGCTTGCGAGCGAGAGGCGAGAGTGCGCCCATGGACCTTAAATGGCCCGATTGAACCACTAATGTCTTAATGGTGATTGCCGTATCATCAACACTGTCCTTGCCTGGCGGACGCAAGCTCTCACTCTCTCCGCCTCTTCGCCAAACCCCTTCAATGAAAGGCGCCCCCTTTTAGCAACGAGAAGCTGGCAAAAGGTTTCATCAAATTATTGTCATCCGTTTTGGCTTTAATGTTTCCCCTCCTTCTTCCTCTCCGTTAGCTTGATGTGCAGATTTTATTCCAGTTATTGATTACTATTGCTCGGGTACCAAATCCTAACGCCAACCATCTACCTTGCCAACTAGATGGCTGGACATTAAAGTTAAACGTGCGCAACTGCAATCGGCCGAATAACGATGACTGCCGGATGCCTTTGGACGGTTAATGGCGCAATCATTTTTAAATTGCGCAACAACTGCATGCGATACCTGCCGCTTCCTGTTGGGCCGGGCAAACAATTTTTGGCGCCAAATGCTATTCGCAAAGGCTCATTCTCGCACGCAAACACTCGATGGTCTGTTCAGTGCGGCGAGATTTTGCCATCTCGCCGCAACTTTAACACCATCCTGACCCATATGCTGCCGCCAAGTTAGTTCATTGGCACCCAGCACATCAAGCCTCAAGATCTCGAGCCAATGACACAGGTTAACCTGCGCATTGAGGGCTCCTGAAGGCAAATTTTAGATCGAGATCAGGGGGCTTGAGGCAAGCGGGCGCACCGAAAATTACCTTCAACGCACAGCCTCTGGGGGTGGGAGCAAACCAGATTAGCCCTTTCAGACAGTTGAAAGTGAAATCCCACTGGAAACAGTTTGGTTCATTTGTTTCCTGGCTCTCTTGCGACAAACACGATCATTCCAGGTCTCCGAAAGCTGCTATGGCTTGAAGTTGGAGCAAGCATTTCAGTGCAACACGATATGAACACACTTGACGAGCTCAATGCAAATAAATGGTGTGCGAGATTGGGACAGGTTAGCCTATGGCCTCTCCTCTCCATCTAGCTGCCTCTCCAAGCTTAATTGCCGCGATTTTTATAACGATGCACCTTTTTTGATTTATCCCACTAATGGCTATGCTCATTGCAATGTTAACCCTTCCTCCTGTAAGTTTCAGGAGAAAGCTCTCTCAAGCTAACGAGGTGGCTGCAAGGATATCTTGATCTTAAAGTTTGCCAATGGGCTAAACCACTGCTGTTTGGAGTATGTTTGCGAGTCAAGATCTGTTCTCTGAGCGAGAGGAGGTGAACTCGCTATGGGGTTATCGTGGACAATGAGGTAATTTATCAATTCAGTAGCCGATTGATAAGGGCTCATCAACTTAATTCCAATCACGAGGTTCAAGTGGAAAAGGGAAGTATGAGGACGATCTTTATTCGATAAGATTGTTGGTCTGGCGAGATAGGAAAAATTGATTTGGACTAATGAAAAATGATCCTTGGGAGGGGGTTTAGTTTGCACAAGAGTTTACACGATGCACCGCAAAGGCAAGCTTCCATCTTATTAGCCTGGCGTAAGAGTTTACATTAGGACAAATATCTTGGAGCTGACCCACCTTGCTGCTGCTGCTGCCATTGAATCAAGATAAAAATAATAATTTTTTATCAACCCCTGAGTGGCCCTCTTTCCAGTTTGATCCGGATTTTGTAAAACTTGAAGTGTAGCGTAAGAGCCAAAGAGGAGCTCAAACACCTGATAAGGCATAATGTTTGCTCATATACCCAGATTGAATTGATCGCCAACGCTAAAAGAAAATGATGATGACCACCATTAAATTTATATTACATCAATCTATTACCTTGATGGCGGCTAAAATGTGTTCCCTCACTCACTGAGCCTCATGTTCAGTGGGCTGATTGCCCATCATCATTAATTATGTCAATGTTTCAATCACTCTTATTGATTTGAGATATTTATTTTTCTGAACGGAAGCTCAGCGCAGAGCGCTTCACTTAAGCTGGCGTCTCACTTCCTTTCTCGCTCCTAGCACCATATGCTCTCGAGCTTTGAGCCGAAGCTGATTAATACTATCACTGCCCAGTCAATACGACTTTAGATTGATCACGACTCCTCCTCTCGAAGGATCTCAAGGCTTTGAGTGCGCTAGATGATCAGTGAGGGAGATGGTCGTAGGTGTAAGGTTTTCAAAGTTGACGACTTTCGGTTCGCTCATTGAAATTGATCGCCGGACATCCAACCAACCCGATGGACAGGCAGACATTCACGTTCTGAATCTTCCCTGCGCCGCCCTTTCTGCCATGGAGTGAACCACGCGCAACATGAAGGAGCAAACTATCGTCGATGTCAGCTCTAGAAGGCTAATATTGACTGAATGGGGCGGAAACGTTTCTCGCCCCAACCTGCTCAAGTTCAGAGTGACGCTCACAATATCCATCTAACATTGAAATTTCGGATAGACGAGCTGAAGTTAACATGGAATGCGAATCTCAAAATCAAACATGGCAACTTCGAGACAGGTTCCATGCCCAAAATAAGCCAACTCAATGTCAAGCTCGACATTCTCTCCTCCTAGGATATTTTGAGTAGACCATTTTGTGTTTCCCCATAGAAATCTCACTTCCTCAGCGACTAACTTCGGAGGTTCTGCAGAACATCATCCAGTAAATTGTGCAAGGTAACCGGACAAACTAAAGCCAATTAGCTTGCGCCTGTATCGAGGAAACATGGGAGCAGAACGAGGAGAGTTATATATCTGTATAATGGAGTCGCGAGTGTGTTTTATTGTCAGGTTGTTTGTATGATCACCAATGCTTATTGATATTGAGCCGAGAGCTTGGAAATACTGGCCTCCAAAGCTGCCTCAATTAGACAAGTAAATGAGCTTTCGCCCGCTGAGGTCTCGCTTAGCTTGCGCTCTTCCTCTCTCTCTCTCTCTCTCTCTCTGCCTCTCTTTCTCCCTCTCTAACTTACTTTCTGGACCTACCTCGTGGAACTGGCTAACGTTGTCCCATGATGGGCTGACATTAGAGACTTGATGGGCATAGTGCACGTTGATCTAGAGCTATCACGCTCAGGGGAGAATGAGACCGTTAAGTTTGCTTCAGACAATTGTTCCAATGGGCTGATTGCTAGTGCTTTGGATTGATGGACTTTTGAGGGTAGTGTGGCGTCTATAAGGAACAGATATCAGCACGCACACTCTCGGCCTGAGCCATCCATGTTGCCAGTGCGGCCAGCGGCCAGTAGCCAAGTTGGAGCTTTTACGAATGATCCACGACATGCTGGACGAGGTAGAGGAAAAGGGCCGCTTGCGCCCATTAGACACATTGAAAGTGTCAAATAAATCAGCCAACTAATGATGATTGCTCATAGGCTTCATATATCTAGCTCAAGGGTTCTCTTTCAGTGGCGAAATTGTCCGGATGTACATTTAGCTCTCGAGCGCCCGCTTGATCGCTGGCAGGAAAATCAAAAGCGCCAAAATAAAAATGACTCCCAACTTTGTCCCATAAACTTTGGCACTCTTGTCAGAGTTAAACACCTCTTATAATCAAAATATGTTACAGCATTTTGCTAGAGAATTCCTTAATCCATAGCAAGTTAAAATTCGTGTCGGGATGGCTTTAGGATAAACGATCTCAGATATTGGTCCAAAAATGACAACCAGAAGCTGGATCAACTCCAAGTAGTCATTTCGGTAGACTCAAATCCAGAGGATTGCATTCACAAAATCGTGAGCCCCCAGTAGACTTGTATACTTCATCCAGTTATTGACTAGTCGACATAATTCATCACCGTTTTTTCAAAGTTTCGCGAATCCAACTCGTACCCTCGCCATTTAGGTGACTCTAAATTGGCAGCGCAATGGCTGGGCTTTTGGTAAATCTAAAAAGGGAAAGATTTCCTGCTCAAATTTTTTACCTGTTCTCCTCCACTAATGATCGAGCGTATAATTCCTTACTTCAAGTTGTCTAACCGCTGCATGAAAAATCACTCACTCTACCACCCAAGTCTAGGTTTGATAGCAAACCAAGTTGAAATCAGCCTCTAGATTAGACTTATCTGTTAGATTCAAAGTTTGAGTAGACCAGATTAAATAATTGCTCGGCCAACCATTGGATGGGATTACCTTTCTCAAGCATAAACTCGATTCCAAGCCAAACGCTCAGCTAGCATGATGAAGTTGACGCTAATCGCCAGCGGAGTTGCACCAGCCAAAGATGCTTCAGACAAGACGGCGCGACCAGCCAATTGACCTACCGTTTTGCCACCAAAGCTTGGGACTTAACTACATCTGTTTGACAAGTAACATTTATTGTAATGAACAAGGTATATAGGAGGACGATGAAGCAACTCTTAAGGTAGACAACGAATCTTAAACTTATGGGCTGTAACTGATTTAGTATCTCCTGATCCCCGAAGCTGCAGTGAAGTCGATCGTCTCGCAGGTTAGGCTAGTGCTTGGACTAAGGGTGAGCAGGCGCTCCTGACATTAGGTACATCACCCGTTTTGAATATTTGTCCAGCGGCCTCGTACTAAAACCTCCGTAGCATTAGGCTCCCATCATTTATTTGACAAGGAAAGCTACTGGGAGCGCAAAAATCCATTGGTTCTTCTATCCTTTGGGAGCGTGAGATTAAATTCTAGCTGATGACCAACCAAAGAAGTCAGGACTAAGCAAGTCTATGAGAGTTAATCTTCTAACCCCCCAAGTTGCACCCATTTGAACCAGCAATGACCGTGTTTACGTTCATTTATTCATAAATCAATCGTGTAATGTAAATTACCTATAGAATTTTGCTCTCGTTTTTCAAATATCAGGGGCGAGTTAGGATGAACCCTTTAGATTGCCTTCGATTGATACTGTAGTTGATAAGCTTGATGGTGAATTTTAAACCCATAGAGCCTTGCTACGAAGAAGTTTTGCGATCGTTTGGGCCGCAGGCCGGGATGTACCATGAATAACATATGAGGGAATCCTGTACCAAAGAATCCTCCATCTATGTGAAGATGCCTTGAAGATTTTGGATTGTAAACGTCCATACATTTGGGGCAATACAACTTGACCATGGATTCCCCAACTATGTCGGACAAACCTATGGGGAGCATCCTCTCGTTTTCGCAATAAACCCTAGGGCATAGTCCAAAGTCACCGCTTTGATATTTTTCCAACATCTGAGCGATACCCCGGTTTGTCAAAATGTATCGGGCATGAATGAGTCCGTAGAGCATCTCAGCCGATTGCTCCACCATGTCACCTTGCGCAGGGTTATCTTCGATTTCATCGTCAGGTTCCAAGTCTAAGATCATATCGAGTGCTTGACGGTAGTTTGGAACCATCTCATTGAGACCAGTTAGATTGAACTTGTCTTGAATATAATCTTCATCGACCTCGCAGAAGAAATCGTTACCTCTCAGGCCGCAGAACCATGAAATCCATGATACTTCTTCACTAGAACTCATATTGCTCTATTATTTGTCCCTTATTATTGGATTAGTGTTGTTTTCATTATATTTATCTTAGTCGTGAGTACATACTCATGTAGAATGTTGTAATCAATGGATTTGGTTGAGGAAAGAGAATGGGTACTTGGGCGAAGGATGGAGTTGATGTGAGATTTCCCGCACACAGTATTTACTAATATCGCGCGTTTCTCTTCCAAATTTGAGGCGCAATTTTTAAACTGACCGATTGATTTTATTAGCACCAAAACCAAAATACAAATGTAAATATAGTGTCTTCATGGTACTGCCTAGGCAGCACGCGCCAATCAATTTGGAATTCAACCAGCTCGAGAAACGAAAGTCTCACTAGAAGCGTCTCTCTTAATGCCCTGGTTGGTGCGTTATGGAATCAAATACTTCTTGAAAATCATCCCTAGGCAAACACTCCAACCGTGGAGAGATTTATCATTTATTTTCGCCCTCCTTTTTTTTCTTTATCTTCTTCCAATACTTTCGAACGCCCTCATGGCCATCTTCATGTACTACCATAACCCTTGCGGCTGGATTGTCAAATACCAGAAATCCATGGTCCTCTGCATACTTTCTGAGCAGATTGAAATCTAAGTGAGAGTTGAATTGGCTGTAAAGTCGTCCTTCAGTAAACAGAAATTTCTCACGTTCCCGCTCCCATAAGAATATCTGGTCAATTACGGTAGGCGGGATGGGATGTTGATTGTCTTTCACTGTTGGGTGAGCATGCATAAGTAGGTAGTTTATGATTTGTTGTGCCGACATACCACTTTTCAAAGCTTGTCGAATACTATCCCTCGTAATGAGACCTATCACTATGTTTGGAAATCTGTAGTTGACCTCACAAAATAGAGCTATAAGAGCAATTTGTAGTCTACTATCCGTGTATGCATAGAGTCGGTAGTTGCTTTCTACTATAATGAACCCCTTCCTATGAACGTCAGTCTTGACATCACGCAAGCCACTCGCAAGGTCAATGACTAGACGAGTGGGGTAAAATCTACCGTCTTTTCGTGATCGTTGATATATGAGGCCAATCTCTCTGAGAGTTTGCAGGAAGTTCGCAATAGTATCACTGAATCCAGCTGTAGAATAATCTCTGCCATGAGTGGAGAAGTTTAGCTGCAATAAGAATGTAAGGCACTCGGCCATGTTCGAACTTTTGGAGTCTATAAGTTCTAGTAGTTTAAGCACAAACAACCAAATCTGTGACTTAGTATCCATCAGAAGAAACTGGAAACCGTCTGATGTGATGCAGGGCATGGGTTCGTTCTGCTCAAAAACGATCAATTTGCTGTGCACAAGAGCTTGCCTCGTTTCTGTAGACACCCCTTTGAACTCCTCGTCCCTGAGGCCCACCATAAAGTGTAGGATTTGTTCCCATCTATCGAGGGGGTACGCTTCCAACATAGCAAAGAACTGCGAATCATCTTTAGGCCTTTTGTCATCTCTATCGATCATTGGCTGAACTTCCCACTTCTGTCCACCGCCAATTAGAGTTATCTTTAGGTTTGTTTTAAATAAATCATTGAGCGTCCAAGCGCCGAGATCAGCTGAGATTCCTTTCCTACTAACGATTCCAAGCTCCTTGAGTGAGTTACAAGCAGCTTCGTGGGTTCTGTTGAGAGAGAGAGGATCGAGCGGGGTAATAGGTTAGAGTGGGGTAATGCATGGATCGAAAAAATCATCGATCTTGAAGGATATTTACTTGTGACATTTAGACCATGTGTCAATGGATGATTCGGGTATCATTTGATCAACGAATAAGATTCTCAGCACATATATCCGCGCGAGATAAGGCAAGTCTCTGAATATGGCTAAACAGTTAGCTGGATGGTTGTAAAGCTTCTGTAATTTGACTGCACTTAGTGTGAGTAAATATTCTGTCAAGCTCTTAGCTTGTAGTACCGATGGCTCAATGAAAGCTGCCATAGTTTTGGAGAATTGTGATGATTTACACGACCCTTACTTCGTGAAGCTCACATTGTGACGCTGGCCAAGATTTCTACTGTTTCGAACCAGTTCCTTCTCTTGCAATATGATATGAGGGTAGTTATAAAGATTGTGGACAGTGAAATATTATGAGTGATATAAACCTTTGGTCTGTTGTTGATCCATCAGCATTGGTCTCATGTGGGCTACCACGCGCCATGAGAACGTTTTTCTCTGCGGTCATGTATGCTCGCTCTGCGCATCCTCAGCAGCGAATTTTAACCTGCGCGACCGAATTTTTGAGCAATAGTTCGATCAAGACATTGCAGTATCCTAAGGTACCTGAATCTACTTACCAGATGTAAGGCTCCCGGAATTGCTAAGATATATCATAGTCAGAGTGACGCAAACTTAACCAGTTAACCGTAGCGATCCAGATACACATACATATACTAGATCATGTTCCGTTTCAAACGCAACTTCAGTATCAGGGATTCGCCTGTCAAGACTTTGAATTCACCGATTGGAAAGGCGTCTCCAATCAAACGAATCAAACTATCCTCAAACTTCTCTTCGCCAGTCCCTTCTTACGAGAAAAGGACTTTGCACCATGAAAGGCAATCGATTCTACGCCAACCAAATGGGTTAGCATCTCCGCTCGAAGTTCCTGCGGTGAGGGCGCAAATCAATCCTTTGTTGAGTGAACCAACTGGTAACCTGGGAAAATTCTTTGATAATGAAACCAGGGTCCGAACTAGAGAGGAGAATCAGGTCGAGATAAGCGTAAATGACGACTTGAATCGAATGAACACAAGCTCGATATTGAGGATCGAAACTCCTCCACAGACACCGATAGAAAAACTAGAGTCAAGGAAGTCCGTTCTGGAGCATCAAAAGTTTGAACTTATGAAAGAATCCAACGAATTGGACAATACGTTGACGACTAAGTTCAACACAGTCAAATCTATCCGCGAGAAAACCATCGAGATTAAATCTCAGCAAAGTTTCGTCGAAGATCTTTTCGAAGTTGTCGGTTGGGGCCAATGCGAGGTAAGAAATCTGCTCAACGAAATGTACAATCCCGGCAATGAACTAGCGAAACGGGCTGCGATTTTGATCAGTGATGTGAGAAAGAGTCACCAGAAGAAGTTTGAAAAGCTCCTGTTCGAGATCAAGCACCACATGGATACTGCTGAGGAGGCGATCAGGAGGAAAGCGGATGCCATAAAACACGAGAAAGATATCCGAGAGCGCACGCTCCTAACTTTAGAGCACCAAAAGGCCATGAGTGGTGGGACCTCGAACTTGCAGCAACCCGTTATCACTCCGAACGAGCATAATGATGATGATTGTGTCATCATAGATAAAAGTGCATCGAGTTTACAGGAATTAGACGCCTGTAAGAATGACAGTCCTAGTGAATTGACTGTCACCTGTGGTTGCGAGTCGGACGACGAGCAAACTGACATTGAGGAATCGACTGAGAGTGGAGAGCAACGCTCTTTTACACCTTGCCAAGCACAAAGACCAAACTATGAGCCAGAAAATCAGGTATAATAAACTTGTACACTCTTTTTATCTTTGAGCGATGTTTGAGAATTCCTTTTTGAACATATTTATTGGATTTCGCTGAGAAATCTCGATAGGTTCATCCTCTTCGTCCAGTGATTCATAGCCGACTGACTTGGGGTTACGTACCTCGTTTCTCACCCAGGATTCTCTCTGAACTACGAGTCTGTAATTTTCCAGCCCATCACGTGCTAATCCGTAGCAAAGGAATCCAATACTGACAGACACAACCAGGAACATACGCGTGGGGGGGTCTGCTCGGTTCGATATTCTCCTCCAGAAGGATTTCTTGAATTGGAACGACTTCTTAGCATCCGGAGTTGCCATGGGGTGGTGTTGAGGTCAACTGAGGTTGTTTCAGTGTGAATATAAGAGTAGAGGAACTTGGTTGTGGTCATCAGTGATCAATAGTGAATTTATACGGAGCGTGTGTGAAGACGCAACAGAGGATTGTACATTTGCACACTAGTGTATTGGCTCTTTTTTAAATCCACGACGCAACCAATCGTCTCACTCTCCGCTCTTTGGAGAGCGATTCTCCGCACGAGCGAACGAATACACTGTGGTACACTGTAGTATGCACCGTAATTTCGCCGAGGAGGACTGCAGCTGAAAGTCTAAATTTTACAGACCGAAATGCATTGTGGCCAGACATAATGCAGACATGAAGTGGGCAACCTTCGGCTCTCTATCGCTCGGGTAGGAGCGAAGTCTCCAGATAGACGCTTCTGATAAGAATGATGGATTTAAGTCGAACTTATTACGACATTGTTGCGATTGAAGCCGTGTAACTGGTCCTGAAAACATTGTCGATCTTGTTATCCATTACACGTGTCATGGCTCGCTCATTCTTACCTAAATTTTCGTCTAGATCAGAGAAACGCCTTCTAGCTCTTTGCAAGAACAACTCAGATGAAGATGATGAGGTCAAAAAGTGGAATAGAACTGCAGTTCAATATTTGATAAAACTACTCAAAAGGAATCCTGATATCATAATTGAACTAGAGAAGGCAGTGTCATTGGAGTGCTCAGCAACAAAGTGCGTCCCAGTACCCAAGAATCCAGACAATAGGCTGCTCATCTCTCATCGTAGGGGCCTACCACAAGTAATCTATTGCCGTTTATGGCGATGGCCGGACTTACAGTCTCATCATCAAATCGAAGCTATACCAACTTGCGAAATTAGCGCCGGACAACAACGTTCTCAAATTGTCTGCGTCAACCCGTATCATTACGATAGGAAAAAGCCAGGCGTTATTCTACCGGTCTTCGTGCCCTGTCCACGCATACCTCCAGATCTATCCACATCATATGAAGATTCTGAGCCCAGAGTTGGAACTAAGGCCATACCAAATAGGATAGCCGTTGCAACTGTGCGGTCTTTACTCTCATCAAACCAACTTACGGTTCAAGGAAATACTACTCGACCTATTATGGACGTCCAACAAGAGAATAGCGATCGAGTTCCTGATACTGATGAAATTTACATGTCCCTAGAAAGAGATCAAGAGCTCCTCCAGCAGGAGGATGGTCTTGATTTCAATCTGATGCAAAACATGATGCCAGTTGAATCAACACCACAAGAATTTGAACAAATATTTCTAACTGAGCATCAGACTCAACTTCAACCTCTGCAATCTCAGCAGGAACAAGTCCAAGGGCAGCACGAACCCAATCAATCTCAGCAGCAACCGATACAGATGCAACCCCATCACCAAACTGCTCAGACTCTGCACCATTCTTTGCAATCGCAACAAACATCTGTGCACCATACACACCAAGAACAACAACCACAGACTATAGCATCCCTACCAGAACAACAAGCCACACCTTTGGTTCAGCATGTGTCGCAGGCATCTCACCAAACCCAACAGTTCCATCCATCTCAGTCACAGCAATTTCAGCAGTCTAAACAGCAATTTCAGCAACCACTTCAGCATCAGCTATACCAACAACCCCAGCACTATCAAATGGACACCACTCTACAGGATCAATATGTAGCAAATCCTCAGTGCCTCCATCAACAACACTATCACCAGCCCCAACAGCCACAACATTTTAGTCCGACGTATCAATCTCCGAGACAGGGCACTATCTTACGTCAAGCCATCAGCAATAAGACGGAGATAGCGCATCCATTCCAATTCAAGAGAAATACGTTCTGTCAAGTGCACGACATACGCTCGAATGCTGCAGATGGCACTGATCAAACTCAAATTTTTAGACCCCAAAGTTATACTACACAATTTGCACTTCCGCAACCAACTCAAGTTCAGCAACCGATGGTTCAGAACCAATACCAAAACTACGGCTCTATGTACTCAAGTCATTACCCAGAGACGCAGCAAGACCACGCTCCCGGAGTGCAATCTGAAATGCAATCGCCGTATTTCGACCAAATTGCTGGGACGAGCAGACCTATTGATCAATCAGCGCCTATTTCTATCGACTTTGCTGAAGTTCGATTTGCGGAGGGCAAGAATTGGTGTTCGATCTCATACCATGAATTTGGCCAGCGTGTTGGCGAAAAGTACAAACCAAATAGTTACACAATCAGTGTAGACGGCTATACTCACCCGAGATGCAGTAACCGATTTTGTCTGGGCGGGTTGTCAAATGTCAATAGAAATGAAACTACAGAATGGGCTAGACGACGTATCGGCAAGGGAGTAAAGCTAACATATGTAGATGGAGAGGTTTATGTTGAATGTTTGTGTGAGGCGAGCATTTTCGTTGCAAGTCCAATGATGTTCCTCGGAGACTCGGGGGATGGAACTTCCGAGGGCGTTATGAAAGTGGTTGAAGGATCATCTGTAAAAGTGTTCAGTACGCCACAGTTCTCTAAACTGCTATCAGATGCGGTACCTAAAGGATTTGAGGCGGTTTACAAACTGACTAATTACTGCACCTTCAGGATCAGCTTCGTCAAAGGATGGGGCAAAAACTACAAGAGGCAGACTATTCTAAGCACACCTTGTTGGGTAGAGGTGCAGCTCAACGGGCCCTTACAATGGATTGATAAAGTATTAAGGCAAATGCGACCGCCCCAAGGATGCGGCTCAACAAGTTAATTCAGAATCGAATTGAACGTTCTCTGTGATTACTCAGCAATATAAGATATCACAACATCTATTGATAATTTTTTGGCCTGCCACGTTGCTGTCCTTTTATATCTGACTTTCCTATTGGAAGCAAACAAAAGCGAGCTAAGCCGTTCAATCGTGTGGTTTAACGTTATGTCAGTTCGACGACGATGACGAGTTAACTCACTCTGCCATCAATTGTGGGCCGAAAGCTCTACGATATGTGCAGCTACTTTCGTCTAGAAGGACGATATTGGTCTCGTAGACTTTTTGCTTATCATTTTTGACTTCATCACAGATGCTGATGCCTGCGACACATGCTGAACCAAAGGTGTGGCTTGGATAGCATGCTGTCCAGGATGATCGGATTTGACGAATCTCAATCGGTATTTCTAGCGGGGTCTGTTCTCATTCCTGAGGTTCTAATTGGTCAAATGGAGGGAATTCGTTATCGTAATGGTGTATCGTGCCTGGGTCCGTTGTGTTGAAACTTGAACCACCAGCATGATCGGTGGAGGCGCTTGAGCCTCCTCCAGAAGAGATTTGGGTGTCCTCAGTATTGTGGTGATGAATGTGGGTATTAGCGAATGCATCAGTCGCTCCTTGTTTAGAATTATAACGAAAAGACAAAGATTCGGGCTCCTCCAGACGATGCTGCCTGACCAGTGTGCAATCGCCCCCTAGGTTGATAACCAAGTCATAAATATATAAATAACCTTCTGCAGAAACAACTAAAACTCTTGGCTGCCTATCGACTGTAGTTATGGCACAAACGTTCTTCAATTGTCTGAAAGGTAATCGGCAGGTGGCAAACGAGCGCCATTGTTGGAGCACATCATTAACATGACTCGATATGTAAGTGGATGATTGCACTAAGGCACGGCCCAAACACCTCCCCATTGTTGATTGATTCGGCAACAACTCAGACTGTTCGTCTTTAGTTTGGTTGAGCGTGAATATATGAACAGTCTCCTTGCTACTTGAAGCTGCAAGAAACAGTGAGTCCAGGCTCAAAGACAATGAATAGATGTCCACACTTCGTGCGTAACCACGACGAAATTCGTATAAACATTGGCCATCGTCAACATTTTGTGCACTCTAATTACGGTTTCTTTCTCAGAGGCACTAGCCAACATAGTGCTCTGCTGATTGAACGACAATGATGCTAATGGATTATCGTGGGCTGGTATGAGAATTTTGTTCTTTAACTGAGTTGCATCGAAAATCAGTACTTCTCCACTTCTTTGGGTGGCCGGATACGCTATGTAACACCGATCTTCGAGGACGGATAGAGCGAACAAACCACTGGGATTCGGTGGTATATTTCTGATAACCCATTTTACGCTCAAATCGTCCTCCAAACTGTGTATGTAGAGACGATCCTCCAAGCAAATGACCAACCGCTTACGCTTCAGTTTTACTGAGAGAATTGTGTTGGTATAACTGTGTATACTGATCTCAATCTTTTTTTGATATGGCACAGTCGTAACTTCCTTGGTGACAAAAGGCTAACTATAACAATCAATGAAGAGGAGAACAATCTTTCGAATATGCAGATGTCTGTATGCTCAGTGCCTCGGAATATTCGTTGTAGTTGGCCGATGTCATTCTCAAGAGGATACAGATCGTAGCCAGATTTTGTGCCGATAGCAATGGTTGTAATCCTGGTTGAATGTGATGTATTGAACGCTCGACTGAGGATCTTTATCTGGACGTTCGCCTTCAAGTGTCAGATTCATGATTCCTGGGACTGATGGTGGACTACTTGCGCGTGAAAATTTCCATGATCCAAGGCTAGATTTTGGGCCCCCAACCTCTCTCCTCCAGACATGTGGGATCAACTCATGAAAGTGGAGTGTGTTCAGAAATAGAAATCCATCCAGACATTGGTTTCTTCCTCTATAAGAATTGGGATCAGCGATCCTCTATCTGAAACCAGCTTTGATAACAACCATGAAAAAGTTCTTGCATGGAGTGGTGAGTCCAGTCTTAGTGTTTATTTCTGTAACGGGTCTGCGTAGATTCTCTGAACTCTACTCACGACTAAAATATAAATAATACTGTCAAAAACAAATAAAGAAATAATCACTAGCCACTGCGCCATACAACCAAAATAAATACAAGTATCATGAAACAAGGTAGCTTTGATGGTACGAAAATCCCATTTTGGTGACTAGATCTAGAGTAGGAGCGAGATACTCCCTAGGGAGAAGGATTGGCATTTTCCGTATGTTGTAGGGTTTGGCCATTGTACTCATAAGTCTTTTGGGCATTCAGCTGGAAGCGTTGTCGGCCAAAGCCTCCTTTATAGACGGTGTACGCTGCGGTAGAACAGACAGTAGCCGCACTGCTACGCCTGGCACACCGTCATGTTGCGACGGCCGCGACAACTACGACAACAAACGCGGAGAGCACTGAGCAAGCGCAAGCTAATGTAGAAGGTTGGAGAAGGAGAGGGAGAGGGAGAGAAAGAGACGCTTGAAGAGAAAGAAACGTCGATCGGAGAGAACCTAAGGAAGCAAATGAATTGCACCTTTGGCCAGAAAGCGCCGTATCTCGACTGCTTGCTCGGCAAGAACGCCTTTGGTATGTTTTATAGAGGGAAAGAGGGACTTGAGCGACTTTAAGTGCGGGCCACACTCGCTTGGACGGTCAGTTTCAGACACAAGTGAGACGAATCATCATCAAGAACCTAAAGGTTGAAACAAACCCAAAATATGCTGCGATGGAGTCTACCGGACTTCTATCCAATAGTCCCCAGACACATCGCCCCTCGTTCATATAGTCTATTCGTATTGATTTATTAGAACCTCAAAAACTTGGTCTCATTTTAGCTAAAAGTCGCTACAGCGTCGTCGAAAACCAATGTCATTAGTGCCGATACGTTGAATTTAGTAGTTATAAATATTTATTCCAAGCCAATTATGCAACACTCTAGACCAGAGGTGGGCCAGACAAGCTAGAGCTAGCGATAGCGGCGCATTTATGGTCGCTGAGATATGTGTCGTCATCGGGAGTCTATAAAAATGAAAGATTCATCATTTCCACTGCGCGAATTATTAAGTGACTCCTTCCAACAAGAGAGACACTGAGGGCGTAGACGGTTGTTAATTCGCAAATCGTATCAACCACCATGGCCGTTCCACAATCACTGCCAAAAACAATCACTCGTTACTCAGACTCAAGATACAATATTTGAGGATGCCTACACAACATTACTGTCCATAGGACCTATTGGAATTAACTCATTTTTGTGCACTGAAATGGACGTTACTCTTCACATTGCTCATTAGCCTACTTCGAGAGATCAATATGGATAATAAGTGTAAAATTAAGAGAAGCGCAAGCGAAACTTGTATCAAGAAACGTCATGACTTCTTCTGTCTCAACACCGGCCCATTCTCTAATCATATCGGATTTAATCAACCTGTGACCGGAGTTAGCGCAAACACAACCAGCAGCTCCGCAAATGGTCATGTGAACATCAGTTCCCCTTCTAGCGGCAGCACAAAGCCTTGCATCCAACACAGTAGAGATGGATCATTCGATACTGGTCGCAGAGGTAGTAGGTGCTCAATTGTGTCTAGAGTGGCTAGAAACTCTATGGTGCCAGTTTCGCCGGGTCAACTCAACCGTTGTAACTCACCCATACAGCAGTCATCTGCCAATACGAACGGAACTATCTCGCTGTATAGCCCGTCAACTAGCACAACTTCGCACGCAATCTCTCATACTAGCTCCCCTTCTCAGGCAAGCTCTAATGTACAACAAGTCTGCACATCAACACAACAACAGGCTCAGCAAAATCAAACTGGTGGAAGTGTGGTCGAAAGTCCGAAGACGAATGTAACAGCTCTTGCTCACCATCCAATCTTTGGTCATGTTAAACGCGAGGGCAGACGCTGGTCTCTGGCTTCTCTTCCATCCTCTGGGTATGGCACTAACACTCCAGAGAGCTCGAATATGTCCTCTCAGTTTTCGTCTCAGGAGCGAATCCAAACAACAGGGTCAGCTTGCGCAAATCTTACCAGCAGCAACTATCCACCATTTCATTCAATTGGTGCTAGTCCCTTAACCTGTAACGGCACCTGTATCAATTCTAGCAACTCACCATTAGGCAACTTGCAGCACACTAACTTGTGCCATCAGGCCATAAAATCGGTCTGCTCAGGTTTGGTTTTTCCTCAAGCAAACCATTTCAATCAAACCCACCATAATTCCACGAATCTAGTTGCGAATCCTGACAACAGCTCCACGACAGGTCAGCTACAATCAAATCAACATTCTTTCTCTCTTAGCCACGACCATGATCACGAAAACCTCTCAGTAAACCTAAACCATTATTTAAATTTTGAAAGAGTGTTCCATGATCGTGAACCTAGCCACCCACAAGTAACCTCAACATCACTGCAGTCTCCAGTCGAGTTGGCTACAACTGCCAAGGCGACTCTGAATCAACAAGCTTCCATTAATCCCTCAGCATTAGCTCACTGCCCCAAGTCTTTCGATTCTAGCGCCACATCTTGTAGCGATAGCAATTGTGGTCATGATTCAAATCAAGGCCATACGATTTCTGAACACGATTATGGCAGGTCTTCGCCGCATATCATTAGACCAAGATCTAGATCTCTGTCCTCTCCAGTGAGGAATATGCCATTAGATAACGATATAATAGAAACAAACCGCATCTACAGGGAGCGATTCCCGAGAGCCACTAAACAAATGGAGGAAAAACTGATGAAATTCATTGCTGACAATCGGCTCGACTCGGATATTGACTCCTTGAATGATGCAGTCGCTTCGTTTGGTCAACGGCAGATAATTGAGATGGCTCGTGATTGTTACGAAAAATCTCGCGAAAAGTTAATCACTTCAGAGTATTTCATAGATATTAGCGAAAATCTCGAGAAATTACATCTGGACTGCTCAGTCAAGTCACCAGGTGCTGGTGATTACCTGAGACGTTTAATTCGCCAGTTTCTGCTCATAATTTCTAGGCCAGCTAGACTGCTGGAATGCCTGGAGTTCAATCCGGAAGAGTTCTATCGATTCTTAGAGCTTGCTGAAGGCAAAGTCAAAGAGAAAATAGGCATTAGGACAGACATAGCTCGTTATATAATAGATCAATTAGGCTTGAATCGGCACCCATTACAGACAGAGCTGGAAAAATTTAACGCTGAGGATGGTTCAGATGCAACATTATCGAATAGGACGCCTAAAAATTCGATCGATTCGGACTGTGACCTTCTCAAACCCCCAATGAAAATACCTCTGCCAGCCATCGATCTCACTACAGCTGATGATCAACCGGCGACCGGAAAAGAAGAGTCCGATCTTGGTCAAAGTCTAGTTGATCAGCCTAACGTCAGTCTCAGAGGCGAAACTGGTACTCAACTCAAGACAAGTTCTAGCAAAAATCGACTAGGTCCACCCAAGTACTCCACAACTCTTCAGGCTCGCGCCACTATGTTGCGACAAAACCCCTCTGAAGACGATTATGAGACCATCAAACTTATCAGCCATGGTGCTTATGGGTTGGTTTACCTGGTTAGGCATAAAGAGACACGCCAGCGTTATGCTATGAAGAAGATCGCTAAACATAGACTGGCACTCAGGAATCAAGTCGATCAAGTCTTTGCTGAAAGGGATATTATGAGCTTTAGTGACAATCCTTTCGTTGTCAGTATGTTTTGTAGTTTCGAGACAAAGCGTCATTTATGCATGGTTATGGAGTACGTAGAAGGGGGCGATTGTGCCACCCTTCTCAAAAATGGACCTCTACCCGTTGATTTGGCGAAGTTCTACTTCTCAGAGATACTTCTTGCTGTAGATTATCTCCACAATTATGGTATTATACATCGTGATTTAAAAAGTGAAAACATCTTGATAACTAAAGATGGACACATCAAATTAACAGATTTTGGATTGAGTAAGATCGGACTAATGAGTCATACAACAAGCATACTAGAGTGTTATTTAGATAAGGAAACACGGCAATTCAATGATATGCAAGTTTTCGGGACACCTTATTATATAGCACCTGAAGTGATCCTGAGGCAAGGTTATGGAAAACCAGTTGACTATTGGTCCATGGGCATAATCCTGTACGAGTTTTTAGTTGGTTGTGTTCCATTCATCAGTGATACCCCTGAAGGTCTTTTCGACCATGTGATTCATGACAATATTGAGTGGCCGAGCGATGACGATTGGCCCCTCCCCGCGGAGGCTAAGCACCTGATAACTCAACTTCTACAGCGGAACCCCAAGGAGAGATTGGGCACAGGTGGTGCCATAGAAGTCAAGTCTCACCCGTTCTTGAAGGATGTCTGTTGGGAGGATCTACTTCGACAGAAGGCTGGATTCGTGCCTCAATTAGAGAACGAAGAAGATACAAGTTACTTCGATGCTCGTCAGGATCGGCACAAGACGGGCGAATCGGATTCTGACGAGGAGGGTTATAACTGTAAATCGGATGATGGATCCTCTATTTTTAGTTCATTCTCATCTTGTTCTCCAAGATACAACCGTGTCCATTCTAGAGTCTTCGACGAAAGTCCTCTTAGACAGTCAACAAGTGCTAATGACCCTGTTGATACAGCAGTTGATCCTACCGAGATTTCGAATTGATTCGAATCCAAAATAAACGTCTCTCGTCAGTTCCGCACTGTAAAATCAACTAGTCAGAGAATTCGAGTTCGACTTCCAACCTCCAACCATGAATAAAAAAAATTCTTGATAACTCTCCAGTAACGATTATTCACGGTTGAACTCAATAATGCCATTCATGAACTAATTCCCAGTTTCGAATCTCCTTCCTATGATCTCGGACCAAGACTAGCCAGGACAAGAGGCACCAATCTTGATCTAGAAGAACGGTGGTAACCTTAGGAGATGCCCTTTTATTGGTGTGTCGTTGAGGCCATAGGCTCTGTCTATGACACGAGAACTCAAGCCGGTGAGCACACTGGTACATCACGCCGTGATGATCACGGCATCTCCCACATCATCAAGAATACTCACAACAAAAATAAAACAAAAGAGTCTCATCGTTTCACCGCTGTGTTCCTAGAAATAATTCTAATTATAATATTGAAAATCGCGAGACCTTTGGTAAATTCTTACGATTCTATCCATTTATCCACAGTATCAAGCCATAGAGATAGTTTAATCTGAATTGTTTGAGGATCAGTACTGGAAGTCGCACTGTGTTCAGGCCGCTGGTAATATACGTGTAGTCCGACTTTTCCCGAGGGAAGATATTACGGATCGTTCTCAGCAAAGTAGACTTAACTCACAAACTGTTCTCAGAAGATTGTGAGGAGTATCCGAGTTTGGCAACTCAAGTGAAGACGCGATCGAAAATGTCGTCACTGATAACTTCGGGGGCACCATCGCTTACCTTCTGAGGACAACTAAGGGAACTTTAAACTAATGGCCTGTGTCGCATAGAAATTTCTCTGCACCGAATAGCTTACCGCTCCAAGTTCTCGTCAAGATCCCTCCTTGGGAGCAATATAGTTCACTCGTTCACTTTGGTCTGGCCCTCTCAGGACAAAACTCTATCAGCACAGCATAGAGTTGAGTTGAAATCTCGGCCATCGAATACCAATGCTTTCTAGTCTCTGCAAGAATCTAACTCAGCAATCACCGTTTTAATAACCTTGACCACCCAAAGATGTTTACCAATAGTGAGTATTTTCGATATTTTTATAAAATACCGATTTGCCTGTTGACTCTATGCTAATCTTTTCATCCGTTTGTTCAAGTCAATACTTTTGCATGCTTACCCCGAACTACCAGGGGGACACCTTTGGTGTTGGGCGGTGACCCTAAAGGAAAAAACTATCTATACCCAAACGGCAACAGTATTATCATAAGAGACATTGAAAATCCTAGTCTATGCGACATATACACAGAGCATGCAACATTAACAACTGTTGCAAAATATTCACCATCTGGATTCTATATCGCCTCAGCTGATCAACATGGAAAGGTTAGGATTTGGGACACTACCCAAAGAGAGCATATTCTCAAGAATGAATTTCAACCCTTTGCTGGTGTCGTCAAAGATCTTGCATGGTCTGCCGATAGTCAAAGAATTGTGGCTGTCGGCGAAGGTAGAGAGAGATTTGGTCATGTTTTTGCGATGGAAACAGGTACCTCAATTGGAGAAATAGCCGGACACAGTAAGGTTATCAACTCTTGTGATTTTAAGCCCAGCAGACCCTTCAAGATAGTAACTGGATCAGAGGATACTTTTGTGGGAATATATGAGGGACCGCCGTTCAAGTTCAAGTCTCAAATACAGGATCACAATAGATTTGTGCAAGCTATTCGATTTTCGCCTAGCGGTGATCGCTTCGCGTCAGCTGGCTTTGATGGAAAGCTTTTTATCTACGACTCAAACGATTACTCTAAAATTACTGAACTGGGCTCGCCAGCACACAAAGGAGGCATATACGCGATCTCATGGTCCCCAGACGGAACTCAACTATTGAGTGCCTCCGGCGATAAGACTTGTAAAATTTGGGACATAGCATCCTCGACCATGGTGTCTGAGTTCGTCCTGGGTGCTGACGTTCTCGACCAGCAAGTTAGTTGCCTGTGGCAAGAGCCTTATTTATTGTCTGTATCGCTATCTGGATTCATCAATTACCTTGACCGAAACAATCCCTCCAAACCGACGAGGGTGGTCAAAGGTCACAACAAATCGATAACGTCCATGACGGTTTCTTCTGCAAGTGAAGTCGATGATCGCACCATATACACTGGTAGTCATGACGGGTACATAACTCACTGGTCATCTAAGTCGGGTAATCATGACAGAGTAGGAGGAGAGCAGCATACAAATCAAGTTCAAGATATGTCATCTACAGAAGAGCTTGTCTACACTTGTGGCTTAGACGATACTATAAGAGCAATTGACATGAAAACCAACCAATACTCCTCCAATTTCAAGCCGCTGAAGCTGTCAGTCCAGCCTAAAGGGATATCAGCTATCAAGGGAACGAGCCTAATTGTAGTAGCTGGGGTGAATGAGATCCTAGTTCTCGACGGTCAGCAACAAAAATCGAGCTTGAAAATCAAGTATGAATCGAGCAGTGTTGATGTCCACCCAAATCGAAACACGGTTGCCATCGGAGGATCGTCAGACAGCAAAGTTCACGTATACTCTCTCGAGAACGGTCAACTGACGGAGACCAAAATCCTAGACCACAGGGGAGGAGTTACGGCAGTTAAATACTCTCCAGATGGTGCGTTCTTAGCTGCCGCAGATTCGAACCGTAAGATCGTGCTTTACAAGACAGAAAATTATGCACCAGCTCATGATAATGAGTGGGGCTTTCACACAGCTCGCGTAAATTGTCTAGCCTGGTCACCCAACTCGAAGACACTTGTGAGTGGGGGTCTGGACACTAATCTCATAGCTTGGTTTCCCAGTCAACCTAACAAGCACTTTATAATCAAGCATGCGCACCCTCAAAGTCAAATTACCCGAGTTGCCTTCATCACTGACGTTTTAGTTGCATCTACTGGTCAAGATGCAACAGTCAGAATCTGGTCGATCGAGCAAAAATAAAACGATTCATGTAAGAATCTACCTCGACTTAACGCTGGACTTCTAAGATCAAAGTAACTACTAATGGGCGCTAACATAATTTTTGAACAGGATGAACTCCCAGTCAGAGTTAAAGCTTGAAAGTCCATGTCCAAAGGATAAGAACTGATCTGCTGGACAGAATTTACATTAAAACTTCAAATCTTGGAAAGGCATTCATTTCGACTCTCTAACTACTACGCACTGTCTACGCGCAGTTTATGGTCGAGCAGTCAGTGTAGCTTTAGAGGAGCACCATAAACCTGATGTTGTGTTGGTCGAGCAGTCAATATGGACTCGGGACTGAATCAGATACAACACTCTCGAGATAGGGTTCTCATGTATTTGCTGTTGAATATATACGTGTGATCACAGTTCATGTTTATCCTTAGTTAGATTGCTGGAGAATATGATTTCTGAATACTAGCATCGAGGATGAACTTGGACTTTCGACACATGATCATCACCTATCAGGTGCCGATGAGTCTACTGAGGTTGGACTAATTGTTTGACCCTACTTAGCACTACGCCCTCACGTTCGTCCTGTGAGAATTTCGATTCCGTTTGGCCGCTTGACATGCTGGCCGTTCCAAGATTTGCTTCCGTGAGGGAGGCGGGCGGGTCTGATCATTCAAATTTCGGAGTTGAGCGACCAAAATGGCTCGTCTATGAATTTCCTTCTCAACTCATGGAACAAATTTCAATCAATCAGTTGAATTATGACTTGTACAGTTATCGTTAGGACTGGGATGTTTGAGCTAGCGAGCGCGACTACCGGATCTGAATTTATAGCATTGAAGCCGTGGGCAAACAACCAACATGTTAGTTGGCTGCAGACAGCAACTAGTGTATTCCTCACTCGACAGACTGGGGGATCTCCCTATCTTGAGCAAATACTAACAGTCTTGTTTGCTAGCTGGGAATTTCGGATGGCCATGTTGATGCAATAAAACTGGTTTGCTGGTGCAAGTCGCATCGGAGGTCGAAGTACCAGATTGTCGGTATCAGTAGCACAAAGTTGGGAGGGGTCTTCCAAAGTACATTAGGCCTGGATTTGTAGCCAACATGTGTTTCTAATTCTGCCCGCACCAGGATCACAGGCAGCCGAACTCACGAGTGGTGGAAACTGTAGACGATTATTTTAAGCGATGGTCGCGCTTGAGAGACCTCCAACCAGTTGGCTCTTGGCCGCGCGTAGTGACCATTTCGCTTTCAATAACAAATTTAATTGCTGCGTTCAACATGAGTCCACTCTACCCAAACACATTATGGACTTTTGGGTTTCGTTTGCCCAAAGAACGAGAGGTGGACGAGATATGAGTTTAACGGGGAGAGTTGATCCAGGGGGAGTCTCTCACTATCGTTGGATTCACGTCCGTCTCGTCTCTTCGAGTGCTTCCGGATAGTCATAGTTGTGCATACTCGTGGGCCAATTGCCATGTGCAGGTCATAATCACACTAGTAGTCAGCTGACTCTCTCTCTCTCTCGCCCCCTCCCCTCTCCCGCAGCAGCTGCGAGCAACCCGCCTGATCCTGAGACAAACTGACCAAGGATGATTTCAACCCCTCGATCGCGTCTTTCTGGGTTGTTGCCATTGCTCACAGGGTTTCCCGGCCGACCCTATGGGCGCTCCGTGCAGCACGAGATTGACTTCTCACTCGAAGTGTCTTGATCTGCGAGCATCAGAATTTGGCCTGGCATCGTAACTCGCTGAATCACGGTGACAATTCGTGCAGCCAGTGCCCTGGAGCAAGTAAGACGAAGCTCATGTCCACGGGTCGACGCTATTGGTCGTTGTCTGCTCTGGTGAACGCCTCCTACAAATCGAGCAGAATGCCGCTTTGGGCGTGCTCGGCTTCGTTTGCGCCCCCTCCGGCCCTCTCGTTCTCGCTTTGGTCGAGTCCGCAACGGGGGGGGGGGAGCTGGTGTGGCAGAGCAAGGAGGGCGGCCGGGTAGCGCAATATCGGGCCCGACCGTGCAGTTTGGGCTGGGCGGGTGCTCGAATCCACTACATTGTAGCCTAGCCGAGTGCTCCATTTCTCGCTCGCGCGCGCGTGCTCTGTCCAGCGAGCGGCCGCCACACTGGCTGCTTATTGCGCACAATCACAGTTGACTGGCTTCGGGGACGCAGCGAGCGCCCGTGCTGCTCGCGGTCCGCGGTGCGCTGGCACGGTCGCGGCCGGCGCCATAGGCGGACGCTATGGCCTTGTTGTTTCAACAGCGCGAGCGCGTTCGTTGGCTGCCCGCTGGCCCATAGGGGTGCAACTCGCTTTGAGGGGCCACATCTCTGGCTTTTGCAATGAGCAAATAAGTTGGCCAACATCGCCCATTCTCTTGTCAAAACAACACTCTGCCCAGATAGTGTGCAAATTCATGTTCATACAAACTGGAACCCCCAAGTTGCTGAATCAAGTCCATCGCGAGAAAGCAAGCTAACACTACCATCATCATAATCATTAGTGAGCTTGGTGGCGTTAGCCAGACTTGCAATCACCATTTATTGCATTCGTGTGTCCAAGGGCTGTTGATAGCCGATTTAAAGCTCAAACCTTGGCGGTGTTGTCCAATGAAGACTCGATACAGCTTCAACAATCAACTACCATCTATCTGCAACAGCTCAATTGGACGCTCAAGCTACATAAAGTTCCAAAAATTTTATCTCTAGCTTTGACACAGAGATAAGCTTTAAGGACCTTTACCTCAGTAAGGCATCTGAACAAAGACGGGAGCCCGCATGTTTCGGCAGAACTCGAAAGACAGTAAACGAGCAGGAAACATACATTAGTTGTAGTCTCATATTCGCATAAGAGTCCAAGAACTGCCAACTCTAATGCTTCCTTATGCCATCCCATGAATAGCACTCACGAATATTGTCCACCTCTAACCAGGATATTGGTTAAATTCTATTGCTCAATTCTCTAACCTCACGCGAGGTAAACAAATCACTCCAATCGGAAACAGCTCGACTAATTCTCTTTATACTCGATCGTGAGAGTAGCTTTCAACGACAGTTCGCCAAAATGTCCTTTTTGGGATTTTTCAAGTATGTCCTGTTTGTCTACAACTTCCTCGTAATGGTAAGTCTGGCGAGATCATTGACGTTAACCCTCCTTCCGGTCATAGTGGCCGCAGCTAACATTCTAACTGATTCCGTCCCTGTCAACTGCCCAAACTCAGCTCTTTGGAGGTGCCCTCTTGGGAGTAGCAATTTATTTTTACGTCGATACGCTACAATACATGGGCGCGAAAACGTGGCCAGCTTATTCTACTTTCTTCATTCTCATTATCACCGTTGGTCTACTGACGTTCATCGTAGGCTTCTTTGGATGCTGTGGCGCCTGCAAGGAATCCTCGTGTATGCTCTGTCTCTACTTTGCCATCATCATAGCGACATGTGGTTTGATTATAGCTGCCGTATTTTTACCGGAAAAGTTTGAAATTAAACCTCAGCAGATAAAGTTGGATCTGCAACAAGATGTCAAGGAGATTGTACAGAAGAGCTACAGCAGATATAGCACAAACAGTTTTGCAAACACACTAATCGACAAGATTCAAGAGGATTTCCAATGCTGCGGTGCAAGCAATTACACAGACTGGTTCAATTCTTTACAGAACAATGCTACTAGACCAGACATAGGTGTAGGCAGTGGCACAGTTACGTACATCCAAGCAAGTCCCAGTCCGCAGTTCCAGCAGCAAACCTACTACGGTCAACAGAACCAACAACCAATGAGCCAGTCTCCTACGGTGACCACGACTTTCAGGGTGCCGGGTTCTTGCTGCTCAACGAGGTTCAATGAGAACTCTTACAACCAGTGCAAGAGTATGATATCTAGATACGATGCAAATCCATCTGAACAGCAAGTACAACGGATACCGAACGTCAACCAAGACGGTTGTGTGGATAAAATATACAATTATCTCTTTGTAGTCAACTGGTGGCCCCTGAACATCATAGGGGGTCTGGCTATCGGTCTACAAGGATTGTCGCTCATATTTTCACTTTGCCTTTGTTGCGCAATCAATCGAGCTTTCGATAATGATGAAGACTACGAGGAGAAATAAGGTTAGCAATCGAATCCATGGTACTATGAGTTAGCCGACATAAATGAAGCATTCGAATAATATATGCCAACAAAATGGAGCTCATGCCAAAATGTCCAAGTTGAACTGTAAATTGCAGAGCTCAATTGACGAGAGATTGTAACTCACGCTAGATTTAATCCGCCATGACAAGACGATTGAAGATTTACAAAATCTAGGATGCGTTATATACAATCAATTAGCCGATCTCTTGCTTAATTTGGGCACTCAAGTCGCCTCTGATGGTAGCGTAACTTTCGAGAAAACATATGCATGCCCGTCCGAAGTACCGACTACAAAGTTTCCATTGTCTAGTGCAGCAACTGACCAAAGTGTTGTAGCCTGGAGGGAAATCTTCTGGATACAACCGAGGTCTTTGTCCCAAACCCTGACCGTCTTGTCTTCGCTCACTGACACAAATTTGTAAGGACGATTTTTTGGAGCATCAGCGTCAGGTTTGAGAGGTTCTCTAACTATACAAATGTCAAAAATAAAATTATCATGCCCTTCAAACGTTTTGAGTATCTCTCCATCTGTTGTCCACATAATGATGGTCGCATCGTTTGAGCAACTCAAGAATTGGTGTCCATTTATGACCGCTAATCCTCTAACACAATCTTTGTGTCCTTCAAATATGTTTATAAGTCGACCCTCGGTCAGTTCCCATTTTCTTATAGTTTTATCAGCACCTCCAGTCAAGACATGGCTTCTCGCAACAAAGGCAACACTCCATACGGCATGCACGTGCCCCATGAGCGTCAATTCTGGTATCTTATTTCGCCAAATGATGGTGGTACTGTCCCAACCACCGCTCACTAAAGTGTCTCGGTCACTACATATTCTGAAAGCTAATGCACTGACTGGACCAGAGTGTCTCGCTAAGGTTGTGATGGGCTTACTTTCCATTAATGTATATACATACACGTTAGCGTCATGGCTTCCGACGTATATCTCTGTGACTCCAGCTTGAGTCTTCCCATAGCAAATACTTGAAACGAAAGAAGATGGGCCAGTAAAATTTTGCGATTCGCTCAACTCGGACTGATGATTTTTGTTATCGTCTGGCTGGTACAACTTGGCAGTTCTGTCCCTAGATGCTGTCAAAAGTCCTCCATTTGGATATGGCCTCACTTGTCTAACATCCTCCTTATGGCATGGTATTACCTGTAGAATACCGTATTCGTCTTCCATTGTTGTGACTATGGGTTGCGAGTGAAAGCTCGGTATAGACGCCTGTTCGATATACTTTCGGAGCTAGTGCTCCGTTGATTTGGACGAGACTCGTGACTGCGTTAGATGGGGAGGGGGAGGACAACGATTGGGCTTTATATTATGGCCCTCCGAGCTTTACATCCACTGATCTGGTTCTAGTTGGTCTTGTACTTGCAAGAAGCACACTCGAAAAGTCACAACACGAGTTTCTGACGACTTTGGTTCTTTGGGCTGGTTCGCGCCAATTTCGAACCAGAGCTTTTCATACACTTTTCCTCTTACAACTGCATGAAAGGCGCCTCAGATATCATTCTCGGGTAGAAATATTGATCACGATGACTCTATATCATGGGACTTGATCCGACCAAGTTGGTTGCAACCCCAGTCCAATCGGTCGAGGCTTGTCTATTCTCATTCATCCAGTCTGTATCGGTCCGTCCCACTAGCAAGGAGTCATGCGGCGCAATCAGGTGGCAGCCAGCCCAAAAGCGCTTCCGGCGACAAATGGTGTTTATTTTTGGCCTCGAATATACGTTACTGCTAGGCTGCGGCGTAGAGTCGCTTCGTATTTGATTCCAGCTCTTCATGCTACAAGTTAACATCAAGTCGAGATGATGAATGGACGAGCCACTTGCAATGTGCAATACCTCATCCGGATTGTTCAGTTGGTTGAGATAATAACGTATTCAGGTACTGTAAATTCGATTATGGATCCGACAAATAATCGAACATCGGATTGGAGAAAAGCTGTTGTTGGCTGCTAACCTTGTCTCCGATCTCACGCAAATCGCCATTCTCGTACCTGCTCGCAAATAAAGAACCAAGGATAGACGAGCACTTGAAACCGCCACAGGATTCTGGCTCAACTCTATGAGGCTAGTTAGAGGTTAATTTTGATTTTATTCCAGCTCGCAAGTATTACATAGACACACATGAGCTGGTGCGGGGTACTTTCATCTATTTTATCGGACTCAAGACGAGAAACAAATACCAAATCCTTATAAGTTGAACGAGCGAAACTCGAACACTTTGTTTCGAACAGCAGCATGTGCAAGTACCAAAAATAAATTACGAACGGGTCTCAGAGAGTTTGAGCACTCACAATATTCCGTCTTATCTCAAAGATGTAACCACTGTCCAATAATACAGTCCACTAGATGCAACACACGCTCTGCTCAACCATCATCTCAGGTTAGCAACCAAGCCCAGTCCCCTGAGATCAAGTGTGGAATATATAATTGTCATCGTCGCAGGGCTTTCAAATTGTTCGTGAAGCACGATTCATCATGAGCTGTAAGCCTAGGCACATAAACAAATTCCTCTCCCTCCTGGGTGTTTCGTCAGGTGGTATACTCGCATTCGGTACCATATGCACCTACAGGGGCGACGAGGGCTTCTACTCAAACTTGCTTATGCCAATGGTATCCAAGTTTATTGATCCAGAGATCGCTCACGAGGCCTGTATTCTGTTGACACGCTTCAAACTAATCAGATGTAAAGAAAGCATAAGCCAAGAGCAAGCCTCGAAATTGAGGACAAACGTGTTCAATTTGTCTTTCACGAATCCAATAGGCTTAGCTGCTGGATTTGACAAAAATTCAGCTGCAGTAGCTGGACTCAAACACTATGGATTGGGTTTTGCTGAGGTTGGTACCGTTACGCCCAATCCCCAATCAGGAAACCCAAAGAAAAGAATTTTTAGAGTGAAAGAAGATTCTGCCTTAGTCAACCGGTGTGGATTCAACAACAAAGGAATCGATCATGTTGTGAACAATCTTTCCTCACAAGAGACTCTCCAACCTATGCTTGTTGGTTTAAATTTGGGGAAAAACAAAGATACTCAACATATCTCTAGTGATTATCTGATAGGGCTTGAGAAGTCACGGAATCTTAGCTCTGTGGACTACTTTGTCATCAACATATCTAGCCCAAACACCCCAGGGTTACGAGATTCTCAAGAGAAAGAGAATTTGGAACGCCTATTAGACGATGTTTTATCCAAGATGGAGGCAATTTCGATCAAGAAGCCTCTGTTGGTAAAACTAGCGCCCGACTTGAAAGATTGGCAACTGAAGGATGTTGCCGATGTGATCAGTCGGAAGAAGTGTGGCAACACCAAGGTTTGTGGTGTCATCCTAACAAACACAACCATTACAAGGCCCGAGGGAACATCACATGATGTCTACCTAGAGTCTGGAGGTTTGAGCGGGCAACCCTTGCGTAAAATGTCAACTGACATGATAAGCGACTTCTATAAACTCACCAAGGGGCAGGTACCTATCATTGGAGTTGGCGGTGTATCGTCGGGCGAAGACGCGTATGAGAAAATTAGAGCTGGAGCCTCGTTGGTACAACTGTACACGGGACTCACTTACGAAGGACCACCAGTTATAAATAAGATCAAGCGAGAGCTTGTTGAGTTGATAGAGCGTGATAAACTCAACTCTATCTCTGATGCCGTAGGATTAAATCATAAATACGACACCAACTAAGCCAAGCTTAGCAGACGCCTCTTTAATCCTCGCTTATGCTCTCCATTTTGGAGATGTTGCAAATGCTATGCCATTGCCACATTTAGAAACCAGCTCACTAATATAGCCACTCTAGCACTAGCGGAAGATCTCCATCTGCAGAGTAAGCAAATTTTTATGCCTACGCATGAACCAGATCTCGGTGAGGATCCTACTTCATTGAATTCGGTTGTTTGGCGTAGTCTCTATTCACCTCGCTGCGTAACACAGCCTGCCGATTCCCCCGGCCAGACACAAAGGCGAGCACATCCGTTCCTAGGGTAAAGCGCGCCTTAAATTTTGGCACCACGCACCAACCACATCACAGCTGGACTAGAATATATGCTATATCTCATGAAACTACAAAAAAGACTAACGATTGCTCCTTCTATCTCATTAATACCAAGATAGTTTTATATAAACCGATTCGAAGAAAAATCCGTGTTATCCACACTAGTGGGTTGCCCTCTCATTGCGAATTACATCGCTATTGTTACTCAATTTGCTATCTTATGTCTTGTTGACTAGAGACGACATATATCGAGGCAGAGAGAGAGAGAGAGAGAACAACCATTTTGGGATATGATTACACAGTCGCACTTCTCAGCTAGTCGTTGAAACTTTATCGCTACTTTGACATCATATTCACGGAGATTCTTCCAAAAGATATAATGTGATCAAGCTAATTCATATTCATTGTTTGAATGCCCCCCTGATTCTTACATCTACCGGATCAACTGATGATTAAGGAATTCATTAGAAGGACCCTACAATATACTCCCTCAAAGATAACACCGCTAAAGCCGCTGGAAATCTCAACTCAAGGGCCCGCAAGATATTTCCATCGCGCATCAAGCAGTACCTCATCTATGGATGCGGCTCCATCTACTAAACGTGACCATGAACTTCGCCTCAGAGCTCACCAGATTTGTAGCAATCAATTGGGTGGAGCTTGGCGGACCATATCCTTGGATGAGATGTCAATAGTGCCTATAAGGTATGTAAGTTTACCAAATTGCTGGTAATTAAAGCTAAGTGAGCTCTAACCCAATCAATACTCACCAACCATCATCAAGTGGCGGTATGAGTAATTCCTTATTCTGTTGCTCCCTGCCAGATTCATATTATTCCATTGATAGTGAACCAACGAAAGTGTTGCTGAGATTTTACGGAGATCAGCTCTCGTCTTGTGACATCTCATCGCAGATTGAAATTTTCAATTTACTTTCATCCAAGGATCTAGGTCCAAAGCTATATGGTCAATTCGAAGATGGAAGGTTGGAGGAGTTTTTACCGGCAAACTCGCTGACAAGTGAGGAGCTCATGAATGATGAAATTTCATCTGTTATAGCTAAGAAAATGGCCTCAGTGCATAGTCTCGATGCGCCAATTGAACGAAAGAAAACCTGGATAATGGACAAACTTAACGAATGGGTTGAGTCGATTGATGGAAACTCTAAGTTGACTGGTCTTGACAAACCAGTTCGTCACTCGACCGTCGATATCGTACGCCAGTTATCAGTTATTGATTTTAAGGAAGAAATAAAATTCCTCGCTGGTGTATTCGAGAAAACGCGCTCACCAAACGTATTCTCGCACAATGATCTTCATCAAGGCAATATATTATTAGCTGAATGCTCTAAGAGACGATCATCCATAGCGGAGCGTATAGTTTTCATTGATTTTGAATACTGTAGCTACAATTATCGAGCCTATGATATTGCTAACCACTTTTGCGAGTGGTGTTTTGAGTATGACACTCCAGATTATCCTCATTTCACCTTCTTTGAAAAAAGGTTTCCATCCATAGATAGGCAACGTGATTTCATTCGTCATTACTTAAATCAGAGCAAGAAATTGTCCGCTCCAATCAATAATCTGCGGGTTATTGGCAATGGAGGTAACGGAACTACTACCGGTACGGACTCGGCCATCAATGGGCACAAATTTAATGGCAACTGTAGTGAGGTAACCAGTGATTCAGAGGTTGAAGCTTTGTTAGAAGAGGTGCAGCCTTTCTTCATGGTCTCCAATCTTTTGTGGACAATTTGGTGCATTAAAAATGCGCGATCCTCCACCATCAACTTCGGATATTGGGTAAGTGCTAGTTGGGCCCTCTAAACAGTTCTATCAAATTGCATACACTACTGCCTGAGCTAACGTTACCGATTTAGGAACATGCTATGGCTAGATGGAAACAATATTCGAATTTCAAAATCTCATATGATAGTGGTAATAATCAGCGGCGACTGTTCAGGTAGACATGATTATATATTCCAAACGGAATTAGCTGATGACTGGCCTTAATTCATCGATTTATCAATGTAGTCAGCAATCAAGCTAGCATCTCGAGAGTGCATTGTTAGATATCACGGGGCAATTCGTTGAGCAGTCCAAAGAATCATGGCCACATTCGTTCCGCTTGAGGACGTTGATGATAGTCTCCGGAGGGTCTCCCCCAAGTGAGTTCTCGTGTATCATAAGTTGGTCTTTGAAATAGAGACAAGCATTGTGAGCATGTGTCGGCATTTGTCTGTGACCCTCCAGTTTTAGTAATCAACTTAACTTGCGACTGTAAAGCACTTTCCAAAGTCGCTTGAACTCTTGGAGCGACTTGGGAAATGGTTGAGCGATGGCAATAGCAATAGCTTGTGGTTTGGAGGAACTAACCTATTCCGCCGACAACGTTTACACGATCACATTAACCCACCCCAGACCATGAGCCACCATGGGACATGGTCAATTGAGAAAAACTAGCCTTGGAGGCGGTTCAGTCAAGATCCAGCTCGGGCGGAACTAACAAAACATGCTCCACAAGGATCTGAAATTTCGCCCCGATGGTGCTTCTTCCCAAATTCCGTCTTGAGTTGGCAGGTCCGCTCACAATATCGACTATGGATTCGCGCAAAAATCTTATGTGCTAGCTGATGTGACGGCAGGTTTCCCGTGAGAAACGAGAGGGCACACTTATAAAAATTAAATCCGGTCACATATAGACCTATTCCACGACGCCCCGAATCTTCTGGTATCTTCACCATTTTGAGTAGCTTATCTTAAATCGCATACATACGTCCCTTTTGCTACGGGAATGAGTTCGTTCATCGAAGGAATCAAAAATTTTTATTTTTCTTAGAGGTAAGTTTAGAATAACGATGATCTTCAACAGTTAACGATCTTTTCTTTAAATGATTGTTCATTTTGGTGTGTAAATTTAACTAGTTATCTGATTAAACAGTTGAAATGGGCGACGCCATCTGTGATACGTATCATCTTAGGATATAACAATAACAGGTACTTTTGTAGATTCACTGTTTGAGTTAACTGTTGACCGAGCGGGGTTATAGGCAGAAACTCTGTAACCGCTGGCGAAGGCAATGTTCGCAGACAACTTCGCAACAGAATTTAAACCTACAATTACAGACGACCATTTCCAGTACTAGTTGGCTATGATAACCTCGATTGCAGCAAAGAAATTCACATGATCCTGATTCGCTAGTGAGATCCTTTTCCTTTTTAACTGAATTATTGCCACGTCTTCTTTGACTGTCCTCGGGAGTTATTGCAGTCTCGTTACTTAGCGAAATACAAGCGCGATCTTTGGTACCAGGGTGAGCGATCGACGGCTGTGGTTCACAATAATCAGGCGATTCATGAAGGAAAACTAATTCGTTTGGTCGCACTCTATAATCTTTCATTGATTGATCGCAGGAGAAAAGTAGCGGGTTGAGGTCAGTTGACGATTGAGTGTCGGAAGCCACAATCGAATTCTTGACCGAATTTCTATATAGCTCAGAACGCGCCAAGCGTAAATCGGGATTCTCTAAAGACCCCAAATTTTTTGCCTCAACTCTTGCTGCGCCATTCAGATAGAGTGATCTTAGTCGTGATGTTAGGATGCCAAAGTCGAGCAATTGATCCCAGCAAGTCTTAAACTGACACGTCCCCGACAGCCCGTGGCATCTGCATCGTCTCTGAACTGCTCCACGAGCGATCTGTGACAGAGTTGATGAAAATCGGTTAGTTTATGACCAGTTAATAGTATATCGATCTGTGTATTTGATCTTACCTGACGTCCGACATTATTATTATGTAAGCTGATCACAGACTTTGTCCACCGAATATAGGCTAGGTCTTTATAATCGGTTTCTCTGTGAGGTCTATCTCTCGAAATTTTACTGGCATTTTGATTGTTGTTGTAGTCCTCATTAAGGATACGATTTGCTTTGTTCAAGACTTGTATGTCATCCGAATCAATGAATACTCTTGTGAAAGCGTCAGCGAAGGCGGTGTTGACCGAGCAACCTAGAGGACAGAATAGATGAGTTAGTCGCGAACTCTGACCTAATGAACGAAAAGAGGACAAGCCCATTGATCTAACCTTGGTATCTCGTTACTGACGGTGTAAGCTGGAGAGGGGTTCCTGTATCCAATAGAGTGGGATCTAATTCACTGAATTCCTGCTTGTTTGCGATAGACTTTTCACGCATTCGTGATCGGCTCTTTGGGTCTGCGTTTGGGGCTAAGTCTTGGAGAGCCAGCTTAGCAGCCGAGTCACTTGGGTTGACATAGTTGAAGTTGCGTCGGCAACCGCATGAATCAGTTTCACCGTTGATGCAAGCCTTAAGAACCAAGTACGTCATCGATGCACTCAGGATTGATCGGACAAGTGCGGCTTCTTTTGTAAACGCTAGTAGGAGGATTGCGTGATCTGTGAGTACATGCAGTGCGTTATATCGATGGGTGATTTTCAGATACATACCTAGAGGATTGGATCTATCTAATAATAGTTCGGCTGTTGAGCAGTTCCATTTCATATCAGATGTAACTCGTAGGCATTCTTTCTTGGTCAGTTGAAAAACTTTAGGTAAAACGGATTCTAGGATGTCACGATGCTTATTACAGAATCTCAACTTGCTGCTGCTGAGCAAGTGCGACAAAGATGCGCAGAAAGTTCGCGACTGTTGATTAAATTTAGTCGCAGTTGATTTAGAATCTGTTGAGCGGTGAGCTGTTGCGGCCTTATCAACTGTATCCGATGCTCGGAGTAGCTCATAAAGGTTTGTGTCTTGGATAAAATCTATGAATGATGCTCGGTGATGGTTATTAAGATGATGGATAGGCAGTTTGCTGGTGCTTGAGATAGTGTGTGAGATTGCTCCCGCAAACACACAGAATACAACAAACATAGTGTCAAAATGATGTTTTGTAGATGAGTAAAACATAATAAGAATGATGATTAATTCATGATCATGGTGAAACTTGACAGTTATGATGATGATGATGGCGGTAGATGTGGTAATGATAATAATTGTAAGATGATTATAATAATAATATGAATAATTAAAAACAACAAAGTTTGAATTTAAAAGCGAGTGTAAAACTGCTTCCTTGGTTGTAGGGGGCTTCTATCATTTAAGTTGGAGTTGCTTAGTATACTTCGTGGGTTATTAGTTCCGAAAAGATAACTGGCAGGGTTACAAGGTGGATCTGATGACATCAAATCCAGCTTATTTTGACTCGCATTACTTGTGGCCTCACATGTTGTTACCTTGCTATCAAAGCTGTCGTTGATGGCTAGCTGAGATCGTATTATTGTTTGATTATTAGGTGAATAGCGGTTGATAGAGGAGTTGATTGGTGTTAAAATATTGCAACTATTGCTGTTGCGTAACGGAGTTCTCAATATAGATGAGGATAGAGTTGGTGCTTGAGAGCTAATAGTGTTATCTTCGTTATTAAAAGCTTGTGCTGGTGATGAAGATGGCGAAATTTGTTGACCACTTCTCTGTTGGTCGATTGAGTTTTTGATGAAAGATAGAGAGAGTTGCTGTTGAAGAAGATTATTGGAGCCAGTTGATTGAAAGTGATTATAATCAAAACCCAACTGTTCGTAGTTTTCTTTGTTCTCATCATTCAGTCTGATGATTGAATTATCAGAGGAAGTGGAAGCGTTTGAAGTGGTTACAAACGGGTTAACATTTTCTTCGACTCCCTCTAATTCCTCTGGTTCAGGTTTAGGCGCTCTTGTGTGTTTCATGTATTTCGTTAATTGTTCAATCATGGAATCTAAATCTGGCTTAGGATGAACATAAGAGCACCTGGGTCCAAATGGACACTTGCCAGTTAACTCAAAATTCTTACACTTTTCAGTGCGATACTTCGGATGACGCTTAGAGACTTGTCTAAGCTCGTGAACTCCATGAGCATAGTGGCATCTATCTCCGTATTTACAGCTTCCTAGCTCGATCAGATTGTTACACAATTCGGTTTTGAATCTTGACATGATGGTGTTGAGGGCACTTGTTGTTGTTCTACTTGTCTTGAGGTTTGTTCAAAGAGTCTAATGTTGGCGACAGAAGGGCTGGTGATGATGGTGGTTGGTATGAGGATGAAAGTTGGCGATGACTTGGTTAAGAGGGAGAGATATTGAATAAAACTAGGTAACAATATATGTCCTTGGGCCACAAGTGGATACTCGAGTGATAGAAGGTCTCCCGACACTCTCTTCACAAACTGTGCATATTTCAGAGCAGACGCTTGCGAGAATAGAGCGAATTCGGTCGCTGAGCTCCTAGCATTAAAGGCCAGCATTTTGTCCACCGCCTTGTCGCGCCCAATTCGTTCGCACTCTAAAACTCTCGCTCACCGCAACCGCTTAGATTCGCTATCGAACCTTTGACAGTGCGACACGACGATTGTTCGCTCGTGCGCACCTAGAAATTGGCCACTCTATTCGCAACACTTATCTCTCCGCCAGCCAACTACTAGACTCGAAGAGGGAGAGAGAGCGAATAATCTGAAAGCCCAGATTGTTCGCTTGTGTGCTCCTCACAAACCAGACCAAGCTCTTTCCCTTGGCAGCGGACGAGGATGCAGACGTGCCCCTATGCCGTGGCTGCGCAACTCCATGTCTGATATGGGATATTGAGCAAATCAAGAGCGCAGTCTGCTGGCCAAGTTCGCCAAATCAACTCGGTCAGCGGCCGTGACTCTGCCTGGGCTTGAGCGACCAGCAGCTATGGCGTTTGAATAATATTTCAAATTTAACCGCGCACAGTCAGCTAGCGCTTGCGCAAAGACCCCTCGCTCCTCATACACTTTGCTATGCCCTTTCGGTGGAGCATGTGCGCTGCTTCCTTTATGGAGCGCTTCCTACATAGCAAAAGCATGTGCACAGAGCGCTCCTGTTGGACCCTCAGCCAATCCTGTTGAGCCGAGCATGGACCGTAGCAAAATGTCTCGATTTTGGCGCAAGTAATTGTCATCACAACAGAAGGATCCCATATTTATCCAACTCCGGAATTTTTCGCTATCAATACTTCAAAGTTCATATCAACAAAACCATCAAGAGAGGTTGACTTGACTTCAGCTTGCTCCCAGAAATGGTGGGTTTCGAGGATTCGATTTAACCGGTTACCCATCAAGCTCTAGACTATCTTACCTAACCCTCATTCCTGCAACTCCTCCCTCATCCAGGCCCGTGGTCCCAAAAAGCACTTGAAGCGTCTTGCAGCGCCAAAGTCATGGATGCTAGACAAGTTGGGTGGTGTATTTGCCCCACGCCCATCAGCTGGTCCTCACAAACTTCGTGAATCCTTACCTCTCATCATCATGCTAAGAAACAGACTTAAGTATGCCATAACTAGAAATGAGGTCGAGAAGATTGTAAAGCAGCGTACAATCAAGGTTGATGGCAAGATAAGGACAGACATGACCTTCCCAGCCGGTTTCATGGGTTAGTATCGCAAATTACATTGAATCTTACACCTACTGGGCCACAATATCGAAGAGGTGACGCATTTAACTCTTGCGTACGCTATCAAAAGATGGCCAATATGAAAGTCAGCCTATGGTCGCTGGCTAGCCTGTGTTCTACGGACTCATATCTAGCGCCGCATTACCCAAGGTTGAAACATGTCTTGCCCAGAATATTATCGCAATAATCTAACTAGCTATCCCCCGGTCTTCTCCTGCACCAGATGTCATCTCGATTGAGAGAACAGAAGAGTTCTTCAGAATCTTATATGATGTTAAGGGTAGATTCATTCTCCACCGCATTACACCAAACGAGGCTAGCTATAAGCTATGTCGCGTTAAACGTGTCGGTACCGGCGGTAAGGGCGTTCCATACCTTGTTACTCATGATGGCCGCACGATCAGATATCCCGACCCTTTGATCAAGGTGCACGACACCATACGCTTGGACGTAGCCACAGGTAAAATATTAGAGTTTATCAAATTCGAAACCGGCAACATGTGCATGGTCACAGGTGGGCACAATTTAGGTCGTGTTGGTGTCATCACTCATCGGGAGCGTCACCCAGGTAGTTTCGACATTGTACATGTCAAAGATTCTCAGGGTCACACTTTCGCCACTAGGTTAGTTTTAAGTCCTTCTAGGCTTATAATCTAAAGCCTCTATGATGAAAAATTGCTCAAAGCATCAATGAAGATCTGTGATCGCTAGATTAGTCTTACTGATGCTAGTGAGCATTTTGTACCCATTACCCTCTGCTCTGAAAACTAATTCTTAATCTTCATATCCCAATAGGATAAACTACATCTTCATCATCGGAAAAGGTGTCAAGCCTTACATATCCCTACCGAAAGGTAAAGGTGTGAGGCTCAGCGTTGCCGAGGAGCGCGACAGACGTATAGCCAAGCAAACCAAGTAAAGGACCTTGGCGAGGCCGAGACATCTCCAAGATAATTAAAATTAAATGCCGTACACGGATGTATTCGAGTTATCATCCGAAGAGTAGTCCGCTTTTCACAACCCCTTTATTTCAGTGACAGACTATCTTGCCGTGCCCTTGTCTTTCTGTTTCTCGGCCTCTTTAGCCTTCAGTTCGGCCTCACGTTTCAATCTGGCTGTTTCCCTTTGCTGTTTTATTAGGGCTAGTCTGGCTAGATCTGCTCTAGCCTGCTCAGTTTTGAGAGAAACGGTGGCTGCCTTGCGCTGACGTTCTGCTTCCTCGCGTTCACGTCGCGACATCTGAGGCTTTGGGACGTCAGAAGTACCCGCTTTCACGGCCTCTGGTGCTGGCTTTTTAGGTATTCTGTTAGGATTTTGAACTTCAATTAAGCTTTCAACGCCCTTCGGTTTGGCGTCCTCTTCTTCATCGGAGCCACTCTCATCACTGTCTTCAGTGTCTTCCTCGCTCTCCTCCTCGTCGCTACCATCCTCTTCATCATCATCATCTCCTCTTTGTTTCTTCCATTCGGCTTGTTTCGCCAAACGCTTTTGTTGGGCTTCTATTTCTTCAAAATTAGTGAACCTTCTATGTTGGCCCTTGTGTCCCTTGCCAATAGGTTTTCCTTTTCCCTTCATGGTCTATGTATGTATAACAATAAATTTTGACCTAGATATACCGAATTCTACAAGAGAAAATATGATTCAAAACTTTTCTGGGCTAGCGAAATATAAGGTACCTCTGATATTGGATTGCAGACCAAGAAAAGGGCGTGTTTACCGTGCATCGGTAGAATCGCTCAGCCTGATTAACTGAGCATGGAGCGCGCATCGGACCAATAAAGAATTCATGAATCAGACCCTACGCAACCTCAACGGTTTCTGGAGCTATCGAAGAGACAGACAAACTACCATACAAACATTGGCCTACGATCTCACTATTATTCAGGGTCTCGTATCTTCCCCAAATCATCATCATTTTCAACATCTGATCATGGTGTATGCCAGAAAACGATGGGAACTTGATGAGTTAACCATAATATTCCGCATGATAGAGGCCTCTGAAGCCTTCCAACCCATCCCATCATGATTGACATTTTGCGACAAAGATCTTTCTTCCCCTTAAGGGATTTTGGTGACGTCGAAAGACTGTTCGAATTCAACCTTGACTGCAAAAACGGAGAACCAAACCTCGCTCTACTATCCATCGTCGTGGGTCTCATCGAGCACAGCTTAGTCACTGTAACCGACAAGGATTTAGAGATAAATTCCCGGCCAATCAACCAGCCAAAAGACCATGTCCAACAAAAGTTTTGGTCCAACAAACTAGTCAACTCTTCATGTTCGTCTCACCACCTCTCATCAACATCCAACGAATTGAACAAAGACTCAACTCAAAGTCATGACTGCCATCCAGGCAACTCGGAATTCAATGAAGCAGCATATGATTCGTCAAACTCATCGGACGGATCTACAAGCCCTACAGCAAACGACAATCTGATTATCCCTGAAATCGAATTCGAAGTTGTTGAAACTTTATATAAAAAGTTTGTTGAGCAATTTAAGGGTTCGATCGACTTCAAAGATGTAGAGGTGCATAAGACAAATCTAAAAATCAAAAAGATCTCAGATAGTGTCTGGGAACACTTATCCAACAGTTATTATAAAGACAAGGCTCATTTACAAAGCATATTCAGTTATCTAACGACAAGCAAATTGGATTGTTTCGGCCTAGCATTCGCCGTTCTCGCTGGTTGCCAGATACTCAATCTCAAGAACATATACTTGGCCTTGAGTGAAGACCACGCTTGGGTCATGTTCGACCTACGTCCTGACGAGTTCAAACTCCAGAAGGAAAAAGAGTTGAAGGAATATATAGAGAATAATTTACCAGTGCCCACTTGTGCCTTACATGGTACTTGCGAAGTGACCTGGCACGGAAAGGCCAACAGTGATAAAAGAGGCCAGCCAGTAAGCTACAAAAATTGCTGGCTGTACACAAACGGGTATGCTGTCAAATGTGACATCAAGTTGTGCGTAGCCGCTTTGGTTAATTCAATCAATCCATCTATAAACACGAATACAGAATCAGAAGTGTTGGCTCTACTCCAACAGAGACTATTATGGCTCCTCTTTAAACAAAACAACTACTTTCCAATGTCATTGGGGAATCTGGGCGAGCTAGAAAATGTTTGTCCCACACCAAATGCACCGCTCACTCCTCATGAACTATTCAACTTAGGCATAGAAATCTCACGAAACCAGTACAACAACTCTCATGTTTATCCCTACAGCTATCTAGCAAGCTATTTTCTTAACCATGGCCGTTTTAAAGAGGCTCTGGAGACTTGGGCTGACGCCTCAGCAGTCATGACGAAGTACAACTACTCCCGCGATGACGAGCAAATTTATAACGAATTTCGAGAAATAGCCAATGACCTGATACCTTCGTTGTTCAAGGTGCTAACTGCTGGCGGACTAGAACCTGGTAAAGTTTCCACCAAGCCATTCTTGCAGGATCCAGAATGTTTGGCTTTAATCTTGAAGTTCTATGACAACATCTGTTGTTGGGAAGAGGGCAGCTCAACACCTGTCCTCCATATCACTTGGTCAAAGAGCTTTATGGCTACAATATTGAAATTCAGTTTCGTCGTCAGATCCAAAATACAGCTCTTGACGGAAGATGAGTGGACTAAAGCGAAAGCAAATGCGAGTGAGTGTGAGGTATCCTCGCGGGCTGACCAGTGCTCCTCAACAGCTATTGACAAGGCTGAGATAAAGGATGCCGACTCGCAGCATAGTGAAGTAGAATCTCGGGATGCGAGAAGAAGACCAAATGATGGCTGTAAATCGAGGAAAAGGGCCCACTCGTTTGACGATAAAGTGGGCACAAGTGACGGATTGACAGGCAAGATCAAGATGGAGGATTCAATGAACTCGACCGAGGCAAGTTCCGGGGATAGTTATGCAAGAGTTAGTCCTAAGCAACCATACAGAGAGCAGCGTCTAGTGGAAGTAGACGGCGACAACAATGTAACAGTCATCCTGAAGAGTCGCAAAATTGCTGGCATGCGCGACTTATTGAAAGCCTCTAATCTCAACAAGACTACCATAGAACTTCAACTTACAGCCCAATCCCAATGTGCTGTTCGAGGTAGGTCCAATAGTAGCAGCCATTCTTCTGACTTCATATCAACAGCTCTAACCTCTATGGGTGGCTCGACTCGGTCAAAACGTCTGCAACGATAGGAAAAAGCAAACACGCATTTCTTCATAAGAAGTTGTTGACTTATCTAGCATCAGCTATGACTTGGCTATTTGCAACCAACTGTGATTTATTTATCAAGCCAACAAATGTATAACTAAGTTGCCTGATTTTCGGTTAGCGTAGAGCTAACCAAGCATTATAACAAACTTTCAGCCAAAATAAACTTATCCAACGATCAACAGCATGTCATGTGACGATTGTTTAAGCGTCTTCAAATCGCAACCCAATCGTTCTGCATCTGAAATTGTGGGCTGGAACCGTTTCATGATTCTAGAGGGAAGAATTTGACGACTGTAGCACTATATTATAGAGGAAACCAAGCCAAGTGTATCCATGAAACGCTGAGTCAATTCAAGAAGATGAACGGTTGGGGTTCTTGTGGCTCGGAAGTGATTACCTAAGGGCACAATTCACGTGCTTTTATTGTTTCAAATTCTAGTCTATCGCTGAATTAAAGAGAACTCTGTTACCTCAGATGACTATTAGCTTGTTTATTGATGTGATTGCTGTAGATCTAGACTACTTTGTGCATCGTGCATATTCTCCTAGTAGCGGTCGAATCTAACACTAACCATGTTCGATCTGTGAGTGAAGCCATTACGTTCGTAGAACTTAAGAAGCTCATCTGTGCAGTCCAGAGAGATTTTATAGCTCTTGCATACTTCGTCAGCGAGACACACGATAATCCTCACGATTTTCTCCCCAATTCTTTTGCCTCGGTGAGTTTCGTGTACAACAACTTCCTCAAGTCTTGCCCTTACAGCGCAGCGATGGATGAATTTTAGCTCTAGGCACAGAGTTGATGCAGCAATCAGTTTCTTTGTCTCTAAATCCTCAATCACAACCACTAGATAATGCTCAATCGCCTCATTGATGAGTTTCATCGAATCAAACCTGGATAGAAATTCTTCCCTAGTGATCTCTCCGACAATTGTCAGCTGAGCGAGAAGTTCAAGATAACCATTGTCAAAGTCTGATCTCTTCAGTGGTCGAGCTTGGAGATTATGCGTTTTGAGTTGGGCATCGATTTCGGCCCAACACGAGAGTCCAGTCAATTTATCTCTCGCGAACAAATAATTTTCACTATCCATTGATTGATTGACTAGCGATTGCATCCCCTTGAACTTGTTCGAAATATCGGTGGGTGTGGAAAGTTTCACGTTTTGAACTCTGGTTGGCTGACCTTTGGTTAACGAACATCAGAAACGCCGAGATATCTTCGAGTGTCTGTTCAACGTTGAGACCAGCTCAGTAGGAATATTCTTCCGTCGTTATGTGTTCATCTGGCAAGATCTTTATCTATGCACCACAAAGCGTAGTAAGATGTTCGAGACTGTTCGAATAACATTGCTTGAGACCAGCACAAGGACTGATCATTTATTCGGCGGACTTTATATCATAGCTTATACCTCTGTTCCTGGTTTCTCACCACTACCTTTAAAGTTTCTTGTCAAGACTAACAGTTCGGAGAAGACTTTTCTGTTTAGTGATGCAACTAAACCACTGTCGACTACCTGGTCTTTCGGATTTCCAAAATTTATGGACTTTCCGGCCAAGTCCGTCAGATTGCCACCCGGAATCGAGCTCAATATGGCATCAGGAGCACAGATGTCCCATTTTTTAATGCGAGTCAGATGCATGTAAGCGTCAGCTTCCCCTTGAATAAGCTTGAGCGTCTTATAACCAGATCCACCAGCTGATATTACATGAGCCCGTTCGCCATACAAGCCTTCGACAACACTCTTAACATTGCCTGCATGGCTTCGGCTGACGATGATTCTGATACCATTTGAGCTTTGTTCAAACTGAGCTTCCGCTAGCGCACGAGATAAGTCAGGCGAATGGTGGTATTCACCCGTATTCACATTCTTCATCGACCAGTAAGATCGATTGGAGAACGGTTGGTATATAACTCCAGCTATAGGTATTGATTTGTGTACAATGCAAGCCATCAATGTCACATAATTGGTCAAATTCTCACTATACTCTTTGGTGGCGTCGAGAGGGTCGATCCAAACTAGCGTCTCGTGTTGAGCTATGAGGGAGCCCCAGTCTGTGTTTTTATTCTCAATCTCGTGCAAATTGTTGCGGATTAACTTGGCAAATTTGGTCCTGTCCATTGGGAGTATGTCATTATCTGCGCTGATACTATCAAAGTTTTGTGTACTATCCTCCTCGGATACTACAGTCAGCCTTCTATAGGAATCTTTAATTGTACGCAAAATAATATGGTGCGATTTCAAATCCGCTCCGGTGACAACATCATCAACTCCCTCGAGAGTCTTACCCTTGGAGCCAACCTGTTTGAGCTTATCGTTATGCACTAAACTGAGATCCACAATCTCTTGACCCGCAACTCTAAGAGCAACAATGCAATGAGCCAATAGGTCGCTCAATCTTATCATGGATGGACCAGAACCAGAGAATATTGACTCATGATCTAGGATGGGTTTTCTACGTGAGAGGGGCTTGAACCGGTCGGGAGCATCTTGTATGCCGTCGATTACCTCCATGTTGAGATAGAAGTAAACTGTTAGACAAATTGCGAGTAACAGTGAGATCACAATGACTAAAACGTTCCTCCTCCATCGAGGCGAGTTGCCGAGTCCAATAGATTTGTTCGACGAACTGAACAGACCTCGATCGGTTGGAGTCAGTAGACTCTCCCTGTCGGCGTCCATGAGATTTCCAATTCTGGATTATGATGATGATATGCAATAAGATGCTGTCTTCATGCCGCCGGATTTAATTGTTTGCTCTTAGCTTTCAGCCGAAATTGGGCAAGATTTGATTGAACATGACGATATGATAAAGAATAGTACTTTGTGCGGGAGCCTTGCCCTGGTTGTTCGTGATCCTACGTCGGGGGCGTTCAGCGTCCGCAAAATAAAAACACGAAATCAGCTGTCGCGAAGCCAGGAACGAATTCATACGAACTTCTATAGCTCACTAGAGGGCGCAGTATCGAGTTGGTCCCATACAAGTTTTTCCTATTCCAGTAATCGTCAGCCGGACCCTTGATGATGAGTTTTTAAGTGGTGGAACGTAAAAGTCTGCGAAACTCAAAACCAAAAATAAATACAATCCCTGAATATTCCGAGCCACTTGAGCCACCCAGATCGAGCACCAACCTTGCATGTATAGTTGGTGCTCATCGACATGATGTATCAGGTGATTTCGAAGAATTTTTGCGCTCTGTTATTGGCGCCGTTGTTATGGACAGGTGTTGATTTCTGCATGAGAGCAAATGGGCGGGCAAGATGATTTGATTGGGCGGCAAAGGAACGGAATGACGCCATCTGATCTAATGGATATGTCTCCTTAGCCAGCAATCGATCAAGAGTAATAGGGACGCAGAGGAGGTGGGAGGCCGATGTATTTCAAGTGTCCACCATCGACTGGAGTTCACCTGGTAATTGTTATGTTTAAAAACGGCAGCAAACGATGTCAAAAATGTCCGAGTTCAGATTCAAGCCAAGGTTGTATGGTTGTTCAACAGTAAAGGAATGGCGGAGCCCGGAGATTGTTCTTCAGCCACAATCTGCCCAACTAACTCCATGATTGCTTGCCACCGTAACCATTGTGTGTGGCTTTCTTTGCTCGTCTACTGGGCTCGCAAAGCAGGTTAGGTTGAGAATGAGGAGGAGGAGGATGCTTGGACTCTTAAGGTTGTGGAATAGGCCGGGTGAGAATGAGCAAGGGGCTCAGGGCTGGCATGTTGATGTGAATGCTATCGTGCCTGAAATCTGATTGGTTTTTCGAATCATTTTTCGAGAGACTCAATGGCTACCTGACAAATCCCGAGCTCTTTCGCTCTCTACCCAACCTCAGGTATCATTTTTGCCCCGAGAGTTCGTTTGGATGTCGGGTCTGGTGCTGGCAGCAAACGGGCCGAGGGAGCAAGAGGGCGAGCGAGATAGGAAAAGAATCGCTTACATGAAAGCCTCCAACGATGATTGAAAACAACCTGTCTCTTTTGAACTCGTCCCTGGTTGTGGTTGCTCAACTTTGGCTTGCGCGACAACATAAGTGTCGTCCACCTATTACGTGGTGGTCAACATTATCAACTAACCTGTAACCAGTCAAGCTGACTTCTTTTGGCCGCTCATATCGCAATGCTTGCAATTGAAACTCTGCTAACTTCGTTCTCAAAATGGTTCGCTCGGTTGGCTCTGCCAGTTGCTTGGTCTACCCATCCTACGTTCTTGGAATATTGAACTTTCAAGCGTGTAACGAATTGAAATCAATTGTTTGGAGTGTCCCATTGTAAGGAGGCAAACTGAGCAGATATTTAGATTGATCTCTGGGGGGAGGAGAGATCCCTGAGCTTGAGCAGAGGTGATCGATTCAGAAAGTTGCCTCGTACAGCATCAGACATAGAGCTGATTCATGATACTGTAACTGAGAATCTAGCGGCCAGCAGCCGGACGATGAGATGGTTGGACCACAGGCTTGTTGGTGTCGTCTTTGTGGTGCATTGTTTCACTGGCTCGGGGGCCACTTGGTTGGTGGGGCTCACATCGCGACAGGTGAATTCCTCGTTGCAGCGGCTGGTCTGTTGTGCGCTGTGCTCTTACTCCCTAGCCAATGGTTAGATGTGTATATGCCAATCAAATCCATCTCTCAACCTCCCAAGTTCAGCTGGTGGACAAGATTTCACGAATCAACGATCACGGCGCATTTGTGCCTGGGCAATACAAGCTTAACTTGTGTCCTGAACTTGGACACACAAGCGGCCTGTTGCCATTTTGCTGACCATTTGCGTGAATGTGGTGATCATTTAAAAGCGACCATCCATACCTGTGTGTGTTAGCGTAACTATGAGCACTTTTGCTCGCCCCCAAAGAGGGAAATCCGTATCGTCAACCTCCACTGCCGCCACCGTCACCATAGACAATGCGAGGAACTGGTTGAACTTGCGGCAAGCTGTCTCCTGCATCCATCCATATTTACATAATCTAAATACTCAAGCCATTAGCCGGGCAGCCAAGTGGAGCAAGGTGGTTGCAAGCTTGTATAAGCTCAAACTTGCTTGAGTTTGTGGCCCAAGTTTCAGTGGATCTGAGACGGGATGAATCGGTTAGCCCGACGGGGACAGGATATGCTCCTGATGCGAGCCGAAAATTGGTTTCTATTTGTAGCGTAAACATAGCTTTGCTTTAGCTATGCGCCAACTCACTGGTGCCATCCAATAAGCCAATTTCCTTCCTGAACATCCATGAGCAACATGTCGACCGCAGAGACCTCTCGGCCAATTGGATCGCGTGAACCAATTTTGCCGCCTCCAACCAACATCCTCTTGGCCGGCCGGCCGGCTAGCCGGATTGCGTCGCAACAAGGTTATGGCCACTCAAGCATCGCGGGCCTAAAATATCTCCCAGGATGTCGATCATCGTCATCATCATCATCATCGTCATCATGCTAGTGGCTGGACTGGCGGTTGAATCCACAAGGATCTGAGCCATTTCTCCATGGGCAATGCGGTTGGCCGAGTCTAGCGCATGCACACACATTCATTCTCAGGGCGTGCGAACATTAGTGGCGAGTGACCTACCTGAGAGTCGGTTGGCCGGCTTGGCCAACTGACTAAAGTGCCTTATGGACGCGCGTCCATTTTCCTCCAAACAACTAGACAATCTTGGTGGCTCATGGGAGATAGTCTAGTTGGAGGAATTGAAATGAATTTTCAACAATCGGCCGGCCAGTTGGCCAAGTGAATGGCGCAATCTCATGGCGACAAGTGAACTGGAATCTCCTCATGGCCGGCTGATATCCGTAACCAAATATCTAAAAATGTTCACTTCGTTCGCCGTTTTGCCCAATATCAAACGACATCAACAGGCATAACATAACATAGCATTGCATTACAACAATTTAGTCCAACTCAAACTGAGCATTCAGTTGGGTGGCCAAGGAACGCACCTTTGCTGATGAAAATCACTTCACCTTGCGTGACGAAAGCGGGCTGGCAGACCAGCCGGCCGGTGGGCTTGTCGGCTAGCTCGCGAGGTCTTGCGAAGCCTATAGCTGGCCACTCAACAGGCGGGTGTTGTAGCTATTTGGGGCCGCAGACACTCGGTTGGTCGCTTACCTGGCGGCGCGCCAGTCTCGTCTGGCCACTGGCTGGCTCGGCCCGTCCAATTAGCAACTTTTCTGGCCACTCCGCTCGAGCTACTAATTGAATTTTCCCCGCCGCTACCGCCTCTTTCTATTCCAAGTGCCAACTTGAGGCTTCTCTCTCTCTCTCTCTCTCTCTGGTTGGATGGCTTATTCTGCGCACAAAGCCAAACCGAAAGCCCTAAAATGGACGCCGGCCGGCTAAGGAGCGGGCAAAATTAGCAGCCAACCAGGTGTGTCAGTGTGCATTCGACTTGTCAACATTATCGAATCTTGCCAGCTTTGCTCTGTGGAAACGGCGGCCGGCTAACAAGGGACTCAAAGTGAACCCGGCTGACATACATGGTCCATTGAGTTGCAGCGAAACAAGCTAAAACCGAAAGTAAAATCTAAACCAATCTACCTGTCGCACGCCCGCCCGCCAGCTCATCTCTCTCCCCCTCTTAGCTCTCAGTTTGGGCCTTTGAAGTGGAGGCTGAGCCGACTAAATGCTGCTCCCTCTGACAGCCCGACTAAACTGCCATCCTCTAGTCTTGTACTCTCGCGACTAGTTCAAAGTTTTGTGGCTCCGCCAATCAATTAATCGCTACTTAATGTCATTCTCCATGCCCCCTTGAGCGGGCGCCTTTTCGACTTGTTAGTTGTTGTTATTTTAGAAAATTTTAGTTTTGTCCTCTCTCTCTCTCTCTCTCCCTCTCTGCAGCCAAGCAAATCAGGAAGTCGGCAAGAGCGGAGAGGGCAGCAGTTTTCTGGCTGGCTGGCCCGCTGACTGTTCACTTCAGTTGGAGGCCCGCTCAAAAGCCAACAAGGGGCAGCCCTAGGGTTGCGCTCACAAACTTGGCACCCTAAAATTGCAAGACCCACCCTTCAACAGCCACCTCTACCCCATTTGGCGCAATCCTTGGCACTTGGATGAGTCCACTCATAGGATCCCTCGCCAATCCCATGGAAACAATGTATAGCTTGCTTTGGGCAATCAATCATTGAAAATTCGCCCAAAACTAGCCTAGGAGAGCTAATAATTCATGTCGATATCCCTGTGTAGCTCGGCCAGAGATGGCTCGGCTAATTTGCATGCTAGGCCAGCCCAACGAGGTGTTTATGGCTCACGAAATTGGAATGCAGATTAACATTTAGCTTCACCAAGTTCGAACCGACTCGACTTGGCTAGCTAGACAATGAGCTGATTGAGTTATCAGCGATCATGAGCGGACTAGCGATGGTGATCATGATAGATCGGCCTAAAACTAGCCGCCCGTTAGCGCTCGCCGGCTCTGCTCTGGATCGGATTGATAATTGTTGCGCCAGGGCCATTATTGTATATGCAGACTCTCTTTGTTGCTTGAAAACTGACGCGCAAATCCACTGCAGGAGGACCGGCAGCTCTAGGAATATCTTAGTTGGTCTTATTTTATGCAAAAGAGCACAGGAGTGCAAGATTAGTGCACCGTGTGGACCAGTCAGCCGATTGCGCTGGACCCAGGTGACCAGGCTTAGGTGCCCTCTGATGGGTGGCTTGCGTGCGCGGCTAATCAGCCAGATTGCCTAGAACACCAGCAATCTGGTCCCGCTCGCCTGCCTTGGGCTGCTTAGGTGTGAAAAGTGCCATCTAATTGGCGCTGCGCGGGCGCCCAACGAGCGGCCAACCGAGGGGACACCTGCAGCAGGCCGACAACAGGTGAGGCGCTCGCGTGCCCAACCAGAGGCGTGTCGTGCGACATCGGACATGGAGGGCAGCTGTTGGGTTGGCGCTCGTTTTAGTGGACGCACTTGCGAGGGGCCAGACTGACAGACAGTTGCTGCTGCTGCTGCTCTCTGACCTTTGGCTTTCTGCAGCCAGCTTCTAGGGTCGGCGGCGTTTCTAGTTACGCGCGCGCCTTAATGGCTGCCATTAGGCGGCAATTTGAGCCAGCCAACGATGTGTGTACCTGTTGAAGTCGGCGAAATGTCGGCATCGGCCGGCGGCGGCGGCGGCGGCGACGGCAGCGGCAGCAAACAGGGCTCAGGCGGCGAGGTTTGAGGGGCAGTTTCTGCTTTAAGAAACAAACGAAGCAGCGAGTGCCGCCGGCACCCGACCGGCAATGCGTCAAAACAATCCCAACAGGTGAGCCGAAACTATGGTGCTCGAAGCCGGGCGAGTCGGCGATCAATAAAATTATGTTTACGCTTGCTGGCCGCGACCGAGTTGGGCAAGAAGACAAAGAGCCAATGTGGCGCTAGTGCTGCCACTGCCACTGCCACTGCCGCTGCAACTGCCACCGCCGGCGCCACCGTTGGCCCGGCCTCTTGCGGCTTGGAGTTAATATTTTATCTACCTGTGAATTTTATTTCGCTGCGAACTAATCATCGGCACAACATCAGAAACTTAACTCCTTGTTTATTCCGGCAGCTTCAGCGCGGCTAGCGAGCGAGCGGCCGGCGGGCTGGCGGCCAGATAGGTTAAGTCTATGTGTTTGTCTAACTGGCTGTGCCCATAGCTCACGCTCGGCCGGCCTAAGCCGCAGAGGGCTCAACGCTGCTGGCCGGCCGGCCAACAATGAGCGCCGGCAGTGGAAATAGAAACATGCACATAAGGGCCCAACTCCAATTTGGTCGTAAATTGTCGACATTGTTCCTCGCTGTTCGGGCTTGCGCTCGCCAGGCCAACTCTAGCCCACTTGGCCGGGGTAAAAGTGTGCTGGTTTCCGCGGACGGCGGGGCTAAAGCCCGCTTACCTGCCTACCTGGCCGACCTGATGACGAGCCGTGCGAGCTGGTCCAGCTGATGAGGGCTGATTTATGGCCACATTCAGCTGTCTCGCGCGCGAGCCCCTCGCTCGCCGGGCTCAAGCTCGCAGCTCGAGGCTCGCAGCTCCAAGGAGGCGAAGGATTACTCTTGCGCCGAGTTGGAGGACGGGCTCAGCCGGGCGGCCGCTCGAGTGGAAGGCGGACGAGGTTGCCAGCTAGCGAGCTCGGCGCAAGGTTTGCGCGATTATAAAGCAACCACGCAAAGCTCGCTTCTCGGCTGATTTGAAAGATTTATTCTAATTAACTAACAAATTAAATCAGTTCTGACTATCCTGTTCACCTGCTCCTCCGTTTCTACTCGCGCAAACCGGGGCCCCAAGCTTCGGGCCAAAGAGCGCCCCAATTGGAGGAACCCGGCTCAAGTTTCCCAGGGACGAACAAGCGACTTTCTGGAGTTTGAGTTTGGCGAGCCGGCGGAAGTTGAGTAGTCGGTTGAGTTTTGTTGCTGGTACTGTTGTTGCGCAACGGCGGCCGCCACTGCGGCCAACTGAAGCTGTTGCTGAAAATTTGACAACTGTTGCTCGTGGCCGCTCGCTTGATTTCGCGCTGACACCTGCTCGCCGATAGCAATGGGCAGCTGCTGGCCATTGCGCTGACTCTGCGCCTGCTGAAAGTTTGCGCCCATTGCAAAGTTGGCCTGTTGCTGCTGCTGCTGGAGGTTTGCGGGGCCAACGACAAGTCCGGCCCTCAGCTGGTTTTGCTGGTTGGCCGAGGTTGCGGCCACAGCTCGTTGCTGATGCTGCTGTTGCAGTTGCTTGCTCTGGTGCTGATGGTGGAGCGCAGCCGCGGCCATCAGGGCCATTGGGTGGCCGCGCAGCGCCGGGTGCATGGCGCTCAGGTGCGCAAACATGCCCGCGGCGACCGAGTGCTGCGAGAGCATGGGGTTCTGGTGCATTGCCATCGCGGCCATGGCCGCCGCCGCGGCAGCCGCCTGGTGGTTGGCGCCCGCAGGACCAAAGGGCCCCTGACCGGAGGCTGCGGCTGCGGCGGCGGCCAGATGGGCGTGCGCGGCCATCAGCGACTGGTGCGTTACGCGCCCCTTCTGAACGGCTGAGGGAGGTGGGTCGGGTTAGCTAGTGTTCTCTGTTCAGAGGTCAGGGGTCTAAGTGCGCGAGACCAGTTGGTTGACTGGGCAACCCACTGCTTTAGAGTGTGAGTCATGATTGAGTCCAAACTTACCCTCGCGTCGCATTCCCATTTTGAGGCACTTGCGTAAGCGACAGTATTGGCACTGATTCCGGTGATGCTGGTCAATGGGACACTGGCGGCTCGCGCGGCAGCTGTAGGTTAGATTGCGGCGAACTGAGCGCTTGAAGAAGGATTTGCAGCCCTCGCAGGTGAACTGGCCATAGTGTTTGCCTGAGCTCTTGTCGCCGCAAACAACGCACTCGATGCTCTGCTGGCCACTCTGGCTCCCTTGCGGCGAGCCAAGCTCCGCGTCCAAGCTGAGCGCCGACGAGGAATCGCGTTGCTGTTGCTGGACGCGCTGCTGCTGCTGCTGGAGGGAGCCGCGCGCCGACTGGTTTGTTATGTGCTCGAGCTGGTGCAGGTGCTGGTTGGCTGTTGGCGTGAGCGCTGGGCTCGGGGGCCCGTTGCTATTGCTCATGGGTTGCGGACGCTGGAGTTGCAATTGGTGGCCCAGGTTTGGCAAGATTGTTTGGCGCAACTGTTCAATCTTGTGCTCTTGTTTCACTTGCTTGTTGCTCATCGGTTCGCTCGTCTCTCTTCTCTGCGGTTGTGATTGATGCTGTTGTTGGTGTTGTTGTTGTTGTTGCTGCTGCTGCTGTTGCTGGCCTAGCTTGGCCATCTTGGCGCCGAGCTTTGCGTTTGTCGGCTCCAACTTGCTGCTCGAAATGCGCGCCTCTTGCTTGACTTGCAGCTTGCTCATACCTGAGCGCAACTGCTCAACGAGGCCAAGTGGCTCGCTCTTGGCCGGCGAAGGGTGCGCTAAGTCGCTCGCTCAGGTGACCTGCACTTGGCGGCCGCGGGGGTGACTTATGGGCTGCGAGTGTGCGTGCGCGCGCGCTCTGCTCCAAGTGTGCGAGACCAACTGAGGAGCTCGGAGGGAAAACTCTTGCGCCCGACGACGCAACCCAAATGCGGCCCTCAACTGTCCAACAAGAGGCGGCCAGCAAGCGGCGAGCATCCGCCGGCCTTGTCCCCTTAGCGGCGGGGGGATGCGCCCGCCGCAGGGCCAACTGAGGGGGGGGCAGGCAGGCGGGCTGGCAGGAACGCGCGCCATTATCTGCCGCTTGACTTCTGTTGCCTCCTCCTCCTCCTCCCGCTGCCGCTCGCCCATTCAACGCCGGCCTGACTTTAACGCGCGCGCACTGACACCCAGCAAGGAGTTCATCTTCTGCGCACGGCCAAAGTGCCGTGATCTTTTGCCCGCCGGCCAACTGGAGAGCGCAGGAGCCGCGAACTGGTCAACTGGTCGCCAGTTCAGTTCAGCCCGGCTCAACTCAGCTAAGCTCGGTTCAGTTCAGTTCAGTTCAATTCGACTCAGCTCAGCCCAGTTCAGTTGGGGCTAGCAGAGGCTGAGCCTGCGGGCGCGCCCGGCGCATGCTCGCGAGGCCTGCGCAGAGGGCCCACTGCGACGCTCTATAGGCGCGCAGGCCGCTTGACCGACCTCCGCGCCGCTGGCGCCTAAGTCGGCTTGGGTTTGCCACAAAGCCGCTGCCGCTGCTACTGCTACTGCTACTGCTCCTACTACCACTGCTGCTGCTGCTGCTGCTAATGCTGCCGCCGCCGCTGCCAACCACAAAGCGGCCGCAGGTTTGGCAAAGTCGGCCCAAGTTGGCGGCCACGCAACAGGAGCCAGTTGGCCTTGTTGGCGGCGCCACTTAGAAGCGCAAGGAGGCGGAAGAGCGAGCGCCAGTTTGAACGCGCGGGAAGCGAAACAGGAAGAGATCCGTCAAAGATTATGGAAGGAGGTGAGCGCGACAGATTGGATTAGATTTACATTGTGATCAAATTGGATTCCCCCCCCTACTTTTCGCTCCAAGCTCAAGCGGCGCCAGCCTCGCGCGCGCTATTGACTTAATTTGTACTTGATCGCGGGCGGGCGGGCGGGCGGGCGGGCAGAAATCCTTGGCCGGATTCAACCGCAAGTTTGCGGGCGCAAACTCGCGCGCAAATTCGGAGCCACGAGTTGATTCGCAGGGGCCGACTTAATTTGGCCACAAAAGCAGAGGCTCGTCCGTGACAGGCAAACCGAGCCCGGTTGGCCAGCCAGTCATTTGGCGCCCAGTTGTTTGGGCGAGTTTGCGCCAAAACTGGCCCAAAGTTGGCCTAAAACGGGCGACGCCGGCCTAAAGGTGGGCCAACGAGCGCGAGAGCGAGCGAGCTGGCCGAGCGCTCGCCAGTGAATTGAATTGACAGGAGTCAATCCAAAGTCAATTCAAGCCACCGCTTTCGGTCGGCTCCGCTCGCTTCCGCTTGTCGGCGGCCCAGGGACAGAGCCTTGGCCCGTCCCCGCCGCCGCCCTCCACTAGCCGACCGGCCCGCCGGCCAGCCTGCCTTGGCCAACCCCGCCGGGGGGAGATAAATCAAGCATTAGAGGGGCGACAGGCGAATCATTATCATGAGCAAATGATTTGCTTTATGTCCTTGCATGATCAGTGAGATACTGGCCGCTTTTGCGCGCAAGGTCAAGCGCGTTTCCTGTGCGCCAGGAGCCGTGGCTGCGGTCGGCGCTCGGCCAACCTGGCCTCTGCTGCTGCTGCTGCTGCTGCTCCTCCTCCTCCTCTTCCGTGTCCACGGCGGCGGCCACGGGCGCGGCGCCAACAATGGCCGCATTGTTTGCTCGACGTGGCCGCCGCCGCCGCCGCCGCCGCCGCCGCCACTCCGACAATCTTGGCCGGCCGCCACCTCCAGCGCCGCGAGCAGAAACAAATAACTCCGGCCCCCATTCAACAGGCTGCCCGAAGAGCCGGCCTCCAAGCTCCAAGCCGCGAGCTCTGAGCTCTGAGCTTCAAACTCCGAACTCCGGCGTCCGAGCGGAAGGTGGGAAATGGGGCCAAGGAGCAAATAAGTGCCAATTTGGGCCGCAAATCTGGCCGCTCCCGCGACCCGGCCGCCGACCTGAGTGGCCCTCTCGGCGGAGGCCAAACCAGATGGGCGAGCGTGATGCAACTACACAGGTTTGCGCTTGGCCGCCGCTTCCTCCTCACTCGGCCGGCGCCGTGTCAATCAGACTCGGCGCGGGTTACCTGGTCGCGAGTTTAATCGCTTGTTTATTGCATTACAAGGGGGGCGAGCTCGGCCGACTGGAAGGAGCAGCGAGCTGAGAGAAGAGGAGAGCGCGAGTTGAGTCGAGTTCAGGTTAAGGCTTTGCCTTGTTTGAGTCTGAGTTTGGAGTCGAGCTGAGGAGAGGAATCAAGCGGAGGGAAGCGCATTCACACTCGCACTCGCACTCGCATTCACATTTACATTTAATTTAATTGCTTATTACTAGAGATTTGCGCGAGTGGGCCAACCGAAGGCAATGACAACGGTTGAGGCGATGGCAATGGCGCCGCGAACAATGGCCAATCCTCCTTGTTTGCTCGCCGGACTCTCGCGGCTCAAAGTGTCGCAACGGGCGAGCAGCAAGCGGCGGCGGCGGCGGCGGCCAGAGTTCACCTTGTTGGCCTATTCAGGTGGCGCGACGACAGCGCGGCCACACACATGCACAGACTGTCTGGTGCGTTACGTTCAAGGCGGCCGATGGCCACAGTTGTTTATGATCGATCTTTTGTCGGCTGGAATTTGCACGCTCTATATTGGACTTGGAGCGCCGAGCTGGCGGCCGCGCGAACTTGGCCCAAATAGAGATCGTAAATTTGGCAACAAACATGCAAATTACAAGCATAGTGCGTGTAATTCTCCCGCCCGAAAACTCACCTCGCGCGCTGCCTTCAAATCTGGCCTTCGAACCCAAAGCCTTGCCTGCTTTGCACAAGCCAACCAGCAAACTGAACGCAAAAACCAAAAGCTGAACCCAAAGCTAAACCAAAACCGAAACCCAAACCTGAAGCCTAAATGGTGGCTAAAAAGCAGGGCGAGCGTTTATCGTTGGCGGGCGAGATTTACGATCGTCATTATCTGCGGTTTAGTTTGCGGCCGGTGGCCCCGTCGGCGGGCCCGCGTTTTCTCCCCTCCGGCCGCGTTCATTCTCGGTTGGCCCAGTGCCGGCGCAAGTGGCCGGCGGCGACATATGTTGTTTGCAGTTGGTGTTGTTTCGGGTTTAGCGAGAAGTCAACACGGCCGGCGCCTTGGCCGCGCTGATGCAACTTGCGCCCGCGTGTGAACGCAAGCTCGAATTATCATATCCCTTCCGGGGGCCCGATGATGAATTGGCCGGCGCCGCTGATTGACTGGCGCGCCGATTTGGGGGACGTCCCAGCGCAACGGGCACAGCGGCGCGTCGGCAAACTAAAGTCTCACTGACAAAACCCAGCAAGCGCGGCCCAAATTCAAGCAACCCGCTGAACTCCACTGAACCCGTCAAGCCGGCCCATCGGCTCATGGCAGCCGGGAGGAGCGGGACCCAGTTTGGGGCAAAAATTCCCTGAAAGGCGCTGCGTGTTGCTCGGGCTTGTTTTGAGTTTAATTCAAATGTTGTCATTTCATTTCACTTCATTTGTGCGCGCTTTCGCTCGCTGGCTAGAGCGAGCGGAAATCTTGCAATATTTTCGCCCTGTTTTGACATGCGATAATCCGCCCGCTCGCCTGAAACACCACCACCGCCGCCGCCGCCGCCACCGCTAACACTGGCTATAGGAGCTCACGGCGGCGCGCCGTTGAGCCAGTTGTAAGCCTCGCTCGTCTCGCGCAAATCAGCATTCAATCATAACTTTTCAGGCCGGATAAGCGCGCAAAAGTTGGCGGCCAAACTGGAAAGCTGGCGGGTGGTCAGTGGCGGTGTATAGACGGCAATAGCAACGGCGGCGGCGGCGTATTTGCCGCGCCGCTGAGGCCCTCGCCGGAGGTGAGCTCGCTGCCGGGCTGCTCGCTGGCCCCAAAGCGGCCAGTTGGCCGGCCGCCACTAGTTTAAGGAGGTGGCAGTTTAGTTCGGTGTGGACTAGTTTAGTTTTAGTGTAGTTTGCTCAAGCCAATGTGGGCCAACACAGGCACGAGCGGCGGGGGACAACTGGGCGGCGCCCGCAGCGCCACCTCGTGGCCGCGGCCAGAGAGCCCTCCGGCGCGTATGCAAATCACTCGCCCCAGATTCAAGTGGTTTCAATTTAATTTTTGAACTTTAGCTCGGCCGGCGCGGACACAAAGTGGAGCCGCCGCCGCCGCTGCTCGTGTTGGCCAAGTTGAGTTGGCCCAAACGACATGCTGAATGTCACCATCTTACTAATGATTCCATAGCGCTCGGCGGCGGCGATGGCAAAATCAACATGACTCCCATTTGGTTTGCGGCGGCGCTGGCGCTCGCTTTGGCCAAGTGGAGCCGGAAACGCGAGCACGCCAATGATTGATTTTCTCGCTCTCGTTCTCGCTCCGCCCGACAGAGATGGACTCGCTTCTGGCGGCGCCCGTTTGGCCGGCCTCAAGCTGCTCCAGCGCGCTCTCGACTCGAGCATGCGGTCGCGCGCGCCAAGTCACAGGTCCAGCGAGAGATGGGGGATCTTTGGGCAGCGCCGCCGCCAACTCCCGGCTCGAGTCCGCTCGTCTCAGCTTTTAGCCGCAAGTGCTCCGCCCTGACTGGCCGGCCGGCTGGCTCCCTTTGGCTCGAGCGCGTGCGCCGCCCTTGACCCAGCTGGCCGCTGTTTTGACAGCAACCGGCCGGCCCCTTAACCTTGGGCCCGACTTCCGGCCGCGAGCGCCGCCTCAGCCGGCCGGAGCGGCGCTGCTTGCGGGCCGCTCTCGCAGCGCCAGCCAGCAGCCGGCAACTGGTGGCCGCGCTCAAACCGCCCACTCGCTTCCCGTCCGAACGAGCGCCCGCCAACCATTACGACAAATGATGAGCGATCGACGAAACTTGACAACTGGCCCGTTTCCGGTCCGCGCCGCTCGCTCCCCTTGGAGAGCGGGGCCGAAGCGGGACGAGCGCTCACCTTGAGCGCGCTCGTTGCCGCAACCTAATGGGCCACCTCCGCTGCCCCGTCCATAATGATGCGACGCAACATTGGCCGCTTCCGGCGCCTGATTAACGCGCCGCCGCCGCCGCCGCCGCCAAAGAATCACGAAATCAATGTCGGCCGCACGCGTTCCCCTCTCGCGCTCGCCGCCGCTGCTGCTTTCGCGGACACCGGAAACAAGTTCGGACAATGGAGAGGCGGCATCAATTTGTATGACGGGTCGGCGGCGGCGGCGGCGGCTGCGCAGTTCCAAGTTCAGACTCGACCAAACCAAACTCCAACTGTTTGCGCTTTCAACGCGCCAGCTCCTGTTGAAAAAGAGTCCACTCTTTTCAATCAACCCAATCTGCGCTCCGGCCAGCAAACAAATTATTCCCTCGCCCCAATCAGCTGGCCGGCCAGTCGGCCAGTCGCCAAGAGCGCGCAAGCGGCAATAATGATTTATTCGCCTCACTTCCGCCCACACGTCTATCCGTTCTGTTCTCCTCCCTCTCTCGACTTCCCCTCTGCGCTGCTGGCCGCGGCCACTTCCGGCTCGCTGACCCAACGCGCGCGCCGTCCGATTTGCGTGTCGGCGCGCAGACGAGCTCGCTTCTGCCGCCGCCACCGCCGCTCTGCTTTGTGTCTGTTGGGCCAGTTTAAAACTTGACTTTCGCGCACATTTCAGCGTTTGCGGCCAAACGGATGCGCGACGCCGGCCGGCCACTTAATGGCTCAGCGCTGGAAGCGCACATGCCATTGCCAGGCGCACACGCAACGCAGCGGCAGCGGTGCGCCGGCCGCCGCAGCCGACAGCAGACGGCCGCTGATGGAAGCGCGCGCACACTCGGCCAGGTGGAGCGCCGCCTATAAGCGCGCGCGAGGACCCAACTCTTTGGCCCCCTATAAGCGCGGCTCCGGTGGCGCGCAAACAACAAATTGTGCCGCCAAAGACAAGTGCGCGCCGCCGCTCCATTTGTCATGCGGCCGCTGGGCGAGCAAACGATGTTTCCATTTGCGGCTCTTAGCGGGCGAGATAATAAATCGACTGCCAAGCGTCGCAGGCTCTTGCGCTGCGAGCAGCCGAGCGCGCGCGCGCGCGCGCACTATAGACTCCGGCCGCCCCTCACGCCGCGCGCTTATAGAAGGCGCGAATCAATTTGCGCCGCGCCGCCAACTCGAAGTCGCGGCAACCTTTGCTCTCGCCGCTCGCTCGCAATTTGGCTCCTTGTGTTTCCAGCGAGCGCAACTCGACGGGCCGGCCCAGATTGCGCCAACCGGCGGCCCCTTCCGGCAACATGATCCTCGGGCTTGCACTCGCGCTCGAGTGTCGCTTGCAGCGGCCCGCTTGAGCAAGTTACACGCGCACAAGTGGCGCCACTTGGACGCAACATTATCGCCTCGATCGCATTACACGGCCGCCAGCACAACAGCCGCCGCCGCCGCCCGTACAAGTGGCGCCTGTCAGCCGTCCATTGTTGCGGCCGCGCCCTCGGACACTCGCGCGCCGGAAGTGGCCACCCGCGCACAATGGCCGGCGCAGACAATGAAACCAAGGTGCACGTGCTCGCCCGACGCTCCTCCGCCGACCACTTGGCTCGCTTCCGGCTTCCAAATCGGCGCCGCGCGTCGATGGCTCTGCCGCTCAGCTCCTCGCTCTGGCGCAACTGTCGCGTTGCTCTCGCGCCAGTTTGCTCGCCGCAGTCGCCCGCCCTGCCAGATGCAAATTCAATCAGTTGCAGGCGCAAGAGTTGGCCAGCTTGCGCCGACTCTCCTGCTTGCCGCCAAACTGAGGCGCCGAATTAATTGACTCGGCCGGCCGGCCGCCCAACGAGCTTCGGCCTGCGGAAGCCAACGGAGGTCCCGGCGAAGCGCCTGCGCCTCGGCGGCCTACGCGCCAAAAGCCGGCCAGCCAATGGGCCCGTTCATTGATCATAATTTCGCTCGTCACTCTTGATGGGCGTTCAATTGAATTGGATTGGATTGGATTGAATTGAATTGAAAGCGGCCGGCTGGAGTGGCGCCGGCGTGTCAGCGGCTGGCGCTGGC
>Ga0268249_1000071_pt1 | contig 64474 bp, 43 predicted proteins | sample AgamicAtPe_FD_200257 | JGI IMG/M metagenome (GOLD analysis project Ga0268249, IMG submission 200257) | Agave microbial communities from Guanajuato, Mexico - At.P.e (v2) (version 3) | ecosystem: Host-associated > Plants > Phyllosphere > Phylloplane/Leaf | place: Guanajuato, Mexico | collected... | reverse complement strand
CTCTCTCTCTCTCTCTCTCTCTCTCGCTGTCATTGCGGCCGCCGCTGTTGCGCGAGCAGCTCGCGCGAGCCGTCCACTCGAGCGCGCGCCAGCTACGTGCAAGCCCGGGGGGCTTCGGCGCATTCTGGCCGCTTGCTCGCGCGAACTCGCGACGGCGCTATAGGCGGCGCGCGCCCAGATCCGCGCGCGAGATTCGCGGCGGCAGCGGCAGCCGCCAGAGATGATATCTGGCCGGTAAGTGATTGGCGGCGCTGCTGCCAGTCGGCGGCGCCGGCCGGAGCGGCACGCACTGGGCCACTTCCGCGCGCAGTCCGCGGAGGCAGCCTAGGCGAACTTGGCCCACTCAGGCGGGCGCCAATTGCGCCCATGTTGGCGGCGGCGGCGGCGGCGGCAACGGCGAAGAGCGCGCCTCTGCGAAGCCGCGCGCAAGCAAGCCAGCTCAGCTCAGCTCAGCTCAGCTCAGCTCGGCTCAGCGCAGCGCAGCCGAAGAAGCGAGAGCGCGCGCGCGCACGACCAGCCGGATATTGGCGGCCGGAGATGGTGAACTTTGTTTTGTCTGCGGAAGCTGAGTGGGCCAACCAAAAAGAGTCGCGTTGGCCGAGCTCGTGCTCGTGCTCGTGCGCCTGCGCAAGAGTGCGGCCGCGCGCCCACTGGGAGCCAAAATGGCCGCCAGCCAGCCAGCCAACCGGCCGGCTGTTGTGCAACTGAACCAAGCTCGGCTCAACTGGAGCGCCGGCCGCCGGCCCTTTTCAAGTTCGTGCTTCCCGTTCGCGCTTCCCAAGTCGAGCGTGCAAATCGGAATGGCTCGTATAATGGATTAAATATGCAACATTCGGCCCGAGCCGCCGCCGCCGCCGCCGCTCCACTCTGCGCCCGATCGGCCGGCGAGCAGTTCGGTGGGCGGCCAATAAGTGGCAGTTTGGGCGCCGCTCGCCAGCTCATTAAGCGAGTCCGCGGCTCGCCGCCAAACCTGGCCACTCCGGGCGGCGCCGGACGAAGGGGCTGGCCGGCTGCTCCGTCCCGTCGGCAACAAATCCGCGCCCGCCCGCCGGCCGCCAGCACTGAGGCCAGCGGCGAGGGGAGGGGGCGGAGGACTAGAAGAGGGGGAGGAGGAGGAGGAGGTGGAAAGTGAGACTGGAGTTGGAATTGGGGCTCGAGTTTTGGCTTGGGGTCGTTTGGGCGAGTTTGCGCGCTGAGGCGGCGCCAGCGGCAGCAGCGGCGGCAGCAACAGCCGCTCAGCTCTCAGAGGCGCGCACAGACGCAGAAAGTGGGCCCGCCGCTCGAAGGCAACTCCAAGCGCGGTGACGCACGCGAACCAGTTTAATGAATGGACGGTGGCCAAACTGGGACAGATGTTCCGCTTTTGCCGCGCTCAGCAAGCGGGGAGATGGCGCCGGCTTGGCCTTGAGCGGCGCTTTGTTTTGCGCCCGCTCCAGCTGAACCAGGCCGCTCTTGTTGCGCCACAGGGGCAGCCGGGTTGCGCTGAGCGGAGCGCCAGCGCCAGCGCCAACGCGGAGAGCGGCCACGCAAACGCGCCAGCCCAACCAAACCAAACCAAACCGAACCAACAAACCAGCCGGCCAGCCAACCAGCCGACCAGCCGACGATCATGCGAGCAAGCCCAATTTCCGCCGCCGCCAACCACCAGCCAGCAAGGGCGGAGGAGCGCCAGCGGCGCCAGCGGACGAGGCGAGAAAATGGGAGCGCAAATGAATTGAATATTGGCATCCATTCAATTCCCCTCCTCTCCTTTCATCTATTTATTCTGCCCACTCGGCCAAACTGGCGCGCGACTCCAACGGAGCCAAGGCGAAGCAAGGCGGCCCAATCTATCAGGCGCCAGCTTAGTCGGCTGCCCTCCTTCCGCTTCCACTTCCACTTCCACTTCCTGCCCTCCAAACCTCGGCGCTCGCAGCGGCCTTGCGCGGGTAAACAAAATATTGGCATAGCGGCCAAACTGGGGCCGCCCTCCACGGAGGCGAGCGGCACGCACGCAGGGGCCGAATTTGCGCAAGCCAGGCAGGCGAGCGGCCATATCTTGATCCAGCGCATCCAATTTAAATCCCTCCGCTACGTTTTGCGCGCCAGCCAGTGGCGCCGCCCGCCCGCCCGTCAACCAGCCAGCCAGCCAGCCAGCCAGCCAACCAACCAACCAACCAGCCAGCCAGCCAACCAACCAGCCAGCCAGTGGCGCCGACGCTTCCAGCTCGCGGGCCAAGGCCGCCGCCTGTCAGTGCCTAACGAGCTGGCCGGCCTTGTTAGTGGTTGCGCCAGGTTTGGGCCCAGTTTGGTTTCAATTTGCCGCCCGAGCTGTCGGTGCGCCGCCGCCGCCGCCGCCAAATTGGATGGCCCCTCAACTGTCTTGTCGTGTTTGCTACAAGCAAGCCGGCTCACTATATAAGTCTTGTAGAATTTGTGCTCGAGTTGATAATCATCGCGTTGCCGCTTGCGCTGTCAGCGGGCGCGCAAAGCGCCGCTAGGGCGCCCAGGCCGCTCGCTGGCCGGCCACTCTGCGCGCGCGCCTCTCCTATCCTCCAATTGTCAATATTAATTTGCCGCACTCGAGCCTCCAGGCAAAATCAGGGGCTGCGGCCAAACTGGAGGCGAGTGGCTGGCGCCAGCTGCGACAAAAGAAGCGAGCCGGCCCAGAGATTGGAAACACCATTTCCAGCTAACTCGGCCAAACCTTTCGCGCCATCCGCTCGGCCTCAAAACAACAGCCCCATTGCCTCCCCCTCCCCCTCCCCCTCCCCCCCATCCTCGCGAGCGCCGCCAACGAGGCTAACAAGATTAAAAGTTGATCGCTCCCCCTGCTCTGCGCCCAGAGGGGCTCGCTCAGAGCAGCTCGGCCACCGGCTGCAGCGCCGGACGAAAACTCGAAGCCGGCCAAGTTTGTTTCGAGAATGGCGCGCAAACAACTCAATCGTGTTACCGATCACTCAGCCCTCTTCCCCAGAACTTTGTTAGCCATTTCCTTTGGGCGCCCAAACTAATTCAGTTTGTCGCGCAAGCCATGCGCGTTTGGCGGCGCAAACATGCTAATTGTGCGCCGGCAAGCGAGCGCGAGAAGCCCCCTCTGAGGGGAGGCGGCTCTGGTTGACCTGGTACGCGTTTGCAAATGGCCGCCCTAACAAGCACGAGCTGGGCGGCCCTCTCTCTCGGGCGGCGAGAGCGAGCGAGCGAGCGAGCGGCCGCTCCAACTTGCATCAGAGCACGCAGCGGCGGGGGGCGCGCCTAGTCAGCCTGTTGCCAGGCAGGCCGGCGGGCCAGTTAGTTGGCTGCCCCACACTAGATCATCTCCAATCGGGTGGCCTCGCGCAGGGCGCCAAGAGGGAGCTGCGAGCGCGCGCTGGCCCCACTGAGGCCAGCTCTGCCTGCCAAAGGGCGCCAACACTCTTCGTCGCCGCTCACCTAACCGTCTCAGCAACTTGACGCGAGTTGGGAGTGGACGAAAGCGAGAGTCTGGCCCACTTGTCGCGCGTGGAGCCGACCAAAACCGGGGACAAAGCTAGGCGGCGGGCGGGCCGGCTAATGGTGTTGGTCGGATGGCGTCTTGGGTTGGCACGAGCGAGCTAGTGGCGCGGTCTGCGTCGCTGCCGCTTGGCTCGCCCAACACAAGAGCTTCCAATTCCGGCCTATAGGGAGGGAGAACAATCGAATCACCGATGAATCCATCGGCAGACTCGCCGATTGGATCCAGAGCTGCTAGTAGGAGGGGGGGGAGAGAGAGAGAGCGAGGGTTTTCAGTGGAGCGCAAATCGCACGCTTGGCTTCAACGTTCCCTCCTCCCAAAGAGCGCCCTTAGCAAACGCGCTTGCCAGCTCAAGCGACTAATCTAGACGGGATTCAGTTTAGCCGGCCCGAATTCATCACCTGATTTCGAGCGCTCCACTTCCTTGCTCCTGAGAACATTATTGACTTACTTTCAACCACTAGCAATCATTGCTCTATCCTGGCGACCGATCTAACGACGACAGGCGAGCGCCGCATTGCGAGTGTGCGACCACAAGCGGCCGACACAATTGCCTCCTCGCCAAAAGCAAGGGCAAACCATTGAGACATGGCAAATGGCTTACTGGATCCACTCGTGGCGCTCGAATCTAAGCTCAAGCGTGTATTTTGCTAGTGCAACCAAATCAAGCAACTAGCAGGAAAGCGGGCGCAATTCTACTCACAGCTTTCGATTGGGCTCCTCTCTCCCTTTCTTCCCCTTAGCGCTCTCTCCCTCCATCTCTTGGGACTAATAGTGGCAAAACATAGGAGTAAAATGGCACAGTGCTCCGCCGATCCCTCCACAAGCCAGCCCTCCCCCATCGCTCGCCCCACTCGCTTTCGTTCGTGCTCTCAGCACCAACTTTCACGCGCCATTTTCCCTCCATTTCCTCTCTCGTCGGTCAGAAAATATCGGCTCGCTATGATCCATCAATTCGCTATCTATAATGGACTGACAGTGGAGCGATAATGGCCGAGGTCCAGCTCCAGGCAAGCGAACCAGGTAACATATTTGGTCAGCATTAACGTCGGATGGTCCCTCTGGCCATCACCGATTTCGGCCAGTTTAGATGCAGTATCATCTTTCCAAGTCCATCGGCCGCCCAGAAGTGCACGTGTCCTCCTCCTTCCGCCGGACCAAACTAACCCCAGTGTCATGCCGAACGCTCCCGGGAATACCAAATCAAGCGCCCTAACCTGAACCTCTCTCTCTCTCTCCCTCCCTCGTAAGATTATCTACGTCTAAGTATTGCCGGCTGGCTAGTTCCAGGTGCGTGCGCCGGCAAAAGGTTGCCGCCCGTTCGATCTCGTGGCTTGCATCCTGCATTAAGAATCAGCACTTCTCCCCGTGGCCAGGTTACATTAGACAGCCACTCAACCTCCCCGCTATCTCGTCATTTCGTCCAGACTAAACTACGAACTCTCTATTTTGTTAAAGTTGGTAAGCTGGACTTAGAACGGGCAGTTCTTATCTGCCGTTCGATCTGGCCTCTCTGGATCTGGAGCAATCGCACGGCTCTACTTTGCGCCGATAGAGAGAGAGAGAGAGAGAGAAAGCTTTGCGGTCCTCGACTCGCAGAAACGCACAAGAGTGCCGCCATTAACTACGTTTAGAAGCATGTTAGCTATCAAACGAGTCACATTCAGAGCGCCATACCTCGTTCTTTTTCCCAACTTTGGATTTTGTGTTACGACCAGCGAACATTTAATTCTTCCTCACAGGCCTTTTGGTTCCGGTTCTAATGGAACAAACCGGTCAGGGTTTGAAGCTCTCTCCCTCTCTCAGCCCATATGCGTCTTTCTTCGGCCCAACAGCGGTCTAATTTCTTTCCATTCGGATGAATCTCACCGTGACCGTGTAACAGGGTCCAAATTCTTCACACAACAATTACCAACTTGTTCAGTGATACATTTATTGGGATAAAGATCGTTATCAACACTAAATAAGGACGCTCATCTTGGACAAACTCTGATAACTCGAAGGTGAGACCATGAACGAGGGTTTTGAATCGAAAGAGTAACTATCTTATCAAATGCGGTGTTGTAACAAATTTATTATTTTCTCTTGAACCAGACTTGAATCTAAACTCAAGATAACGATAATTTATTTACAAATCAATGCGATCACCCGTTAAATCACCTCGGATATTGCAAAGAGAAGTATCTGGCAGTTCCAAATCGTTGGAGCAACAAGGAGCCTCAGGGGTTTGTTGCGCATTCCTGGCGCTGTAGTGTTTCCGTCAGCACGTTTGTAGTTGAGGGTCCTATCTCTCCATTTGGTAAACCTTTATTCTGACCTGCTGCAACATAGGAGAATACACATAAAATTGCATAACAAATTTGATCCGCCATTTGGGATTTGAAGTGCTTCTGTGTGAGCTGACGATTCTTGGGATCTGTCGGATTGTGACGGGAGCGGATTAGGTTGTTAACTTTAAATGGCCGACGATATTACATGAGTCATCTCTTAATCACTTACTATATTCCTCCAACACGAAAGTCCCACCCTTTTGCGTGAAACATTTACGAATATTCTCTAATCGCACAAAATACTGGATTTAAGTCATAGATTTCGAGATTCATCAAACATCGATTGCGATTTCCATACGATGATGTGATGGATGTCAGGAAGAGCTTTGTTAGTATTATCAATGAGGAGGTGCAAATAGATTGTGATCAAGATCGTAGAGGAGAGTCGGGAGACATGTGGAGTGCTAGACCACGATCTGGATGATGATAGACAAGTATTAAATTGATGTTGGTTGTGGTATGTTCAAGTGCAGACGGGAGAGACAGTTTCCTCAAATCTTGTGATACGCGCTGGAACCAGTAGATACACTGGCTGATGTGTGTAGTTTTCATGAGTTTGTTTTGGATATACGAGATAAGACTTATTCTAGACCTGATGAGGGAATTCCGTATCATAAACATTTTGCAACATCTATCGAGCCGGACGAGCTCAAGAACTACCTTCTCTCTCAAATCAAAAAACTAACTCAAACATTAACGTGCACTCTGGGGGAAGATTAGTGAAACAATCAGTTTAAGTACTTGCTTGAAATGGCTATCGGTGATATGATGTCATGCAAATGAAGATTTCTCTTACCGATCTGACTGAATTGCGTCTCGTAAACGAACAATCAGAGCTTCAGTGTTCTGATCGGGCTAATCAGTTAACGAAGGTTAACCAGCTACTTAGATAGAGGTCAATCATTGATTTGAATGAACTCATCCAGTGAGACCCACAAACGCGGATCTTCGTTGAGATGCACATGCTGCGAACTGCTAATCTACTAATCGTTCTCTGATTCAATAGAAAAATTAAAGGAACAAAATTGTTGCTTAGGTAAGTTTCCGTTATGTGGATGATGAGGCTGTAGACCCTGTCCGGTCGTTTAGTCTCCGTATACCACAGGAAACACCCATTATAGTTTAGCTGCACGATGAGAGGAACTCGAAACTAGATGCCCCTCAGTAGATTGCTGTCGACAAGCTTCGGTATGCTTTTCCCTCTGCTTGAACATCAAAGCCATTCAATCATGATACTTAATTCTATCTTCTCACAAATCATTGCTTCGCACGTTCCACCGTGTCACACAAGTTTGATTGATAGATACCCCAAAATCCTATTCGGCGAAAGGATGACGTTGTGTGATTGAGGACAATGAAAGTTTTTGAGTAAAGATTGAATCATCAGTATGAGTTAGTCAAACTTAAACCAGTGATTGCTGCCCCAACACACATAATACTATTTCAGACTGCTTGTTCAACCGATCATAAGAGTGAAATTCGGTCGAAAAGTGTTGATCATTACCGGCATTGATCAACTTGTTGATGACAGTAACTTACCTTGCTGGTTGCGAATAACAAGCCTACTCCCTCCATGCAAACCTGCAGGATACCACCTTCGCCAGATTTGACATCTAAAACCGGAAACTCTCCACCAAGCTCGGAGCAAACTACCAAAGTGGATCAGTCAGTTTCTACGGAACAAATAACAGCCACCGATTGCGTACAGTACTCACCTCTGTTTGATCCTCGGCTGGACGCGGCCTTTTGCATTGACTCTTTAATACAATTATACAGCTCTTGACATTTCCTGGTGTAGTACTTGTTGAGTTTAGTATGTCCGTCTGACTTTCTCCAAAAGCAAACTATCTTGTTCTTAGGGCTGTAAGTCATGTTGATCAGTCTCTCATACCACCACCGCTCAATTATAACACCTTCTAAATTTCTAACGACGAGCCCATCGTCGCGTATTTCCATGAAAACTATATTGCCGCTAGTATCAGTGCCTTCATGTAGGGTGAATGTATGTCGGCGCACTTGTCGACTTGCCATAGGCTTCAGATCAATATCGTTGCCTTTCAAGTTCTCGATTTGCTCCAACAACTGATTGATCTCAGCACTGTTGATCAAACTAATGTGACACTTCCCTAGCAGACGTCGTATTTTTTGCTTGATAGATTGCTTATCGACCTGGAGCATAACCATGAAGGCTGTCATATTGTAAAGTAAGGTGGATAATAGCCTGTCCTCTTCATGTTCAAGTCGTTTCTTGTCCATCTCGTATAGTAGCTTATATCGTTCAAGCATTTCGCTCGGACCTTGATCCAATCCTATGAGACATCTCTCGTGAGAGACAGCATCTAGGAATGCCTCCTCCCAAAATTGAACTTGATCCCATAGAGGATTCCTATTCTTATATATAAGTCCCTCGTAGAGATATACTCTTGGATGTTCGTTCATTGGAGCTAGAGTTATACCGCTTGTTAAGGTCACGTAGTTGATCTCCGGCAAGCCATGTTTTGGATCCCACACTTGTTGTGAAGGCGGTATAACATCATTAGATTTCGCTGGGAAGTCCATATCTCGATCGTAATTGGTTGATGATTTTTCGCATCCATCATCCCGATCGAAGTTTCTCTCGTTCGAATTTCCAGATTGCTCATTGTCATTTGAGGTCGTTAAGTTGGATCCTAGCGAACTCGAATCATCGGAGTGCAACTGCAATGGGTGGCCTGGATCAAAGTCGTCTAGTCCAGTCTCCTTTCTGCTCGTTGATTCCTTTAGTTCCGGATTAGACTTTTCACATAGAGAAAGTGGCTCAGCATCTGGCGTTGACGATGCTATTCTGCCGGGTTCTTTTCGCTCTAGGGGAGGGCCATCCTTCGAGCGATCGCAGCTAGGCTCTTTGGACCAGTAGTGGGTGTGAGCCACCTCTAGTAAAGAAAAAACACTCGCCATACCAACCAATTTATTGTGCATGTAACTGTGCTCCAATCCTGAAACTATAGCGGAGCAAATTCGGATCATTCCACGCCATACAGCTTTGGACACCTGGACGTCGCTTATTCGGTCATCAGGTCTGATACGAGCATCCATGTTCTTGTTGATCTGGGATAAAACTAAGTCTCGATAACTTTCGTCTTCAACTAATTTCTTAACTCGATTCAACTTCAACCATCCGATTCCTTCATCTCTCATAACGGCGCTGGTCACCTCTTTTAAAAACTGTTGGTTATCGCCATCGCTCTGAGTTGTCCTAATTGGCTGGGGTTTATCCGACTGATCGCTTAGACCCGTTGAATGCTTGATGAGACGAGATTTTTGGACAAGTTTTTGGCCTGAGAAAAAGTCAGATTCATCCTGAGCGTCGATTGTTCGATTTCTTAACGAATTTTTCAATACATGCATCCGCGGACGAGTAAGAAACGAACTACATGCGACAGATGTCCTCCTAGAAAGCATCAATCTATCACCGGTGCTTTGTAACATAGGCTTGGGTGGTTCAAAACTACCAACTAAAGAAAAAGATCAAGGTGGCACTTAAAATTAGGACAATCTAACAGTGATAACTAAAATTTGATTTCAAAAATTTAACTTACTCGATGGGAATGGCGCTAGTGGTCCTGTTCTATCGCGCACCCGATTAGCAAAACCAGTAGCCTTGGATCCAAGCCAGTCAGAGAACATGCTGTTAGCTTTACCTGCAATGTTGCTAAGGTCGGGTCCAATATTCGTAGTTCTGCTTTGCTGATGGCCTAAACTAGTGGATTGGTGTCCTGAATCATGTGTGATGTTTGTTGGATCTCGCGTAGATGTGCTGCTTCTTCTATCGTCGAAAAATGCTTCTCCCAAGTTCTGAAAATTTCTGATCAGCTTTTGTCGGCCGATATCTGCTGCTGGCATGGCTGAAGTCTTCAATGCTATCTTCCCAGCATCAATCGCTGCTCTAGCCTCCTTGACAGCTCCCTTAGCCTCGGATGTGACGCGATCGAAGAAGGCGCCCATTTGTTCGGTTCCCAAATTCTTGGGCAACGGTGATTGATTTCCAGATGACTGTGAGTTTTGTTTAAGAAACTTGGAGTCGCTGACAGATGAGGCACGGTCGATTAGTTTTGTAACACCTGTAGCGACTTTAGATCTGCACGAACTAATCGCATTAACCGTGTCTGATTTAGCACCTGGACTTGGCATAGCTGCTTCGATTTCAGACGGTTGGTCGCGTGCCGAATCGAAAGCACCGGTTACCGAAACACTGTCTAAACTTGCCTCGGTAGAGAAATCCCTTGGTGATTTTGGTGTGATATTGTTGTTTTCGTCGAGGGAAGTATCAATATTATTCGAAGCAACAATAGTGTCAGAATCTACAGATTCGAAAAGTTTAACTACAGTCCCATCTTCAAGGTTCAAAGAGGCCCCACTATCTTTCGGATGCAAACTATTAAAATCAAACTCCTCTGTTCCTGACTCGTCACATGAAGAAGAGTCTGGAACAACCTTTGATGAATCGTTTTCGTCATCGGAGGAATCTGATGGCTCCAAATGTCTGACTTGTTTTTCAATATCTTCAACCGGTTCACTTGTACTGCAAGATCTTTTAGCATCCTCTGAGGATTGCACGAGAGAATTAGATGGTTTAAAATGCACCTTGATATCGCACCTAATGGGGGGAAATCTTCCGATATCGTGGTGGTAATTTGGTGGTATTGATTGCATGTAGTGGTTCGTATCCCAACTACCAGTGCTTGAAACCGAACTAGAAGCTGACGACTTTCTCGAGTGGATGTCTAGAACGTCAGGGTGAGCTAATATTCCAGCATCTGTCTCTTTCTCTGCCATCCAATTAGTTTCGGTCTCTCTATCACTACTGTAGCAAGGCGATGAGTCGTTTGAGGACATATAGGGAGAGTGTTGGTCTCCGTCCACGACAGTATTGTTGTTTATGTCGCTTATAAAAGCTACACCGCTAGCATACTGTCGGTTCTCATCTCCATCATCAGAGTGATTTCCAGCTTTTTCAGGAGCATCGTCATAATAATCGCTGAACCTTCCGGTGCTACTTGCTGCCCCACTAACGCTACTCGAATCTCTTATTATTGAAGCTATATCATCATAAAATTCTCGCTTGTCGCTATCCCAAATCTGGTACTTCAACGATTTAAGTTGATTCCCATACCATTTAGGCTTGTCTCCAATAGTTGCTGGATCATACACACCAGTTTGGATTCTCTGGAAGGCAACATTATCTGGGCAAAGGGCCCACTCGGCCATATATTCAACAGCCTGAGTCTCAACTAATTTAACCAAAAATGTGGACAGTTTTGCTCTGGACTGAAGGAAGGAACTCTTTTGAAACGAAACAACTGGTCTCGGATAGAGTCTTATCGTCCTCGTGTGCTCTATGAAATTGGCGAGTACTTCTTGGGAGTTGAAAAACCGGACCATTGCAGTGCGGGCAGCGACATCCACAGCATCAGTATCGTTATTGATTATCGTTAAGGGATTGAAATCTGGAACACAGGGAGCGGCAAACGAGGACCTAGTACTTGATGCGGGCGAAGATGCATTGCTCGAATTCGTTGGGGTTCCGCTGAGTTTGTTAGCGGCAAACTGTAACAGTTGATTCGCGGCTGCCATAGAGGGGCGTCTTTTGAAGGGGGAAGATGTCGTTGACGTTTGAGTATCATTTAATTTCGTCGTTTTAGCAACCAGCGAGTGGACCTTAGATACCGAATTCGAGTTGTCATTTTGATGCTGGGGCATTGGTTTAGGCGCAGCATCGATACCAGACATTGAATTTAAAATTTTCTGTAGATTCTGGACAAGTATGTTCCCCTCGTATTCTGGTAGTGGTGGCAGATCTTCGACATTAGTGGGCTTTTTGACCTTGTTTGCATCTAAATCCACGATCCAAACATCGTTTGGCAAGGTAAAATTAAATTTGAATTTGAAAAAACTTGAGGGGAAACCAATGATGAATGGTGTAGGAGCCAGTAGTAACTGTTCAGCCGAACTCATACACGATGGCAGCAACGGTATGACTGGGAACATATACTCGAGGGGGTATATCATCGTAACAAAGGCCATGACGCTCATCGATAAAGCGTTGTAATCTTTGGATTGTAGGGCAACCTTGTGTTCGAGTAATATGCATGTGAGCACTTGCAAGCATGTTTGAACGCCAAGTAGTTCAAGTGGAAGATGTAACGGGAAGTCAATGAGCGAGAATCTAGTATGATCCGGTAGGGCAAATAGTAAAGGTTGCTTCAATGAAGATGTCATTATGTCAACCTCGACTTTAGTTTTCTCTGGCACTGGTACAGGTACACTGAGTAACCTCAACAGCCACGCCTCAACTTCAGCCACATCGTTCAAGGTGGCGGGGTCTATAGAGTTTTCGTCCAGATCTGGCATGGTTAACAAAGCCCAAATTGGATTAGAGAACGGGCAAGTATGTGTGTGGTGGTTGATTAAAGAGTGACGGCTGACCTGGGATCGACGTGATTGTTGTGAGCCTTTCCTCGAACGGTGATAAAACTTGGAGTAACATTTGCATTTCGGTTGGCTATCCTTACTGTTCATTAGATTGAGATTTCTATCATCACAAGCTTGAATGAATTTTTTGATAATATATAAACACTCTCTGAACGTTGAGAAGAACGGGTGATGGCTAATTATACAAATGGAGTTCAATGCATAGGTGATCTTGGACTTCTCACTAGGCGCAATTGAAGGATTGGTTCTACGTTTTCTAGATTGAGTATACTTTTGGTGATACAGCTTACAGTTGTCTTTCTGATCTCCAATAGAATCATCATTCTTTTTTATTATTTCACAGTGCCTCTGGTGTCTGCCGGCGCCACTGGATGAGACAATCGAATCCGCATTCCCCAAGCTACCTGACATGTCATCCCTACTTGTCAAAACCTTCTGGTTGTCGGCGTCTGACTGCAATTGCTCTAACACCTTGCCGGATCCAATGCTATCACTATCGATTCCAGATGAAACTCTAAAACCACTTTCCACAGTGCACTGTGTTGAGCTACTTGATTGGCTAGCCTTGCAAGCGTCTCGTTGATCACCATCGTTGGTATCCTGACGCTGGTTGTCACTTTGCGCCCAGGTTGTTGAATTTTGTTGCCTATGAGGACATTCCTGTAATGGTCGATAGTGGTTCAGGCAGATACCGTAGCGGACGCGACTGGTGTCCTTTTCGGTGAGTAGGAACACAAATGAGTTTATAATTTGAGTTGGACCATTGTAAGCGTTGATAGTTGATTCAACTCGATCGCATCCCTCTGGTTGGCAGAATATAACCACATCAGGCGGAAGCGCAAAATCCTCGTGATCCTCTGGTGGATACCTGCGGAGTAGATGGGGCACCCGACTGTGGCCACCGAGCGAGGGCGACGTTTGGCCCTCGCTCATGTCGGTGGTTCGCGGGCCAACGAATATGATGTAGTCGAGGAGCCTCGGACAGAAATACTTTTTCATGCTGTCGCCCATGGTTCCAAATTGGAGGTTATTTTGCCGATTGGTCGCTGATCGGCCGATTAGCCCCAAGTATGGCGCCAAGGTAACAGGTAGGCTGAACACTAAATAGATGGAACGCTTACACCAGCTTGGCGAGGAATTTCCACTGATTGGTGTTGACTTGCTTGGAGGCGAGATTGGCTATCATGTTGGTTGCTCTTGCTCGCACTTGGTGGATTTCGTTGTTCTTGTTAGCTGCTGATCCTCTTGAAGTGTTTGATGAAAGACAGAGAGTTTGCTTGGCGTCTCCTTTGTTTTTAAAATAAACTTCAACTAAACCCAACCCTTGCCATAGTAGCAATATTGCACCAACTCTCTAGTCTTGCTGCTAGGGGGCCGAAATGGAGTTTGCTCGAATCAAACATCTGCTAGATTTGCTTGAGAGTAAAAGCGCACAGCTAGCCCCGAAACCAGTCAATACTGAGCAAACTGGAGATCCTCTAGCCAAATTAATTGCAACCACCGACGACAAGGAGGCCGCCATGTTTGCCAACTCGCTCGTTCGCATTAAAGTCTTCGCGTTTGCAATTCCGTTGAACCATCGAACTTGAACCAGAGGCTTGGTGAAACAGAATGAGCTGCAGTGGCGGCGGCGGTGGCAGCGAATTGTTCGCGGCCACGAAGATGGCGGCCAGCGAATTGTTATTTTCGTTCTTCGAACTTGTTCTTTTTTCGGCCACTTTCGTTCATCATTTCACCAAGCAAACGATTTCAACTCCGATAGTTTTCATCATGACTAAAGCTGGACGATTTGGCGCCCGATGCAGAGGATCAGAGCGGGATCAAATTTTCGTTCGCTTTTTGCTCAGAGACGAGAGGGTTGGCTGGTGTGAATTTTAGTTTGTGTGTTTAAATTCTGTTTGTTGCCAGAATGAGCAACTGAGGCCAGGCTTGTGTACGAATGGAATTCGTCGTCCTCTTTCCTCTGGAAACACAATGCAGCGAACAAAGCGGACCGATTGTGGAGGCGAGCGAAAACGAACTAGGCGCACGAGAGAGGCGAGCGAATCGTGAAAACGTTCTCCCCCCAACCGGCCACAGGCTTGGCCCTCTGGCTGGTTGGGGCCGTGCAACGCGCGCTAGAGTTGCGGGCAAAGTGAGGCGCCAGCGAGCGCAATACTGACTTCGTGTACGAGCGCTGGTGGGACGGTGTGTTTTCGTTGCGAGAGTGGCGGCGGGTGGCTGCGCCGGTGGAAGCGGGCCGAGCGAGACCTCATAGTTGGCACAGTCCTCGTTTGGTGGGCCAGGGTCGAGCGTGTGCGTGAGCGAGTGCGTGCGTGTAGCTAACTCTGTGACGTAGTTTCACTGCTGCTGGCCCGATGGCTCCCCAAACCGAACGAGCAGGCGCCGTCGTGGTCATGACCCAAATAGAGGCGAGAGTATCGCCCGCCCTGCTGCCACCATTTCAGACCCCTTGATTCCCCTCCCCCTCCACTCCATGACTGATCCCACCAGCGCAGGTGCGCCTGCGCCCCCGATTGGCGATCGCTCGCCGCGTAAAGTGCCAGCACTCTCTCACAAAGGGCGGCTAGCTGAGCGTGCACAGCGGGCGCCATTTAACGCGCCAGCCGAGACTCGCATGGGCGCAGGTGGTTGAACGTGTAAGCCGATAAGCCAGCCCTGATAACAAGCTAAGTGGATGAACTCGTTTTCCTAGTGCACGCAAATAACCGCACAGCTGGACGGCAATGGCTGGGGCCCCCGCACACTCGCTTAGCTGGTCAGCAGGCCTCTAGCGGATATTGCTGCTTCATGGCCGCGCGTCCTGTGTGATTGATGCCTGATCGAGTACCTAATATGGGCGCTGCTGAGGTTTTGCCCCTGCGCGGTATTGGCAACTTTTGTAAACATTGACTTGTCTAGCTTTGATTCCTTAACTTGGGCGCATTCGAGAGGTTGGAATGTCTGCTCGCCCAAGTTGGAGGTGTTCGCGATTGGAGGGGTTGGCCAATAGAGATTACATTGCGCGGAGTGATGGACGCCCTTGAAGTTTGATCGCGACAACAAGTCGTTGTGCAGACGTGAGCATGGTCGTTGTTGTTGTTGTTGCTGTAATTTTGCTTTTATCGATGCCCAATGGTCGCGCCCAATGGTTCTATGCGTGATAGACTAGGCGGAGGGGTGAAGAGAAGAGAAAAGAACAGCGAGTAGGTATCTCGATCTCTGGAAGTGTGGTCGCACCAAACACACTATTGGTTTGTGGCAAGCTAGGAGACCATCCTGAGAGTGCCTTACTTGACGGCACCAGTTTTAGTCAATAATGGACAACAAGGACAGATTTACGATCACATTTACAGCGGCGCGTTCCTGTCTGATGTGCGGGGCGGACAAGTCGATATCCTGTTGACAAAGTTCAACCCCTCAACAGAATCAATTATGCCCAGCCTACAGAATACTGCGCATAATGAAATAATCCGGCCCAACTTAAATAGACAGATTTGAGTTTTAATGCAATTTTATGCCGTTGAAAGTGCTTCGGCTTGGGCCGATGCGACAACCTGATGGCTTCTGAACGAGTACCTGCCAATCTTTGTCGTTTGCCCACTTAATGGTTGATCTTTTGCCAATACTTCCGGTGCCAAGCTTGACACCAAAGCGCCGTTTGTCGCAGCACATTGATGCAACAACTTTAACCTTAAGATGACTGACAGCTTTCAAGCTGGTCTGCTCTGGTCTTAATCATGCTCATTTGAGCTTCCAACTCAACCTCAGGCTCTTGGAGCGGAAAAACGTGACGGCTAGTTGTGCCTTCAACTCTTGTGACTCGTTGGCAAGCTGTCTGATGTCTAGCCCACCAATCGACTGCCTGCTAAGCCAACAGCTGTAGCCCTAAGGCTTGACGTCGACTCTGTACGAGCGCGCCGCCAACCAAGACTGCCAGGACCGAAAAACAAAGGCTTCATACAAGAATAAGCTTGCATTAAAGTAACCAAATTGAATGCTCTCACTCTCTCACTCTCTCTCCCTCTCTCCCTCTCTCGCTCTCTATCTCTATCTTTGGAATAAGAGTCTAGCTTGGCTTAGGGGGCGTGAATATCGACATATCGCAGTGTAATCTTATTCTAACCAAATGGGCAACTTGCCTAAATAGTTGGCGACCAAATAGGCTTTCAATTACAAACAAACAGTGCGATAGTTGATAATGTTAACTTTCTACAAATGGACTGGTGTCATTGTTGCGGACCTTTGAGTTAGATGTAAACTGGCACAACAATCGGCAACAAAACATCATCATCATCAACATCAATATAATCAAGCCGATGATTCCCATTGCTCACGTATGACGCAGCTGATAAGCCCCATTGACGGTGCTAAGCACCTACATGAGATGCCGGATGACCCAATTAGCTCGCACACTTTCGAGTGATAGAATTCATTCCCATTTCCTTATTCGCACCAGAACCCTTTTGCGCTCGCTTGCCAATCAACTTCGATCGAGCAAAACTAGGAGGTTGAATTGTAGAAGCTCATCTAAAAGCGGCTCAACTCAGTCAATCGGCAACTTGGACTTGTCGTCGATTGACTGTTGCAAACTCAGCCTTTAGAGGCCTAGCACTTGTCCTCGCTAGCACCTACCTCTTTCGTGGGCCCCATTGGGCGCCTGTGCATTTCGATCGAATGATTAATCTGCATTTATTGCTAACATGGAGCTCCGATTGCCAAGGTCAAACCAGCTTGGCTTGCTAAATTGATGGCCTATTATGCCAAACTCTCTCTCTCTCTCTCTGCGCTCAGTTATTTTTCGTTGATTACCTTTCCGTTCCGAGCTTACGAGAAAGTTTTCGCTTTAGCTCGGTGGAAACAAAACGTTGCGATCGCAAATAGTGGTGGCGCAATTCGCTTGCTAGCCGACCATGGAGAGAACTTGGTCGGCTGCTCCCACTTGAGACACTAAAAGGGCTTGATTGTAAGGCTTGTGGACAAGTCGCGTTCATCCAGTTTGGACTGGTCAGCAAGCTCTGCGCTTCTGAAAAGCAAATTACGTCAAACTAAAGGGCAACAGGCCGACCTAAAAGGGAAAGGGTCGCTAAACCGGCGGCGCCGACCAAGTCCGCAAATCGTTGGCAGGCTTCAGCGGGCTCATATCTGGTGGCATCATCTTTCTCCTTACGTGATGGACGGTTATTGACTGAGAGACAGGACGCAGACACTAGCGGGAAGACGTAGAGTGAGGGGCGGGCCGAGTTGCGCGACGTAGAGGTGGCGACAGCGGCGGCGGCGACAGCAAAGACGACTGATTAGGCAAGTACAAGCACTCGCGGGCTAGCCACTCGAAGCCGTTTTCAGGCAACCGCAAACAAACGGACCCGGCTGGCAGTGGTGAGACGACTAGTGAGCCAGATTGTCCGCTAGTATGTGGACCTGAGTGACGTAGGGAGGCTGACAAGACTAGGGATGAGGAGGCTAATGAATGCCCGCACAAATTAGCCTAATTCTTATCCATGGCGCAGAGAGTATTTCAACAATAGCTTGCTATAGTTCGCCTCCAAAGCAGCAACATCCCCTTCTCACTCCGCTGCCTCCTTCCTCTTTCTTTATCACCAAGTCGCTTCTCGCGCTCCAGATTGTGTCGTCACAAGAGAGCATTGGCAATCGGTCTGAGTCTTGTCACTTTGTGCCGATCAAAGTTAGCCAGAATTGAGGCTTGAACAGTGGATACCAGTAACAGGAGGAGAAATATAACTTCGTTTAAAAGCGCGCACAAGATTCAACCGAGCTTGTTTTGGTCGGCAAAGCCAGCTGCTTGCCTCTAAAAATAAGACTTATCGGCTGTTTGGCCATCCAAGGAGCAAGTTGTTAACTTCAACTGACGGTATTCTATCGCAATCCAGCCTCTAAACTCTCCATTCCGCCGGTTAGAGTCGGGTCTGTTTCGCACACCCTCTATCTCTCATAGAATCGCCTTAGTCTCCCCTCTCATCCCTTTGTTGGCTTGTAAAGCTGAATACAGTCTGTCAGCTAGCCAATCAGGCAAAAAGGCTAAACTTTAGACAATACATACAATCGTCAATACGTCGATGTTGGCTCAACCATTCTCTGGTCGCGTGAAACCAACAACATGGCTCATTTTTGCCCGATTCTCACTGCACTCGCATGGGTCTGATTCAAGTTATCATCACACCAATCAATCAAATAAGGTTCCAACTCTACCAGGCCCACAACTCATCTCATGGCATCGTTTGCTTAAATGCAACCATCACCCAAACTATAATCGTGAACTTCTCCAAGCGTCATCACGGCCTCGGCGACCTTCTCCAGTAACCATAGTTGGCCATCTCGTCCAAACCTCGCTGGTCCTAGCGCCAGATCGAATGTTCTATGCAAACAGAGGCCTTCTCTCCCTCCTAAGCCCCCTCCTAAGTCTCTCCATCTTGCTTATCTGGTCTCGAACTCACTAACTCTCCATTTTCTCAATATCCGTGCGCCTCACAGCCATACATCAGGGCCGATCTTGAGCCTCGACAGCCAAGGTGAGCCGCTAACGCGGGCCCCAGTTCGCCTTAGCCGATGCTTGCGAGCGGTACCCTGCTCGTCAGATCTAATCTGCAGGAGGGCTTGTGCACTCAATCACATGGCCAACAGTCGCTGAAGCGGTTGATTCGAGGCTCGACTAGTGGTTTGCTATCTAGCTTAGCGTATAGTCCCTATCTGGTCAGTAGAGAGGCGGCGGTCTTTGCAGAGAGACCACAATTTTTACGCGCTTTGATCATATGGCTGACTATCCTCATCAATTCCTCTATCGCTCGGCAAGCCCGCAAAGGGTGAGACAGCCGGCGGGTAAGAGAGACGAGAGGAGGAGATAAGACGCTGGCTCTCTCTTTCTATTTCCACAGTTCACAAGCAATAAAGAGCCGGTTGTTGAGCCATTGGCGCCGAAATGCGGCTGTGCAACGTCGGCGACGACGCAATTGTATTTCCAGTTGCGCAAAAGAAGCCAGTTATGGAGCAGCCGCTCTGAGCTAGTTCATCACATTATACCAAGATGACTTAGTTTGGTATAAAAGCTTATGCAGCGCCAGCTCAGACCCTATCAAGAGCGACACAAACGACGCGATTCAATCTTGACGCAAGATGAACGACCAAGAGAAACTTACGACAAGAGAGGTGAATTAATTCTAAATCGACAAGTTGTTCTAATCTACTTCATGTGAAGCGACTGCAAGAATAGCACAAATATCAAGTGTTTCGTTTTGATCGAAAGCTGATTGTTCACGTTTAAAACCAAAATGTCGTTTCGATTTCATTCATATGCTGTGGCTCTTTTGGTTGTTGGAACCATGTTGCATCTATCTCCAGGTGGTGTAACTTTAGCTGCAGAAGCTCAGCAAGTTGCTCCAAACACGTTGTTTCCGAGAGATCAAAACTCAGGCTCCTCGACCTCAGATTTATTGGGAAAACTAATGCCAAGACGCCAGTCCGATGGAGAGTTGGTTTCCAAGAAGGCCTGGGATCAAGATAGCGTACTGAAGTCACGAGGTTCGTATCAAGACAACGATGCTGAATTGGCGTCCCAACATGAGGCCAACAAGCAAAGGATTGCGCTTAAGAAGCGATGGCACGAACTAGTCGACGAGCTCATCGATCGAAGCTACCCTAGCGCTTCCGAAAAGTATCAGAAAAAGAGCGACAGCCAGAATGCCCAAAAGCGGAAGAGATGGATGCCATCTCACGAGGGGGATGAAAAGATAATGATTATAATGAAGAAGCCGCCACAGGACGAGGACATCTCGGCTCGCAGCAACAAGAACCAAATGGAATCTGAATTAGATGGCGGAGTCAGGTTCAACAACCTGATTGACAACACGAGCCAGCAACAGCCGATTCATAGGCGTCCAGTGAACATGGATGAACATGCAAGAGGAGTGTTGGACGACAAGTTCGGCATAATGCGAGAATCTATCTTCACTACAAACAACCATCTTGGTTTCAAGGGGGTCCCAAAGTTTGGAAGCGAAGAAGAGTATTGAATCTACCTGATTAGGACAGGGCGGCGAACAAAGAGGCGGCGCGAGCATGGAAGGCGAGAAAAACTTAATAAGCGGAGACAAGAGATTAGCCAATACACGACGGCTCATGGACTTGGAATAGCGTAACATACTCACTCCATGGCCATTTATGGGCTTCACTGAGCTTATTTCGGCCAGCAAGATTTGGTCTAAATCCAATCTGGTTATCGCAATCGATTGAAGCGCAACGATTCTGACGATGAAGAAGACGATGACGATGAGACAGCTTCCTCAAGTGGCCCACTAAGATGATCTCAATGACAAGCAATAGTATTAAAACTGTTCAAAATGCCATAACCTCAACTCTATGACATAATTCACGAAAGTAATAAATGATAGAATTTAAACCTATTCATAAGCGACCGTTTGCATTCTGTTCTCGGGTGTCTATTTATGTTGAGTTGGGTAGTTTAAATATTACGAGGATTATTATCAATGCGCGTTCTCCTTCTTGTATTTTACTCTCCTATTCTGAAACCAAATTTTCACCTGCTTTTCAGTGAGCTTCAATTTTTGTGCCAACTCAATCCGCCGAATTCTAGACAAATACATGTTGTTGCTGAACTCGCGCTCTAGGTTCAAAATTTGCATTGACGTGTAAGCCGTCCGAACTCGACCGCTAATGCCGGTCGATGCTGACCCATTTCCAGCGCTCGATTTGTCGTCCTCATCGACTTGCTCCTCCTGCTGTTTGTGCCCCTCCCGTTCTGAATCTTCTGGTCCATGCTGTGGTAGCTTACAAGTACTTTCTAATTCCTCACTTGCGCTGCTTGGCTCATCCCTCCTGGCGACGGTTGGGCCTGAAGGGCTAGTATAGGTTTGCTCGGATTGGTGAGCTGGAAACTGGAAGGCTGTGTTGATGGTTTGATGTCTTGTGTGTAGCATTAGCTGGAAGGCGGCCTCAAGTTGCGCGTAAGCGGGTGTGGCCGTGAACCAGGGCGTTAGATTAGCTCGACTCTGTTCGGGGGTCGAGCTAAGCTGAGCAAGCGATGCGGCTCGGTTCAGGTATCTGAGATGTGCTGTCTGTTCTCTCGCATCAAGCGCGTAATGTACTCGATGGACCCACTGCTCTGGCCACCGATTTTGGCCCAACCTTGTGCTCCCCCGAAGTTGGTCGATCTCGTGGTTGTTTGCACCAACCAAATTCAATATTGATTCCATGCCGGCCACTTGTTGATAGCCAACCTGATCGGACTCTTCTGTGGGTTCCATGATTTATCTTGAATAGAGATTCGGGTTTGTTGAGGTAGAGTAAAGTTATGAGCTGGAAAAATAAGACTCTCAGCTCAAGAGGCGCTAAGAAAGGGCGCGTTTGGGTTCGGGTGCGCGGCCATGTTATGCGCAGCCAAACTAAGGAGGCTGAATCTGTGTTATAGAGCTAAGAGTGTGTGTTTTGAATGCAAACCAGCAGAGCGAAAAATATGATTTCTCTATTCGCCAACACTCTGGGCTACCGATTTGTTTGTGGTTGATTAGTTTCAGTTCGATTTGTCCGAGGGGAAGGAGGGGGCCAAGCAAACCTACAATGATTCAATGCTAGAAACAAACCAACCCTCAGCGACCAACAATACTCTGAGGCCCACTCTGGCAATTCGGTTCAAGAGGTTGCGGTCAACTTGGCCCCACTTCTAGTCGGGAATTCCATGAACGGGCGCCCGTGATGTTAGCACCATAAATCATCCTCGCAGGCTCAGAACGGTAGCTATATTCAAAATCAATGCTCAACTTCGTTTCGGGGGGACAGGATTCACGCAATCACAAGGCTATTTTGTCGCCACCATTGAATAAACAAATTTATTTTCTTTCAACTGCTCGAATGGGTCCGCTTCTTTGCCCCACCTTCCTGTATTGAGAGAGAGGGAGGGAAAATGATGAAGCGTGTAATTATAATGGATCGGCTAATGGTTCCAAATGGGTTTGAAAGAACAAATTTATTCGCTGCTTTAGCCAAGTCATCGAAGCCGTCTTAAATTAGGTTGCAAGATTTATGAGATAGATTGAGATATAAGAGAAATGATCTGCTCCGTTACACATATTGCTCGCGTCATTTTGTTGGTAACCGAGCAGAAGAGTCACTTCAGATTGGTCAAATTTTCGAGCTTTTGGCCAATTTGTTGCGCTGGGTTTGAAACCAGAGGCGAATTTGCGAGTCACTCAATCCAGTAGATCTGGAAAGCTCCATTCTCTCCTCTTTGTGGAGGAAATTTTTGCTCCTGAATACAGATTCAAGCACAGCAACTTGTTGAGGGGTCTTTCTGATCCTCGGAGCGCTCGTGCGTCTCAACACTGGTTTGGAAAGATTGTCCCTCAGATGCAAAGTCTTGACGCTTTGGCCTATCGCCTGCCTGTTCGCGATAGCCCTGATTGGTATCGGCTTGTGATGAGAGTCACCTACGAGGTAAAGTCGAGATGACGACTTTATAAGTGGTTCTATGTTCTCGTCCGACACCACAACAGCACTCAATTGACCATCTTGCATTTGGCTAAATGATAGCGATCGCTCTTTTTCCTCGCAGCCTCGACTGCAGGAGCAAATTTTAATCAAAAGTGGATCGAGTGTTTCCGGGGTGCTACCTTGCGTGAATGCTTGCCGCCCGATCTTGGACTCTCTCGGTGCCAAGTCAACAACCTCTGACTGTTGCGGGCTGATATAATTAGTAGACACATGGAGTGCTCGGTTGGTGTCCATCTCACGAACTCGTCGGACTATCTCCATATTTTGCGATGAGCACAAGCTAGATTGCTGAGACAAACTTAGTCCCAAGTCTTTGAAGATCTCCTGCTGACTTGAGTTCTCGTATCCATAAGATGTTCCCTTATTTGAGCTTAGCTCGTAGCCAGCCAAGTTCGTTGCCTGACACAGGTCGTCTTGAGTGGAGAATAGTCCTTGTTGGTGCATTGTTGAAATGTGTTACTGATGGAACTTTATAGATTAATTTAGATGTTGTATTTGGACTGTTGAAAGTGAGCTCGGCAAACTGAATAGATGAGCTCGAGGAAATAATCTTAGAGAGTCGACATTGATGCTAGCCTCAGGAGCGGAGCACTCCTTTCCCCCAACGAAATCAAACTTAACGTGCTGCTTCAGGCTTACGCAAGCGGTACGGAGAACACAGGCGGACCGATGCAGCAGGGGTGGAATTGTGGCGCCTCGCAACGAGCGGCATAGAGTGTTGACTTGTCGCTGGGGCCAGCGAGGTTAGATTTCAGTCGAGTTCGTTTTCGCATCGACCCACTCTCTGATTCTCTGAGAACCAAATTGGGTCTGCATGTTCAAAAACTTTCACCGTCTAGATAGACATGTCTTTATTCTAATATTTTTGTCCCCCTCTATACTGTGGAAACTACTTCAGGATTTACACATCACATTCAGGACAAATCGGTAGAGACAACATGCCTGTTGAGCTCGTCTCATTTACCCTACCACCAGAGGGCTGATTTAACATTCTAATAACTCTGGCAGACGGCTTCAGCCTCTAACGTACATAGAGAGAACAAGAGCCCCTCTCAAAACGCCCATCGGCGAGTAAATGAGTTTGCATGATTCAGATTGTACCCAAAGACTAGTGCCAAGATTTCAACCAGCAGTGGTTGCAAGGATAAGCTTGTAAACGATTTGATTCTATCTCAAGACGAAGCAGAATTGCCGCCCTAAGAACGAACGAGCATAGAATTTGTTCTATGCTGGCAATATTTGATTAATAACCATATCATCAACTGATCAAATGCAAGATTCAGATAGCAATCTGTGAACTCAGAAGCAATCTCGGTGCTTACATTATCATTCGTCATCATCAGAACCAACGAGAGAGAACATTCTCCCAGAATTTAATCTAGTTGGCCAGGAACTCAACTAGATTAAACCGCAAACGAGGAGTCACAGAAATAGAGTCTCCAGCGATCGGACGATTTCTATTTTTCAGTGATCTAGAGGACAACACTAAAGCGACGACCCAGAGTGGTAACTTTCATGACTGTCCTTCTCCGGTGAATCAAGTTCAACTGGCAACTACAGATTCTAGATCATTTCGATAGGTTGAATGGTATGGTTCTGAGACGTGAATTCTTTTTCGAATTAACTTAACGAGGCAACACTGGCCACCACCAGAAACCAACCATCGTTGGCAATTTAGCTTATTATTCATTGGGGATCAACTGGGCGTTTCTTATCAATTTGTACCCAAATGAATGGTCTGTCAACGTGTTAGAACCGATGGAATAAAGTTTTTCAATTTCAACCAGGCGGGGACGTTGAACGGTGCCTCCGCCATCATGTCCCACTAATCAAAGCACTGTTGTGATCGACTGTCGACCACAGTTTAAACCTGATATGTTGTACATGGACTTGAGGGGCATCTTCATTGGTTAAGCCAATTAATGTGTCGGATTGGTGCAAAGCAAACTTGCGTGCACTTTCATTAACACAATTGTTGTCTTTACGGACAGTTTGACAGTTTCGTTAACTTTGATGGGCTTACAAAAGCTGGTTGTCACCAGGACTAATGTTGAATCATATTGTCGGATCTGGTTTCTCCGCCAGTTGTCCCAGATTCTGTTCCGAAAAGAACTGAATCCGATAATAGGATTTCATGGACTAAATTATGCCCAACCTACAAACGTTTGTATACACGTCAAATAAATTGATGAACCAGCGACACTCAAGTTCATATTCAAGTTATTTATTATACCAATGAATACAAATCTTGCTAAATATCCTCGTCTTCCAAATCAATATAAATAAATTAGACTGATCCTATCTACAAGCCTATTTGATGCGTACTGTGTACAAGGCACAAATATCTGTATTATGTCGGATAGTTTGATACTTCCGCCTTTAAGTTAGTTTCTATCTTTGATGTGCTGGGCACCGACAAATCTGCGCCATAATTAGATTCAATTTGTTTCCTAAATATATAAATGCGATAGTTAATCCAAATCGCGTGATAAACTCGACGGCCATTGCGCACCGGGCGTCGAATGTATGTCACTTCAAAATGCTGTGAAAACCGGGTATTCCTCATGAAGAGAAATCAAGAGGTGGATGAATTAAGTTCAATCAATGATGTACATCAAGCATCCTACAAGACTGCCTTGATAGAATGCTCGAACTTAGCCTTAAGCCTCTCCATGAGTTTTTTCTTCGTTTTATAAGACTTCATGATCTCGGCGATCAGATCTTTAAATTGCTGAGGTCCGTCGGTGGCTTTTTCAAATGATGATTGGGCTTTCACCAAAAAATCTATAAACTCTCCATAATGTCTAGGTGATATGTTTTGCAACCTCGTGCGGGTTGTGTCAACAAATGCTTTAAGTGTTCGTCTAAGAAGTGCATCCCACCATCTTACATCCTCGATCATTTGTTTGTAGTTGTTGTCTTGGATAAGGTGATAGTGTTCATTGAAACTAGTATAATTAGATAGATTAAAGCCGTGTGTAATGTGAGGATTGGATTCTGGATTGTTAGAACTCCGTGGATTGAAACGTTCGTAGATATCAGATAAAACAGTCGCACATTCGATGTTGTTTATCAGTTTCGGGATCAGAGTACTAAAACCTGATGGAACCAGCTTCGCAAATTCGCACGCCCTCACGATATCTTTCTTGGATGAGCTGTTGTCGGAATTGGAGGGGATCGTCAAGCTATCAACTGCAACCATAGCGATGTCGAACGCTTTATCGGTCATACCGCCATCCTGTATGTGATCAGCCACCTTAATAAGTTGTGCCGAATCCATTGACCCATTAGTTCCAGCATCAATTATTATTTTGAGAGCCCTTTTGAGGGATTCGCCATCAATCTCGCAGAATTTCAGGGCCTCTAGGGCACAATTTGTAGGATCCCGGTTGGCGCAGTCGAGCACTAAATCTCGTGATCGTCGATTCAGTTCAGCTTCTCGAATTGAATTCTCTTTAAGTTTCAACTTCGTCAAAGCTAGAGACCTTAGGTTAACATGGTCATTATCCCTCGACACAACCAAGTTGAGCGCTTCGATAGCCGAGAAATACTCTCTCGAATCTTTCATCACCTGCAACACAGCCTCCAATCCAATATCTGTAGCGCACTCTACTATAAACAGTATGGCCTCTCTTCTGGTTTTACCGTTGGAGGTATGTGGTGATAGTGTTATCTTGAGAACTTGCAAGCCCAGGTCGAACGATGTCTTGAGGAGAGCTGGGTAGAGGGTTGTACCGCTGGGCTTAGCTTCTTTCAGAACGTGTTTCGATAACTTGAGAAGACTGGCAGGGTTTCGAATGTTCTTGACTGATGCACGATAAACTTTGCGCAAGCAGCCGCCCTGCTGGCTGTCATCTTTCGCCTTCGACAACATACTCTGGGCGAGAGCGAGTTGTTCAGATTGTAGATGGTTATGATTGATGGATCTAGGCGTTGTTCTTGCCGCTCCGAAATTCTCACCGTTTTCCTCAGGTACGAGAGGCATTTTAAGCGCATGCACTCCGACTTTGTAAGCAAGCTGAGGGTAGTGGGATACCAAAGAGTCGAAAAGATATCTTGCAAATGTGTGCAGGGGTGCAGAATCTGTGGGTACTCCACAGCACGAGCTCTGAAACGGTCCTCCCTCGAGAAGGAGAGTCGTCTGATGTTTGAGGATGTCAATTAGTAATGGGTCACTTGTGTCAATCGATTCAAGCTTAGAAATCAGCTCAGACTCTTGCCTAATTGCCCTGTCGTGAGCTGTAGCTATAGAGGGAATCGATCGTTGTTGACCCAAAGCTATGAGCGCTATTTCGACACCCAGAGTCAGATAACTATCTTTTTGACAACAACCTGGCACAGGGACATGGTAGTATGGTGTCTTGTCGGATGAGGCCTGGTTGGGCGAATGCGATGCTCTTCGCGGGGCTAAGTTAACCAACGGTAGAACTGGGAATCCGTCAACTCTATTTTGGTAGGAAATGGATGCGAGATCAGGTAATAGACGATGTGTAAAGTCAGCTAAAGCTTGATTGTAAGGACATGAGCAACGAGAGGAATTGATGGTGCAAATTCCGCTGTTACCAGGTCCATTAACGTTGTTAGCTGCTTCAGTTAGAGATACGTCGAGTAATACGTCCATGAGGACATTGATAGGATCGAAAGGATGGCCTATCCAGCCCTCTGAATGATTCTCAAAACCTTTTGCTGGGCACCCTATATCAGTGCCAGGGTCAGAAGTAGCGGATAGACACCATTGGTCTTGTTGAAGCTTGAGGCGGCGGACAGTAGCAACAGTCAATCTTAAGGCTTGATGGCGGTATCCATGTGATCTTAGTGTTTCGACGCGCGCTGCTGCTTGTGAGATTGATTCATTCCACAGAGGATTACCTGTGAAGTCGAACAGATAGTTTGACTTCGGAGGCTTATCGAGATTGATAGGGCCATCTTTGTTCAAAATGAGTTGAAGATGTGGGTCATCCCAACTTGCGTCTTGGAAGTCCAGAGCCCTATAGAATACGCTTCTAGGCTCCTGAGGCCCATTTATCCGGCTCTCGTTTAGGCTCGACGATGGACCAGCAGCCCTAACTGGCATAGCTTGGCTGCTGGACGAGCTTGCAGGTCGGTAGTTCCTGCTCGTGGCGTTAGCTTGCACCAGCTCGTTACTTCGCTGCATATGATGGCCCCTCATTTTTTTGACGACAGAATGGGATAACTGACAGGGGCAAGTAGAAGAAAGGATGGGGAGATGATTGTATGGCCTTAGAACTGCAGATAGGTCATTGTTAGGGTTGAAAGCGCGATGACGGTGTGTAGCCATGTGTGCGGGGTAGTTATTGCTTTGATTTAAAGAGATCGGATACTCGTTGTAATAACTTGAAAAATCATCGCTGTCATCATCATCAGATAATTCGGTCGCCTTCCTCTTAGTGCTGAGCTTACGTTCGACGTCCTCCTTTGGACACTTCGAAACTCTTGACCATCCCGTCAGAAGCTGTGAGAAGCTGTTCTTGTCTGCTTTTGGGAGATCTGGATTTAGCATAACCACAACCCATAATGAAACAAGTTGATCCCAAAGTGATCGTGTTTTCTCATTCCGTGTTGCATACAACAAAAACTGTTCAGTCATGAGTTTCAAGAGCCTAGTTCCGTTGGAGTCCCTCGCTCGAAACATCTCACGTATTTTCTCGAAGAGGGCGTTGATTTGCTTCATCGCATCCTTAGAGTTACTACACACTTGATTGAGGTAACTTTGAACTCTTTCGTTGACTTGACTTTCATCAAGGTGCCATATGTGATCGTCTTCTGCACAAGCACCTGCAGTTGGATCCGGTGCACCCTGGATCCGATTTATCTCGGAAAACGATTGACGCATTTCATCCAATAGTCTCTGGGCTGTAGGAAGTACCTCGGTGTGATGCTCAGCTATGATGTACTGTACCAATTTTTGTAGTTGTTGCCTATCTAGTGATAATAAGGTTTCTGATATGGGAACTCTGAGATCTATTGTTTCTGGATTTCTTATTCTATAGAGTATAAGCGCTACTACATGTTCGCACCAAAATATGTCCTGTAGCTCACACGAACAGGATACGGATGTGATCTTACAACGATCGAAAGTCACCGAAACACGATAGTTTTTGTTCGATGGGCATTCTGTCGTTGTGGGATTCGATGCGGAATCGTTCGATGCTGAGGGCCCCTGGTTTTGGTTATTTATTATCTCGTTGTTGTTCTGTGCGTTGGAGGCATTGTTGATATTGGAGTGATTACTACCTCGTGTTTTCGCGTTTGCGGAGGCTAATTGATTAGTAGGATGTGGTTTGATGCTGATGAGACCACTCAGGTTGAATCCGACTTGTAGTACATCTTGGACACAACCCTCGTTGTAAAGCCGAGAACCTCTATGGAAAGTTAACTGCTTGATTTGATGGCCGCCCCTTGCTGATGATGAACCAGTTGCCGTGGTGCTCTGAACAATTGGGTGCTCAATCCAAGCAAATGCTCCGTTGGAAGAGGGCGGCTGTGCCGTGTTGTTGGTTGTGCTGATGGACCCATTGGTGCTGGGGATATCACTGGACAACGAGGAGTACATTTTGATGTCCTCCTCGTGTCTCGGAAACGACCAAAATATTATGCGTCTCTGGACAGGCTCCGGTATGTGTTCGTACCTTTGTTCTATACATTGAAATGGTATATGCTCGGCAACAATCTTGGCACTCAGATCGAGGAGAGAAAGCGGACAACCATTTGGCCCAACACTGACCTGTCTGGATAGGGTTTGAATTTTGCTCTTACGCCAATTGTGATGACTACGCTGATGGTGGGTTGAATTATGCTCGTAGCTGTGGAGGTGGTGGTATCGTTGGTGCTGATTGCGATTATAAATGTTATCGTGGTGGTTTTGGGGCTGAGTTTCTGCATAATTTGGAGGCAAAAGATGGCTGAAATTTTGCTGCAACGCCAACAAAGGATATTGTGGGTTGTTGCATAATTGCGATAGTTGATGTGGAAGCGAATTGGATACATTCGTCCCTCCTGTAAGAGGACCAGGGGTAATCCCGTTGGTCGGATTGTTTGTGCTGCATAGAGAGTGGTGAGGATGAAGGTGGTGGTTATATTGATGACGCGAGGGGCTACCCAAACTTGGTAGTCTGCCCATGAAGCTGTTGGTGTAGTTGGTGCTACCAGATGAGTTTGCCATGTTATTGCCCGCATTAGCGGTCAAGACGACGGCCGCAGCCAAGGCCACCGATGAGGATGAGGAGGACGGCTGGCACACGTCGACATGCATAGTTTTGTTGTTTTTGGTGATGATTTCTCGATTGAATGAACACTTTGTTTCTGGTTGATATGATAGACAGATTATGATTTGTTATTGTACAAATTGGAAAAGCGATGTTGATTATTATGACCTGATGTTTGCATGCCTCTTGAATCGAAGTGCAGGTTAGAGTTTGCAGCAAATTCTTGCGTCTTGCTGATTGACATTTGTTGGAGCAGGTCGATGAGTACTGGGTGGTTACACGTTGCTAATCACCGAGAGATGGATTGGATAGGTTATCAATAACCTGCAGCGATTTGAGGATGAACGGTTTGGAGGATTAGTTGAATAAATAGCGTACGTTTGATGAGTTATAGTGGTGCTGATATGCTGTTGGAGGATGAGGAAATTCTATCTACCAGTTACTAGTGGCGCGTCTCTCAACCACTTCAGTGCGGGGCCTTTCGTGTTTGAAGATAAGTGAGGTGAATGGTTCGATAAATAATTTCAAAAAATTCAAGTCGTCCCATGGGAGTGCAATAAGTTAGCTTTGATGAACCTAGTTGAAAGTTGGGCGAGGAAAGTGTGTTTAGGAGCGGGGGCGCGTTTGGTGGATGAGTTTTGTAAGTACGTGAGTATAAGTATGATTCTTCTTCCTATAATTGAGTATATCACAACTTCGACGTTGTTATTGCTCTGATATTAAGGCTAACGGCGTGTGGATGTAATATCACACGCGGTTATGGGAGACTTGCAAGCTTGGTGTTAGGGATCAATCTTGGTGTTTGCGCTGCTCTTGCGCTTGAATAGTCGTTTCCCTCTTGGTTCAGGCCGATCTGGTTGGATGAGGATGGATATCCTTGGCCTTCGCGGGCAACCTTTGAGTTTTGCGCTGGCAGAGGCTCCTCCTCCTTCTGCCTCTTGGTTGAAACAGAGCTGCAAGTGTGTGGCCAAAGTATGGCACCCGCCGCCCTCACAGCTCGCGCCTTGGGCCTGGAGCTCTCGCCTTAAAGTTTCTGGTTTCTCTTCCTCGTTGTCTTGCTCAGCTTGTGCTCGAACTAATATCTCGTCTGCTGGTGGCACCGAGCAAGCTGAACTAATGCTGCTGCTTCTGCTGCCTGTCAGCCGGCTACTCGGCCTCCCTGTCGGCTGCAATTATGCAAGGTTAAATGGGCGTCCTGATTCCAGCGCTGGCCAGAGATACAAACCCCACCGAACCAGACGCACAACCGACTGAAGCCGGAGAGGGAGAGAGAGAGAGAGAGAGAATGCCGAAGCGGAGCGGCACTGACAATGGCAAGGGACAGGGGCAGAAATGGTCTGGTTTTCGGGGAACGACCAACGAGCCAGCGAACGAGGATGGGGAGAGGGAAAGAAAAGTTTGCCAAATAAAGTTTTATGGGCAAACGGCAGCGGCAAGAGCCGGCGCCAGGCTCGCAGCACAGGAGCGAGCGAGCGAACTGAGTTGACGAACGAACGAACGAACGAACGAACAAGACTGGCGGCCGATTAAGCGAGCGAGCGAGCAAGCAAACCGCGAACCTCGAGAGGGGAAGCACGAACGAGGCAGACAAAAGGAAAGCGGTTGCTCCGGCTGCTGGCGCCATCAACGCCAGCAGCAGGCAGTTCCAAGGAACGGGCAAAAGAACGAACTCTGGAGTTCGCTGATCGGGGGCTCTCTCAACTGCGAGCTGAGCTCCCTCGCCCCTGCAGCCGCGCGTTTTTCCCCCTCCTTGCCAGTCAGAACTCGTCAGTCGGTGCACTCGCATGCACCCTGAGAGCGAGCGCGCCGATGGTGGTGTTGGTGGTGGCTGCCGCTGCGGCGGCGGCGGCAGTGCGATGGGGGCAGGCGGCGCCGGCGAGCGACTGCAAACGTAAGCGTGCGCCCGCCTGCCCGCCTGCCTGTGCGTGAGTCAGCGGCAGCGCTATGTGGCCGGCCGACCGGCGGCCGCCCGCCGCTTGCGCCAGTGCGCGGCAGCAGCTCAAAGCGACACAGTTCGATGGCTCGCAAACGGCCCTGTGTGAGTGGGGCTCGTTCAATGCCACGTTCGGGACTTGCCCCGGGCGGCTGGGGGGGGGCGCGGCCAGGACAGCCCCCGCGACGGACGGGCATGCTGGCTCGGCCGCCGAGTGAATGCGTGGGGGTGAGAGGGGGGAGAGGGGAGCGGAGTAGGCGCTCGCTTTCGCGTGAGCGGCGGGACAGATGGAGGTGGCGGCGCTCGCCGAGGGGGAGGGGCGAGCACACGTCTGGCGCCGCCGTGGCACCGGCAACCAGTCTGGCGCTGGCGCTGGCGAGCCCTCCTGCATGGGGGTGGAAGCGGCGCCGAAAGCAGGTTCCGAGGGTGGCTCAGAGTGGGGAAGTGGCGCTGACTTCTCGCATTACCTAACGCTTACTCGAGATGCCATGGCTCAGGCGCCCACTGGATCCGAGGGCCAAAAGTATCAGGGGCTCGCTCACACGTTGAACTTTGCCTCGAACCAAGAGCAGAGTTCATTCGCCATTAGTTCCATAACAACACAATCTTGCTGTCTCCACGGCCGGTGATTTCAGTGTCAACAGGGCGCAGGTTAGGATCAGGTGGTTGGTTGCACTATGCTCCTATCACCAGACTAAACAATTATCCCTGATGGGGCTGGCAGTGGTAGGAGACTAACGATTTTGAAAGTCACACGAGAATCAGTTTGCTTAAGAACGATAGGATAGCAAGCTGCTGCCAACATATCGAGCTCCCACCACAAATTAGGCAAACGTGTTGCGTGCGTCAACGCATTCATCGGTTCAGTGATACGCGAACCACTGTGGCCAGAATGAGAACTAAGTGCCTGCGTTCAATTCCACTTTTCTTCCAATAGCCGAGGTTCCAGGCTCCAGGTTGGTAACAGAGTTGGGCGAATTTCGGCCAAATTCTTGATTCAGTAATCGATTTAGTTGAGCCCAGTCCAGGAAACTATTCACAGGTAAGAGATGGCGGCGAACTTCGTTGCGCCACCATCAAGGTGTTTCGCAAACACTAAGCACAACAAACAGATCGGCCCCCGACCAAACCAGTCGCCGCCTGTGCCGCATCCCTGACTTTAGTGGCACGACTTAAATCCAGAGCCAATATCCGTCGCTCGGCCCTAGGATCAAAACGCTAATCGCAAAACCCGACAGCAGCCATATTTGAAGGAACAGCTATTTTCTGCTGAAGTCAAACAATCCCATCCCCCTCCATAATGTCCATCTTCCGTGGCCCCACCATTCAACAATGGAGCCAGAGTTCAATGAAAACCATTTCGACCAAAAAAGAACTGGAACGCCGCGCTCGTTTGCGCACGCGCTCGTTGCTGATCCCAATTTTGAGATTTTCAATCTCTAGGGTTCAGACTTTAGAGGAAGGGCATGGGGAAAGATTGCCCATTATGGTGAGCTCTCACTCTCTACCTGGAACTAGCCTCTGGGCGAGTGCAAGGCATCGAACGGCATTAATGTCTCGCTCCCCATTTCACCATTGATTAGGTGAGACGGAGCGGCAAACTTTCGCCGGGTTCACGGTGGACGAGTATCGGCACCAAGAAACTATTCGCCGCTGCGAGACGAGTTTTATGTTCAGACCAATTGATTCAATCTTGTAGCTGGTCAACATGAAGACACTGTACAAATCAGGTTATACAAATGGAGCTTACATTGGAGATATCCACGCTTGCATTTCTCTGAAAAGTTCCACACAATTCCTATCACATCCCCGATTTTCGTATGTAAGTCCCATCCATGCTCTCGGTGGACGATCTTACGATCGAAATTTCGGTTCCTCGATATTGAAGTTTGAGATTAAAATTTCAAATCTAGAGCTCAGGGTAACATTCAACAGGGGTGGACAGTTGCTCATTTCGCAACTTGATTTAATGGCCAAGTTCTAGTGCTAGAGTTGCCTATCAAGAGCTCGAAGTTTGATGCGCTCATCTCATCCTTGTTGTGCTCGGTTGATCTCTAAAGCACTGTTTGTGATTCCTGCTTCGCTCCATGACCTCACATAGACTTTGTCACTCTTACACAAGGCTACCGTGTTCAAGTTTCAGGTTGCTAACCCGGGATGCTTGTTCTTGATCAGTTTCAATTTTGGCGATGGACGTGGGACGCCCGTGCATTGCGACCCTTTTTTGGTTGCTCACGATCTAAACGAAAGGCCTCGAAGATGCCGGGACTTATCTAGTGCAGCCAGCTGTAGATGAGGGCAAGGATCGTCGATGCAGCGACAAATACAACAGCTCACCCAGCTAGTGGCGCAGTCATACTACCCAAAACTACTCCTTTAGGATGTAGGAGCCAAAGCGGAAGTTTGTGGGCTGGAAAATCCGTTCCTCTGGTGGAAATCGTGCAAGAAGCCATGTTATTTTGGTAACCCCGAGTCACTCTGAAAGATATAATGTGCTCGACTTCACTACTCATCCAGCTTGGGATCTCATCCAGCTGAGCTCATTAATTCAAAAGGGAGAATTCATACATGCGAGGATAGAGAGTAGCGATTCTTGAAGCGTCATAACTATCTAAATCTTGCCGAACGCATGACCACGGACGGCAGGTTGGGCCGGGCAAGGCTCGCTCCATGCTCTGGAGCTTTGACGACCGTCCAAGTGCCGGCTACTCTCACGCCGCACGGTGGACGGAGGAAGGGGAACTCGAAATTGAGTATCGAGATTGAAACTCTAAGGCGGAGATGGTAACATGACTTATAAAATAAATAAATGAAGCCTGAAAGTCACACTAGAAAGATCGTTTCTCATCCAGTACTCATGCTGCCAATAGAGTCCGATTCGGATCAATCTCAAGCCTAATATCATGCACATAGTGAACTCCAATGAGTCAAACTCAATCTTCAACGCACACCGAACTTGGAGAATCGATCTACCGAATTGCAACTTTCATCAATCCTGATAATAATTAACTCAAAAAATAATTGATCTAATATCTCTAAATTGCGGCCCCAATTATTAAAAATCGACATTCATCTATTTAATCGCTTTCAGATATAATCAACTCTGTTCTAAACTCAACTATCAACTTGAGGATCTGATCCATTGTTACGTAGCGAGATTTCCCAACTCCCCTCAGGGAGTCATGTGAGGAGGATAAAGATTGGAATATGGTCGACAAGAGACAGCCCCTTCTCTGAGAACCTAATCAAGCGCTGGACTGCCGAGAGCAGGGTTGAAACAATTGAGACAATATTGCAATAAATTAAAATCACTAGGTTTATTAAAGACTAGTGAAGTCAGATTATTTGCCATACTGGTAAAAGTATTACGTATCCATCACCTAGATTGAGATATAAAAAATACCGCAATGATTTTGCTAGAAATCAACAACAGAGTTGTGGAGGACGTTTTGAGGGTCAAGTGGACAGAGCTAGAGACAAATCAGAAGTTAGAATCGGTCGACGTTAATGTGGCAGACTTCGATGGGGTCATGTTCCACCTATCAAACTATGAGGGTGATAAGACTAAGATTCGCGTCAGTATACTACTCAAATTCTTTCGTGACCTCCAGGAACATGGCGCATTAGACTTACTGAATCGCATATATGGCAATCTTATGATGGACACTCCTGAGACTGGATTCAGTGTGAGTCTCTTGATTGACTTGAAGTCTGTGCCGGTTGACCAAAGAGAAACGGTGGCAAAAAATTGTGGTCTCCTGAAGCGGAATTGCTTCGCATCGGTTTTCGAGAAATATTTTAAATTTCAAGAGAGAGGCGAGGAGGGACATCAAAGAGCTGTTATACATTACAGAGATGAAGAGACAATGTACATAGAGGCCAAATCTGATCGAGTTACAGTGATATTTTCGACAATATTCAAGGACGATACAGATGTAACTATTGGCAAAGTGTTCTTGCAAGAGTTTAAGGAAGGCCGTAAGGCCAGCCATACTTCGCCTCAAGTGATATTTTCGCATCGAGAGCCGCCTAGGGAGCTCAGCGACACTGACGCTAAAACCGGTGATAACATCGCTTACATAACTTTTGTCTTGTTTCCGAGACACACAAACGTTCAGGTTCGGGACAATACCATCAACTTGATCCATATCTTTCGAGATTATCTACACTATCACATCAAGTGCTCAAAAGTTCACATACACTCTAGGATGCGTGCAAAGACGGCCGAATTTCTCAAAGTTTTGAATAGGGCTCGACCAGAGAGGCGAGGAGCAGAGAAGAAGACCATAACTGGGAGAAATTTTGTCCGTCATAACAACTGATAATAGACTAAAATTGCTGTTTAAACAACATTTTTGACTGGGAATGGGCTGGTTAACCTATAGTTCCAGTTTTGTGTCTAGTTTTCTCATGATACAAATTTGACTAATGCAGATCGAGATCTATTTAGCTATCTGGAGGCAGCTGGGTAGAGAGAGAGAGAGAGTCACATTTCAAAGGCATGACACTCGTTGGTTTCATCGAAAATTTGTTTAATCTCTCTCCCTGTTGAGGTTTCGCTTCTCCTGTTGTCCTCGTCCACTGTTCGCAGCACTCAAACTTGAACACCAGTCCGACAGGCGAAGATATAATCCAACTATCATTGTAGAATTTTTATAGCGTGTCGAATGAACAGTCATATCTGGACAGCTCGGAACGCGATTGTCGGCCAATCGCTAATTAAAAGTTGAGGTTTGAATGATAAGATGAAACGAACATGGTGGGAGGATTCCAGATTGCCGGTCAGTCTCGGCGTTTTTCAATCCAAGAAAAATGAAGCCCAATTATGTTGCAGAGCGAGTTTGATCCACTGCAACGAATCAATCCTATCTCTGGCCAACATTACTGCGCGATCAACTTTCAAAACGCACAACAAACAGTTAACTTTGAGTGGCTTCCCTTTTATAAGAGTCAAGCTAGTTAGCTCAAGGTAACGGGCTCAACAGGAGCTAACTTGAACCGTTAATCTCGAGCGCGGATCTGTGCGGCTAGAATGTTTGGCCAATTTGAGAAACTTTGATAGTTTGATCTAAAAACACTTGTTGTTAGCTGTAGATGTGATGCCGACTCAGAATCCCATCCACCCATAGAGGATGAGTTTCCGGTTATCTGGATGAGATTCGTCCGATTTTCTCGGACAATCTTTTGCTACAAAAGAGGCAGTTGCGCTGACGAGTTGAGCAGATCGACAGATAAAGCGATAAACGGAAACAATCCCGATGATGAGCTCGACTCGAGGGAGAAGACCGGTGGGCATTAGATGGAAAAGGTGAGACCGTGAGGCTCTGGAATAACCACTGACAAAGCTATAACTTGATGAGACTTGAGTGACTAGCTAATGCAATCCCAACACCTCTTTCCTGTGTGCTCAACCTTTTATCAGTCTTTCAACTCCTCCCAACGAATAATCTCTTTGAGTCCATCTTCATTCAAGCCCCCCAACCTCCGCACCAATTTCCCCTCCCACTCTACTATTCCTCTAGAGCTACCTGTTACGACAAAAAGGAATGTTTCACGACAGGAGGCGAGCACGACACCTGATCGAAACAGTCTCTTGTGGCCCTCTCTCTCTCTCTCTCACCTTCCTCAGATTTATTGCATCGACATTTGTAGGATGTCTTGATTTACGGGTCCATGGTTGAAATTTGTGAACTCGCACTCACCTAATAAAACAGGCAACGGCAAACGAATTTGTCGGTTAGTTTTCATTGCGGTTTCAAATTTGGTTCAAATTAACGAGCAAGTTTCTTGATAAACTGCGCGCGATAGGACATGAAATGCATACAAGAAAACAAAACCGACCTGCAAAAAGACTACCATCTCAATTCGCTCTTGGCTTAGGTTAACCGGAATATATTGCGAGATGAACCATTAGAGTACGAGGGATGTCGCCAAATTAACGTATTCTGACCACCAAACCACCAAGTGAGTGGTTCTGGCTTTACTGGGACGATAGATGGAACTGAGAGGTCAAGGCAATTTGACCAAAGGCATTCTGATGAACAAAGATAGCAGAGCCAAAGACTTTGTATCCAGAGAGGGAGAGAGAGAGAGAGAGAGAGAGACGATGAAACAAGAACACCTTCTGCTGTGTAAGTGATCGGCAGAATCAGTTCTGTAGAATTAACGTCCTGATATTCATCCTCAATGATCACATTAGCTTTCATTGGACATTCTCTCTTGTCATTGGTCAGAAAAGTTCAAATATTGATTAGAGCTTGATAATTTGGTGTCAAGTTTAATCCGGTCTTGGAGGCTCACTCGAGCAAACCAATATGGAACGGTCGGTTATGGTTTCTGTCAAGTGGCGAGCTCGGGTCGGAGCCAGAGGGCATCGTTTTCCATCCTTTATCATGCCCATCAAGGGCCCAGATAACCCTCGCCGCGAGCACCTGTCGTTTTCGAGTTTCCGCGAACGTAAACCAAACCCATCAACCCTCTGGGCGGCGAGATAACAGGGCATTTTGTGCGCGATTAGGGGTATTTATTCCCCATATAACGCACCTACGGCTTAATAACACCCAACAAAGCACTTCATAATATGGGAGCTCAGCCTTGGAGGGACGGCCACACAATACGTGTCGATCGATCTATGTGGCTTGCGAGCGGTTGTTTGCATTTGAGCTGGTGGAACCTCTCAATGGAAAATCAAGATTACACGGAAGTGATGGAAAGGATGATGTCTCTCTGCATTTTGTAACTGTACGTTTCTATCCTATGAATGGTCATGGCAGGGCCGTTCTGCAAAAATTCATTGTTATTTTGATTGCGGAAGATGACTTGCAGTGGAGTAGGTTGCTAGAAATGCCAATCATGCGGCGTCTAACTCCAATCCGAGCGAGCGCAACAAGCAGCAGGTTACAGGTCAAGCCATGAGACTGATAGGCACAACAATGCAAAAAGGCACTTTCCGCAATTATTCTCAAAACTACCTACTGTTGCCGAGCTCATGAAAACAAACTTCCCTCCCGATCTAGCTTGACCAGATCAGAATGGCCGAGCGTGTAGTTGGTAGCGCCACGTTTATTTGAATTGTGACAAAGTCCGTAAGATTTCATTGTCGGCCTGCGTCCCATCGACAGAGTTGATCAGCAGACTTTTCGTCCACCCTCGACCGATTGAAGAGTCTCAAAAGGTTGCATCCGAACTGATCGACCTCATTTTGATCGGCCTCAACGAGCTCATGATTGGAGAGAGGTTAGTTTTTGAATCAAATTTTGCCGCTTGATAGGGGTTGTTTGGACAGATTCACAGCCCAAAACTATTGGCCAGACTTTAGGAGCCAACTTCTTGTTTTGACTCCCGCAAATCTAGCATGCGATCGGATCAGACCGCTGATAGAGAATGGCTAGACCAACTATGGAGGACCTGCAACTCCTTGATAGTGTGATAGTAACACGTCGCTTACTTTGCAACCGTGGCGGCCGTGAAATTGTCGCTTAAACCTGCAAGAAAACCCTTCACACTATTGATAATTCATGATTATCAACTATCACCTGCCAGCAGGCTACCAAAAGGTTCAAGAGCATAGATGGTGGGTCAAGCGCAGGCTAGCGATAGTGCTGATGCCAGCCAATGCTGATAAATTGCCAGACACTAAGAACCAAATGGTCGATCTTGAGTTGGGAAGGCAAATGAAATCTCGCATCTCAGCACCGTTCCATTTGCTGCCATTTTCCTCCTTTAACTGGCTAGATTCGTTGTTTTGATTCGTGCTCGAGTTTTATGGCTGCAAACCATTGCACACATTTGGACGAATGTGTATTGATATTGCATTGAAACTCCCCTCTCGACTCATGCAGCTCATAGTTGGATTGCTCGCTCTATTACCATGGCACCTGTGCTCGAGCCTGATACGCAATTGCATCTTGTCCAAGAACGATAGCTTGATCAGTACCCCCTAAATTAAGCCTTTGGGCGCCAAACCCAAGGAGGCCTGAGACTGGATCTCGGAAGGAGAGTAAAGCTCGACTGTGATAGGCCCCGATCGTTGCGCAGTGATCAAGGTATCAACTGAGAGGCATGATATTGTGCAAAAACGACAACCGTACAGCATGCATAGCCATGCAAACAATCAATGTGAATCTCTCCGACTGATACATAAAGCGATCTATCCGCCCACAGGAAGTCAGATTGCTGATTCCTGGCCGCCGATGAGGCTAAAAATATCAATCCCCTTCTTTGATTGCTCGAGGGTCATGCAAGGTTCGAGAGCGTTTTAGATGGGCACCATGAGGGTAGAGAGGAGGAGGTGGATCCGTTTGCAGACGAAACTAGCGGATGGGAGGCAGCTTTGCAGCGATAGGAGGGCATTCGTGAAACAACTTCCTCCAAGCACGACCAACTCATCCAAGAGCACTTTTAATAAGCCTCTCGGTCTGTACATTGAGTTATAATTGCGCCTACTCAACTCTATCCGCCAACTCGCTCTTCCTTCCCGATGAACGAGTCCCATTGGATCAGAAATGCGCTGGGCTAATTAAGCGGCTCTGGCTTGATTTGAACTGTTTGATCTAATTCGAGATTCATGTTTTGATGTGCTTTCAATTTGGCGGAAATAGTAGCAATGATGCATGTTTAGCCGACAATTTGGCGGTGATTATTGCGCTCCCGAGTGTGGATGTCAGACTTGTGAGCCAAATACACGATGGGGGTTTGAGGGGAGGAAAGGGGAGTTGGAAATTTGCGCCCTCGACGGGTGGCGGCTGAGAGCGAGATGGTGCTGCAATATCAAACTGTTCATCCCTTCGCCTTTGCCTTCACGCGATTGACCCTGTTTTAACTTGAAGCCAATCCCCAATTCGAGAAAATACGCCCACACGCTGAAACTCACTGGATATTTAAAATCCAGCCTCCAATTAGTCTACCCCCAGAGTGACATAGTTCTTGGAGGAGGCAAAACCTGGCTAGAGGCGGCGCCACATCAACACGAATGGCGCTAGAGGGGCTCCATTGCGTGAACCAAGTCAAAAATGGAAAACACTCTCAACTGAACTGCCCATTCCTTCTCTAAACAAACCAATGGGGCAAAACTCTTTCGACGCGGGAGAGTGGCGAGATTAGATAAGGTTTAGCGCTCGCAACAATGGGAGTGCCGACCGAGAGGCAGCCTCAAATCAAGAAGTGCCAGCAACAAGTTCAAGTCTGGCCAATATTATTCTTGCAACGAAAGCAAGGGCTCACCTCTGTTTAGGGTGCAATTCAAGCTCACACTCACTAAGCTAGTAATATGAGAGCATCAATTGGGATTCCTCAAGCCCGTTTGCTTTGTCTTCAGTACGATTGCCAGAGCTCACGTTGTGTTTTCTTCAGCCTTACCTTGCTTCAACTAAAGGAAATCAAAGTTCAAGCCGGACTTCTCGTCGCATGGAGTGACTTGGCTAAGCTTAGCACTGTGATGGTATAAGATGCGGATACGAGCTTTAAGATTTTGGCCAACCTTTTGCGAAATCTCTCCCAAGTCTGTATTTAAGAGCTCCATTTCCTTGCGAACATGACTCGCCATCGCACCTCCGTCTCTCCACGGCATCTAACAGGCTGACAGGTTTGTTAGAAGTTTGCGCGCACCAATGGCGGCAGATGGAGGAGATGCAAGATATCAGTATCCTCGATCTAAACGAGCATTTAGTTTTAAACTCTACGAATTCTGACACAGACTGATCCTACGAGAGTCCTAATCTCACTGTGCACTTCACTCTCTTGTTTTAGCTCGACAACAAAAATCTCATGAACACAAAGACCCTAAATCTGATCGTTTGCATTTTAATCAGAAACGGCTGACGTAACTTGGCAGGACGAGCGAGTCGGGGGCACGTTCGTTTGTTCGCCCTCTATTTGGTGAGATTATGAGCTTGAGAGTTAAAAGCGTCGCCCACCTGCAAAAACATGTAAGCCTTTGGCTTGGGCTGGACACAATGTGGGCTGCCATAAGTGGTAGTCAGCTGTCTGTACGTCGGGATATATACTTGTGATGAAACTCTGTGTGATTTCGATCTAAGCGAAGAGAGACATCCCATAGTGGGTTAAATTAGATTTGCAATTCAGGAATGCTTTTGGCTAAAGAACATTCGATTTGCCCACTATCATCGACGATCAACAGTCCAAAATGGATCCTGGCCAACGGGTTGATCTTGCCCCCTGTCTTGATCTATAGTGCACAACCTCACGGGAAGCTAGCGCCGGATTTTCACACCGCTGTCTGCAGCCACGAGCATAGTCCATCGATAACAACCTTGGGGCGACATGAACTCCAAGCTCTCATTTCTTGTTCTTCTGGCCGGCGTTGCGGCGTGTGTGGCCGCGTTAGAGGAGGATCTGACGGCGGCAGAGATAGAGGCTTATGCTCAGGTGGATATGCTGATGAGCGAGGATGGGCGAACGAGTCTTAACCAGGATATGCTCGCAGGTACAGAGCAGAAGATTAGCCTTCTACGAGCCACCCTTGAGAATCTGTCAATGACAGCCCAGGGAGAGGAAACAAGTTTGAGTGGCGAAGTGAGGGGAGCTGCCATTGTGTTGATGAGAAAATTGATCGAACTGCACGATCTTATCGATAAAAGTGGACAATTTCGCAACTTAAGTGAGGAGATCGGATCCAGGATATCTGAGGTTGGGTTGAAATTGAAGAAACAACTGTCAAATTTGGAATTGCTTTTGGCTACGTTCATTTCCTTGGCGGAAGAAAGCTATGACAGGGTAAACGTTATTGGCCAAGACTCTAGGCCAGCTCGTGGCCAGGATAGGGCTGCCTCGAAGCCATCTGAGGTCGGCTGGTTAGCCCGATTGTTGGGTAAAATATTTGGTTAGTTATAATCTAATGGCACGCAAAGGCTGTCAGACCTTTGCTAAACTCTCTCTCTCTCTCTCTTCGCCGTCAGAGACTATTAATACTGGAGGCGAGAGATGTTTTTACTGCACATAAGCGACCGTCTAGGAGCAACAAAAGGAGACTGGAAAAGCTTGAAGGGTATTTGTTGACGCTGGATCAACCCTGGGCCGAAACGTGAGCCTGTGTCTAGATGAAGCGGCAGAGAAGCTTGAGGACACGCTCAATCTTGGACCATAGTTGGCGTTGCCGGGGGCATCAGAGAGCCAAACTTGGCTTCAGTCTAGCCGCTTGAACAAGTGACAACGTCAACCAGCCAAAGCGGGCCACAAGGGTTGATGCAACGGACCCGGTCAGCTGGCTCCACCAGCAGCCATGTAATAAAATCCTATCTAGTCCATCCGAAATTGCAGCCGCCCGAATGCAGAGCCCATTTTCCCTTTCGACGACTTTCCCTCTCCCCTTATATAATTTGCCGTTTATTTGGCCCCTGCTCCACCTGACGCCAGCGAGCAATTGAAGCCTCTAATTAGATGAATGGATGGTATTGCCTCATATTAGCCAAGAGCGTTAGCTCATTCTGCGAATGAGAACGCAAGGTTTTGATGGGCAAAAAGTTATTGCATCACATATTCATCGAGCCTCCCAGATGCATCGAGAGTCCAATAGCAAACGTTAAAGGTTGACCTTTGCGCAAATGTTGGATCGCCTCCACCACTCTTGGACTGTAGCGCAGGGCTGGAATGTGATAATAAGTGTGACTCAATTTGCTCCGCGAAGCAGTGGTCCTCATTTTGATCGCTAGCAAACGACTCGCTAGTGGGCCAACCGAACCAACCAAACCAACCTGCTCGTCTATCTCGCACTATGGCAGCCAAAGCAACAAAACGAATCTAGTTATAGCTGGATGAACATAGAACTTTGAGAGTGGATGTTAAAATTCGCCTGCCACAGCTCTTGTCCCAACCCAAAACCAACCGCATCCATCCTCTTGCATGGACTCCAGTTGTTTGCCTCGGGAGAAATTCTAGTTTGAATCATTTCATTATTATTTTAGCTTAGCAAATGAAAGCCAATGCAAGCTGGCGGCCTAAATGACTCAATCAATCGATCTAATGTTAGCCAAGTTCCATTGCCTGTGTATCTGTTGCTCGAGCATTCGTGTGCCTGAGAAGTTTGGCAAACTTTGCTCTGCCCACCTGACTTGACAGCCTTGAATTTAGCCCGCAACTCAAGTGGATGAGCTCGCTAGTTAAAGGCTTGCAAGCTTCAACTCACCGCGGGATGACTGCTAGTTTCCGGCGGATTCTTACCGAGGGCGGGTTAGAAGTCATTGCTGCCCATTTAGCAAACGTTAAAACTAAAACCGATCTCCACACGGATAGCTTGTCCACCCGTTAAAAGCCTCGAGCAAGGAGGCGTCAGGCGGGAGATGCATTGCTGACGATAGTCAAAAACGCTTTGGGCGAGAAATTACGGTCCAGTTTAGTTGGTAGTTGCAGCGACAGAGCCGCAACCTGAGCAAGTTTCGCAAATCCGCGCTTGGCCCAGTGGTGCGGTTTCCTCCATATCCATCATATTCAATCATTATTGGCGCCTCCGACTCATGAGCGCACCAACTCGCTAACTAAGCCAAGTGTTCCCAGGACGTCCGACAGTAGCGAGGAAGTTCTAAAGTTAGATTTGGACAAGAGAGGCGAGCGGCTCGCGAGTTAGCTCATGGAGCCATTCTTCTATCAATCAACAGGTGCTGCGCATCCAGAATTGAATAAAGCTGCCGAATTTTGCCCCTCTAACTTTAGTCTGGCGTTCATTAGGCCAGCACACACAATCACGCGCTTACAATCTTGCATTATATGCTCCTACTATACTCCAAACTCTACCTTAAAGTTTACAGCCTTTAAATGGATCCACCTAGCTAGCTTGTCTGGCCAACTTCGCATCGGCTCTCTCAATTTTTTCCCGCAGTGGATTCTTGTTCATTCAACAAGTTTAGAAACGCCAGCCAGTGCTCGCCACTTTGCTTGGCCGCTCGGATGGCCGGTCAGTCGAACCGAAGCCAAGAGAGCAAGATAGATAGATAGATAGCAGGCGGACGGACGGACGGGCGCCTGAGATGGGTAGCTCTCTCTCCCTCCTTCTGGCTGGATTTGCGGGTTGAATGGACGCGAAGTTAGCAGACTAATTACACGGCTGTCGTTATCACGAAAGTTGGCCGTCTTTGCAAGGAGCAGTGGAGAGAAGAGAAACTGCAGATAAGTCAGCAGCTTCGAGGGGAGATAACTGCAACTGATTTGAAGGCACCAACTCGGCTAGCTAGGTGGGAGTGAAAGTTCACCTGAGCAGAGGGGCTTGTCTATTCGGAGGGACGCATGCGCTCAAGCTTCTTGATTTTCCAAGACGCCGCCAAGTCGGCTTTCGGCTGCAGTTTGCAGCTTGCTCTCCACTTGCTCCCTTTGGTCAGTTCTAACCGGAGAGAAGGAGAGAGGAGGGCGAAGGGGAATAAAAGCGAGATAAGTGAAGCGTCAGATCAGCTTGCAGAGGATGTTACCTGACACGATTGGCTAATAATGCACGCGAAAAGCAAACACTGTTGGCTGGAGGAGAGAGCTCCACTTGTTGTGGTTTCAGGGAGACGAGAGGCTGACCGTTAGAACATCAAACCTTGTTCTTGTTCGTGTCGGCTTGCTTTCGTTAAACCGCAGTGATGGTTTCTACTCCTCTTCCCTGTGAATAACTTGAAGTCTTATCTCTGCTCCGTCGCCAAGCAAACAACGGGCACGAATGTCCAAGCGCTCGAAACTTGCTCGACCCTCGGGAAGCCCAACTCCAGGTGACACTCTCCCCCCTTTGAAGATTAATATATCCAGCTAGCTCGAGAGATGCAGCGCAAGTAAAGAAGCCAAAGTTAGAATGCACCGCGGCATCCACCCATCCATCTGAAGCAGGTTCAAATTAGATCTATCCATCGTCCATCAACGCAAGCAAGTATCATTGAACTAGAGTTAGTTTAATGACACTCGTCCACTTACATGCGCTTACAGGCAACTCTCCTCTCTCGAGCTGTCCGCAACAAATATACACCGCTTGTGACTTATAATGAAGCAATTGAATAATCAAGAGGAGACCGTTTGAGCCGTCGAGAAAGTTTGTGTTAGAGGTTAGCCCTGCAACAAGGTTCATTAGCTCAATCAGTCGTTGGCTGTCAGTTGAAGGAGAGTGGACAATTTGAAAGGATCGGTAAAATAGTGAAAGACAATACAATTAGCTAGCTGATGAACAAGAAACACTCATGTTGCGAAAACCAAGACCCAAGAGCCAGCCACCGCTGCCGCGCAAATTTAACAACGCCATCCCATTGGTGCGACCCGATATACAATGGAACGGGCTGATTGATGGCTACGGCGGCACTTTAGCCTCAAGTTTAGTGCCAAAAAAGATAACAGACGCAGGGATTCCCTCTCCTCCAACCTCCTCATCCTCCTCCTCTTCGCTCGCATCCTCAACTCTCTCGCTTTCAACCGATAGCTCAACCTCAACTGTCTTAGCAGCTCTAAATACGATCCAAATCAACCGAAGCAAGTCAATGATTGCAAGATATACAGCACCAACGAGCAATTGTACGAAACAGAATTGTCCAAGACAAGATAGGCTCAATAAGGGGACTCTTAAATCAACAAGAGGCTCAAGCGAAGACGACAATGAAGATGATGGACCCGAGCAGACATTATCGTCATCCTCATCGTCATCCTCAACTTCATCCTCGTCCGGCTTGTCATCGATGAACTCCTCATCGCGCAATAATCAGAATCGCTTCGCTATCGACCGATTGGATCGCAACGAAACGCTATCGGCTTGCTCAACTCAGGTTGGCGCTCGGCACGATGAGATGGAGATCAAGAAATGTTTAAGCGAATTGGTGGACTCAGTTGCTGAGCAAGCTGACAACGAAATTGGCTATAAAACTTTCAAGATACATGAGGCTATTCTGGCTCAAACTAGATCTACAACGAGCGGGAGTAGCGACGACGACTGGCCGGCTAGGACACCTGAGAAGTCGCCTGAGAAGCTCGATGGAAGTTTCAATGGAGGTGCTGATATGATGGATCACCAAGCTTCGTTTGTTGGATCATTCCAGTATCGAAATCACTGGCCACCGTCTGAGTGTCTCATTTTGAAATCGGCGCACGAGTGTATCTCGTTGACCCAACTTGAAATTGAGAGGGGGATTGGGGAATCAGAAAGGTGGCAGGTTTGCGTGAAAGCCAATGAATCGTTGATAGAGTGGCGCTCTCTCGACAAACCACACAAAAGAGCCAATGGCTTGCTCTTCTCTCAGGTTCTCAATTGTCTGGTTGATGAGCGGCTAGTTATGTGGGTTTTAGTTCCTCAAATTAAAACCAACTCTAATTTGGCCAACGTTGCGGCTAGATCAGATTTGAACGAACAAGTAGAGGAGGAGGAAAAGGAGGAGAGGCAACAGGAATTGGAGACAACGCTGGATGATATCGCAATGGCTCTTGATGAGACGATTGATTTTGACAGCAACAACAATCATTCGATGCACATGGGCGCAATTAGGCACAATTGCAAGCAGGTATCCCTTGAGGTGTTGGTGTGGGTTTGCTCGAGTGAGAGTGTTGCAAGGGAGCTGGCAGCTACCTTCAAGAGGCATAGACAAATGGAGGGGATCTTAGACTCGTCGTGGGACGAGGAAAGCTCCTTGGACGGGCACTTGATATCTGCAGACCGAGCTCTTCGTGTGAAAGTTGAGCATCAGGGTGTATCGGTAAACAAGCGAGAGGAGATGGATAGTGGTCGTGTGTCTAGCATGAGACCGGTTGAGGTAACAAATGATCCGGTTTCCCGGATTGAAGACAACAGATTCACCAGGTTGCGAGCCAAACAACAGGTTAAATCTCCGAGAGACTCATCACAATCGTCAGTGCCGACCACTAAATCATCGTCCAGCAGAACAGACGTGAGGGTGAAGGCGAAAGCAAGTCCGGAAAATGTTGTTAATCATCATCATCAACAGCAGCAGCAGCAGCACCAGGTTAGACAGGTAGGCCGGCTTGGCTCTGAGAGTAAAAGGGCCGTCGAAACACCTGTCGTTGCGTCAGTCTGCCGACAGTCGCTGCAAACACCGATCGCCACCACCCATGAGCATGCGAGAACGAACGCGCCGGAGTCTGAGAGAAAGGGCAATAAAAGGGAACCGTCCATTGTGGAGAGCGGCCGAGTTGGAGCAAGTTTGGCAGATCCTGGCGACAAGAGAAACAAGAGGATAGCGGCCGACTCGACGGAATCTTCGTCGTCCTCTTTGGCCAGCTATTATCGAAGTGTTGCCAACAGAGTTATAAGCAACAGCCAGAGTAGGATCAAGAGTTTTAAGGATGAAGTGGTTAGATTGAATAGCCGAATGCCGGCATCAGCAGCGGCGGCCTCAAAACGACTTTCGATGTCTATCCAAACGGGCCGATCGTTTGCTAGGTCAAGCGTTGGTGGTCAACTCGATTGCGGGATGAGCGGATCCGTACGCAATTTATCATCTACAGATGAATCGGCGCTTGTCTCGGTCGAAGTAGGAGCGGCAACAACCCCGTTAGCTCAGACAATCGGAGCTCCGAGCCACCAACGTCGAAACGGGGATTCCGGAAAGCTTGCCGAAGGTCCCTCAAATAGGAGTAAATTTGATCAGAACACAACACCAGCCATAAAGCCGAGGACTAGCATTATGAAGAAAAAGCTGCAAAAAGATGCATGTGATAGCAATAATAACATTGACTACGGCCATAACGGAACCGAGCGCGCTGAAAAGGTCGATCCACTTTGGCTTCAAATGGACGTCAAGAGGCGAGTTTCGAACGATGAGGATGAACAATTCGGATTTAAGGACGATGCTTTGCAGCCATCACAAACCTTAAAGCCAAAATCAATCCTGAAAACAAGCAAATCTGTGCCAAATGTAGCTTACGAAGAAGCGGAGAGAACACATTCTAAAAATAACGCAAGAAAGAGTGAAGAAAGTTGCCAGTTCTCAGATGGAAAGGGTTCGAACTTATATAAGTCAAACATTTATGACAATGGTGAGCGAAATGCGCTTTCGAGTGCAGAATTCAAGGGTTCAGAGGGGAGACTCGAATTGGTTGCACAGTCAAAAAGCAACTTGGATCCAGGCAGGTCTACTTATTCTATGGCTAATGAGAGCGTTGCGGCGAATAGAATCGAAAGAGAGGATACACTAGGTGAGGTTGAGTTTGAAAAGTCTGAGGAGAACAAAAGGGACTTGGCGTTTGAGAGAATCAGGCAACGAGCTTCCTGTTACGACATTTCACGCTTGATGTCGAAACAGAACGTCCGAATTCAGCTAAACAAACTAAAATCTGGCTCAGCCAGTTCCATTAGCGGCAAATTGCGCCAGAGAAGACCGGCACTGCTATTGGACGACAACGAGGCCAACACAAGCCAAGAGAAGCTGTCGAGGAGCGTTGAGAATGATCAAGATGCCCTAAAGTTAGCGTTGAAGTCAAGGAAGACAAGCTCAGGTACCGATGGAACCGTGCGTGCAAAGGTGAGTGCCGAGCAGCTAAACTCCAGTGCAATTGAATGGTCACAAGCTCGAAGCGGAGGCTCGGGTTCGATCGCAATAGCGTCAGCGCAAGGCGGTCGCAGGCAGCAACAACAACAGCAGCAACAGCAACGGCAGCATCCGGGAACCTCAGGCGCTCAACGGGATGATGCAAGCATGTCAAGATCAGCCAAACGATCTGAGTTCGATCCGAGATCGCTAAGGAAAGTTCCCCCGATGGTTTGCCAACGAGAAGCAGGTCAACATTCAAGTGCGACCGAAATCGAGGGCCAGAAACACAAGATTGTCGTCAACGTTCAAGCGCGTGATCGTCACGAGAAGCCAGATGAGGTTAAGATGGGCAAACAACTACCACCACCTCTTTCCGCCGGCATGAATGAGGATTCCTCGACGGAAGATGAGAGTCCAGGCCAGGTAGCCACGAGCTCACTTAGCAAGAACGGACCATTCAGTCTATTGCGTCAGAGTTTTAATCAGAAGACCATCTCCTCCATGCTCAAGTTTTCGGGTCGCGCTTCGCTACGCGTGAAGGCACCTGCGCAAACAGATGGCGAGGCCGCAAACAAGAGCTCGGCTGTAGTAATTGCCGAGGCCAATTTGATGGCAGCCAAGCAGCTCAAACAACAGGCCCAAAAGTTGAAGGAACAACAAAAGCGCGAACAGCATCAGTCAAACCTGGATTCAACGGCCGTAATGCTAGCGGCAGTTCAATACAACCAGCAAGTTCAACGCCAGCAACAACAGCAAATGCTTTACCAACGTTACGCGATCGCCGCCAGAGGTCAAATGTTTGACGCCCCAAGTGTTCAGCTGCAGCAACACCAGTTGCTTTACCAGAGCCAACAGCAGCAGCAACAACAACACTTTGCTTACATATCAAACTTGAACTCCGCCCACTATGTATCGATGCTGCCACCAACCAGCATGATGCCGATGGGCGCAATGCCCCCGCAACCCTTGGTGTACGTTCCGCCCCAAATGCCGATCCAGCATCAACCGCTGCAAGCCCAGACTGAATCTGGTATTTTTCGGAACTCAGCGCCAAAAGGGAAATCAAAACTCACACAGATTCCCTACCAACAAGCTCAGGTGGGCCAGCATCTAATGCCAATGGCGGTGAATCACCATTCTAGCCTCAATATAGTCTACGCTGGACCTTCATCACAAATTCCGCGCACTCAGCACCAGTCGTCCTCTTCAACATATTCATCGGTTCAAAACTATGAGGCGCCACAGCAGCAACCTGTCCAATATTCCCTTGGAGCCTCAATGCGCAAAACAGTCAAATCTATCCTAAGCAATAGATCGTCTTCGGAAGATTTCGCTGGCACTAAGGAAAATAGGGATATTAAGGCCTCAAGCAGCGCCAAGGCAAGCAAACTCAAGAGCGCTTTGAAATCGAGCAAAGCCAATAGAGACATTGTGCTGAATAGTGAAGGATCAGATGGTGATGGCTCATCGAGCGACTCGACCACAATGAATTCCGGTTGTGAACCTAAATCGGTCTTGACCAAATCCGATATGGCTGGCCTCCCTAAATCAGTGCTCAAAAAGACTCTCAGTCGACAGGAATTATCATCGGAATCCTCCGATTCTTCATGTTCCTCAGCTGAAGTGACTGATTTCCATGAAAACCACAAGACAGTTGGACTGGTCGAGAACTTTGACTACAGGCACAGTATGGGGGTTGATAGCATGATCAGCAAGTATCATTCCTCGAGCTCAACCAATAGAACTTTGAGAAAGAAGAGTATAGGCAATACAGCGCGTAAAAATGTCACATTCAGTACTGTTACGTCGATATTGTGAGAGTTACTAGTTAGATTCAACTGTTATAATTTGGACCAATTTGGACACCAACTTGATAGACGAATTTCCTACATGCCAATGAAAATAAACTAGTTGATGATTTTTCTAGTCCTCGGTCCGATCTTTTGTCTCAGGAAAGAAGGATGGAATTATCTCAAGATTGAGATCCGAGCTGTGAGTCGGACAAATTTGAGGTTCGAACGGTCAATTGACTCGAACGAGCACGAATAGTGGAGTGATGACTTCTCTACTGATCTGACAAGACTTGGAGCGATCTTCCTAGTCTGTAACTGAGTGATTGTTCAACCTCCAAGTGTTGGGACTTGTGATATAACCAGAGAAGCTCTCGAATCTTTATTATAAATCTAGAATCTTTGACTAGAATTACAAAAGATCAGAGATGACAGTAGCAAACTATTAACTCTAGTTACCACCAAATTTAAAGGTACAGGCCCTCCGGGGTGCCCTCCTTTTTTCTGTATAGGACGGTCTCTTTAGAGCTCCTGAAGTCCTCCATAGTTACCTTCATTCTCCGTTCACGTAACGCCAACAGGCCAGCCTCTGTACAAACAGCCTTTATATCAGCGCCACTAAGATCATCCTTCGCCATAACTAGCTCATCAAAGGCAACGTCCTCTGCCAGGGTCATTCTGGCAGTGTGGATATTGAAGATACGCCGCTTAGTCTTTTCGTCAGGCAGGGGAAATTCTATCTTTCTATCAATCCGACCTGGTCGAATGAGCGCTGGATCCAGGGTCTCTATACGATTTGTGGCCATAATGACCTTGACATCTCCTCTTGAGTCGAAGCCGTCGAGCTGATTAAGTAATTCCAGCATGGTCCTTTGAATTTCTCGCTCGCCGCCTGAGTTGGAATCGTATCGCTTTGTTCCAACAGCATCAATTTCATCGATGAACACAATTGAAGGTGCGTGCTCCTCAGCCACTCGGAAGAGCTCTCTCACCAACTTGGGTCCATCACCAAGGTACTTTTGGATCAGCTCAGAGCCAACAACACGTAGGAATGTCGCTGATGTCTGGTTGGCCACCGCCTTGGCCAAAAGTGTCTTGCCTGTTCCTGGAGGGCCGTACAAAATAACACCCTTTGGCGGTCGTATACCCATCTCCTCATAATACTCTGGATGAGTTAATGGCAATTCCACGGACTCTTTTATCTCTTGAATTTGTTGATCTAAGCCACCAATATCTGCGTAAGTTTCCTGGGGCGCCTTCTCCAATTTCATAACGGTTACCATAGGGTCAACATCGTCATTTAATACTCCAACAACTGCGTGAACTTTATGATTGAGCAGGACACTGCTGTTTGGTTCTAATTGTTCCTTGTCTACAAAACTGAGAATTGAAACGTAGTGTTCAGAGCCGACCGAGGTGGAAACGATGGCATGATTATCGTCGATTATCTCCTCTAAATTTCCAACGCTCATTGGAGTTCCACGTAGGTCGTCCACCTTTGATTGCTCGTCATCATCCTTCTCCTCTTGCTTAAGATTCAATGTTGCGTTTATGTTCTTCAAGAACTCATCCTCCATTAGTAGCCAATCTGAAATTCTCTCCATTTTTAGGAGCTTCAACCTGCACCTTGCATGAGGGGTGACATTGGGCAGCTTAGAGGCAACATCGGGTCCCTTTCTCGGCTTCCTTCTGCCTTTGCCTCGAGTCCTCGAAGGCGGTTGTGGTCGTTCGCGTTTCTTTGCATCGCCCTTCTTATCGTTCTGGTTCGCCGAGGGTTGATTGCCCATGGTGGGAACAATTGGAAGCGATGTCTTCAGAGAGAAATGACAAGAAGTCGTGGGTGCCAATAACAACAAACAGAGGATTGATACAAGAAAGAGAGGTGATAATTCCGAAGTAGACAGGTAGAGCGTGTAAGCTGACTTTGCGCAAGAGACTCAGCTGCTTCGCATAAAATGCCCATCAAGCACAACAGACTGCGTGCACACTGCGCAGTGCGAGAGTTTAAGTTTGGGAGGGAGAATTCAAATATTTTCTTCTTGCACGAGCGGCAGTCGAACCTTGGAGCCCCAATGGAGGCTTCCAGTGAAATTAGAATGGGGAGATAAGTTTTGCTTACGTTCCAAATCCTGCGCTTTGAAATTCAATACTATATTTCGGTTGCTAAGTCGGCGAGATTTGTTTTCATAAGCGAGGAAGCCAAGAGAGAGTGAGAGAGACAGCATTCGCTGGTATGGATACGGATATACGTTTTTTGATGAATATATATGTATATAGAGAGACTCTCCTTGACCGTGCGACCTATGTGGCGAGGGTTGCAGTTTAACACTGGGATCTGTTCCCTTAATTCGACTTCACCTCTCTGGCTGCTAAGTTTCGCTCGTTGCTGCTTCACACAGTCGCCGGCTGGCTAGCGATCGTTGTGGCGCTTGCAAAGATCCAACAGCTGATAATGATAACTAGATCATATTCTCCATGATGCATGTCGAGGGGGCGACGCTGGAGCAAGCAGCCGAGCTCAAAGAGCAGCCCCGAGCTCGGAATAAAGTTTCCAAGGGACGTACAGCGACAAGGCCGATGCCGCCGCCGCCGCCGCCGCCGCCGCCATCGCCATCGCCGGACTTGAGCCGCGATGAGCTCAATCCGACGCCGACAAATGGCCTCCGGCGGCCTGTCAGCCCTCTCGGCCAAACTCGGGCAGCCGCGCGGTGCGGAAATGAGTGGCGAGCAGAGCCGACAAAGGACACCGGGCCGGCCAATCTGGGGCCGCTCGTTGGCTGCGAGCGTTGGCCTGGCTGGCGACTGATTGATGCTTTGTCGCGCGTTTCACATTCTCGCATCCGAGAGCTATCAAGCCAAAGGGAGCCCCATTGGCCCTGAGGTGCCGCCGCTGACGCACAAGCTGGCCCTGTTTGCCAGCGTGTCGTCGGCGTCACTCGGGCAGGCCGCCTGTCGCTCGCTGCGACGGCTGCAAACTTGACGCCCAAGGTCCATGCACCAGCTCAGATGAGCAGGCAGTTTCGAGCGCGACAGTTAATTGATTGGCCCCTCGTGAGTCATGTAAACAGGTGTGCAAATAGCGGGCGAGCAAACAGTTCAATTCGCTCGCTGCTGGCTTGCTTTGGTTAGACAAGTCAGTCTGCCAAACTGCAACCAAGCAGCAAGATCTGAATCTGAACCAAAGTTAAAACAACCCGACCATCAACAATTTTCGGCGAGAAACCTGAAACCGGAAGCCCGATCAAAGGCACCACTAAAGCGAGCTAAGCGGAGCTGATCGCGTTTGCCTATATCGCTAAAGAGGAGCACACAGAGAATTGATTGGCGAGGCCACAAATGGGCGCTACAGGCGGCATGAGGCTGGTTTGTTCAATTTCCCTTTGCGCGCTTCTGCTCGCGCTGAGCCCGCCTCAAGGCGGCTTCGCAGAGGCGGCCAGCGCAGACTCGAGCTCCTACCTAAGCCAGGCGAGGAGGCTCTTTGACACAGGTATGGAAGCGCACAAGCAGAGCAAAACCTATTCCAGCTTGATGGCTAAAGGCGAGGACGAGCGCGCCGTTCGAATGTTGCGCGATAGCATAAGTGAGGCAACAGGTTCGTTCGTTCGTCCATCCGCCTTCTCCACCAAAACTCGCCCACCACTCACTTTCAGCCCAAAACTAGCCGGGCGCTCCAATTCTAAACTCTGAAACTCAAACGAAACCTACCTCTAACCTAACCTAACCTAACCTAAACACAACCAACCCACCAAAAAGACCTGATCAACAATTATCGCCAAAACGGACTCGCAAACATGCCAAACTTGCCAAACTTGCCCGGCTTGAGCACGCTGACGCGCGTTCCAGACAAGCTGCTCCGCGCTGAGCTCTCCATGTTGCAGGACGAAATTAGGATGGCACAGGACATGATGCAGAATCCAATCTCGGCCACGATGAACGCGCCCAAAGGTAAGCGCAAGAGTTAGACTCCTCGAAAGTTGAAGCCTCCAACTAACAATCCACTCCAATTCCACCAACAAAACTAAACCCTAGACTTGGCGGCCATGTTTGCGCGCATGGCCGAGCAGTTGGAGCAGTGAGGAGCAAATTCCGCTCGCGAGATCCCCTTTGGTCAGGCGGCTAATTCTAATAAGCGAAAAATAAAGCATGCAAATACGCCCACACCCGACTCTAAACCCCAAGCTCGGCCCAGTGTTTGCAGTCTGTGCCCCAAAGCTGGGCCAAGTCTAACCGCAGCCGAGCGCTTCTCTGGGGCGCAGAGCGAGCGGCCAAATCGCCTGCCCGCCCTCCTCCTCCTCGGCTCCTCTCCTCCCCTCGTCTGCCCGACAACGAGGCTCCTCTCCTCCGGCCGAGCAGCCTGAATCTCACGCTTAATTTGCGCGCCGTTTGCCCCCCGAAGACAATTGCGCAAAGGCCGGCTCCAAGTTGTGCAACAGCCGCAATGGCGGCCGCCGGCCTCCAGGGGGCGAGGCCGCTTGAGCGACAGGTTGCGCCCGCCCCCGGCCAGGAAGTTGGGCGGCGGCGGCGGCGGCGGGAGGGGCAGCAGGACGGGAGGCTCTCTCTCTCTCTGCGCGCCGACGGGCGCCCGAGGCTCGGCTCCACGGGGCCCGGCTGTGGCGCGCAAAAGTGTTGCTCGGCCCGGCCGCTAATGGAAACCAGCGGCCGACGTTCCGCCGGAGGGAAGGCACAAGTGTCGCCGCCGCCGCCGCCGCTTTTGTCGCCGCTGGGCCGGCCAATGGGCACCAGATGAGCGCCAGCGGGCAATTATATCCTTTGATCATATCCACATTTTGGGCCCAGCGCGGCTCAGCTGGCGCCCGCAAAGGCCGAGCCTCCCACGAACTGGCCGCCCGCCAGTCTGGCCCCTCTCAGCGGCCGACAGGGCGCCCAAGGGCCGGCTCAACCCTAGCCATCTGCCTATAGCCGGCCGCCTCAAGCAAGCAACGAGCGAGCGAGCGCGAGAGACAAGTGAAACAAGTCCAAGTTGGCAGCGAAAATCAATTAGCCAACCGACTTGGAGGCCCGAGGAGCGCGCTGGCTCCACTTGTGCCCCTTCTCTTCCGTAAACAGATCCGCGCAATAATCAACGGGCTGACAGGCTGAAGGGCCGCTCGCTGGGCGCTCTCGGGCTGGCGGCGCCACTATAAGCTTGCGCCCGCCACTACCAGCCGGAGCGCGCACAAAGGGCTGGCCGAGGGCCGCGCGCGCTAGCTGGCGAGTCTATAGTGTATCTCGCATCCAATCTTCGCTCGCTAGTCGCCCCCAAACTCGCTGGCTCATGCAGCGCTCCTAACTCGACTATTTCACCCAGATTGGGCCACATAAATCATAGCGATCACACGCACACACACAAACAGGCCCGAGCTAGACAAACTGAAACCAGCGCAGTCATGTAAATGCGAGATTCAAAGTGATGGATGCGCTTCTGAGATTGTTTGCCTGACGCTCGTAAGTGTGAGAGAGGCAAAGCGGCAGCCAGTGCGGCGGCTGCAGCGGCTGCGGCGGCCGACACTCTCGCTGGATGTAGATGCGCGCGCGCCTTCTCGCAGCCTCGAATCAGGGGCGGCCTTTGCCGCTCTCTTTCTCTCTCGCAGGCTAATTGTTTCTCTTCTCGATCCTTGCGCCAAATCAATGCGACTCGCCGCGAGCATGCGCACTCGCAAGCCGGGCACAATCGAACCACTGCGCTCGCCTCGTCGCGCGTCGTCTCGTCTCGCCTCGCGCGCTATAGTTGCCCTGTTCGAGCTGTGCAACCAACGAACATTTAGCCACTCGAATTGCCTCATGATCCTGCGCGTAGGTCGCCTTTTTGGCTCGGCGCGCAGCCTAGAATCAACAAGCGACAGGGGACAAACAATCAGGCAATTGCCATGAAATGATCAGAGTTTCATAACCGAACGCGGCGCAACATTTAGACTTCAACTCTATAAGAGGACATTTTTCAATTCCCTCCAGGAGCGAGAAAGTTGGCCTCCTCGAGCAAGCGCCAGCCAACCTGTTGAAGTGGCCAGCAACAGATGGAAGCCGCCAGTCATCAGCGCCAACAAAACGCAATGTTTCAGCACCACCATCACCTCCAGCAGCAGCAGCAGCAGCAGCAGCACCAACAGAGCCAGCACCAGCACCAGCATGCAACTCAGCAGCACCAGCAAGCTGTGGCAGCGGCCGCTGCGGCTGCCGCTGCAGCAGCCGCCGGCCAGCAGCTCTACGGCGAAGTCAACCAACTCGGGGGCCACTTTGTCAACGGGCGCCCGCTGCCAAACGCAACCCGCCTGCGCATAATCGACATGGCCAAGGTGGGCGTGAGGCCCTGCGACATCAGCCGAAGGTTGAAGGTATCGCATGGGTGCGTCTCAAAGATTCTAGCGAGATTCAACGAAACCGGCTCCTTCCTTCCTGGCGCAATTGGCGGCAGTAAGCCAAGAGTCACCACGCCGAAGGTAAGTGGGGCGCCCCGATGGTTGGATTTGTCCCATTCGGTTGGCCAATCATAACCTGGCGCAATCTAACCCAAATCTCTGCCCCACCCTCCCTCTGCCTCTGCCTCTGCTAAAAACCGTCCGAACAACTGGCGGCTCTCAAGGTTGTGCTGTTCATCCGCGAACTCAAAGCACGAGATCCTGGCATTTTTGCCTGGGAGATAAAGGAGCGTTTAGTCAACGAGGGAGTCTGCGACAAGTTCAATGTGCCTAGTGTGTCCAGCATAAGCAGGATATTGCGCAACAAACTGAGCCAGTCGAGCGCGCCGAGCTCGCTTGGGGCGCCGAGTTGCGCGAACCCAAGCTCGCCAACAGCAGGCCCCTCGTCCTCCTCGCTGTCGGCGGCGGCGGCGGGGACGCCCGCAAACCAGCTCGCCAACCGGCGCCAGCTTCACACCTCTTCCGGCGCCGGCAAGCAGACAAAGCGGTTCGAGGAGAGCAAATTGGAGCTCAGCTCGTCGCTCGACTCGCGCTCAAGCTCAAGCTCGCCAAGTCCGTCAAGCTCAACGAGCTCGTGCTCGCAACTCAACGAGAGCTCGGCCAGAGGCGCGGCCGCTGATGCAGGAAGCGCGCGCGAGACACAGCAGCAGCAGCAGCAGCAGCGGCAACACGACCACCACCACCAACAACAACAACACCAGCACCACCAGCACCTCCTGCAGCAGAGCCAGCAACCGAACCAGCTTCTAATGAGCGAGTACCAGGCGCTCGGGGTGGCCAGTCAGCTGGTGGCGCCGGCGGGCCAACATGCGCTCGGCTACTCTATAGGCTCGCAGGCGGCTGAGTCGGCCGAGCTCGAGGGCGGCAACCAGGAGCAGCAGCAGTCGTACCAGCTGGCGAGCGCGAGCGCCGAACGCCACTACACCTCCCTATACCAGCAGCACCAGCAGCAGCAGCAGTACCTGTACAACTCGGCCATGGCTGCCCAGCAGCAGCAGCACACGCACCACCAGCATCACCATCAGCAGCAGCAGCAGCAGCAGCATCAGTTGCAGTTGCAGCAGCAGCAGCACTCTGATTCGCTGGCTGGCTCGCAACAGCCCTACCAGTTTTACGCTGCGGCCGCCGCCGCCGCCCACCACCACGGCCACGGCCAGCACCACCCGCTCGCAAGCCACCCGCACGCCCACCAACCCGCGCACCTGTACGCCCATCCCGGCCTCATGATGCGCCACAACTGACGCCCGCCGGCGCCCCAAGTGGCCAGAGATTGACACAAGCTCGTCAAGGTGCAGCGGCAGCGGCAGCGTCGCCCGCTAGACCTTGATAATGGATGAGCGGCCGGCTCAAGGCCACAGGCGGCCGGCTGGCCTGACTTTTGGGCGCCCAAGTTGGTTGGCGCGGAGAGCGAGCATCTCGCTCAAGCTCAAGCCTGCTCATTACGGGATTGATTGTGGTTTGGTTTGCAAACAATAACAAATAATAATAATAAAAATAATAATAACGACGACGACGACGACGACGACCCAAAACTCGCTCCCTTTCGCTCGCTGATTGTTGCAAACCAGAGAGTTAGAAAAAGGCCAGTTAGCGCTGCTGGCTGGAGCGGATCTGTTTGCGCGCAAGCCGAGTTGCACCTTGTTTGCTGCGCATTGATTGCACTGGCTTTGATTCGAAAACTCGAGCTCAATGCTAACCCTCCGCTCATGTTGCCCTGCAACCGAGCGGCCACAATAAACAATAACTCGCATGAGTTAATCTCGCGCGAGTGGCGCCGCCAGTGAGCCTGTTGCGGCGAGCTCGCCTCCGAGTGGCCGCCGCGCAGGCTCCCTGTGCGTGCGTGCTTGCGCGCGCACGCTCGCTCGCTCGCTCAGCCTGTGGCTTGCGGCCAAGCCGAGCTCCCAATCTCGTTGCCTGCCTGTTCGCCAGGCTAAACCTGCTTGCCGGCCACTAGGCTAGACCGGACTTGGCCCTAGCAGCCTAGCTGAGGGCCGGACTTGGGGGCGCATTGCAGTGGCCGGCGGGCGGAGGCCCTCAGAGGTTGGCCGCCTCAGAGCGGGAGCTGGCAGGGCCGAGTCGTCGGTCTAACCGAGCGCTGATCCGTAACCAAGAGCGGTCACCCATCATTTGCGCTCGCCATTTCGCTAGGCAAAAATCGCTCGCTCGCGCCGCCACTGCAGCCACTGCCGCCGCCGCCGCCGCCGCTACTGCCACTCTCGGTCGCTGTTGCGTCCGCAACCATGGCCAAAGTGGCCAAACACACGAGGCCCTTGCACAACAATCGCCCTCCGCCTGGCCCTTTATGGAAGCCGACTGGAGGCGAGCGAGGTGAGCGGCGCGACACTCTCCTGCCGCCCGAACTCAATTAAAGTTCAGCTCAAAGCGGGGGCCCCGCTCGTCTCAAGCCAACTTGCTCGCTCGCTCGCAAGCCTCGACTCCCAAAACTCGCGAGGCCAAAACCTCTCTCCGCTGCACGAGATGGCCGCATGATTGATCGGCCACTAAATGATACGAGCGCGCGCGCGCGTAACAATCCCGGCCCAAAACTCGCACTGTCATCATCAATTTTGCCCAAGTAGAGAGACAGACGGACGGGGAGCGCAAATCTGGGGCTGCCAAGTTCGAATTCGCGCAAGGAACAATATTTTGCACAACATTCTAAGTGGCCGACTTCCCACTTCCATCCGCAAACAGAGACATTAACTTGGTTGAACACGAGCCATCCAATTGGGCGCTCAGTCCGCCAACATTGATCGTCGCCTCCATTAGTGTTAATTTCAAACCAAACATGTTGCTTCCCTGAGGGCCCAATAACTTGCCTCGGGCTTCCCTTCAACCTTCCAAGATCCCTGGATGCTTCCAAAACCAATCGCCCGCGCAAATTGTGGTTCATTGCTGATTGAGTTTGGCGCCCTCTGCCGGCTGCCCAACTTGGGCGCGCAAAGTGGCCAGCTTCTCCCGAGACAAAGGGCGCCTTCGTGAGCCCCTCTCTTCACTTGTTGATGGACCAGTTTTCTCTTCACGAGGATCCAAAACAGGCTCACATCTTAGGGTGTTCCAGCTTATTCGGACGGTTATTGTACATTTGTTTGGCCAGTGACATATTTGTTAGAGCGATTTTCAATGCAGATCGAGAATCGAACCCGGTCCGAGAAGCCAAGAACAGATACATCGATTTGCGATGACGCAACCAGGGCGCCATCTTTCGGCTTGCTCGCGCACAATTCTTGGCGTCACTCTAGGTCCACAATGATGTAGTCATCCAACTTACTCCAAGGCCGGCGGAGATGTTGATCCCACTGATCCGGTCGGGGATGATCAGAATTAGTCTGATTCATTACAGAAACAAACTTTAGCAAAGAAACGCGCGCAAATCAGCCAGGCGATTGCACTGGAAGTCATTATTATTTGTTTTAGGAGAGCTGAGTTCCGAAACGAACACCACCTTGCCCGAAACCCACGTTGTTTACACTCTCGAATCGCCCAAGATATTGGAAACAATTTTTGGTTTTGATTCAACCGGTTGTGCAAGTGACGGTTCGGTTCGGCTCCCTTGCTCTTGTTCTGGGCGATGAGTGTTTAGAGAGCGGGGGTGACAGACAGTGCGCAGCTTAGTCGCTCGCCCCGCTCAGGGCAACCTGTGCAGCTCAGTCAAAGCAGCGCTCAAATGTAAACAACTCCCAATTTCGCCAATCAGTAAAAATCACCAGCAACCTATTCTAATTACACCATCTATTTCCTGAGACTTTCTTATCGCAACCATCTTATCTCTGAACAGCAATCAGTATCATTCTCGCTCAGAGGCTAAGCGCTGATTTGTGGGACTTAATTATTATCAAATCTCATTCGACACATTCTCATTACATTCCGCCATTTTAACTTAGCTAGTAGCCCGTTTCTAGTTCAAATTTCAAATTGAAATTTTATTGAACGAGGAAACTGATAACCAGTATGATTGCTACAAGAACCGTCAGCTCTCTCGTCCGTCAATCGCTGATTGCGAGACAGTTCACGGCCATATACGATGCACAGTCCTCTAGGAGCCTCTCGTCAATATCCGAGCCTAGAAACCAGACTGCAGTACAAGTTAAGGAAATCGACCCCAAAGAGATGCCCGTAGAGCCTGAACTCCAGCCAAGAAAGCGCGATGAAAGTTCGTCGTTCGTCATGAACATGTTTGCAGGTAACGCAAACTTCGAACAGATATTTCCCTACCCAGATGTACTGACTCCGGATCAGCGTGAAACTCTGAACTTGGTTCAAAAACCGACCGAAAGATTTTGGGAAGAGAACCACGATGCCCTCGCTTGCGATGCCAATGAGAAGATTAGCGACAACCTTTGGGAATCATTAAAACCTATGGGAGCTTTCGGTCTACAGGTTCCAACCGAATACGGGGGTGTTGGTTTCAACAATACTCAGTACGCACGTATGGGCGAAATTATGGGCGCTCATGATCTTGCTGTCGGTATTGCCCTTGGCTCTCATCAATCCATTGGTTACAAAGGCATTTTGCTTTACGGAACTGAGGAACAAAAACAGAAGTATCTACCAGATCTAGCTACAGGTCAGAAGATTGCCTGCTTTTGTCTCACCGAACCGACATCGGGATCAGATGCTGGTTCGATCAGAACCCGAGCTGAACTATCGCCAGACGGTAAACACTGGCTCCTCACTGGATCCAAGATTTGGATATCCAACGGAGACATTGCGGATATATTCACTGTTTTTGCAAAAACGCCTGTTAAAGATCCAAAGACTGGAGAGACCAAGGACAAGGTTACAGCATTTGTTGTTGAGAGAGATTTCGGCGGTGTTACCTCGTCAAGCGGGGAGAAAAAGATGGGTATTAAAGCGTCTAATACGGCCACTGTCAATTTTGACTCTACGCCCATACCTCATGAAAACGTCCTAGGACCCGTTGGGGGAGGGTTCAAAGTAGCCATGAACATCTTGAACAGTGGAAGATTTGGCATGGGCGCTGCTCTATCTGGTTGCATGAGGACCCAGATAAGAAGAGCCGTTGAACATGCTACCCAGCGCGAACAGTTCGGCAGTAAAATACATACATTCGGAGCTGTGCAAGAGAAGATTGCCAGGATGTCAATAGCTCATTATGCAACCGAATCTATGGCGTATATTGTATCATCAACTATGGATCGCGGCTATAAGGACTTTCAATGTGAGGCTGCAATCAGCAAAGTCTTTTCATCAGAGAGCGCCTGGTTTGTCACGGATGAGGCCATTCAAATACTCGGGGGGATGGGTTACATGCGATCATCCGGAGTCGAGAAAGTCATGCGAGATCTAAGAATTTTCAGAATATTTGAGGGTACAAACGACATTCTCCGGCTGTTCATTGCTCTGACTGGCGCCCAGTATGCCGGAGGTCATCTTAAAGAACTCCAGAAGGCCTTGTCAAATCCTGTCGGAAACCTGGGAATGATTATGGAATTTGGAACTAAGAAGATGAGGCGAGCCGTGGGGCTTTCTTCAGGACCATCCCTCACGCACTATGTGTCTCCGAAGCTGAAAGACTCGGCAGCGTTACTTTCAAGATCTATGGAGCAATTCGACGCTAGTATCGAGTACTTATTGATAAAATATGGTAAGAATATCATACACCAGCAGTTCCTGCTCAATAGAGTGGCCAATTCAGCAATCGACATATATGCGTGCATGTGTGTACTATCAAGGGCATCCAGAACAGAAAGACTCAATCTGGCCACAGCTGATCATGAGATCAACATGGTAAGAGTGTTATGCAACGAAGCCGCTGATAGGATAAGTTCCGCCCTATCTTCCATTAGGGCCCAGGATAAATTAAAGAACTTTGATCTAATGAAATCCATCTCGGCTCAGGTCTGCGAGGCGGGCGGTGTTGCCCAAGTACATCCTCTCGATCAGACAGTCATTGGATCTGGTTAGAGAGGTCGTATTGAGGATACGAAATCCGGATGGTAGCGTGAACATATTTTAATGGGCATTGTTTTGCCCATGTCATTGAGTTTTTATACTACAAACAATAAACTGGTACAATAAAACCATGTACATACAATTAGTCTACAAAACTTAGACAACTTTCAATTGATCTCTGCCTCCATCTCTACCTCCAGTTCGGATTCCTGGTCACTGTAGTTGTATTGCTCGTCAGGATCTTCATCAAGCTCGATGTTTTCATGATCTCTGAGCACGCTAACTTTTGCCTTTTTGTTGGCCTGGGCTACCAGCTGTTTTATGGTAACCTTAGAAACAGGAGATTTGATGAGGGCCAGGTCCCTCTGGACTTCATTCTTGTCGTGCAAGTCCTTTATCTTTTGGGCCCGTTTGGCTCTGATTCTCGCAAAGTGTTCGACTCTCCGTTTCCTTATCTCTAATATCCGTTTCATAGCCTCTTGAGTTTGTTGCCACAAACTGCGGCTGTACTTCACAGGAATATTCCTACGCCTTTCAAGTTCGAAAGACGGATCAACAGTGAGTTCTTTGTTCGCTACCCTACGATAAGATTTTGTCCATCTGGTTTTTCTTGGATTCCTCTTGTGCTTGAATTGCTTATGACATTTGGACCGGCAAAATTTGAAGACCTTACAGTCATTCCTCACGAATTGAATGCCATGGCCTGGATACAGAGGCCCAGAGCAGAAGCTACAGCGGTCTACCCTCATGATGTAATGCCAGATTTATCAAGAAGGTCTTAGCTTCTGATCATTTAGTGATATCTGGGTTGTGGTTCCATCGCAAGGGAATGAACACGTTGTCCTGGGTGTGTCTGCGTACATAAATCGAGCATTCGTACGAGATCGACTGAAATGCGTGCGATCCGTGTGAACTGCGCGAGGGGATAAAGTCATTGGGGGGTCAAGACTGCTGGCATCTCGGGCACGCACTA
>Ga0268249_1000068_pt1 | contig 65112 bp, 42 predicted proteins | sample AgamicAtPe_FD_200257 | JGI IMG/M metagenome (GOLD analysis project Ga0268249, IMG submission 200257) | Agave microbial communities from Guanajuato, Mexico - At.P.e (v2) (version 3) | ecosystem: Host-associated > Plants > Phyllosphere > Phylloplane/Leaf | place: Guanajuato, Mexico | collected... | reverse complement strand
TCGCCATCATGTTCTAACTCTCGCTCGCTCTCTTGCCCACAAATTACCTTTGGAGGCAGCACAAGGCATCCCGCTATTCGGCCGCCGTCTGGCAAACTAGCTAACCTGTTGCAACAACAACAACAACTGCCATCCAACGAGCTAGCATGGCAGTGAAACTGCGCTCCTCATTGCAGACCACTTGTGCTTATCACTTTCGCTTGACCTTTTCCCTACGCCAACCAACTACCGGCTGCCAGTCTAATGGTTGGCAGAGTATTATCGAGTAAAACTCTGGCGATGAATTATGGCAGCCAAAAACATTGGACTCTGTGCGCCGCTAGCAAGCTTGCAGTCGGATTTGCCGGCCGGCCGGCCAGCCAGCTAGCCATACAGCAATACAGCAACACAGCAATACAGCCATACAGCCAGCCAGCCAGGAGGCAAGCTAGTTAGCTGGGCAATGGGATGTGCAAGTTACTGGGCGCGAGCAGGCGCCAAGCCAAGACGATCGTTTAGTGTGCAGTTTGAATGGCTTTGTTGGCGAAGAGGAGCTGCACCCCTTCAGGGAGATGGTACTGGCATGCGCACTCCCGCTGAGGGCCGATTCTTGCTCGCAGCGCAGGTACGCTCGCAATCTTGCAAGATATCCTTGGCTTACAACGATTCTTGTCCGATTGCTCGCTCGATGGGCTTTAATCGGCGCCAAGTATGACACTAAAGAGCAGGGAGATTCAGTGACAAGTTGGAAGATTCAAATATAATTGAGGGAAACGCGGGAGTGGAGTCGCCTTCGAGGGTTGCAATGAGTCGGCTGCAGGCAGTTGGCAGTTTTCAGTTCTAGTTAGTTAACTAGTTCGAGTTTGAGGATTGTTACCAAATCAGCAGTCAGCTTGCGAGCAGATGGGGAGAAAGTGTATGTGTTCCGTTAGCTTTAAGTAACATGGGAGCCAGACAGAGTTGCAGGTTGTTTTGTAAGCGCCACTAGCTGGCTGGCCAAACTTATGCTCGCTCAAACAAGCTCATGAGAGAGAGAGAGGCTCCCATTGTGGACACTGATTCACGAGCCTATTCTTACGCAAACGATCCTCCAGCTTGGAACAAGGAAACAAACGGCCAACGCAAGTTGCCTGGCCGACCTGCAAACCGTTAGTATTTTCGAGTTGGAGAGGGGTTTGCATGTGAACACATTGTGCGCTTCAAGCTTGATTAGCGCCCTCCCAAGAGCCTCTGCTAGTATCAAACGAATCAATCAATCAGTTGTCATAGAGCACAAAGACTGTTGGGATCAAGTTAGCAAGAAACAACAAGGAATCCATCCCGGCCACTAATGCAAAGGAGAAATAAAAGACCAGAGAGTTGGGTTACCGAACACGAGCGCTCTAGACCGACCGGACGAGTAGCGTAGAGCGAGCAACAGGGCAGACAGGCAGGTGGGCAGATAAAATTCAAACGAAATCAACATCTCGTACAGACAACAACCATCCAGAGTTCGCAGAGTGACTCTCTAGACGAGCCAACTGCGCTTGCCAAGCGCGCTCGGTCCTCTTGATCTTGAACCAATCGTTAGGTCATTGACGGTTGGAAACGACCTTGCAGTGGTCATTAACTTGGCAAGTTGGCCGCCTCTTGAGCTTACTGTTCGAGATGGATGGCCACTAAAATGAATCCGTGAGCGCGTACTAAATTCAGGCACACAAATTGGCTGCAATTTTAGCTTTGATTTTGTGCTCAAAGAAGCCCAGACTTCTCATGTAACACTTGCTTGAGAGACTTTGCAGAATTTGTGGGTCTAAACATTGTTATGCTAAATAATAGAAACACCTCAAGTTAACTGGAGGAAGTTAGAAGGGATCCCTCGCTCGATAGGGGCGATATTTCGAACATGCTCGGAGTAGAAATGCCGGCGCTTGAAGGGGACACTCGAGAGCAACAGTCGTCAATTGGAAAACAGAAACAGGATGATGGCGGCCAGCTTGACCGGCACCTATCAATGCCGACAAGATACAAGCACGCTCAGGGCTCTCTGAGTGAACAAAGTCGAGCCTTGAGCTTTGACAAAAATGGCCCCCAATCAAATAGCGAGGCAAACATAATCAGGGGCCAACGACAGCGACATTCGCTATACGAACGAAGCTCATTGAATCGCCAGGAATCCAATCATAAATCCTCATCGCCGGCCTCCCCCGCATCGGCCAGCGATTCAGCTTTCAGCCAATCTCAAACAACCCTGGAGTCCGAATTCGAGCAGCCAAATTGTTTTCAGCGAAACCTAAAAGAAGACTTCTCCGTTGACAGAGATAATCATATAAAATCGAGGGGCGTGTTCACAGTTAGGGGGTCAGTCGAAGATTCATTGAGCCAGCAATTGGAGGAGGAAGATGAGCATGCCAAACAGTTCGAGCTAATTTGGAGGAATCTTACCTATAAAGTTCCTGAAAAGAGGGTAGCTCGTTTCGTTGCTCGCTTCTGCCGCCGGAAGGACTTCTTTTGGCCAAAATGTCGAGAGGACCCGATAGTTGATGAGCCAAGAACTGCTGGCGAACGGGCTGAAAGCGATCTAAAGCTCCCGAACACTGGCGAACCTAGAAGGGTTATCTTCGGCAACTTGAACGGGTGTATCAAGTCTGGACAACTCACTGCCATACTCGGCCCAAGTGGCGCAGGTAAAACAACCTTCCTGAAGTGTCTCACCAACAGTATAGTGAAAGGAGTCTCCGGTAGTATCGATATAGCAGGCGGACCAAAAACTAGTCATCATCTCAAGCTTTGTATCATACCGCAAAAAGGTACGTTTTAATCCCAATGCTGATGGTTCGAATAGCTTTGTATCACTTAATCTAGATCCCTGAACAACTCTTTGAATCCGAATTCGCTAACAAATTCCAAAATATCATTTCAATTTGATGATCAACAACAGATTACCTATTTGATAATTTGACTGTGGTGGAGAATTTGATATTTGCATCGCGGATCAAGAATACACAACCAAACTTTGAGCATGTGCAAAACGTGGAACGCGTTGCCAATCTGTTGGGCCTACAACCTTGTTTGAAGCTAAAGACCAGCAGATTATCAGGTGGCCAATACAAACGGGTATCCATAGCTCAGGAACTCTTATCGAAGCCAGATATACTGATCCTAGACGAACCAACATCCGGCCTCGATTCGTTAACCTGTTTCCGAACGGTTTCAGTTCTGCGCGATTTAGTTGACATGTCCCGTGCTGGGCTTATGTCTCCGCTCGCAATCGTAATGACGATCCATCAACCTCAGATCAAAATCTTCAATCTATTTCACCATGTATACATACTAAGCGCGATGGGTAAATGTGTATACGAGGGTAGACCTGAATACCTTATCAATACAGTAGCTGATTGCTGTAAACTCTTACCTCCTCCCGATGACCTGAATCCGGCATCTTTCATCATCGATCTAGCATCTGAGGTCTATGGAAAAAATCCAATCGACCAGTTGACCAGACTACAGCTTGAGAAATTCAATACCTTTCATCCTGAGCAAGCGAATAACGACCAAATCGCGAAGCCGGCAAGCTTTGGCCAGATTTCAATTTTTGTTGAGACCATTGAATCAAGTAGCGATCAGCCTGATATGGGGTATTCAAATCTGAAGAAAGAAAATCACAGTGAACTCAAAATAAGTGATAGATTGAGGCGGCGCAACGTTCACGAGCACAGTTTCTGGCTTCATACGAGACTCCTCATCAAGAGACTTTGGATTTCAATGTGGCGAGATCCTTTGCTTACCACTACAAGGATAACCTTTCATCTTATCATACCGTTTGTCTTCTATTTCATCTATAGCCAGAAGTCGGGCGCTGCGAACGCTTGTCCTCATGTTGAACGAGAATTCGATTTTCAGACAATGACCTCGGAGGCAAATATTCATCGACTAGAGATACAACATAACGAGCTTATATTGACTTTCGAGAACGTATCCCTGTTCTTCTTATTGTTGTATTCTTTCTCCATGTGCGTTATGGCTGTCACAGCGCTATCGTTTCCCTTGAATATGCAAATATTATTGAAAGAAACAAGTAATGGTTGGTACTCGATGCCGAGATTCGTGATGGCCAAAACGCTAGCGGATCTACCGATCGAATTGACCATGCCGATGATAAGTGTTGCAATAGTTTATGTTCTTACTGGTCAGCCAGGTTCCTACTACTGTTGGCGGATGCTATCTGTAACAGCTGTGATGACTCTATGCTCATTGATATCACAAACTCAAGGACTGTTATTTGGCGCTTATTTCATGAACAACATTCAAGCTGCTGTTTTCGTATCCCAAGCATCTTCCTTACCCTGGATAATGCTGTCAGGTTTCACAACAAGAGTTAGTGAGCTACCGGTAGTTCTACAATGGTTAAGCTATGGTTCCATATATAGGTTAGGTATTGAATCAATAGTTGCCGTTCGTTATGGATTTGGTATGTGCCCTTGTGATCAAGAAGTGGTCGATGGAACACCCGCAAAGATGGTCGGTATCCCGGATCAGCTGAGATCAGTGATGCGTTACTACCTAGATATGTATACTGATCCTTCTACCAATTCAACAGAGGATATATTTGAGAAAATCGCTTCAACTCTATCGAGAGCAAACACTTATGGCGTGGACATAGTGAGTTGTCACGATGTGAGACCATTTATCTTGAGTGCGCGCGAGGTAGATGAAGGAACACTTCCGACTTTTTTATTAATACTAGTCTTTATATTTATCGGACTCAAAATATTGTTATTCATTGTAGTAAGACTTCGCGCTGGCTAAAAACAGGTACACGAATTGATATCAATACAATTTCATTGCGGTCTCCGTTTGTTGAATTGCTCAAACAGTTGTGCTAATAGGTTGTAATTCATTGTTTGATTAGTTGCTTGGGGTAAATTTGAACCATTTGCCCAGGGAAAGGAGGTTAAATCTAACGCAATTGGTTTCTGAGGGGTGGAGGCCGAAGGCGAAGGAGTATGGGCTGGTGGTGGGTTCGCAATAGGCCTCAGTGGAGTTGTATTGGGTCTTGTCTGAGTAGGTCCCATAGGCCGAACTGGTGGCCTTTGCTGGGCAGTTGCTTGCCTCTGTTGTGTCGGATTACCCATCCTCTGTTGCATTGTAGGTTGGGGCGTAGCTTGAGTAGATGGCCGATTCTGAACAGGCGGCAGGTTGGACTGAGTCAGATGTCTCTGCGGTTGAATAGACTGTCTCTGCTGTGGTGGTGGTGGTGGTGGTGGCTGTTGTTGCTGTAGCTGGTGCTGAAGCTGTTGTTGTTGTTGTTGTTGCTGCTGCTGCTGCTGCTGCTGTTGGTGTTGTTGTTGCTGCTGCTGGATTGGAGGTATTGGCTGGCTTACTTGTGATTGTTGCTGGGACTGTCTAGGTTGAGGCGCTTGCTGAGGCTGCTGCCGAGGTTGGTTGGGAGGCCTAGGCTGAGTTGACGGCCTCTGCTGTTGAATTGATGGTGACAGTTGATTAGTTGGCCGTTGCGGAGTGGGTGCTTGAGGTGGTTGTGACTTTGCTTGAGGTGGCTGAGACTTAGCGTGAGCTTGAGGTGCCGTTACTGCATTGTTCTGTTTAGTTTGGTTGGATGGTGCAGCTTTGGGTTGCATAGTTGCAGCAGCTTTCACTTGCGATGCAGGGGCAGGCTTTGGTTGAAGCAGGGACACCTTAGATTGAATGGGTGACTTTGGTTGAGGGGCAGCCTTAGCCGGGGCCTCTTGAAACTTTTTCTTCTTCACCGGGGGTTCAAGACGCTTAAACTCAAGCTTACCAGTATTGATATAGAAGCCACCGAATTTCGTCGTGATCGTCGATGGCATGAGTTCATCGTAAGCTTCTGCATCATCAATGAAGGGGTCCTTTTTATCATAACCCGAACCTTTGTCAATTTCGTCCTCGTAGCCCCTCTTATGCTTGCCATATTTTTCTTCCAGACGTCTGGCTATGGCTTTGATCTCCTCTTCTTCCTTGCTTTCATCATTGAATGGATCCTCCTGATCTCGAAAATGTTTCTTGAGAAGCTCGACGTAAGACACCTCCTCACTACCAGAGCTCAGATCCACCTCGAATCTGATAGATTGCTCCATCGTGCCTGCTCTGTCTCCTGATTGTAAATTGTCTCAGTCAATAGACGGAAATGATATACCCTTTGATGAAGGACATTTGTGATTTTGTTATCGCAGCATGAATTGTCCCATCAAAAAATTTGACTCGTAATTTTTGACGAAAGTGCCAGCTATCAAGGGGCAAAATCCTCAGATAAAAACATGAGAGTGCTCTACGGCACGCTTTTGTTTTGTGCACCGAAATAGTGTTCAGAGCGCTGAGAGCACCGCATCAAGCAGTAGGAAATCCGTAAACTTATTTTTTCGGAACGTCGAGTAGAGTTCCGCTATTGATACATAAACAAAGTATCATGAACGCCCCGAATCTCAGACAGAGATGTGTCCTTGAACTCCTAACTGGAGAGTACATTCAATCATCAATTGTAGGATATCGTAACAGGCATCAGTAGAGATGAGCTGACAGTTATTAGATCGATCACCTCCTTATCTGACAATATAAATTTTTCTGAGCATTCCTAGTCTTGCCTCCTTCCACCGAGTATGGAAAGTACCAGCTTAAACCATTTGTACATTAAAAAAGGCTACGTGCAACGTGATTACAGCAAAGGGACAAAGATCAAATTCGAAACCACACTACCCAATGAACTTGAGGGCGTTCTCAGTCAAGCAGAGTTCAGACAGTTCATAGATACATTGAATGATATATACTCAGACGCTGAAAAGTTGAAGTTCTGTGAGGGTTGTGCTGCCTGTCTGACAGCATATTTACTCTATTGTTGTATCAAGACTCACAAACAGAAGTGCATGCTGAGGGCAGCAGAATTTATAGCAAGCCAAAACGAACTCTGGAAAGATAGAGGTATAACTGTATTCGATCCAATTACTCGAGGGTTCAGGATACTTGAAATTCAAGCTCACTCAAACATACATACTTCTAGTATAAACATACATGGTTAGACTTTGAAATTTACAATAATTATCCTATTTTCTTCTTCTTCAAGCTAGATTTATGACCGTCCCAGATTAGTCTGTCATCTTTCGACTGCTCCTGCTCCTCCTCACCTATGCGCCTACCTATAGCAGTTTCCTTATCATTCATACCAAATATGTCTGTTCTTCTCTCGGCTAGGCTCTTTAAGCTGGACTGAATTTGAGATCCGGACGCAAACACAGCCTCTTCATTGATTCTCTCCTGAAGCATTTGGTCTTTCTTCTCAAGATAACGAGGGTCTGAAAGATTGTATCTGACATGTTCGTGAATTTTGTCTACAGGTATCCTCTCGTTTGTTATTGGCGAGACAAAATAGTTCTCGGATTGTATAGCTCTAGCATTTGATTTCGGATCGTAGTCTTTTCTTATGATTACTTTGTCAGGTATCAGGAACGGTGATGCAAAATCAGCATCACCATCATGCTCTGTGCCAGTCTTGGCATCTTCCTGGTCAGATTCAACATCCATGTCGATTTCCATCTCTTCCGGGACGTTTTGCTCCTCATATCTCTGCTGAATGAGGAGTCTAGTACCAACTTGATCTGCTGTTGTTGGTGGGTATTCTCCCTTTTCGCCTGGCTGATAATCTATCGTTTCGACAATAACAAAATCATGCCAGTCGATTTGCGAGTAGAGAACTTTCTCCTTCTCTTCAAGTTCCTCTTGTTTCTTTCGCTCAAGTTCTAACATCCTATCCCAGTCAGCTCTCATTTTAATCTTACTTAAAACATGTTTTTGACTTGAAGCATCCTTACCCAACTGCTCGAGTATATCTAGAGGCTGGTTTCTGATGAGAGCATACTGCATGATAAGATTTGTCATGTAAGAGAATTGACCATGTTGAGGCTTTAAAAAATCGAATTGACAATTATTTTGCTCTCTACTGACAAGCTCTAACAAAAAGGATCTACCATGAGTCGCAATATATTGTGAGGTTAGCTTAATTATATCGCAATCCATTAAGGTCAGAGATGGAGCGGATGTGGCCAAGAAGTTTAGGGATGGCGGCTCTTCCAGTTTCATCGTCATCTCTTGGATGTACTCGTTGAGTTTCAATCTAACTCTTGGTGCTCCATCGCCAGGCTCAATCTGATTGTCTGCTGATGAGCCCTCGTTGGGTGGTTGTACGAACTGGTGGTTAGAATCTGCCGGGTCATGGCCATTTGATTGATGCTCTGATCGTACCGGCTCCTCTTTGGTCTCGCCCGAGGCTTCATCTGATTTTTGTTTCGTTGCCGAATCTTGTGTCTGCTTGGAGTCGAGTTCCTCCAACAAGGTATTTCGAATTTCTTTGACTTTGTGCTGATAATAGGCATTAAATGGATCATCCGGGAGAAGGAAACTAAACTTGGGTTTATCCCTGTGCTCCCTCTTGATCCTCTCCTCGAAGACACCTCCGTTCTTGGCCACATACTTGGCTGTACTGTCGACAATACCTGTTCCAAATAATGGCGGTTGGAAGAGGGGATTGCTGTTAACAATCAGGAGGGTAAGCATCATCTGTTCAATAGATAACAAACTTACCTCGTAGTTCGGGTGGTGGATAAATAATTCCTACAGGCTCTGTCATGATATCACCATAAAAGAAAGCTGTAGTTGTGATCCATAGGAGGAATGAATGGATAATTTCCGTTAACCAAGAATGTATCTAACATCTGGCGAGTTCCATATCAGACCCTCTGAATTTGGATGACCTCTCACTGTTTACAAAGCAGCAGAACATCTTAAAATTATTTTGAATACTCAACGCAACGAACCTGTCGTACACCGTAGTTCGCGGTGGCGCTCAACTGACGAATCGGGAAATGTGTGGCTGGGGGCCGTATGATTAAGAACAGTTCATATTGCGGGAACTCAGTAGAAAACCACTAGTTCATCTAAACCTCTGATACCATCCCATTGCGGTACAGTGTCCTCTTGGATACCCGACCAACCCTGATGTTCTTACGTGCGATCATCGCCTATTGGTAGGATGCACAGATTCGAATTATCGTGCCATAGGCAATGGCTCGAAAATCTTTGTATCTCGCTCAATCTGTCTAACCACGGGTTGCTGATTAAGCGCTATTCAATCCAACTATAGTCTACTATTAGTCTCACACCCCTTAGGAGGTTTCCGATTGATTTCGAGTTTGCTGACGTGGTCAAGTTAGCGTTATTATGATAGATTACTTTCGCTAGTGATCTCTTGCAATGGATTTGTTGATATCTCCAGAGGGCTGAAAGTTGGTGATATGTCTGGCTCATGTAAGTTCCATTCGGTTCATCGATTCAAGCTAGCGCTCAAACTTTTGTCTAGTTCCGTCTAAGCCTCTCCTTTTTCCCCATCATCCAACTGAGAAGAGGTCCTCTCCCTCTTTTTACTGGATTTTGGTCACTGTTTTGTAGATGTCAGACGGCTGACATACAGAACGCTATCTATGAGATAAGTTTCCACTACTAGCCGCCACCTTTTTGATCAAAATGGTTACTCTAATCAACCGGTAAGTTTTAACTCGAATGGGAAGTGTCCTCACTTCGAGCAAAGGTGGACACGAGACCTGCGAGCAGATATAGGATTGGGTTCGTTGTCTAAGGTCAACGACTAATGATCAACCATTGACCTATAGGTTAGCAATAGTTGCTCTGCTTCTTTCAACAGCCTTGATCTCTTGCCAAGGTTTGACAGAGGACAAGCCATTAGAGTTGGTAAGTCAGGCATTTTGTAATTAGATGATCCTCCAATATCTCCAACCTAATCAATCAAATTCAATCACTGGTAGGAAGATGTTGAAAATCTAGAAGAATTCGACTATGATTTACCAGAAGAAGGCGAGCTCGATTCACCTTTGAAGCAAGAATTTGGTCAAGCTGCTCTCATCCAGCAGCCAAAGTACCTTTCACCTATCCAGCAACCTTATCTTCCACCGATCCAGCAGCCGTACCTTCCGCCTATCCAGCAGTCGTACCTTCCGCCTGTCCAGCAGCCGTACCTTCCGCCCATCCAGCAACCGTTTCCTGTGCCAAACTATTCGGTGCCGATCGAGACGGTTATAGAGCAACCGCCAATCCTCCAGAGCAGCTACCAACCACTGATTCCACCCATCCTGAACAAGCCAATCATAAACGAAATCTACCCACAAATTCCAATAGTTCAACAACCTAACTATCCCAGTCAGCCAATTGTCAAACAGTCTTCATATCAGACTCAACTTGTGCCCGGAAACTACTCGACTCAAATCCTACCACAAGCTCTCGCTCTCGACAAGTACACGCTTGCCGATTTGGCGCCATTCTTCCCGTTAACGCCCTATAAATCAATCCACCAGTCGCTCTATTACTTCCGTACAGATCCATACAGGAACTGTCCCAAGAACATCTACCTAAATGGGCCGACTTACAAGGACATTGAGGCGGCGCTCATTTTTGCCCAGCAACAGCTCCAGCAACTTCGCAGCACGAATATCCAATTCCTGGACGCTAGCCAGCCATCTTTTGCAGCCAGACATCAGGTGTTTAGTTTTTTGAATCAACTAAATGCTCGAATGGACGAGGATGGCCTCTTAATTGAACTCATCAGTCTATATTTGGCCGATCGAGCTTGCATGACAAGATGGGATCGACAACGCTACTTACCGCAGCTAACCAAATTGATTAGTGTCAGCCAATTTCCAAACACTCACTCCTGTTTCAATCTTTACGCAAATCAATGGCAAGGCAGACTGAAATACTGCCTCCAATCTAAATACAGAACAATTGATGGTTTCTGCAACAACCCATATCATCCGTACTGGGGAAAATCAAACGTTTGCCACATTCGATTATTGTCGCCAGATTACGCAGATGGCATCTCAGCTCCAAGAGTCTCGATAAATCCGCGTGTACCACTTCCAAATCCGCGCCTTATTTCGACAATCATCCACTCGGACATTCCCCTCGAGGGTCCATACAATCTCATGAAGATGCAATGGGGTCAGTTCATCAATCACGACATAACGAACACAGCTCTATCCTCTTACGAGGGTCTTGTTGACTGTTGCAAGAATCCCTCCGTCAGAGGTTGCTGGCCAATTTACGTACCAAATGGCGATCGCTTCTACGGGGCGCTCAACGTCACTTGTCTCAATTTTGTCCGGTCGGGTGTCTGTCCAATCTGCCAACTTGGCCCGCGCCAGCAAATAAATAAGAACACCGCCTTCCTTGATGCCTCGCACGTCTACGGAAATACCGAGGAGCAGGCGCTCAAGTTGCGCGCGTTCAAAGGCGGATTGCTCAGAGTTAGTTCCGGCAAGAATGGTGAAATTTTGTTGCCCATTGCTCAGGGCCAAGAACAATGCTTTGGCACCTGTTTCCTATCCGGCGATTCACGTACAAATCAACATCCTGCCCTAACCGCGTTGCACGTCTTGATGGTCCGTAGACACAACCAACATGCTCTTGCACTTTCCCTACGCCATCCAGATTGGTCGGACGAATTGATATTCCAAGAGGCACGTCGAATTCTAATTGCAGAGTTTCAAATGATCACCTATGCAGAGTATCTGCCAATCGTATTTGGTCCCATCCTAAGTGCCTACTACCGTCTCACCCCTCTACCGTCGGGTTATACTGTCTACGAACCTAAGGCCGACCCAACAACCTGGAATGAGTACTCAACTGCCTCGTGCCGCTTCGGTCACTCGCAAATTCACTCTACCTTTGGACTCTATTCCAAGATTCTCGCTTACGGCCAACAAGATTTAAAACAACAAACTTTTAGGCTCAAGGATTGGTTTATGCGGCCATCATTTTTGAGCGATGGTTTACTTGTGCCGATTATAAACGGATTGCTTACCAGACCGTCACTGGCAGTTGATCCATGGATATCGGGAGATGTCCGCAACCACCTGTACCAATCGCACAGAGAGTTCTCTGGCGGTGACCTGCCTGCTACCAATATTTGGCGCGGCCGAGACCACGGTATCCCAGGTTACATAAATTACATCGAATATTGTTTCAATTATAAGGTTCGCACCTGGAAGGATCTGTCTTTATTCATCCCGTACTATACATTGAACCAATTGCGTAAACTCTACAGGGTAGTGGAAAACATCGACCTCTTTACAGGCGGTATATCTGAGCGCCACTTTCCTGGTGCAGACACTGGACCAACATTTGCTTGCATCAATGGCATTCAATACTACCATCTCAAATTCGGAGACAGGTACTACTTTGAGCATGGTGGCCAAGCTGGCTCATTCAACCCAATCCAACTAGCGGAGATCAAGCGGACCACTCTGGCTAGATTTCTCTGTCGCACTGCATATCTGCCTGCTGTACCCCAGTACGCCTTCCTACAAGCATCCAACTACAACCCACTGGTGAATTGTAGCGTGCTTGGCGAGATCGATTACAACAGATTCTAGGCGGCGATAATGAGTCTGGTTTCTCATCGTCATCAACTGAAGGATCGCAGATTCTGCATAGAAATCTCTCAGATCGGAAGTGTGGGTATGTGCGAAACTGATCTAGTCGACTCATTGGGTGCAACGTAGCAACTTTCGTCGACGAGGATTATTATCTACAATCTTTTATTCTGAATAAACTGACGCAGTCCTCGTCGTTACCTGTCCTCCAATTAAATGGAAGTTGTTTGCAGATACGTGCAAAATAAGTTTAATTTGAATTCTACTGGATGACTAATTGTATGGAGCTTTACTTGTCCCTAGCATCAGATTTCGATTGCATCTATCCTTAGCTTCTCGGACTGTGTTCGAGGTTCGGGTTAAGTGGGGAGAGATAAATACGACTGTGTGCGGTCCATTCTCGATATGTAGAGCGAGACAAATCACTGGTAGACGACTACGGATCGATACCAAACTTGGAAATATCGCAGAAATAACTATCTTGAAACGTTTGTTCCATTGAGTATGATCTCAATTTGGGCAACCATGCTTTAACCTGGACCAAGCTGGCCATGTCGCGGTCGCGCCTCTTCCATGACACTTGCGGTTCTACCTAGATTTTGAACGGTTTCTCGAGCCTATGTTCATTTGCCTGGGCCCTGGGAGGGTTCTTGCTTCTTTTGTTTCATCCTGCTTCGCTTCTTTTCACGTTTCAGCCTCTTCTTCATGGTTCTCTCTTCGGCTTTTCTTTTGGACTCTTCCATCTTAGCCTTAAACTGTGCATCAAGCTCGTCAATTACTGCACTCTCCTCCATTTCTTTCAATCGAGTTAACTCTTTCCGTCTAAGGTGCCTATATACATGAAACTCACCTGATCCAGCTCCTGCGCTAGATCCCATCACGTTACGTACAAAATCTGGCGGCTCGTACTTTTTATGAATTGTCATACTTGTATCTGGCAATTCGATGATTTTCTCAGGATTTTCCATCAATTTCTCTATCCTACGGCGCTGACTTTCGTAGGTCAGCTCTTTGTCTTTCGCATGTTGGGCCATTCTTTGAAAATCAGATATCTAGAGGCTTTGAATCCCTGGTAGAGGACGCAACCTGGCCCAAGAGCGGCACAGTATTTAACAGTGAATTTCGCGTAAGTAAGCGTTCGTTCAAATATCCTCGTTTTCTAGAATGACTTTTGCAAAATAGAAAGCTCAATGAACACAAATTTTACTGTGCTACGGGACAGATCGTTACGAATTGCAATATAACGAAAGGATGATTAATTTAGGAGAGCAAATCCTGATCAAAACCGGTAAGCATGTCATTACAAGAAAGGACCCTAGTCATAAAGAATTTCGATCCCGAGAAAACCACCAGCGGATTGTTGAGAGAACTTTGTTTACAAGGTGGTCCGGTCCGCAATGTTGTAGTTAAACCTGACCATGCCTTTATTGAGTTTGAAGATGTTGAATCGGTCGGTTACTCCAAGGCTTTATTGGGTGGGGTAGAATTGTTCGGTAAAAAGCTCACGATGGAACCGAAAATCCGAGAGGCCCACTATTTGAAGTATACCAAACTTCTGAATGACTACATAAATTATGATAAGCAACGCCAGCAAGCAGTCCAACAGCAACAACAACAACTGTTAGCATATTGTAATACCAATTATCAAACCCAATTATCAAACACTCAAACAGTCCTGACGAATCAAACTATTGGCCTTGTTCAACCCGCCTATTTGGATGTTTATAATCAAAGTCGATTCGCCGCTCCCTACCAACATACCTCCACCTCGATGCCAAGACATAACGACAACCTTAATCGCTCGAGGAGCTTCACCCACAATTACCAACAGCGTCATAATCAGCCAAACAGGAGTCGGTCTGGAGTACGGCCTCGCAGAAATTGACAACAGATATGAGATTGATGCATGGACACGCGCCCATGGATCTACATCCGCGCTTCTGACACCCCCGAATCCAGACTCTATGATTGAATGACAAGATATTTTACAGTTAGATCAATTTATTACTTCTCTTTGCACAACTATGTAAATATTGTATCGTGATAACAGCACATGACAGTAATTTGAGGATTGGAAAGCACACTCGATTCGATGCATAGATCCAACAACCAAACTACTATCAAAAATCCAATTTAATTAGTATTGCTCCTAATAGTTAAGATGCTCTTTCGTTTTTAACTTTCATATTAATTTTTTGTATGTGTATTTAAATGACCAAATGTAATTGTGTGGCACCTGATGAGTCATAAGGATTCAAATTTTCAGAAAAATCCGAATTGCTTCTTAGGAGATCGACATCTCACTTTTGGTGAGAGCGAGTAATTGTTGGCGCTACATTTAGTGCACTGGTTACCTTGAGCACCGTGAGTTTGACCAACCTCGTTCAGAATGCTCGGTGCTACATAGGTAAAACCGTTGAATACCTGATTCGCACTGTCGCTCAATATTGTCTCATCAGGACTATCGACAGGTGTCATCCTGGTAAACTCCGTGTCAAACTGACTGACATCATCATCCGACTTCAAGGTTGGTTTGAATGGCGGCTTTACTCGCTTGCCTATCAAGTCAGCCCAATTGCATGACTTGAAGAACTGATGTCGCCTTATTGACAAACCATCTTCAGCACCGGAACCAAGCCTTTGGGACGCCTGACGGCGTAACAGTTTCTTGATGAGATCTCTAGATTCAGGAGTTAAATAGATGGGAAGCTGCAATTTACAATGGAGAATTTTATCAATAGTTTTCTTCCTAGTGCTAGCAGTAAATGGTGGCCCTCCAGTGAGCATATCGAACATCAGGGCGCCCAAACTCCACCAATCAACTGATTTAGCATGACCAGAACGCAAGAGAACCTCAGGTGCCATATACTCGACGGTTCCGCAAAATGTGTGTGTCGTTTCGCCATCCTCGAGAGCCTCCTTGCACAAGCCAAAGTCTGTTAACTTGACATGACCATCCTTATCCAACAAGATATTTTCTGGCTTCAGATCTCTGTAGATGATTCCACAACTATGCAGATGTTCCAAAGCAAGCGTAATCTCAGCTATGTAGAAGCAGGCAGTTTCCTCGGAAAAGATCCCTTCTCTTTCGAGATGCATGAATAGTTCTCCACCAGGCAGGTATTCTAGGATGAGATATAACTTACCGCCTGTTTGAAAGGCGTAGATTAGATCAACTATAAACGGGTGCTTTATGGATTCAAGGATGTTTCGTTCGGCTTTTGTGTGAGCAGTATCTTTTTGATTGATGACTATCTTGGCCTTCCTGAGAACTTTCATGGCAAATATCTTGCCCTGATCAGAGCCCGTGCCTTTCTTGACTTGGAAAACTTTTCCGTAGCCGCCCTTGCCCAAGACCCTAAGTAACTCAAAATCTTGAGTACCTGTCTTGAGGCTCTTAGACGGATTTACAGTTTTCTCGCAAATATGCACTTGTTCATAAATCATTGATTCATCAGCGTCGGTTTCAGTTGCAGTCAGAACGAGGCCAGTTAACGGGCTAACGAAGAGACCAGGCTCATCAAAGCAATTAGCTTGATCCAAGATAATGTCATCATCATCGTCATCGGACGGATTACTCCTAGACCTTTGACTGCTACTACTACTGATTGGTGCATGCTGCGAGTCAACTTGAGGCACGGGTTTCGATTGCATCGTGTTGTTTATATCCTGAAGCTCTAGATCAAATAAGTCCGCCATTTCTATAAAAATTAGTTATAACAACTATAAGTAGGTGATGGGGGCGATAGGTATAAGAGGATGGTGTTGGCGCGTGCCCAAGTGGAGGATACCTATAACAACGTCAGAGTTTCAGGATTGAGCTGGCACGATTGGTCTAGGGATAGGGAGGCGCTAAGGTTTAGGTACTCTTCTGTGTAAATAGGGTTGTATACAACTCTAATATTAAATATCTAGTATGTAAATGTAGGCTTGTTTTTTTCTCTTTTAAACTTCCAGTATTTTTCTCTATGGATAGAGTATAGTGATGAAAATAATAGTTTTTGGATCAACAAGACGTGTATTTTTTTAGGTTTTCCTCTTGCTTTGATCTATGTTAGCAAATCTGTCCCGATATAAAGTAAATATTTCTACGCTTTGCTTTAAACGAGGCATTTAAATTCAAATAGTGATGATGATGAAAGTTGAAGTTGACAATGTTGGCCAAAGTTGTGTAATGCATTTGTTAGCTTTGATAATTAAAAGAATAATTCAATCAAAAAGGTACAAGGAGGTCCTGCGGGCGCTAAATATGTTCAGTTTAGTGTCCTGGGGCTTGTTTAGTTTTGTTTGAATGATCGAGAAGAATGTGTTTGGATTTGCGTCTAGCGAAAGGCTTGCTAAACCCTCTCTACTTCAACAAATAGCTTGCTAGTTCCTGTCCATATGGCTCAAGGACGAGAAGATTATTTCGTTGATGATCGGAAAAAATTGGGCGCTCAAATGGAAACTGTATGTTGAAGAATTTGAAACGCACTTGATGCGAATGTTGGCGGTGTGTTCGTATGCGTTCGTTTGAGCCCGAGTGTAAATAATAATAATGGTAAATTTCTGATAATGATACACAAGTGTTTGGTTCTAGCGTAGAGGTGGCCGCTTTTGCCGGTTCAATCGATCTTGCTTCCACTGCAACAATTGCTTGAGCTTTGAGGCCCCACGAGGATATCTTCTCTAGTTCCAGCCGTCGACTAGCAGAGACAGAGAGATACTAAGGTTGTTGAATTTGCGGACGAGCGAGCGAGAGCGTGAGCTCAATTCGGGTTGGATATCTCTGCCGAATGGGGGAAGGAACTCTCCTCTCCTGTTAGCTAATCAGTTGAGATTGATTGGTAATCCAACTAGTGTACTTTCCTCCCAGCTAGTTGAGCTTGAATGAGCGAGTCTGTGTATATTTATGTTGGGAGGAGAAGGAGAGGAGTTGGCGTGGTGTTGCCGTTTGCGTTTGCGTTTGCGCTCCTCCTCTTGCCGCTCCTGCTATCCCTTGCTGGTGGCTCGCGCCGCTCAACCTTCCCTTTGCCTTGGCCGCCTCGAATCTGCTCCCGCCAGCAGAGTCTAGCTTGCGGACTCTTTTCTTCGCTTCGCCCGTCGCCTGTTGCCAGCAAAGCCAGTCGCAACTCCCTCTCTTTCTCTCAACGCTCGCTATCTGCCTGCCTGCCTGCCTGCCTCTATCTATCTATCTATCTATCCACTAGCTCAGCGAGTTCCCTTTGACCGAAACAGCGCGACTTGAGCTGGCTTGAAATTGAAGCAGACTGGCGGAGTTATCCTCTTGAGTCTTGGCGTAATTTACTGCGTTTCAATTGGGCACACTCGCTATCCCGTTCGCTGTCCAGGTTGCGCCAAACGCAGCTGCGACAGCAGCCATACGAGCTGAGCTGAGCTGAGCAGGGGGACTTCAATTCGAGCTTGAAATGAGCCAGCGCGACTCAGCAGCGCACACGGAGAGTCACTGTGAGTCAGTCGCAGTGTTGTCGCTGCCGCTGCTCGCCCGAGCAAGCTTGGGAAAGCGCGCACAGTTCGCACAGACTGATGCTCGCTCGCCAGCTGGATGAACCCGAACAGACAGCTCGCTTTCTGGCTAGCCAACAGCATGCCTGAACGGGTGGCGCCAATGGCCCCTATTGGAGCGCGCGAACTGTGCACACACAGTCTGCCCGCTTGCTGGGGGAGTCGCCCTTCCCATGTGCAGCGTTCGCGCCTGCATTTCATGGGCGACACCAAGCGTGGCCGTTCGGCGCGCACATCCAGGAATGCGGCTGTGCTGGAACTTGTGCAAGCCCTGTGCCTGCGCCGCAATTCGAACTCCAGCATGCGCGCCAATGGGCAACGCGACAGAGGGACACACGCCGCCGGCATGCCTGTGTCCGCCGCGCATGGCACAACTGGAGCAGGAAGGAGGCAGTTCGTTGTTCGGCCGCCAGGCTTGCTCAGCCGCCGCTCGAGCGCGTTGAGAGTGGCGCTTGGCGGGCGCCCAAGCCGAGTTCCAAATGTGTGCCCTGCAAGCGCGAACACCGTGCAGCGGCGGCCGACTGCCAGGAAAAATGGCGCGAAATTTCCTCGCTCGCAGTGTGGATCTCGCGAGCATGGCCCTGTGCAGCTGCCGGCGTGCTGGCCGGCGGCAGCTGCGCGCTGTGCACGCCGCTCGCTCGCTCGCTCGCCGGTGGCCAGGCGGGCGAGCGAGAAGAGCTGGCCACTTCTTGCGCCCTGTGCGCTGGCCGCCGACTGGCCAATGACCTGGCGCTTGCCGGCCGGCCGACCGACCGACAACAATTGCGTGCTCGCTGGCGTCGGCTTGCTAGCTGGGCGGCGGCGCCGCTTAGCTCGCCGGCCGGCTGCCCGGCAACGAGCGGCGAGTGGGGGCGGCACAAGAGCGCGCTCTGCTGTGCGCCCCCCGCCGCCCTTCCTGCGCTGAGTCGGCGGCCGGGCTCGGCCTTCGCTTGAGCCGACCGGCCGCCGGCCGGCCTTGCCAGCCGAGCCGCTGCCTACGTGTGTCGCTGGCCAGGTGACGCCGGCCGGCCGGCCGGCCAGCGCAACGCACGCACCTGGCGCCGTTGAACTCTGCTCTCGAACGCGCAACCAGCCCGACCTTTCCAAGATGCAGGCAAGGTCCGCCAAGAGCCGCCAAGAGCCGCCAAGACGCACATGGCCGGCCCACGCCTCAGCCATGTGATCCTGTCCGCCTGCCTCCCCTCTCATCCTCCTCCTCCTCAAAACGCGGCCACTTGTTATTCTGGCCGAGCCCGCTCGCTCAGTACGCCACCACTTGTTTGCTCGCCGCCGGGTTCAAGTTCATCCTCTTTGGGCAAGCGAGCGACGAAAGTTCGATGACATGCCGCCTCCCCTGCGAGCGAGCGGCTCGCGCGCCGGAAGTGGCGGCCGCAACCGCTCGTGCTCGGCCAGCTGCTCGCCCGCTTTAGCCCTCAAGCCTCTCGCCAGACTGGAGCGTCTCTGCTGAGCTGGCAACATTTGAAGCTCGCCGGCAGACGCAACCGAGTGGCCCCGCCGGCTGACATTGAACTTGGCGCTGACATTAGAAAAGTGTTGCGCAAATGTCGCCCGCCCTTCCCCCCAAAACCGTCCGCCTAGCTGGCTGTCAATGAAAATGGCAAAGGGAAACTCTGCTACTGCTGCTGCTGCGGCGGCCGCCTGATGGAACTTCCAGCCGGCGGGTCCAGCCGAGCCGGCTGACTTTGGCGAGCTGGCAGCGCTGGAGGCCTGAGCGGCGCGGGGGACGAGCTTGTCGGGCGAGCATGTGGCCGCTCAAAGCCTCCAGCCATCCGATACCTCGCGCACGAGTTACCTGCCTGCCCGCCTGCCTGCCGTCACTTGCGCCCGACTGGAGGGAGCCGACTTTATATGGATACTCTATATGCATAGGCTAATGGCGCCGAGTGCCTGTCATGGGGCATCGAGGGTGGGGAGCTCTCGCGTTTGGCCGCTCGAGCCGGCGGGCGCAGAGTAAACACTCGGCCCACGGCCAAGCTCCTGCCTGAGCGCCAAGCCCATGGATAGAACGCGAGCGAAAGCCCACAGAGACGGAGGCCGCCGAGAGATACGCAGCCGCCACTCCCGCCCAAACCGCCGTCAGTCTTGCCAGGCCAACTCTTGTATGTGGGATCCACTCATGTCACTTTATGGCCGCTTTTGCCGCTCGCTCGCTGGCTAACTCGACTAGCTTGCCAGCCAAACCAAAGCGGCCAAACAGGCAACAGATCACTCTCTTCTCATCTGTCCGCACCATTGCAGCGCCCGGAGAGCTGCAGCTAGAGCGCCGATCTAACGCAATGGCCCTCGCAAGGCAGCCGCCTCAACTGCAACTGGCTCCACCGACCGACCGACCGACTTCTTGCTCTGAGCTCTACCAGCTCGCCGGCCAACAAGCCACCGCTGACCTAGATAGACTGACCGCCGATCAAACCGCCACCGTTTCGGCCAGCAGGCTGCCGTCCGCTTTCGCCGGATGCGGTTTCACTTGGGCTGCCTGTGGCCAACAGAAGCCGCATCCATGCGCTACTTTCGTCCCTCCTTGCAGGGGGAGACTCGCGTCAGATGGAAAGGCCGCCCCTCTGCTGCTGCTGCTGCTTTTGCTGTTGCTCGGAGGTAGGCTCATGGGGCAAGCCAATGGGCCCGCTCCTCGTTTGAGCTGATACTTGCAAACATTGGATCATGATCTCATCGGTAAATCGAGCTCGCCCCCTCCGCTTTCGCCAGTGTCGTCTTTGTGCACATTTCCGTCCGCAAAACATTGTTCTCCCTCCAACTGGCTCCATCCAAAGTCGCTCTATCGCCCAACTTGGAGCTCCCCTCTGATGCTCCCAAAAGCGGCATTCCCAGAGCAGTCAACTCTCGGATTGCAAATCGGCTCGAGGGGAGGTAAGAATTTTCACGAAATTAGCCGCCAGCCCCCTAAATTAAGTAGAATTTTTCGTTCGAAGCAGAACAAACCTGCCACGCTTTGTGCTGTGCAGTTCAGTTTGGAAGTGGAAGGAGGAAGCGGTTTTTGTACATGTATAGCTGCCTTAAAAATGACAGCCAGCTCCTTGCTGAGAATTGGGCTGGGATTTCCTATTCAACTTGAACCTGCGTCATCTAGCGCTCAGAGCCTTGAAGTCATAGTGTTTGATCTGACGTTGCTACTCAAAGCCATAGTAAATGAAACTGTCAACCAGTACGAACACATTTTAGCAGCCTGACAAACCATCTGAACCCATGGAGGAGCCTCCCTTGACTCGCTCCTCCTCCTCCTCCTCTACGGCAGCTTCAAATTTGCTCGAAACAAAGGCGAAGCACAAAAAGAGAGAGAGAGAGAGAGACGAAGCCTCTTTCGTTAGATCGACTTTCACTCTTCTGGCTCAAAGGCCGCGACCGCGTTTGTTTCCTCTACGCGAGTCCACGGCTGACTCATTGGGCTCGTTTCGCAGGCCTACAAACTACAAATGGCGATATTGTTGGCCGATAAGAGATCTGCATTGACGAGATCAGCAAATCAGTGGCGCCGCCATCGTGCACCCATCAACAGGTTGCCCCCCTCATTAGTCATAGTTGCTAGCCTCAAACGAAGCCGAGATACTCCATCTCTGTCGCTCTCTCTCTAGCAACAGATCCGTCCACTTTTGCTTCCTTTCACCTCGAATGCTAACCAGGATCAATGACGACTCTACTCGGCCAACTGGAGACTCGAGTGCCCTACAAAAAGGCATCAACCTTAATTGTGCTCGATCACCACGACCGCCAGAGCCCAACAACAGGCCTACCTTTTTCCCCTCACTACCCTTTCATTCCGCTCGCCTCCCATCCCATCTCTTGCTCAGAGCGTCCGTCGCCTAGCCGACAACTCTTGCTAGCTTGCCCTTTTCACGGCTTGGCCAGCTCGGAGCTATTGGCTCAACTCGGCTCCTCTAGCTTGCTTGCCAACAGAACACAAGCGGGTCCGAGCAAACGGCGATCACCCAAACCCTCTCGCTCAACCCTTTGCTTACTTAGCTCGCAAGCTTTGGTTGGTTTGCTTTGGTTCAGTTTCGCCATGTTTCATCCAGTTAAGTTCAGTTCAGTTCAGTTCGGTTCAGCTCAGATCCAATCCGATCAATTCAGGTTAGTTTAGCTAGCAGCTTAGCCGTGTTAAGCTGGGAAGCGGGAAATTTGCCCTGGCCAATAACTGCTACGAGCGGGAACCCATTCATGGCCTCGCATGAGAACAGCTCATTTCCAATGCCCTACTTTCTATGCCAACCAAACGCAATCGGCCAGGCTCGCAAACTTTGCCGCCAACGGTGGCGGCCAGCAAAACAACTTCCTCCTCCTCCTCCTCCTACCCAAACCTCTACCCCCTTCTCGCTTCCCGTATTCATCCCAGCCAGCTTAGCCGCCCATTCCAGCTGTAGGGATTTGTATCAGCTCATAAGCTTGCGCAGCCATGCACTTCCCGATAAAAAAACTGAAGCAACCAAAACAAATCAACCCCCAAACTCTCATTCGCATCACTTAGCTTACTCTCATGGAGCCTTGTTTCTGTCAATTTTGCTTTGCACCAAACAGACCCAGATAACTGTCACGCAACAAGTGGCCTCCGAGAAGTCACAATGAGCGGTGTTCAAGCAAGACTCAATTGCAAACTTAGCGCACTTAACACACCAGGACGACCACCAATTGACGCTTGAATGAGCTAATTGCTCATGGCTGATTTACCTGAGCAGCTGGGCCATACGGGCAGCAAAGCGCTAAGTCCGAATTGGCTGATCTGATCTCGTCTTATCCAAAACTGATTGCCGTCTGAGGGACACCTGTCAACCTCACAGATGTTGCAAACTCTCCTATTCAAGCGTTGCAGCTCAGCCAGGCAGAACTAAAGGCAGACGCCCATGTCTAGCCGTCTGCAAAACTAGCTCGCTAACTGCCCACATCTTGTTGGATTCATTCCATTAGTCTCATGCAATGCAACCAGTCTAGCGAGTGTCTGATCTGGTCCAGCATGGCGAACATTCAACGGATTATACCTTCATTAAGAGCCCAGCCCGAATCAAGGCGACTCCATTCAGATGCGGTGTTAGTTCAAAGTGGACAAACCGGTGTAGCACCTTGTTCATAGCAACAAGTGAAGGAAATTAGATGAGTCTGGAGAAAGTGGACGGCGCAAACCGTTGCATCGGGCCACCCAGTGTCCACTTTGCCACTCGCCAGACGAGACTTTGGCCGGCCATCATCTCCATAAAGCTAGTGGACGCAACCTGTTAGTCAGAGACTCTGCTGCTTTGTAGCAATCATCTCTCAATCTATCACTCAATCTCTTCCAATCTGAACTCGATCCATCTTGAGTTAAGATTATCTAGCAAACAATCTAGTCTATAGTTCAATCTAAACTGTTCCATTGCATCACCGTCACTGCAATAGTCTATTTACCATCACTTGCTCGTCGGAACCGCGTTACAATTTTATAAATAATCACACAGGCCAACAAGACCACTCGTGTCACAAACGTCAGATGGTTATCGGCCGTCATGGATACGTCACTGATGTTTGTGTTTCCATCTATCATATTGTCGTAGTGACAAAGTTTAGGCGAATGAGACTCTTTTCGGCGGCAGGAATACCGCAATAGCGACCTCTCTGTTTGACAGGACCAAGTCAGGTTGCTATGTCCGGTCTCACAATCCATAGACTCACATGTTACCTCCGTCATGGAGTCTATTTCGAGCCTTGAAATTGCTCTTTTGAATGCATCGCTATGTGATGGCTAAATATAAATCAGTAAGGCCTAACCTGGAGAGCTTGCACCCGTTGGCCGAGATACCGATAGAATCGGGTCGGTTTGAATTGGTAATGGTGCGACCAGACCCTAAGGGTCGTGCACATCTAGACGCTTGTAGCGCCATCTAAATTAAGATAATCGTGTGAAATAATCCTCCTCAATGTTAGTCTAGAAACCTATTGATTAGGTAGTGTCGTTTCCCGAAATGAGCATCTTGCACCCTAAGCTCTCGTGTTTCCATCCTTGTTTCGAGTATTCGAGGTTTCGATTTCATGGTTGAATCGAATGAAATCACCTCACCGGGACCACCTCTCCCTGTCTCGTGAATCAGGAATCGAGCGGCTCTGAGTCTGAGATGGACTTGGTCTCTATGATGAATATTGGATTTGAATGCTTGTTCGTGTTGATTATGACTCACGAATTAAGGCGCCATTGTTGATTGTGATTGTGACGCATCGTTAGATTGAATTGGCCTTAGTTTTGTCTGGTTGCAGTTGTAAATTTGATCCTCTTATAGATTACATGTAATCCTGCACTTGTCTTCAACGAGGACAATCAATTATCATAATGTCGAATGAACAGTCAACCTTCTACCGGCAACTCGGTAATTCGAATCGCATACCTTACAATATCCTACCTGTCGCGAGGCACCGTATTGTCTCGACTGTTATGTGAGTCCAGCGTGGAGCAAACTAATGAAAATTAAAGTCGGTACTCCATGACCATAACATCCAACCCTCGCGCTCAAGCTTTGAGCGGAGACCAATTCAACCCGAACCGCAGAGACACCATCCCTTCGAGGAAGAACGCCAGGTGAGACCTATCACGAAGGGTCTAGTCTGCGTTTGCTCTCCCTCTCTCACGGTGCCATCTCTGTAGGTGACGCTGAACAAAAGGAAGAGGGTGGATCACATCGACTGGATTGATTTAAGCGCCAGACAGACATGAGTATGAGGCGATTGCATTACGAAATGCTAGTTAGTTTGGTTAATCGCGTTTTCTTGAGCCATCAGGACCTCGGATAGCCCCCTTATCAACACTTCACTAGCCTGATCTCGAGGCTTGCTCTCGCCGCAAAGCTTACCTATGCTAACTATCCAACTCACGAGCAAGCCTCAAGCTGTCAATTTAAAACGAACTAACCAGGAGTCAATGATTGTGCGTAAAGAAGCCAATTGGTTTTTGAGGTGAACTTTTGGACAGGCTACGAGTCGGCGAGTATGCGACTAAGCCATCAAGGTGGCGGCTAAGTGGTTTGCGGTTGCCTATCCAAGAGCGTTGCAGTTTTGTAAGTCAATGGTTCCACTTATTTAAACTAGCCTCCAAGACAGAAGGACGACAGTGCCTCTGTCTCAAGTCGTCGCCTTTCTTCCAGTCGCCTCTGCTGCCATTGCTATAGCGAGCCCATACTTGGTGGTCGGTGTTTCTCTGTTGATTTGCTATTATTGTTGTTTTCACTTCTGATTGTGGTGAGTTACGAGCGTCGCAATTATCCGCCTCCCTAACCGCCCTCGCCAGTCTCCCTAGAATTCAGTTCGTATGACGATTGGGTTTTAGCACCACTTGACTTTCAATAAGTCCCATCGACGGTGAATCAGTCCGAGCTCTTCGGCTCTCTCTCTCTCTCTCTCTCTCTTTCTCTCTCCCTCCATCCATGCCTCTTAACCGACAACGACACATTTTGTTTGAACGTCCTGACAATGGTCAGACTCTCGATATTTGCAATAGTGTTTTAGTTGAACAAACCGGTGGCGCTCTCACTCGAACTCTCCAATCAACGCTTAGTGGAAACCAGTTGTTGTGGTGCTATAGATAAGGACCCTGTGAGTTTAGATGATTCAGATAGATAGTTGAAATTCAAAAGGAGCTAGTGAGAGTGAGAGAGACCGAGCAGGTACAAGCTGGTTATCGCATCTCCATTGTTGGAGCGTTTATCCACTTTGCCTCTTGATGTTGCTGCAAAACGGAAGAAGTTGTTACTGTGTTACAATTGTAAGGATTGACTGAAAAAAATTGGACAGAGGAGAAGAGTGACTTATGTTGAGAGGAGCCATATTGTTATAGGCGCAATAAAGGCCTCAAAATGATCCAAAACAAGCGCTTGATCTTGATTGTAAATTCCATCTTGGTGCTCTTACACTCTAGTGCACAATTTGCTTCATCCCATGATGGAGCGAATGCAAAACCTTCAGCACTGTGGCTATCAAATTCAAGTCTTGACTTAAAATTAAGCGACAAGTTGAGCAAAATTTTGGACAGAGTAGGTCCGAATATGCGAGCCTCAGCAGACTATCACGATTTCACCGATATTCAGCTCAAAGAATCGATTGAAGCTTGGACAATCTTACACGAGAGAGCCAAGCTATTTGCTCAAAACCAAGTTCATTACTACGCACCAAAAGTAGAACAGCTTATGAGAGATGCAAATGTTACTCAGTCTTGCTTGGAATCTATTCGCTTAACTTTGAATTCAATGGCAAAACTTGACACCTGGGCAATACAAAGTGAGTAAACTCCAAACTCGTCCCAAAAATCGTTGGTTGTAATCTGTATGTTTCTTTAGCTAACTTTCAATTGCAAATAGTGTGGAGCGCAACAGGAAACTTCCCACCGAGTAGCATGCTAGACGGCCAATTCTCAGATCCAGGCTCCTATAGGGGCTGCTTAGACACAATAGCCACCCCTGGTACGATCGGTCACACAAACTATTGCACACTTGCTTTTCGACCAATCGTACCAACAAGGCAGCGTTTTCATATGATCTTCTGGGAGGAGAAGCAATTGCTCGAGCTTTTCGATAGGGCAGACGTTTTTAGCGAGCTTGCTCATCGAGCCCAGTTCTTTCACTACATTTATCTAAGGACTGGAATCTGTGTTCCAGCACAATGCTCTGCCGAGGATATCCAACAGGTAGCCAGTTTAGTGGGTCGCAGGTTAATGCTAACTGCTGGACCCGTAAAATGTTTCACCAAAGCTTCGGTTATCACGGCCAGCGATAGAAGCGAGGTTCAGTATGATCAAATCGAGGATAAGCCAATCCAAGTTGACGTTACAGCTCCCATGAACAAGAAACAGATGATCTCCTTGGTTGCGGTCATAATTTTCTTTAGCTTAGTGTTTGTCGCTTCAATATGGCATTTGGCAGAGATTGGATTGCGTCACGCGGTCGAAAGGCAACAGGAATTCGATTTAGACGAGAAGGGTGAGCATAGTCAAGAAAGAGTCTGTCCTCCCGTTGAATACAAAGGCATCAGGCACATCGCCTTCGATTACTTCTCTGTACTCACGAACGGTTGCGAGTTCATGGATACTTCGATGAGGCAAAACGAGATCAAGTGCTTACATGGGTTGAGAGTGATCACTATGGCATGGATCATTTGCGTTCACACTTTACAGTACAACGAGTGGTCCGGATTCACTAGGGTCTTTCAAATTGTGAATACCTTACAAAATCCAGCGTTACATCCAATCTACAATGCAAACTACGTTGTCGACAACTTCTTCTTCATGAGTGGTCTACTAGCAGCCTATACTACGTGGTACAACAACAGAGGAAGCTCGTTCAATTTCAGCGTTGCATCCAGCTTGGTTGGCCGGTACCTGCGCCTGACCCCACAAGTTTTGCTAGTATCGCTTCTCTACATATTGTTGCCATTGGCGGGTGATAGTCCGTTCTGGTATGATATGACTCACCACGCCGCAAAATACTGCGAGAGGAACTGGTGGGTCAATCTGCTACACATTCAGGCATTCTATAGGGAGGACGAAATTTGCAATTTAGTTGGTTGGTGGATCTCGGTTGATATGCTTTATTATGCACTCGCTCTTGGTTTGATTTACATGATCTTGAACAATCATTTGAAGCGCGCTCTACTATCAACCGTCTACCTGGTTGGAACTTGTATGATCATCTCAGCTTACCGACATTACTACGGAGGATATACACCAAACAATCTAGGAACTGTACCTCAGGTTAGCGAGGTTTGGACTTGGTACGTGGTGAACTTCTTCTGGTCACCTTTTCCACATGCATATCCATTCTATTCTGGTTTGTGGGCTGGCTACGTCCTAGCCAATAACAAGTGGCGCAACGAAGTAAGAAGATGGTCTAGACTCGGCTGGGCCATTTCAATGTTAAGCTTATTCTCAGTCGCTATGAGCTCGTATGTCTGGATGTCGGGCGCGGTTGAACTGGGTAATCAGTTGGTCTCAACAGCTTACAATAACGTTTGTACAGTAATTTGGGCTTCGGCATTTGCTTGGGTGGTGATGGCTTGTCACTATGGATGCGCTCCTGCTTTGGACAGATTGCTTTCTCTCAAGGTTTTCGTTCTCGTCAGCAAAGCCTCATTCATAATATATCTATCACATATGCTCTTGGTGCGCATGTTTTTTGGCTACCAGAACGCCCTTCTTGAGGTGTCCGTTTCAGCTCTGACCTACATAGTTCTAGGGAACATAATACTGTCGACAATATTTGGGATCTTTCTAAGCATTACCTTCGAGGGGCCCTGTATGAAGTTTCAAAAACTAGTAACACGGACGATCAATCCTGGACGGAAAACGGTGACAGCGGGTGCAAATTATCCGACAGAGGTGAATTCTCAAGGGAAGGATCACAAGATGACGATAGAATCAGGACCAACTTGTAGAGCTTTGCTCAAGTGATATGTTAGAACTGCGGAGGCCATGTAATCGAAGGATATCTGGCATTGGTGCCCTCAAACATTTGACCGATATCCAAAATAAATTTATCTTAGAACATGCCCAGCCTAGAGTTAGATTGATGCTAAGAGCTATTCACTGTTAAAGCCACTGATCTTTGTTTCTTGTGGTGATTTGATGTTGAAATTTCCTTTGAACTATCAAAAGTGGTATTGCTCGACGATGCAACGTTGTTGTCAGGGTCATAACCTGCTGAATGAATGCTCCTATGACGCCGTTTCCTATTTGAGAGCCTTTGCTTCAAATCAGCAACTTCGTCATCTTCTCCATTTAAGACAATGAGGTCTACAGTTGAGTCATAAGGTCTAGAACATAGAATACAGAGCTCATCATTCGGTACCTCTTTGAGTGCCCTCTCGGAGATAACGCAGCCACAAGTCAGGATGTAGAAAAATCTGTACTTTCCATTCATATCTAACCCACTAATTGGGCAGACAAACTGCGCCTTGAATTGCTCACTACCGCTGGAGGCCTGATGAGATTTGTCGAAGTTTGCCTTCTCTTTGAGTTTTAGCTCTTTAACATCCTTTAGAGATTTGATGTGTTCAACATTAGATTGTGACATCGAGGACGTTTGGGGATCCGGTTTTTTCTGATCTAAGAGATATTCAATCATTGCATCCTTGTTGTAGAGGCGTCCTAATTTACAAGCAACAATTGGCTTCTTCAGGGGTAAACCTGATAATGAGCAGAAGAGCCATTTCGCCGACAAGTCCGCATTCTTGTCTCTGCCATGTCCCTTTGATTTGTTCTTGACGATCTCATTTCTTTTTGGGATTGTGCCCCCATCGCAACCCATTTTGTTTGAGCTGGTTTCAATATGGTATTTTCACATGATCATATATCTGCCAGCAGCTAGTTCTTGTTTCTCGAATGGCACAATGTTTCTTGAATTACATCGGAAAGGATTACCGGATATTTTGTCATGAGGAATATACCATCTCTGAAAACCATGGAATTTACACTTATCCAATTGCCAGGTATTTTGGTCTTGAATTTCGTAGACTTATACGCTTGAGATTCGCTTTTATTTATTTTCAAGGCTGTACAGTCGCCGACCGTTCACTTCACGAATCAAATCCGTCAACTTTTATGCAACATACTGTATTTTTCGCGAAGCATCTGGTGTCCATGCTAGGCTACCTGAGTATGCACTCACGACCAAAGTGGATCAAATTAAATCAAAATCAAAATCACCCTGCAATCTGCTTCGACTTTTTGTAAGCGTTTCAAGTGTAGCGATTGACATGTTTCAGAGGATATACATCACTCAAACCTCTGTCAAGTGACGCTTTGGTGGGAGCTGAGCTCGGTGAGAAGGAGAGCATTTTGGGCTTCAACAGTCTCACAAAATTCCTTCACTCTGGCAGAACTCTTAGGTAACCTTTTAGCGCAATTGGCCGGACCATCCACCTCAGCTTCTCCTCGCAACATACAGTCGTCCATAGAGTCCCTGATTTGCGCCTCAATGAGGGTCAGTTCGATTCTCATACTATCTAGCATGTTCTGCAGCTCAGTTACCCTTTGTTTTAACCATCTGGTTCTAACCTTAGTCTTTATTTCCGATTCGACCTTGGATCCTGAACTTTGGTCAGTGAATCCATCCAATCTGCTCGCATATAGAGCAATAGTCTTGTTCACCGACTCCTCTAGCTCTTGAAATAGTTGATAGAAGTTAGGACTCTCTGCCTCTTCGATAAACTTCCTGACAAGACAGTTATCTAAGAACACTTCATAGGTCTTCCATTTTTTGTTCGCGATTCGACCCTCTAAATAGCAACAGGAAGTCGAGTCACCATGAGTCTTAACCTCGAGGATGGTGCATAGCCAATAAATTATCAACGCCGTGTTAAGTTTCATCTTAAAGGTGATCTGGCTCGCTTTTGGTATTTGAAGAAATTTTAGGTTCATTTCCAGTCAAACTCTCTGTGGAAGTTTGGAACTTACGAACTTTTTACACTATTTCACTGGAACTATTTTTAGTTCGATTTCAGGAGGCCTTAATTGAACGGCTACGCCTGCAATTTTAAACCTCTCGATCAAATAAAACGCAAGTTCCAATGGCATCCCAATGTTCTTATGATGACGATTTTTGTGCTGATTCAATCGAGTTGGTCATGAAAACGTGTGATTGCATCTCAATTTATGTAGCCAACTTGCAATAATCAACTCGTTGTTGAATCATGAGCGCTTGCTCCATCAAAAACGCGCCCATTCTGGAAATCAAACAGGTTGCCTCACTCCATCTCCACGATGAACCTATATGCCTCATGTTGTGAGAGTTTTGTAAACTAGTCGAATGGCATCTTCGAATTTCCTGGATTAACCACTAAAACTAGCAAGAATTGGTCGTGAAAGATACCCTCCATATCGCCTAGAGAATCTAGCGTTAGTACAGGCTGCTGTCGACCAAACCTCATATTTCGATATGGATATCTCACAACAAAAGTAGCAGGAAAACCACACTAGATATAGAACATTTCTGGGTGAATAACTATTGAGATTTCTGATCCGTTGAAGGCATCCCATTTAGACAATCGTGGTGACGAAGTTCAGATTCAGTCGAGTAAGAACACCGGCTCGGTACTCGTGGTATCCTGATTGCTGAAATGAAGCGAAACTGACGTTGCGCACAGGACGAGCAGATTTCAGTAAGAAGCCACGAACGAGCTAGCTTTTTTGGATTGTTTTCAAATTTGGCGCGACTGAATGTTAACGACTCTGGGCTCAGCTGTGACGTTATATTTTGCATGTCGATCACTTGTTAGTCATTTAGAATTACAACAATCATATAATCATAGACATGTCTAAGGACAAGGTCAAGAAGGAAAAGAAGAAGGACAAGAAGAAGGACAAGGCCAAAGAGAAGGTTAAGTCGTCTTCTAAGGTCAAAGATGAGGACAAGGGCAAAAAACGGCCGACTAATAGCGGCGACTCGCCCGTTAAAAAACGAACCAAGACTGAGGAGCCTCAGGAGCACATTTGGAAATGGTGGGAGGAGGAAGCTCTAGAGGCGGGCACTAAATGGCGCACCCTTGAGCATAAGGGTCCAGTTCTAGCGCCTGAATATGTTCGACTGCCAAAGCATATTAAGTTTTATTATGACGGCAAGGCGATGGAACTATCCGAGTCAGCTGAAGAGGTAGCCGGCTTTTACGCACGCATGCTAGACCACGAATACACCTCGATGGATCAGTTCAATAAGAACTTTTTCAAAGATTGGCGCAAGGAAATGACATCAGACGAACAAAAGATCATCACTGATCTAAAGAAGTGCGATTTCAGACGTCTGGCTGAGTATTTTAAAGAGGAAACGGAAAAGAGAAAGGCCATGACTAAGGAGGAAAAGCAAGCTTTGAAAGCAGAACAGGACGCTATAACGGCAGAGTATGGATTTTGTGTAGTTGATGGTCACAAACAAAAGATAGCAAATTTTCGGGTTGAACCTCCCGGCCTATTCCGCGGTCGTGGACAACATCCTAAGATGGGCAAACTCAAAAAACGAATTCGAGCTGAAGATATTATAATCAACATAGGTAAGAAAGCGACAGTTCCAAAACCACCGACAGGTCGTTGGAAGGAAGTCAGGCATGACAATACAGTGTCCTGGCTCGCTTCGTGGACTGAAAATATTATGGGCAATGTCAAGTACGTCATGTTAAATCCTAGTTCAAAGGCTAAATCAATGAAGGACTTTCAAAAGTACGAGAAAGCTCGTGAATTGAAGAAGTATGTTGATAAAATCAGGAAGAATTATACCGAAGATTTCTCATCCCGTGAAATGGCCATTAGGCAGCGCGCCGTTGCCCTATATTTTATCGACAGATTAGCTCTCAGAGCTGGTAACGAAAAAGACGAAGAGCAAGCTGATACAGTTGGTTGCTGTTCGCTTCGTCTCGAACACATAAAATTAAGTGTCGAATCTGTGGACGAGGATTCTATGAATTCCTCACAACAATCTGTAAATGACAATAATAACAGTATAAATGGCGATAGCCCTCTCAAGAAAGTTAAATCAGAATCTTCTGACAACCACAACACCGACCAAAATGCGTCATCACCAACCAGAAACAAGAGGTATATGGTTGAATTTGATTTCCTAGGTAAAGATTCAATTAGGTATCAAAACAAAGTTCAAGTAGAGAAGAAAGTTTACAAGAACATAAGTTTATTTATGGAGGGCAAGAGTCCTCAAGACGATTTATTCGATAGGCTCACAACAACATCTCTAAACAAATATCTCAATGAATGTATGGACGGTTTGACAGCTAAGGTATTCCGCACTTACAATGCCTCAAAAACATTGCAGGACGAATTAGACAAACGAACAGATTACAAAATGACCATTGAAGAGAAGATGCTCGCTTATAATCGAGCAAACAGAGCTGTGGCTGTTCTATGTAACCATCAAAGGGCTCCTCCAAAAACGCACGACAAACAGATGGAGAACCTAGAGACAAAGATTAGCGAGAAGGAGAAGCAACTTAAAGAGGTGAAGAAAGAGTTAAAGCAAGCAAAGAAGGACAAGGACGAAAAGGCTAAAGAGAAATTTAAAAAGAAGGTCCAAACCATTGAAAATCAATTGCATAAACTTGAAATTCAAAGAAAAGACAAGTCGGAAAACAAGACCATTGCTTTAGGTACCTCAAAATTAAATTATTTGGACCCAAGGATCACCGTTGCGTGGTGCAAGAAGTATGATGTACCAATCGACAAAGTGTATAATAAGACGCAACGTGAAAAATTTTTATGGGCTATTGACATGGCAACGCCAGACTACGTTTTCTGAGTGTAAGTCTGACCACAATATCCGCACGTACCAATCCCATGGTCGAGGTTTATGAAGACTCTTGGATGTCCCAGTCTAACATTTCCACCATCACAATGAACTACTCGCTTCTCAACCACAATGGTAGGTTGCTTCTTAATAAGTTGTAAAGCAGGATTTGGATTCTGCATAACCTTGCGGTTTCCAAAATACCGTAAGAGTTCACGGCTTGATTTGACTAGGGACATCTCTTAGTATGTAATTTATCCAATGTACTAATATGAATTTAATAAAAAATTGTGTCCCAAGATTCAAGGAATATTTCCGACAAGAGAGAATTCAAAATTCGGCCTCGTTAGATCTTTAAATCTAGAATTTCGATCAGCAAACCTTGATAAGCCTTCCGAAATCACTATTTATTTTCGCTAACTTATCACGGTCGCGAACAATACGCGTTCATTGCAGAATATCTGTGCTCAAGCCGTAGACTATGCGTTGAGACGGCTTGTTGCCTGAAGTCGGCTGTTATAAATTGCAACACTCGAAGCTCGCTAGAGGTCGCCAAAGTTTGCAGGTGTAATCTCAACGCTCTAGACAACGGTCTTGCATTTCATCCGACCTTGATCAACTTCGCTCCAGGCGATCACAATACAACTATAGATCATCTAGGATCTTATGAATTACTCCATATTTTCATCAGGTGCGTTTAAAATGAGATGTTTCTTCGAGCGTACGAAAGAGATTCTGGTTGCTCAGCTAACTGTCGGGCCACCAATCAATTCGAATGATTTAGGCAAACAGCTGGCATTGAACATCACATCTTGAGCCTCGTTCCACGATATGATCTGATCAAGTCTCGGCCAAGCTCGACATCTGGTCTCTGTAAGCGGAGTTTTCATACATAATTCGCACGATGAACTCGATGGGCCTACCCAAACGAGAGGAGTTTGGGTTATGCATTTAAAAAGAGTAAAACAGATGGAGCAAGAGAGAGAGAAGGAAGAGTAATGGGATCGTTATTGTTTATTGGCTAGTTTTTATTGTTATCATCGTGATGGTTTAGAATTACATATAATCGCGATAGTTTGATGTATGGCCATTCAAGTTCTTTAACCTTCTCCTTATGTAAACACTCTGGTTGACTTGTTGTCTCATTCAATGCTCACCTTTGGTGGTGATTTGGACCACTCGGCAGACAAGAGCGAATACAACTGTCTCAATTACACTTGTCTACTCGAAACGCTTCTTTAAATCTTTGCACTAAGTAAATAAGTTAACTGTAAATAAATAAGTCTCTTTCTCTCCTCCTATTCCGTCTCTTCTCAGTTCTAAATCCATTTGATTCCATACTCTCAAGTCAAACCCTCACAGATGCACCAGGTTGATTGCATCGATTGTTTGCCATGCCAGCGCATAACAACGAAAGCTAAGTAGAGGGCGACAGTAAAGCTGCTTGTGGTGGTGGTGGTGGTGATGGACTTTTCAACTCCATCCGTCAACACATCCTATGAACATCCGAGTATAAACAGTTTATCAACAATTGGTCCTCTCGCTCAGGTTTCTGCACGAAGGCTGCAACACGACCACTTGGCGAGCCGAGCCTTATCTTGGTCCTGGGCCAACTATGTACAAATTGAGCTCGCCTCCCATGAAGCCTGCGAGTAAGGTTTGTGGTCATGTTCAGGCCAGGGGTTGGTCTAATTGGAGCTCGAGTCTCTATCAGTGGTATTGGTGCTTGATGGGACTTATTTTCGGATCTCTGCGGGCGAAAAAGTAAGCAACAACGCAAACGTATAGAACAAAGAATAGTCCGATTGAGCAGATTAATACGAAAATCGATTGGCTTGATAGACAGTGTTTGGCTTGCACATCCCCCTCACTTGTTTGAAAGTCTTGAGTTGAACTACTTCCGCTTCCGCTGCCTGATCTTAATGGCGACTTTTGGGCTCCATTGCCGGAGCCTATTTGGCTGTCGCCATTAAAATCGTTGGTTGGATCCTTTTCCTTTAAATCTAGCACAACGATTTCCCTGCTCAAGGTCATGTCATCGCCAAGCTGCTTCCCGCTTTCGGTTGCATCCTTGCCCGATATGGAACGCTTCTTCCTTCCCCACGCCTCCACTGAATCGCGCCCGATACCGCAATTAACCTACAGCACGGAAACCATCACGTTAAGTGGCGAGAGATGATGATGATGATGAATAATTAGCGTATGTTTTTTAAGAGAATTTGGCGAGATAAAGAGTTCATCAGTAGATTTTTAGTTTGCCGAGAGCCAGCTGGCGTTCGTGCCTTTCCGCTTGGAAGGCGAGGAAGTGGCTCAGAGTCGCCCAAGAGAGTTCAGCGCTCAATAGATCAATGGAGCAGATCATAAAATATCATCATGATGATTATGGTGGCGCTGAACTTCAGCCCCTGTGAACAGTTTGCCTAATGAAGCCCTCCAATGGCTCACCGTTAGTGTCCGATCAACAGGTGCCCGGCCGAGAACACTTCCGACGACGCTTCCAGAGCTTGGAAAGGCCGAGGAAGTTGCGCGAGGTGCTCATCTAGCTGAGCCAAGCTAAGTTCATTCGGGTTTAGTTGAGCTGAGCTGAGCTGAGCGGAGGATGAGTTGGCTGAGGTAGCTAGATAGTTTGCCGCTCAAACAAAACAAACAACAAAGGTCCAAGGAGCGCTCACCTTGGCCGAGCAATGACCATTACAAGGAGCCGCAGATTTCGCGCACTTGCCATTTGGTAAATTTCGCCCAAGGTTAATGATGGCCAACCCTGAGGATGCTCGGCAGTCCCTTGCAAAGCTCGTTTCTCGCTCCCTCAAATTCAAGCTGACATTTGAGTTTGTGCTTGTGTTTGTGTTTGAGGAGAAGTGAGGAAAATGGGCAACTAAGGCTTGGCTGGCCAGTTTGTGTTTTAGTCACGATTCCCTCCTATGCTGCAAACATTTGTCACTGGGCCAAGCCGGCGATATTGAACTTTGGCACAATAAAACAAAGCCGGCTCTCAGCTCGGCAGCCACAACGAATCCTAGTTTGTCAACGCCAAAGTCGTGCCAGTTTGTGTTCAGTAAACAAGCATAATCTCCGCTTGGCTAGTCCCGCAAGTCAGCTGTCCTGCTCGAGGTGGAACAGGCCAATGCGAGCCGGTGAAAGCAAAGGGTGCAAGGCTGACGTGAGCTTTGCTAGCCAACATATCACCTCCCTCGGCCAGCCGCTTCCTTCGGCGCTCGAGCCGCCGCCACAAGGATCCACAATTGGATTTGCGGCGGCCGGGCAGACGCAATAGGCACTGGCGGTGGCAGCACAATGCGGAGTAGCGAGAATAAACTCTATTCACCAAGATAACAATGATGATAACAATAATTCCTACCCAAGTTCCAACATGGAGAGCTTCCTAGCGAGCAGAGAATCGGAGGCTCTCGGCCAAAGAGGAGAAGGAGGAGGAGGAGAGGGAGGCTTTTGGTGGCTTTGGCCGGTTGCGAGCTCGGAAGGCAGAGGCAAGTGCGGCGAACAACCACTCTGCCAGGTAGAAATTGATTTCTATTGGATTCAATTGGCCCGACTCGCTGAGGGCGGAGGTGGTTTTTCGTGTTCGCCGCTGGCCAGCTGACCCAGTGAGCAGTCTGGGGAGGGAGTTCGAGAAGAAAGACATCTCTAGCCCAAAACAACGACAACAACATGCAAAACTCTCTCTCCCTCTCCTCTGCAGTCGGAAAAGAGAGCCCAATACTGCAAGTTGCTCTAGTCCAAGTGGCTAGCTGACTTTTGCGAAGTCATGCGATGCTTTCCTCCACAGACACAGCCCTCTCTCTCTCTCTATTCCGACTCCATTGCTATAATTTTGGCTCGCTCAAAGCGCACTCCATGGGCTTCCTTTTGTTTGGCGCCAAGAGATTTTGTGGAGCCAAATGGTTTTGGCGTTAATGGCGAGCGAGCTGGATTCTTATATTGTGGTAGCATTTGAATTGGTGCTCGAGTTTTGGCTCGAGCCGAGCCAAAGGTAGAGGCTGAGCCGTCTCAACGACAGCAAAGGCGCTTTGAGTTGAATTGGAGGCAAAGGTGGATGTAAAGGTAAGGGCAGGTTGAGTGGCTTGCGGGCTAGCGAGGCAGCAGAACGGAGCCGGCGGGCGTTTGAATTTTTTCATCGCGTGCAACTCGGCGACCCTCGAGCATTCCTCGAGCGGCCGACTCGGCCTCGACTCACCTGAACGCGGCCTCCAAGCTCAAAGCAGACGACAGGCGGCGAGCGGTCGAACGAAAGTTGGACCCCATTCGGCTCTCAAGCGAGCAAGCCGCTTCTGGGACATCCGGCCGGCGGGCCGAAGCGTGAGCGCGCCCGACAAGGCTCGCTGGTGGCTCTAAGGCCGCCAATATTGATCGCTCCCTTCGTGACTTGGAGCTCCTTTGTTGGCCTGTTAGTGGCCCACTAAGGCCGGCGCAACTGGCCCATTCAAAGAGCAAAACTGTCGGTTTGTTTTCAATGTCAATGTGAAAGCAACATTCTCGCCCCCTCGGCTGCCCTCCACTCTCTACCTGTCTGGCTCAGGGGAACAAAAAGCCACGACAGATTCGCATCCGCAGTAATGGATTTGATATGTGTGAGCTTAGTTGAGTTGGTTTCCTTCATCACGTTGGAGCTGCCTGTTCCACTTGTTGCTGCTTGTTTGGCGCCGAGAGCGAGCTCGCGAGAATTGTGTCAAACTATGGCTTACAAACAACACGATCTCGGCCAAAGTCAACTAATTGCAATTGGTGGCCGCCGATGATCGATGGCGCAGAGCGAAATGGCTAGCTTGCTGACTGACCGACCGACTGTCTATCTTTCGGTCTCCATCCACCTGACCAACTCGACTGCCGGCGAGTGATGGCTTAATTGTTGCGCTTGTTTTCGCCCCTCCAACAGGTTGCCGCCGTAACCTGTTCTTGGGCCGGCCAATTATATTGCCATTCGTCATCGGGTTTAGCCGCAAAGGTGAAATGAAAGATCTCGCCTGGCCCACAAACAACTCTCTTCGCCTCTTTCCTCCTCTCGCCGCACTGGCCAAGCGCGGCGCCAACACAAATTGAGTTTGCCCGCTGAAGCCTTGGGGCCAACAAGTGCGATATGATTCAATTGCGGCCACCAATTTCAAGCGCCGGCAAAACTCAATCGCGATCAGCCGAATGCCACCGCCAGCAATCTCTTATCTCTCATCTCCTACTCGCTCATCCCTCCTCCCTATTGTCCAGTAAACTCGCCGAGATTTGAGGAAGCGGAACGAAGGTTTCGCGAGCCTTTAATCTCAAACTCTAAAATCATTAACAACTCGCTAACAACTTTACGCCGAAATCAATCAAACTCGCTTCGCCACTTCAATTGGCAGCTCTCGCTTGCTCAAAGCCTCTCGGTTTGTTCCAATCCGAGCGCTTGATCCCCGATGATGAGCTGGCCAATTTTTAAGCTGGCCGAGCCAAGCGAGTGGTCGCTCGAGTCGGTTGCTCATCGAAACCAAGAGAACGAGGGGATTTCAGTGGTGGGATCTCAAAGAAGTTGACTTACCGGCTCGCATTTGCCAATACAATACTTAACGTTGCATTGGAATATCACACCATAGGATTCGGTGAACCTGAAGGCCTCGTAATTTGACTCGAGCGCGTTTCCATTTGCAACTGGAAGGAAGTTTGGAAAGATTGTGTGATCAACTGGACAACCATTTTCGTCTATGATCTCAAAGGTTGAGCGCGCGTCCTTCGCCATTGCAATGCAAGAGCGCGCAAATATTCCGTAGGGCGTATTGTCTGGTATCTCAATCCTGAAGGTCAAGCGGTCGCCAATTCTCACTGTGCTCGCCTCCTTGCCTTCGAGCGTCAGAATGCTTATCTTTGGCAGCGGCGCATCTGAGCTTGCAGTTATGCTGATGGTTTCCTGGTTGCGATCGTTCACATCAACCTCGAACATGTCCCTGCAGTTTGGCGGATTGTTTGATGGCTTAATTAGTGGCCAGCTCAAGCAATTAGACAAAATGGTTGCTTTGACTTGGTTCAAAACTCACTTTACGGGCATCATTCCAAAGGAGACATTTCGCGAGGCTGTCTCGTAGGTGCAGCGGACATGGTAGACCTTGTCGGCCTTTGTCAGCACGACGTTGTGGTGCTGGAGCACGATGGTGTTTGTGTAAGTTCCCGACTGTACAAATGTTTGTGTGCGTTTTAGAGTAAAGGTTAGTTTTCTAAATTCGGCTTTCCTCGAATTTACTACTTAAAGGGTTGAGCCTCGGGCCTGTAATTGCAACAAGAGCAGCAGGAGAGTGTATACATTTGGCATCGCAGCCGCCGCTACCTGGCCGGCGCCTGCTAATTGCGGTCACTTAGCAGGCCAGCAATTAGCGGAGGAACTTGGCGCAAACCTTTTGGCGCGCGCGCTCGTTCGCCCCGCAAGACTGGCTCTGGCCGCGGCAAAGGGCAACCGCAAGTCTTGCGGGACAATAGACTTGAATGGGGCTGCACTCTCGGAAGTGGATAGACACACACACAATTGGAGTGGGCAACTTGTGGGCGAAGTTTGCGCAACAGGTTGGGGCAGCTCCCCGTATTTGTGCGGTCCTTCTAGCGGCGGCCTTGATTGCAACTGGCGGCCGAGTTCATTTTGCATCCGAGTTTGCAGATTTGCTTCCATCGAGCTGGACAGGCGGAGCGCTCGCAGCGGCTAAGCTTTGGCCCGAAACTCTGGCCAAGAGTTGCTGGATCAATGAGAGCGGGAAAGACTTTTGAGCAAGCAGAGTTTGGGCAGCGAGAGGGACGACTCGAGCGAGAAGCCATTATCTCACGCGCGCGGTGATTAGAAGAAATGATAGCTTTACCTGGCTGGGCGGACAGGCGGCTGGCAGGCAGGCAGGCGGGCCAATCAAAGTGTCCGCCTGCTGGGGGGAAAGAGCGAGCCTCTGGTGGACATAACGCCGGTTTGTCGGCGGCAAATTGGAACTGTAAGGAGAAAGGCGTGCGGCTAGACTGGCGTGAGCGGCCAATGTGTCTGGGCCGCCGACGTTACTGCAACAGCAGCCACCACTGATGCCAATGGTGGCTCCTTGTGCTGGTGTCAGTGTCGCCGCCAAGACAGCGTATCGTTCGTGCTCCATAAAAGCGGCTAGCCCACTTCCAGTGCCGGCTCCACTCGACTGCGCCGGCCCGTCCGTCCGTCCGGCCGGCCGATCCGATCCGAGCCATTCAGGTTGCTTGAGAATGAGCGCGATGATTGTCGAAGTTGCGGCGACAATTTTGTTTGTTGGCAACAAGTATTATTGTCTCAATGTCGCTCAAGTGGCTTCCAGATGCTCGAGCGAGCGAGTCAGCCAGCAGCGAGCGGGCGACTCAATCCGAGTTATCCCCTCTGCTCTCCGCCCGCCCGACATTGGACTGCATTGTCTCTCTCTCTCTCTCGAGGGTCAAATCTGTCCCACTTGTTTGAGCCGGCGACCGCATGTTTGCTGCCGGCAGCTCCATCGCCGGCGACAAAGCGGCCGATTGAGACGGCCAGCCGGACGCACTTGGAGCGAGCGGCCGCCAGGTGAGGAAGTCGCAATGACACAAAGCGGGCGCCGTTTTGCAAAAGGAGGAAAAAAGCAATTGTTGCCAAGCGATCGATCTGTTCCGCTCCCGTTCAACTCGCGCGGCTTGAGCGAGTTGGCGGCCAATATGGACGGCCGACTCCCGTTAAACTGAAGCCCCTCTGCCGGCCATCAGATCTGCAGCCGCCAACCAAACTTGGCCCCCCGTCCTCTGCTTGGGTTGCTTGGTTCAGCGGGTCAGCGGGTTGCGCGGCACAAAGGGCGCCCAGCTTGGCCTTTGTGCGGCTCCAGGCGGGCAAGTCGCGGTCTGAGGGACAGGCGGATGATGTTTGCGATCGGCCGCCGCCGCCGCTCCATCTGCTGCAAATTCAATCACCGCGCGATATCAATGGATCGGCGGCTCATAATTGTTGCCGCTGCAGCAAGCTGTTGCAATTGAGCGTTGCGCGCTGGCCGCCAGTCTGGCCCGCGGAACGGAACTGCCAATCCCGGCCGAGCTGAGGGCCGGCAGGTTAAACAATCATCCGCTTTACCAATCATGGCCGGCCAACCATCCTCGGGCCGGCCGACGGACGGACGGACGGACGGACGGACGGATGGACGGCCGGGCGGACTGGCCGATGGATGGGTGGATAATTTTTGGCCAACTTGCATGGCCATAGAGGCCACGCTTGGCTCGCCTGTGTGGCATGAGCTCGCCGGCTGCGAGTCGTGAGCGGGCTCGCCGGCTTGAAAGGCGAAGAGCGAGGAGCGAGGAGGAGGAGGAGGAGGAGGTTTGTTTTGGGAGACAGGCTGTTGTTTGGGACCAGCCTGTCCGCTCGGCGGCTCTCCTCGGCGCCGGCTGAGTTCGTGAATTTGGACAACGAGAGCGCCAATGGAGCAAACAAGGCTCGCTTCCTTGGACATTGTAAATGCGAGCGCTCGAGAGTCGTGCTCATGGTGGCAACAGGGCGCCCAGTTCCAGGCTTTACCTGCCAGAGGCACGAGTGCTGCTGGCCGCCGCCGCCCCTCGCCGCCAGTAGTTGTCGCCTGGGCGCGTTTGGCCGGCGACAACGGCAGCCGCTCACCTTTGACCGATGGGCTGGCGGCTCTGCATAATTGGCGCCCGCGATTTCGGAGCTGCGCGAGATGGAAGCGCGCAACCCGAAACTGGTCCAGCAAGGGCTGGCTTGGCAGCGAGCGCAGAGGTGTCCACTCGAGACCGCCTTAGAACTGCGCACAGCTACCTGGCCTTCGCCGCGGTCCTATTGCGGCCGCCGCCGGCCTTCCACTGGTTGGCTCCGCTCGGCCACCGTGTAGCGCGACAGGCTGGTTCCAATGCCAATGCCAGCGCAAGCGACACAATCGCGGCCACTGGAAGCGGCTGCAGCGATACTACAAACAGGGACAAATTTCACACAATTTAATTCCTCTCTGGCTCAGTGGCGCTTGCATGGAAGTAGCGGCTTCCATCCAACTGCTGCAGCTCCATCCTCCATCCCCCATCCTCTGCCGGCCGCATCGAGCCGGCCGAATTTGTATGGGAAATGGGAGGCGCTCGTGTGCGCTGCTTGTCTGGCAGGCGAGCGGAGGGGGCGCCACCAGCGGCGAGCTTGGCAAGCAGGTGCTCGGGTTTGATTTGGTGGCTCAGTGGGCGAGTTCAAGGCGGAGAGGCGAGCCGCTGGCCGGGGAGAAGCCAAAGTTGGGCTGCAGCTTGAGAGCGGCAGAAATTGAGCCGCCTCAATGGATCGGCTCCCATCAAATGGGCCCTTTGTTTGAGGATGGGCACATGCAAACTGGCCGCTCAACAGGCTGCCGCGCTCGCTCGCTCGCAGACAGTTTCCTCCAATTTTGGCAAGTTTAGCCATTTCAAGGGCCGGTTCAAGTTAGCGGCGCCGCTCGAGTTAGCAGGCCGGCGCCGGGAACACGACCTTGAGGCAACTTGACAAAATGGCGCGCCGAGCGTATCCTTGGGCCAATTTGCTGCCCGCTCGCTCGCTCGCTTAGCCCACTTCGTGCGGCTAGAGCGCGCGTCCCATTGGCAAAGCCAGCTAGGCAAGCGGAACCGAGCGCTCGCTTGCCAGCGCAAGAGGCGTCAAGCGAGCATTTAACGGGAGGTGTCAGGTTGTGTTCCCTTCCCGCTTTGCTCTTGGACTGAAAGAGAGAGAGACGGACGGACGGAATTGATCGGGCGCCATTGTTTGCTAATGTTCGCGCCCGATGGTGACACCGGCGGCTCTAAAGTGTTGCCACCGGCTTCGAGGAGAGACAGGCGAGGCGAGGCGAGGCGAGATCACTTACCGCCGATTGGGTGTTGCACTCCTGTCCGGTCAGGTACATGTCGAGCTGGAATTGGTTTTGGTTCTTGATGTTCGCGTTGCAGGTTTCGCTCCTTCCGAGCGCGTAGATGCGGCCAAAGAAGGGGCGCTGAGTTTTAACGTTGACCACCATCTTTGTGTCGGTGCATTTTAGCGCCACGTCGTAGCAGAAGCCGTGCGCGTCGCAGTTTTGGTCGTGGTTTGTGGCCCCGCTTCCTGAGCCGCTTATTTGGAGGCTTGAGCCGCTTGAGCCGACCGAGGGGTCGAGGATGAGCTGCGGGTCGCGCGCTGGAGGCGCCGGGCTTATCATGATGTGGCTCGGAATGGAGCCGGGCGGGCCGCGCGGGGGCCCGATGGTTATGTGCGTGGGCACTCGGCCGCCCGCGCCGGGCAACTCGGAAATCTGAATGTTGTTCGGGATTATCTGGCCGCCTGAGCCGAGCGAGGAGCCGGTGGGCGGCAGGAAGGTTGTTGGCAGCCGGATTGTGGTCGAGCTCGCGGAGGTTGCAAGCGAGCCGAGCGGCGAGAGCGTCGAGGTCGAGGAGACGTACCTTTCGTCTGAGGAGTGGTTTCCGTGTTGCTGCTGCTGCTGCTGGTTCTGGTTGCCGTGCTGGCTCGCGTGCACGCTTATGCCGCCCGGCGTGGTCGAGCTTGGCATTATGGTGATGCTGGTTGGCGGCATGGTGATGGTGGTGCCAAGCGAGCTGCTCGAGCTCTGGGGCCCAATGGTGTCGTTGCAAACCGCCTCCAGGTAGACGGCCGAAGTTTCGCCGCTGTCCAGGAGGGGCTGCATGAGGTGCGACATGAAGGTTTCGGCCCCATCGGGGAAGGTTTTCTGGTCCAGATGGTAGAGGGCGCAGTTTGGTTGGCCCTGCTTGAAGGAGCTCCTGTAAAGGATTGAGCGGCATATGAACTCGTGCTCGATGGTGCAGGCGCGAACGCAACCGGCCTGCGACTTGACGAGCATCTCCTTGTCTGGATAGTAGTTCAACTCCACGAAATGGGCCACCCTGTTCAGTGGGAGTCCGATTTTTGCGTAGTCGTAGATGCGCGACTCGTTGCAAATGTCCTCGCCAAGGAGACAGGCGTTTTCGAAGTAGTCTGTTCCTGGGGCCTCAATGAGGTCGTTGTTGTTGCTGCTGCTGCTGCTGCTGCTGCTCGCGCTGTTTCCGCTCGAGTGGTAGCCCGAGGAGGGGGGCGACAGCGAGGAGCCGGCCGACTGTTGGCCAGCCAAGTGGAGGATCAGCGGCGAGCGGCGGTCGTAGCCGTTCAAGGTGCACTGCTGGCTAATATAATTGAACTCGAGCGACCTGCAAACGAAACGCTGCTCGTTCATGCAAGCGGCCTGGCAGGACTCCTTGTTTGGCGCATGGAAGGCTTGGCGGTCGCGCTGACGCAAGCGCCTGTTTGGGAAGCGCTCGAAGGCCCAGAGCCGCGAGCAAACGTTCTCGGTTTGGAGCTCGATTTTGTTGAAGAAGTAAAGGTTTGTTGCCTTCTGCGGGTGTGCAACAATTGTTGCTTGCTCGCCGCCGGGCATCGTGCGCAGGTAGGCGGTTTGTCTTGCTTGCGTTTCGTTTTGCAACATGCACGTTGTCTCTTGCAGGGCCGCAAAGGGGTTCACGACAAAACTGAACACGGCCGAGGTGCAACTCGACTCCTCCTTGCACCAGCCGAGACACTCGAATAGGGAGACGTTCTGAATTGAGTAATAGGTCAAACCTGAATAGTCGCGGTTTGTCATCTTTTCGAAGGTTATTCGGGCGTCCGCTTCAAGTGGGCTGAGCGCGAGACTTCCGCCAAGGAGGAGAAGAAAGAGGAGCGTTAGCGCGAGTTTGCGCTTGCAACAGGCGATGGGCCCGCTCGCCATGCACGGGGCAATGGCACTCGTTGCTCCCATGCTGCCTGCCAAGTTTGCCCCGGCGCCAACCTCCTCCTCCCCCTCTGCACTCCTGCTGGCTCCTCCGCGCGTTCTTCTCCTCGCCCTCGCCGAGGCAACCTGCGCTTCACCTTCCGTTTCCGTTTCCGCTTCAGCCTTGTTGCGCCACAGATTCATCTGGTGCTCACTTTTAAGCGCAGATTTGGCGCGAATTGCGAGCACTCAAGTTGGCAGAGGGTCGCTCACAAACTAGACTAAACTAAACTAACCTAAACTAAACTATCCACTCAACTCAAGTCCAACTAAACTAAACTAAACCAAACTGAACCTCCTCTTCTCTCCGATGTTTGCGCTTGATCTCTTGGCCAGCAGTCAGGTGAGCTTGTTGCCGGCGACTTCCTTTGATGCTCGAGCTTGAGGCTGAGATATGAGAATGACTAACTAAGATTTTTGTTCCAAGCGAGCCGAGTTTGGTTGGACGATTTTTCCCTCAGATGAGGAGAGGAAAAAGTCAATGAAGAATACAAACTCACTCGCCGATCGTTTGTCTCGTACTGAAACCTTTCTAAACAGACGACTGCAAGCCCACAAACAACGGCAACAGCTAAAACGGGATCTTGGCCGGCCGAGGATGTAAGTTAGTGGAGCTAGACGGAATTAACGGTCTCTCCTCTCCTTGCTTCGTCCCGCAAGCGCTCGGCCAGACGGACACCTGAGGCTTGCGGAGTTGCGCACTGGCCGCAACAAGAGGCGCAGCCGACAAGGTTAGTCGGCTAAGCTTGTTGCTGTTGTTGTTGTTGTGGAGAAGCGGCAGTGGTGGCGAAATGGTTTCCCGGCAAAGTTTTCAATGTCAGGGCTGCGACTGGGCTGGCGGCTGCATCCCCCGAGCTCGGCGGCCCCCAAGCTGCGCAAGCCGCTCGAGCGCATTGTTCTCGGCTGCCAAGGTTGCGTTTTGACTCCGCCTCGCTTGCTCGGCGCAGTTTGCGCTCGGCCGGCGACCAATTGCGCAATCGCGCCCCTTTGCTCACGGACGGCCAATTATAGGATCGCTGCTCGGGCGAAAGCAGCCGAGCTCGAGCCAAGCAAGCGGCCATCCTGAAAGCCGGCCGGCCGGCCGGCCAGTCGCTGAGCTAGCTAACCGGCTAACGGGCATCCCTCAGTGCGGACGGCGGAATGACAAGGTTCGTGATTGGCACGTGAGAAAAGGCAGTTTAGTGAAACGGGCGCGACTTTCACATCGTTGGCTGCCCCCCCCCCGCTCCTGTCGTCTCGGTGGGCCACCATTGTAAGCCCGTCGGCTCCCATGCTCTTGTCGGCCCGCTGAGCGAGCGACTTGCCGGCTGGAGCCCAGCAGAGCGGAGGGCGCGCATCCTGGGGCCGGCTTGGTCCAGTTCGAGCAGTTGCGCGCGAGGAGCCGACTCTGACTAATTGCGTAATTGCTACCTTGCATGGAGAGATGCGCTTTCCCAGGCCTAAGTGGGCTCCATGGTAAGTCCGCTCGCAGTCGCATGCAGATTTGGGCGGCAATCGCGGGGCTCATGAGCCTTGAGCGTGGCTCAGCCTCAGCCGGCCGCTGGCCAGTGGAGCAACAACAACAACAACAAGCTAGCTGCTCTCTCGCTCACCTATCAGGCGCATAATTCACACCAAACTCACTCGACGGCTTAATTTGCCTCCTCTTAAACTGTCCGAAATTAGGCCTCCACTCTCTGAGGCCGCTTTGTTTCGGCCCACTTTTGGTCGTGTGTCCGCTCAATGTTGGCCTCAAAAGTTGGTTGCGCAAGGCGAATCTCTCGCTCGAAACGCTTCTCTCTCTCAGGCGTCAATTTAAGCAAAATTTGAATTGGAAGGAAAGCAAGCCGACTGCTAGACGCTTGGCGCCAGACAGAGGAGATCCCTCGAGGATCGTTTAAGCGGTTCCATTTCGAAACTTTTAACTCAACAGGAGAGAGAGAGAGACGAAGGAGTCAGCTTGTTGCGTTCAGGTGTCAATCAGATCATACAGGACGCTTTCAGCTGTCCAGGTTTGTGCCAAAAATTGATCCAATTTTGCGCAATCATTTGATTAGCTCGACTCCTCCCCCCCCCCAACTTCGGTGATGTCTCGAAAAGAGGAGCTCCACTTGCTCTCGCTTCGAGCGTTCAGAGCTCGTTGCAGCAAGCAAGCAAGCAAAGTGGGCAGCCCAGAACGAGGAGACGGCTAATATCTTGGCCGGCTAATATCTTTGCTCCAAATTTTCCCACTCAATTTGTCCATTGTATTTTCCGCGTATGCAAGCCATTCATAATCATCTGCTGCCCCCTTGGAAAGGTTTGCAAACTTGAATCATGCAGCCGCATGATCATGAATGAGTTGCTGGCCCGCAAAATGGTCGCCTAAACTGGAATTGGCGGCCGACGGAAACTCTGTTCTCATCCCATCTCAATCAAAACCTTTTCATCCCTCCACCTTCCTCTCTCGATCTAAGTCTCAAGCGCAAAATTCCGTCCCCATCTCCATCTCCATCTACAAGAATTGCATTTCAGAACAACTCAACTCAGCTCAACTTGACTCAACTGAACCCGTCTAAACTCATTGCAGCCATCAGCCGTCCGACCCTCTCGCTCTGTCAATGGGTCGGCCTTGCTCCGTGAAAACGAGCCCCAGAATCCGTTTAACACCATTTGAGCGAGCTTGGCGCTAGTTAAGACGTTCAGTTCAGCTCGGATGCATTAGGATCAGTTCTAGCTGGCTGGCTGTTCGGCAACTTGGCTGCCCCTCTGGATCCGGAGCGAGCGAAATTTGTGCCAATTGGCGTGCGAGTTGCGTATCCGTCGACCAGAAAACTCCGCAGCCCACTGGCCCAGCGAGAGCCCTCCACTTTGCTCGCCCCTCCTCTCGGCCAACCTGAATTTTGCCCTCATCCAAGCGAAGGCTGAGCCATAAGCGGGAGGCTCCAAGGTCGAGCCGGCCGCAGATATGCGCACTCAAACTCAACAACTCGAACGGGTGGCCAAACATGACAGGCTGATGTAACAATCAAGCACGCTTTTGCTCCTCTCGCCGGAACAATGGGCTTGGGCGGCAGGCTAATTTGCATACTAAACTTTCGAACGCAAACCTGTTGGCGCCGGCGCGTCGGCAGCAAATGTTGCGCGTCACACTCACGTCTAGCTTTATTTGAGCCAGCTAGCGCAGCCCCCTCCCCTCGCCTCGAGAGCGCCAACCTCCTTGAGGGGTGAAAAATTGAATTGAATCCGCCAAGTCGATCTTTGTTTCCAGGTGTCCGGCGCCTGGCAGCAACGAGGCTCAAAAGGTAGCCAACATTTTTGGGTCAAATCAATTGCCAGAAACGAAGCGAGACGGAACGAGAGGAGAGGAGAGGAGAGGAGAGAAGAAAAGAGAAGAGAGGCGAGGAGTAGAAACAGGAGGAAACAAAACGACGAAATGAAACAGGATTGAGCGAGGGCGCCAATGCTCATCTCGATCGATTTAGTTTCACTCGCCTCATCCCATCTAGCTCAACCTGTCGGCCGCTGTTCAGCTTGCTAGCCGCAATTAGTGGGCGCAGGTTGCGTGAAAGAAGGCTCCCCCTTTTGGCGTTCGCATTTGCGTGCGCAAATCATTCCTGGTTTTAGTGGCAGCTAAACGAGCCAATCAGGCGCATTGGTGGCCGATGCAAACTTTCAGGATGACACACTTTTAGCTCAAAACCACTTTTGGTTCCGAGAGCCAACCCTCACTAATGGCTCGCAATCTGAGGCACCTGTAAAATCGCGAAACAAAAGCCTCGGGAATGGCTCGAAAGTGGTTGGCGAGTTACAGTTACGATGTTCATTTGACGGGCTCAACTCTAGGCCGCCTCACTCGGACAAGTGGAGCCAGAATTGGCGCACAATTACGATTGTTTGTTCGCTTGACAAACGAACCAGACACAGGCGCGCTGGCCTGGTTGCTCGATTTCGCCCTCCCTCTCTCTCTCTCTGAGCGCTTCACTTGGCACCAAGCTGACCATATTTCTGGCAACCCACTTGCGGCCACAGGCGCCGCATTGCTGCCCACACTCGAAGCTCGGGGCCTAAATCAACAATGGCAGGTGTGCTGTATGAGAATTGTGCGGCAATTGGAGCCTTTCGCGCGCCTTCGCTGGCCAAGCAGGCGAAGCCTGCCGATTGTCTCAGTGTTTCAATGGGCCAAACTGCGCCCGTCGTGATGGAAGCGCCGCGCTAGCTCGCCCGCTTATCGCCTCCTCCTCCTCCTCTCGCCGTCTGTGGGGCGGCAGCTCAGAGTGTCAACTTGCAGAGGACAGGTAGCCGGGGGAATGAGGATCATTAGGCTGCCGGCGTCTGGAATGGCGGTCAGGGGTTACGGCGGCGTCATCATGGTCAAGCGCAAGTGGGCCACTCGCCGCCAGTGAAACCCTTCCAACCGCATGGCTGATTAAATATGTGCGTGTCTAATGGATAATTGGAGCCTGTGGGAGATAATTTCATTTCGCCGTCCTCGCTCGGCCAGGCGGCCTCTCACCTGGCCGGCCAGGTGAGGGACACGATGCGAGCAGCGGAGACGCGTGAGTGTTGCAATTGTTCGTTGCGTTTGTTGCTGCCGGGCTCGCATGCAGCTAGACCAGACTGTCGACGCCTTACAGCAGCACACAGGCGACGATGAGTCTTGTGAGCGCTAGTGCGGCTGCATTAGGGTTTTGATGCTCACAGTTGGCTTGCGTGGAGGCGCTTCGGCTCACTCAGAGATTGTTCGCCCCACAGGCACACTGAACCAAATTGGAATCAACACGAACTTTCGTTTAGCGTTGGTCGGCAAATCAAATTTGTGCGAAAGGTCCCACTGAGCGTGCAACTTAGTTAGCTCAGCGCGCTCTCCGTTTGCCCGCCCGATCTGGCCTCGATGGGCAGGCGAACAAGCGCGAGTTGCAAAATTTGCCGCCCCTGCCCGCTCACCATGCATAAGCCGCGTTGGCAAATGGACTGGCCTACGCCGATTTGCCTCGGCGCAGCGTTGCAAGAGAAAAAGGAGTTTAATTTTCAGGAGCTCATCATTATCCTCGAATGGAAGGGCGAGTGGCCGAATGAAGGCGAGACAATTGATGTTTACACTTTTTGCAGAGTGCAAAGGGCAGAGCTTGCAATGGCAGCGAGAGCAACAAGGCAGCTCCATCGCCGCAGAGGGCGCTCGGCTGATTTCCCCAGCTGGAAATTGGATCAAGCTCCTTCCTTCTAACCTCGAGGCTTCCCAGCGGCGGCGGCGGCAGCCACTCTGAGGCAACAGGCGAGCTGACGAGGAGATTCACTCGCGGAGAGCTGGGAGCTGGTTGTTTGGATTGAGTTTTGCGGAGAGCCGGTTGGCGCCAAGTAATCAAGGCAACTCGGGCACTCTAGAGCAGTAACACTGCCGGGCGCTCTATGCAAATGGGCCGGCTTCTGTCGGCGGCTACAGGGTTCAGTGTTGCTTGCAACACGGAATTCAATTGTCTATCAAGTGCGTCGGCCTTCCAAAAGTGTTCCAAAGTTGGAAGACTTTTTGCCTCAGATTCAATTGGAACATTAAGCGATCAAATTGAGAGCAATCCAATGGCCAACTGGCTCCAGAGGAGCGTCTCCATCCCATTCAAGTGTTCATTTGGTTTAGTTGGCCGACCGGGACTCTAATCTCTGCCGAGCTTAGCCGGTTTCTCTGCCCGCCATAAACGAGCCTCAAGCGCGCGCGTTCAAACCAGCTTGCGCCGGCACGTTTGCCACCTGTGGGCCGGCCAGTTCCGGTTGCGGTGGCAAAGCAACGGACAAAAGCTCGATCTCAAAGTTCTGCGCTCGACGCACAAAGAGAGTAGCCTGATTGCGAGTGGCAGAGCGAGCTTGCGCCAAGGACAAGCCACAAGAGATGGTGGACTTGTTTTATGATCTGGATGATCGGGAGGAACCAGCCTGCAAGGAGGCCGCTGACAGAGATGCGTTTCAGCCGAGATTGAGCTTGATCTCATAGCGAGGCTCTTAGTTTTTCCTATCGCGGACACGATTCTGAAACAACAGTCCCCCTCTCATCTGCTTGCTTTATTGCTACAATAATAATAATAACGACACAAACCGAGCCAGCATCGGCGCCAACAAAGGGAACTGAGCGCCCGAGAATGATCAGCCGGTGGCTGCTGCCCCTACCTCCAGGTAACCAGCATTCATTCCTCTCTCGTCCCACTAAGCTCGCAGTTGCTTGCCTGCTCGCTCATTGAACTCCGCTAACAATACATATCAAATCAAATCTAGAAGGAAGAAGCGAGCATTCCTCGGGCTGGAGGGTGAAATCGTTGGATTACCTGACAAGGGGCTTCGAGTGGAGGAAGAGTTAGTGTTATACAACCGCAACTGTTTTCAAGTGTCTCGGCCGGCGCTCTTTGCTGCCCTGTCCATCCAGTATAAACATAGATATATATATAATCTTAATTAGTTGCATGAGAAACGAACATGCCGCTCTCGAGGTTGGCGCCACTTCGAGGAAATTGGATCAGAGGGCCATCGAAAGCGTCATAGTTTTCAAAATTGTTCACGACTTCCATGCTGCAACACCAGAGCACTCAATTCGCCTTCACTCTTCCAAACCAAAACAAAAAAGGTTCATCATAAACAATCGGCTCTGGTGATCCACTTTGAAAAGCGAGGTAACCAAGTGATGGGTAGCAAGAGAGCTTTGACTTCGTGCGTCCAATTCAAGGCCGTCGCATCGGCCAACTCAAACCCTCGCTCGCCTCATCAAACCACATATACATGGAAGTCAAGGAAACGTCGTCCATCAGTTGAGTGGGCCGACAATTAAGATGATCGCTGATTACCTGACCGAGTTTTGAAAACACGCTCACATTGATGGCCGATAAAATTCGCTCGCACCATTAGTGAGCAATTGCTTGCTCGTTGGCCCCAATTTGAGATTCGTATTGCAGTTCTGGGACAAGATTGAAAGGGCGACCATTTGTGGACCCAGGGAGGTACTCAGGTCCATCGGTTGCACTGGAGCACGCCACGTTCATATGCTATAACTCGATGCACACGAAGCATGATGCTATATGATATGAATATGCCCGGAGATGCATATTTTATTCCGTCTGTCCCATATGATGCAACTAACGACTAATGTAAGATGACTCAAAGACGTGAATCCAGCCTCTGATCACGCGATTGTTTTCATATCCAAACCGATTCCAGTAACATCTTGGGTTGACCAAAACTGTGCGTAAGCATTATGACAAGCTAAAAATATGTTTGCTCACTTGGCAGGCATGGGATCTACCGGTCCCGCTCGAAGCTTGCGGTTCCCGTTTGTGTACATAGTTATCCATAAAGTCCTGAGGGTCCCAAACGGGACTCTCAGGTTTCGAAATTACTCGACCACTGGTCAATCCAATCGTTTATATAAGTTCTCTGCTTGAACCTTGAATCATTCGTTGAATCCAAGAGTCTGCAGTAAATCTTTTACGGGTTTCAAGCTCAACGGCATCTGAACGGAGGACGAAGTCCGTTTTTGGGAATGAAATTGACCTCCAAGAAGTTTGCCGTTCGTTGGTTCAGTGCAAGAGAGGCAGAGTTGACCACGGAGACAGGAAATATGGGTTTTGCGGAAATTCAACTTAAATAGGAAGATAGAGTCAGAGCGGAAGAGCAGGAGAGATTGATGTTCGATAATCCGAGTCATTAAACGAAAATAATGGTTATGATGGCGCACGCATTAGTGGCCCGGAAATTGCCCATTGTTAATGATCACATGATAAATAGTGATCCAGTGATTGCAAGCAAGCGGATGCATTTTTAGAATCGGAATCACCACCAAGCTCTGTAGCTTAACTCTTGAAGCTGAGCAATTCGGGCCTAAAACGTCCCTCAGATAATTAAGGATCACTTGGCACAATACTCGTCGGTGGACAGGTAAAACAGACAGCCTTATCAATAAGAATCATGGTCAAGTTTGCGTCTATCCTCATTTGATGAATCCCCCGCTGGTATAACTATGAGGGAAACAAGTGAACTTTTCCATCAGTTTCCTCTTAGAAATTGAGATGTATGGTTTCTGTGCTAGTTGGGATTTTGAAAATTTGCGCCGAACCGGATTTGCCAAACGGCGCATGCGTCAAGTCATGATGGCTGTAAGGAGCTCTCGAGCCCCGTGCCAACGAGCACCGCTGCATGATGGTTGAGAAGAGCGTTGTATCCGCATGGCCGAGATCCCTTAGCCCGGCTTAAACTCACTAGGTATCATCTATTTCCATCACAGTCAACACGTATTATGCTATAAACTCTTTTGAGGGATAAAGATCGATTGTCATCCGATTCGGAACTGAGGTCGACTAAGGAATTAAAATGGTGAGTACACGACATCAGACTTGCGCGGACCCGGGACACCTCTCATGACACCGCCTGTCATGGCCGACAATAATCCATCCTTGAAGAGCTCCATCAGCTAACCTTCCGAAAATTTTAAACGCCCTAAATCAACCGTAATTTATCCAGCCTCGTGTTCCCACAGTCCACAGTAAGACCTATGTTACACCCAGACGCCCATACGAGAAGGAGCGTTTGGATCAGGAGCTGAAACTCATTGGTCAATTTGGTCTGCGCAACAAGAGAGAAGTATGGAGAGTCAAGTACACATTAGCGAAAATACGAAAGGCTGCTCGTGAGCTTTTAACTTTGGACGAAAAGGATCCGCGACGTCTTTTCCAGGGTAATGCTTTGCTGAGGCGTCTAGTCCGTATTGGTGTCTTAGACGAAGGCAGAATGAAGCTCGATTATGTGCTTGGTTTACGAATTGAGGATTTCTTAGAGAGACGCCTTCAAACTCAAGTCTTCAAACACGGTCTAGCCAAGAGTATCCATCATGCCCGAGTCCTTATTAGACAGCGTCACATTCGCGTTAGGAAACAAGTTGTCAATGTGCCCTCATTCGTTGTTAGGCTCGATTCAGAGAAGCATATAGATTTCTCATTGAACTCGCCGTTCGGCGGTGGAAGACCAGGTCGTGTAAAGAGGAAGAACATGCGCAAGGTTGCCAGTGGCGAGGGAGCTGGAGGGGGCGATGCCGATGACGACGAAGAGTGAATTAATGAGCTGAGCTCGAAGGGAGCGGCCTGGAAAGCTCGAGAGCTAAAATAAATTGAAGAAACTTATATAAGTGAGTCTGGTAGGTTTAAAATAGGAGTTGTTACGCTCCAGACCTAAGCTCTTGGTTTATTGCTCTCATCGATATCTCGGGGTATCATGGGTGATTTACAATCTACAGCTCAACTTTGGACGCTAGTCTTTTGTCCTCCAGATACTCTATAACTTGGCCATTGTTCCCTTCGTTTGACTCTAAGGTGGTTAACATTGCCTGTAGTTCGCTAATCGAATTTACCTGCTCAGTCAGGAAAGCGCTCTCGAGAAAATCTGTCAAGTGGGCATCTTGACACTTCAAGTCGGCAACATTATGCACGTGTAATATTCTAGCATGAACGTGCTTCTCCAACTTGATGGCATCACTGATAGCTTCCTTTGGTGAGATCCAATCAGACTTGGGCGATTCATCAACTGATATGCGCTTCACTGTTCCATTCCTCTTGTTGATGTAATCAATGAATTCAGATGCATGACTATACTCCTCCTTCGATTGACTTTTGAAAAATTTGGCGAATCCCTTACGGGCTACGCTAGGTCTATCGAAGTAGCCGCCCATGTTCATGTAAACGATACTAGCGTACAGCTCCCAACTTATTTGGTCATTCAATGCGTTAAGACAATCATCATGCAACAGGTATGGGTCGCCTATATGTGAGGGCTCTGCGTTCACTTGTGATGTCAACTGACCAGAGGCCAGTAATACAGCTGCCGATCCAAGGAGCAGCATAGTTAGGGTTGCTGTAGACATGTCGCGATTGTGGGATGGACTAACGCTATTCAGGGCAATGAGACTTTCCCACTGAGCTCAAGTTGTTCGCCGTTATTTTGATCTTGGCGAACTGAGGACTTGAGGAAATACCCTTATGACTGTGCTTGACGCTCGTTCCAGTCGACTACTTCGAACTTGGTTAAAGTTTTAGGAGGGCTATGACTCTTGGGCGTTCAAAAGCTGATGAAGCGAAGTAAATGAATAGATCCAACTTAATGGCTAGAGAGTGAAGGCAGAGATCGAGCGTTCAGATGTGAATCTAGCGCGCTGAACATGCGCCAATCTCCTCCTTGTATCTGTCTGCATATGTCGATTCATGAGAACGTTATGAAGACTAGCGATGAGCCGACGCAGAAAGTATGTGGCGTTCAGCTTGCTTCATCATCACTTAAACTCTATATTTATGTATGGATACTACCATTGGCTAATGCCTCCAGTTCGATACGATAACACCAATTGCCTACTAGCCAGTCGACACTTGCTCATGGACCTTCAACCCTGCTTGCGTGTTGATCGTCCTATCATGATCCAGTGGATGATGTTCAAGTGCTATTTTGATAAACTAACCAACGTTCCACGGATTTTAGGAAATGCAGAGCAGACATTTTGTGCTCTCTAGTTCATAGAAGCACTCTTATGAGAGCCAGCTTACGAGCCCCATGCGATAGAGTATCTACTCTTTAATCGTCCAATTCCGGCCGATTGTTCGGCCGCACCACTAATTTATCATTCTCTTCGACTCAGAGCAACGTTTCCTCACTTCAGCTTGTAGATTTCTCAAATCTCGTCCCTCTCTCAGAGCCTCCCTTTTGACCTCCTCTATGATCTTGAAAGTCTGGACAAAATTGTTGAAGCCAGCCTTTTTGTAATTGCTTTCAACATGAAATTGAGCCCACGGGTGTTCTTCGTCAGCCAGCTCAACTGACCTTAACCACTCACTATGAATCACAGTAAACTTATCAAAGGCTTTGATTTGCTCCTGGCTCAACCAGGCAGGTCTATCACATTCCCTCAAGAGTCCCTTCTCGTACTTGAAAATGAGATCGCGGGTCTCGATTCGTTTTTCCTCCAAAAAGTCTACAACCTGTCTAATCGGCTGGCAATTGTACTTCAAAAACAACTTAATCACTTCGGTAAGGTAATTGAAGTCATTGTTGTTAGCGGCAGCGTAGACAAATCTCCGCATTATGTCGTTGCTAATGGTAAGACCACAACTCTCTATGTCCGACAGCAAGCGTCTTGCCGTCTTCGAATCGTCGCATCCGAGGGCTAATGCTTCAAAAGTTGTAACGTTCGGCCTAAGTCCGTCTTTGTGCATTTCTTCCAAGAAAGTCATAGCTCTCGATAGTCGCGATTTATCGAGAAAGTTCTCGCATACGTGTCTCAGGAAGGAATCGTAGAAATAGAGATCCCGTTTGATGTTGTAGTCTTTGGATAGCCTAAAATACTCCAGCTGACATGCTCTCTTCCGTTTTATACAACTCAGCATCAGGCTGAAGGTCTTGCTGTCGGGCTCACACCCATCTCTGACCATCGTCTTTAGATAGCCGTGCATACCGCCAAACAACATTAGACGATCTGCACCTGTCCTTAGTCTATCAACACAGATGCTTTCGATCCGATGCATGAGATCCAAGTGATCCTCGGATAGCAGGTTGGGTAGCTCGTTGGTAGAGTTTGCGAGCGAGACTTGCACGGCCGAGGGACTCGAGATCAAGGCAGTTTCAGAGTTGCCAAGTTTTTGTTCAATCAATCTAAGTCCCGAATCTCTTGTTTGAGGCGACGTTGCTGAGCTCAGGCTATCACCTAATTCTGTGATCAGTGGAACCCACTCGAAATTTCTCTCCCTCGGCGACCCTTTTTTGGATAGCTTTTTGTACTTTAGTCGTTGCTCAAAGCTTGTCATCAAGGGCAGCTCTCCAATGGCTTGTCGAATTAGTTCATCAGAGCCAACACCGCAATCTCGGATGCATCTAAGTAAGATCCGATAGGTGATCAAGTTTGGCCTGAGGCCATAAAATCTCATTCTCTTGTAAACCCTCAGAGCGTAGGTTGTTCCTGCCTCCTTGTTAGAAGCACAACCAATCAACAAGGCGTTGAAAGTAGCTGTGTTAGGATAGAGTCCCTCGCTAATCATCTCCTTGACAAGATTTGAAGCCTCCGATAACTTTCCTAGTTTACCATATGCCTTTATAGCGCTTGAATACTGAATCTCATTCATCCGATGATTGCAATCTAGTTTCAAATGTTCTCTGAACCAATCTAGACGTTCCAGCCCATACTCAGGAAAGGGACATTCAGCACAAGCATTCATGAGACATGTCACGGTGGAATTTGTAGGGCGTTTACATCCATATTTAAGCGATTCTGTGTACAATTCGAAAGCTTTTTTCGTATACCCAGCCTTCGCACAACCGTATATCAGAGGCGAGAAGTTGTTGACTGTCGGGGTCAGTCGATCCTTGGACTTCATCGTGTTGAAAAGCTCCAGAGCTTTACGGATACCGGTCTTTCCTTGTCGAGCGTAGTTTGATATTTGATGTTGGTAAAATATTTCGTTTTTTCGAGGGGCCAAATCAATCTCCTCCTTGTCGTATCCTACCTTGTCATCCTCTAAGTATTTTTCTAACTCTTGTATTGCAAGCACATTTCGACCTTTTCTACTCAGGGTCCCAAATAAATCCTTCGAATTTTCGCATGATTTCGATGTCAGATATCTCTTCGATATACGGCCGCTCGATCGGATTACATTTAGCATGGCTTAGTTGCGTGGTTTATTGAACGATCCTCAAAAGTGGAGTCAATCGAATGGACCATCAAAAATCTGGGATCCAAGACCCGAAATCCACTTGGCTGTCACGAGGTTTCGGTCTGTGGCTAGATGCTTTAAATCTGTTCTCGTGCTGTGTTCAGTGAACACTGTTCACGCGTTGTAGCTCGAATTCGGTCTGGGAAACAAAAGCCACGCGTACCAAAGAATTTAGCACCCTTTCCAGTCGCCTCTTGAAACTTCACCGAGGTAGCGTTACGTCGCTTCCGAAATGATTCCCCACCCAATCAGAAGAGCCATCCTCGAGCTGGCTCAGCTTTTATGGTTATTGAACAGTCTCGTAAACTTTGCTCTCACCTGCGCCTACTACAGACTTCTGGGCTTGCTCCAAAGCGAGACAGCCTACACCCAAGATCTCAGAATACCAAAACACATCGCTCTGTCTTTCACCAACGAATCAAGCTGCCTAGATCTAGACTCGGTCGCTGACCTGTTGTGTTGGTGTAGACAACTTAGCATAAACCAAATCACTCTGTACGACGATTCAGGCAGACTCAGAGACAGCCGGAGGGAACTGTTGAAGCAGGTTGGATGCAAGTCGAGGACGATGGGTTGCGACAAGCAAGCTGATGAGCCCGACGGGCTGAGGATAATCTGTCGCGCGGACGGTCGTCACAAGTTTCTAGAGGACATCAGGTATTTAGTAAGATATAAGCCAGAGGATATCGATCTGGAAAGAGTGAACAACCAGGTGGGCTGGCCGTCAGATCCCGACTTGCTGATAAGCTTCGGTTCTCCTGTTTGCATGTACGGTTTTCCTCCGTGGCAACTGAGACTGACCGAGATACTGTCCATTCCAACGCACCGAAAGCTACCTCGAACAATATTCCTAGACTGCTTGCGGCGTTACTCGAGAACCTCTCAGAGGGAGGGAGCATGAGCTCTGGAGAAGATCTCGCGCGTCGCAAAGCCAAGCCAAGCATCGGGTGATACAATTGAAATCTGTTGCCTCATCAACTACACGAGCAATTGAAGTCTGAGTCTTTCAAATACAATCGGTGAACCAGAAAATCCAACTACAGTCAGCTTATAGGTTCTAATGTGTTTTACTCGGTCCAACAAACCGGATCTTTCAAAGCCGACCCCTGTAAGATGAATCTACCCTTAATATAACAATCTCATCCGTGTATCAGTTATTCCAAGTAATCGAGTCACGGACTATCACGTACCTGAAAATCCATGGTCCTCTCAATCAACCTAACTTTACACCTTCTGAGCGCCTTGTTTCGATACATAACGCACTAAATCTCTGACCAAAGTTTTCTGATCCAAATCCACGAGAATGTTACAAAGTCTGAAATAGTTGCGGGCATAGAGGAACTCTTTGAATTTAGACTGGTCTTCTTGGTAGAAACGATCCTCTGGCTTCAGCATGAGTGAGTCATAGATTGCTGGAACGAATATGTCTGGGCCGAACGCTTGCGAGAATATCTCGCATGGTTCAACCAAGTAGCGCCTAGCCAGTTGAATAACCTTATCACGATTCACATGCATACCTCCTCTCTTTTCGTCTTTAACCTTAACTAGGAACCGAGAGTCAGGGTCGTCCTTTGCCAACATTGCAATGGTCTCATAAGCTATCCTCGTAACGTCAGACCCTCGCATCTTATTAATCCTTCCAATTGAGCTCCTGACCGCTCTCAAGTCGCCATCATCTATTGGCTTCTTGATTGGGATACCTAAAAATTTTCTCCCTTCGAGATTCTTGTTTATCACTGCCTTCATGAAGGTCTCGACGCGCCCCCTTATAACGGGATCGAAACTTTTGAGCATGGTCTCATATCGTTGCGGATAGACCGTCGAGCACTCTATTGCATTGTTGAGTGAAAACATGTAGACTATGTAATCAATCCTTCGTAAAGGATTGCGCTCAGCATCGTACCTGTGGACTCGCTCTCCGGTCGCTAAATCATTCCTTCGCAAGATCCCGTAACTGTCCCTATTGCACATACTACTATTAGTAAGTCTGACAAGAGAGGTGAACTGCTCCAATCCTTGTATCAGGCCCCTGTTGAAAATGTTGCCCCGTTTGGGAGCCTCGTTTGCCAACCACTCGAGGGCGAATTGCATATTCGGTCCAATTTCATCATCCTCTACGCCATCCACCAGCTGGTCATTGATCAAGTTGTAAACTCTGTGGTAGTAACGACCGCTTATAAACCTAGTAGTATCTAAATCATTCTCAACAAACGCCTGTCCGCCTCCCAACATGCCACCTCCCATCATTACACCTCCCATCATCATTCCGAGCTCAGCCTCTAGGACAGCCTCCTGCATGACTTCTTCCCTCTCGTCATCGTCTGGCACATCTGCTCCTTCCTCGAAACCGAAGTCGTCGTCAAAATCTTGACCACTAGACAGTGTTAGGAATGAGGCCAGCAGGATGAGCAGCCATTTGTTTCCGAGTGTTAAAAACATGGTTGGAAAGTATTGGTTGGGACCGATTTTGTCGCTTCGATTGAAAGAGTTGGAGATGTATTCGCGAATGGTATAGCTCTCTAGTTTTCAATCCCTCAAGTAGGCTTTGAATCCTTTCACATGTAATCTAAAAATAACGCAGGAGCTGAGTTTATCTTAAAGAGCGTCCATTGGCGATTACAGATGGGGTGAACTCTGTTCGTGATAAAATGCTCAGTTACAGATCTAAAAATATCTTTATTTCATGAGTCTGCTCATTGGCAGTATGTTTTGGAAGTATGGTTTAAAGTAATTGACCAAAGTCAATTCGATCTTTCTTGTCATATTGAGGTGTCATTCGATTGTCAGGATGTGAGATGCCGGAAGTGCAGCGAAGCTCCTGCAAAATCTCCTTCACAAGCGCTAATTCAACTGGGGACCCCTTGTTATGCTCGCGAGTTTAGAACATCTCTCAGAACCAGAGAAGCTCAGGGTCGAAGCATTTTCGGCGGCTGTATCCCTGGCTTAAAGCGTTTGAGAGGCCGTTCAAAATCCGTCCTCTAGTCCCTTCCAAACACCTGAAAAAATTATGTATTTCAGGGAACAGCCGAACACCATGCTTGTGCCACAGGTGGTTCAAGCAGAACCAACAAGACTGTACATAGCCTCACTCAATTCATGGCCCGTAGTTCGAACTGTGAGGTCCCTGTGATGTCCAGCGGTTGACAAACAGAAGTTGATTAGATGAAAGCTCCGATCACAATGATGCGACTCCCGATCGAAATAGTATGAGCATCGCTTAACAAGTCAAGCATCGGGTGATGCAATCGATATCTATTGCCTCATCATCTGCACGAGCAAGTGAAGTCAGAATCTTCCAGATACTATATGTGAACCAAACAATCCAATTTTCGGCCACATAATATCTCATCTGTGATCAATGATTAGAATTTGAACTAGAGGCTTTCTGTCTTTGATCCCTAAAGAGGGCTCTGTGCCCAATCAATTCAAGAGGAGCACGGACGAAACTCACAAGATCCTGAAGCATCTATCAATATAGATGGGGCAAACCTAGCTCGTCTCGGAATCCCTTTTGACGAATCTAAAAGTAGTAAATTGAAATGTCCGATCATAACGGAGGCTCGGCCTAGTCACCATGATCACAGTTTTGAGTCGTCATTTGATTTTCAGCACAAGAGGCGGAAGTACTCTGAATCTCCCGCTAAAGTTTCGTTGTTAAGGCGAATACAATGGAGGGCAGAGCACACCTTCTTGTGGGCCACTCGAGCAGGCCTCAATTGATATCTTGAACAAACAAATTGTCTGGGATCAGCTTTCAGCCCTCGAGGACATCAGGTGCGGAGCACAAACAAGTCACAGTGTTTGTTCATCGATTTGGGATTAGCTTCGAGGTCAGAGCATCTGCGGCGCGTGCATCCCAGTTCTGAGGCGATCGATAGTCCAAGATATACTTCCTATCCCTTTTGAGCACCGAGAAAAGGCGAAAAACACGAGGGCATATGATAGCTTCATCGATCGTTAAGTCATTCAGATACAGGTTCAACGGAATCGGAGAGTTTGACCATTCTTCCACATCGTCAATTAGCAAAAACGTCCAATCCCGTTTGCAGCCACCCGATGGGAAAGTGCGTCGTAGTTGCAGAATCAAGAGTCGCAATCGAAACAAGATTGACCGCGCTTGGAACAAGCGCTCGATAAGGGATATCAGTGACGTCAAGTTGGCTAACCCAGGCGATTCATTGGTACCGAATCCAAGGACAACCGCCCCAGGTTAGCTCGAGATCTTGGTCTCACACGTTCAAGAGTGGCCACTAGAAAATCAGTCCATGCCATCTAGCGGTTTTGTTTGAAGCTCAACTCCATCATTCTTCGTGTCGCAGAGAGCGAATTGTTACCTGCTTTGTGCACCTGTGTCAACTAACTCGCTTTTGTAGTGCGCAGAGAATATTGATCGTACCGCCTAGGTTGTTGTTGTTGTTTGTACCAGCGATTACCAGACATTGTGTTTACTCTGCCAAGATTTGCGCGAACTCATCACGTATCAACCTATTGTTTGCAATTATTATTGATTAAATTTGCAACAAACTTCCTCCCCTCCCCCCCACCATCACCACAGCAAATCGGCCACCTGACTCATCACTGGCACGTTGAATGCACGAGCAGTATCATCCACGAATTATTATCCCTAGGATGTTCATCGTTTAGTCTCAATGCGTGCTTGAGTCCCATTTCTTGCTTTCATCTCCCATCCCAATCGAACAGTTGGTGAAAAATGGAGGCAATTAAAGAGACGGACGCTGGAAATCTAAGCGACTCGTCCGACGACTGGACTCTTTTGTCGCCATCACGAGGAGTGCCACCTACCACTGAGCAGAGTGAGTCCTCAACCAGCAACATCCAATCAGAACATCCCGAATCTAAGATTGTACAAGGTGATCGGATTGACGACGGTCTAACTGAGATCGATCTCGGACAGGAGAGCAAGGGTGCAGAGTCGTTAGAGTCTGGATCCGAGGGTCAACCAAGTGAGCAGTCAGAGGAGGGATTCCGAGCCATCGATACGAGCTCAGATGAGGAGAATGAGAAGGACTTAGAAGATGGAGAGAAAGACTTGGAAGCAAAGAGCGGCGGTGAAACTGAACCGTATTCAGCAGGATCAGTGTATGATAGAGGTGATGACCACGAGGGAGGAGAAAACAGGAACGCGTCCGATTCCATCTCAACGGAATATTGCCACGCAGCTACGAGTACAGATCCTCTGGTCGACCGGTCCGAGCACCAAGACCGGGAAAGAACGGCGAGCCCATTGGCGTTTAAATCACCATCTGAGAAGACAGTCGTTGCGGAGCGCGAGCGGGGGTTCACCATTGGACAGCAGGTAGAGGTGGAGGACAGAGGAATATGTGAAGAGATATACTGTATGCTGTTTTGTATCCTTCTAAACATAATTATTACCTCGTTAATCGTAGGTTTGTTTTGGTGTGTGGAATCCTATTTCCGTGTTCCAAAGCCGGCTAATGATTGGCCGAACCTCAACGAGAAATCTAACGAGATCAACTTACTCCACAGTGAGCTGGAACAGTGCATCAAGCGACAAAGCCCCTCCTCTTACAAGTACTACATGTCAGACGACTATCAAGATCAACCAGATCCGAACTCAAACCCCAAGCCAGGTTCAAACCCAAAAGCTCACCGCGGTCTAGTCTGCTACGGGCAAGAAGCGCAATGGCGCCAGCGCTTGGAGCAGCTCGAGTCAGAACATGGTTTGGAGTTGCGGAACCTGATTGAGAAGGCGAGACGGCGCGCCACCCAAGAGGTGCTGAAGAAAAAATATCCCAACTTGAAGTTCGAACTCATTCTCAATCAAATCGACTACTTAAACTTTCTCGAAGACAAACGCAACAAGAGGCACTTTGACGAAACATTGAAATACTTCAAGCTAGAGAACCTGCGTCTGCTTCGGAGGTTCAGTAAGCCAGATGAGACCAGTCATCAGAAGTTATTGGTCAAGTTGGAGCTGGAGAACGCCAAGCTGCAGCGCGAAAATGAGGCTCTCAGAGCGAGCATTTCTGAGAAGGCAGGTACGGCCTACATGAAGCAATCTGTGGAGTTGGAGAACTACGAGCGCGAGAATGCAATTCTGAAGCAATTCCACCACGAAGTTGCTCAAGAGGTGTCGAAGAGGTTGAGACAGTTCAACTTGCATACAATTGACGCATTTACAATTCTCGACGACTACGAGAGTCTCGCCCCTCGATTGAGTTTGACGCGCGGGTACTTGCGTCGGCTTGGCGACAAAATGAGCACAATATTGATTGAGAACTCGAGCCTGAGGGAGGAACTGAGGAGATATTCTGCAGCGAATGGCAGCGATGAGCAGAACCTAACCACCAGCTATGATCTCCAGCATCCATCGAGACAAAACGAACATTCAGATGGTCTCATACTCGATGGCTGCGCTGAGAGCTTGAGAGAAATCAGTGCGAGGTCGCTGTTATTAGAGGAGGAAGTCGAGAGGCTCAAAAGGGAATGTGGCCAATATAACAGTCAATTGGGACGAGTGTCAGAGAGGGAATTGAATCAAACAAGTCCCGAAAAATCTCGTGAGCGATCCAACTTGCTTGAAAGTTCCAGACAAATTGATTCACCTGAAACGGCCCTAGAAAAGTCCATTGAAGCATCACTCTCGAACAAAAACGAACAAGATATCATTGACGATGTTATAGTGTTTCTCAACAAGTTCAACAAACAAATCGAAACCGATCGACTCGTAACCTCAGATGGAGCCGACGATTCCAAATTCAATGCTGATTCCTGTCCAGCGGGAGTAGAGGAGGGTTGTGAAGCAATAATCATGCCGATCGTCCGAACAACCAGTATGATTCTGGGGCATATCACAGATGGCATTCTAGATCTATACGGATTTGGTGACTCGACGCCTGAGCGGGAACAGGAAGGCGCGAATGATGCTCCTCCGGCACTACTAAATTATGACCAAAACTCAGTCAACAGACCGGATACACTGCAGCCTGAAAAGATTAAAACTGATCATACGGCTGTGAAAGGAACGGAGTCAGCCAATGATTTCTGTGATAAACAAATCAACCCTGATCTAGGTTTACCTAACTCGCCTGACAATTGGTTCTTTAGGAGAGCCAAACAGAGGAAGCAGTTGCGCCTGGACGAGAAGGACCTCCACCTCGATTGGGTGATGAAGCGCGCTAAATTGAGAGAAAAGTTGAGAAAAGCCTCCACTTATATCGAAGAGAAAGCCTCAAGAAACCCCAAGAAGAGCTCACCTGCCGAATCCAGATATCATCACAAATTGCCTGCAGGTAAGCGAAGTCATACTGGTCGCACGAATTGCGAGACAAATCAGAGAAAGAGCCAGCGTGACCAAAGGCATCGCAATTATAACGCAAGGCACCATCACGATGAGCTGTGAGTCGACCTAGATCGTTCTACGAGAAATGGCCCATGATTACGTTGTTGTCGACTTTGTTTGCGCACCATGCTCATAGAACTCAATTGTATGTATCTCTACTTTAGACAATAAAACACATTTGTAAACACTGCGTTGGATGTT
>Ga0268249_1000065_pt1 | contig 65335 bp, 37 predicted proteins | sample AgamicAtPe_FD_200257 | JGI IMG/M metagenome (GOLD analysis project Ga0268249, IMG submission 200257) | Agave microbial communities from Guanajuato, Mexico - At.P.e (v2) (version 3) | ecosystem: Host-associated > Plants > Phyllosphere > Phylloplane/Leaf | place: Guanajuato, Mexico | collected... | reverse complement strand
CGCAACAAACTCGTTCGGAGATGACGACCATCTGGGTGGTCTGAGTCAAAAGTACGATCTACTGAAACGTCAAGTTGAACTTCTAACTGAAACTCAGTTAACACAAGAGGAGAGGTATAAACGATCCAGGCAAGAGAACGATGCCCTTCTAAATAGGGTGCACGGTCTTGAGGATCAGCTTAGAGAATTGGAGCTGAGCTCTGAGGCTCGTGCCAAAGAAGATGAGAGGCGTTTCAGGGAAACGATGGCCAAACAGTTAAAGATTTCATCACAGGAGTGTGAGCAACATCTACATTCCAATTTTTTATTGCAGCAAGAGCTGTTCCAACTCAAAAATGATACGCTGAAGAGCGAAACATTGATAAAAACGTTAAGAAGTGAGAAAGAAACTCTAGAATATGAGTTACAGGAGAGAAACAGTGAATTAGCTGCTTTAGATGAGGAGGTACATAAGCTTAAATTAATAGTTAAGAATCTTAAGGACGAGGAAAACATTAAGAGTAATTTGATAAGTATTCTGAACGATGAGCTTGAAGGTAGTCAAAACAGATCTCAGCACGAGCAAAACCATTCCGTCAATTTTCATCTATTAGCACAATCAAGTCACAACTCAAAAGAATCACCGAAACAGAGATATACTTCATCTAGGAGAAGTAGCGTAACAAGTGGATACGACGATGAATATTCAACTCCGAATACTGCTATGACTAATAACAAGGCACTCAAAGATATTGATGGACTTGAAACAAGTCTGAACAAGACGCGTGAGGAAAACAAGAGGTTGAAAGAGATGAACGAAGAATTGCAAGCTCAGTTGTTAAATTTTCAGGTAGAAGAGGGCCGATCGTTGGTCCGAGAGGGGAGCAAATCATATAGTCTAGCTGATGAATTAGGCGACATCGACGTCCAAAAACTGATGAGAGCACTCAGAGAGACAGAAGAGGACAACGCCAGATTGCGCAGGTACATCGATGATATGCTAGTTAAAGTTCTTCTTAATAAGCCTGAGATTTTAGAAACGACCTCACCAAGCGATGAGAGTCAGATTGGGGCGGGCAAGACTGCTGGTACGCCATGTTGAATTATCACATTAAATACTATCCATAACAGCATCGATTAGTTGTGTAATTGATTGTTTTCAGAACTGTTGTATAATAAAAACGGATTTCATATGATATTGCGGGTGAAAATCAATCATTCGTTGATAGAGCACCGCTGCTGTCAGCGTTAAAATTTTGCAGACTAGACCAGTCGGTTCCTTTTTTCATTCTGACTAGCAATTTTACCCTAAAAGCCTCCGGAAGAGACAGATTTTCCATAGTAAATTTCAACGTTTTACAAAATCGATCGAGATAACAAGGATCAACCTCGTAAATGAGTTCGTCGTGCATCTCGAGCACTAACCTGGCACTCCTCTCGAAGTTTTCTAATATCTTTTGATTCATTCGTTGCATTGCGAGCTTGATTATGTCCGAGGCACTTGACTGTATTCTAGTGTTGACTGCGACTCTCTCAGCTTTTGATCTGCGTGAGGAGTTGTCAGATTTGATGCCGTCGATGAGCCTTCGTCTACCCAATAGAGATTTAACGTACCCAAGCTCTCCACATTCTTCAATCAGATCTTGAGTATAAGCACGAATACGCGGGAACGAATTGAAGAAGTCTTCTCGAAACTCCTCAGCTCTTTCAACATCTACACCCAAGTGTATAGCTAGCGATTTGTTGCCCATACCATAAACTATGCCATAGCAGATTTGTTTGGCGTGTTGACGATTCTCGTTGGTCACATCCTCAATAGGAATTCGATATATGCGACTGGCAATGGTCTTGAAGACATCGAATGTGTTGTCGGAGTCCAGGCTTCGGTTTAGAATCTCTAGTAAGTGGACATCATCTGAAAAATGTGCTAATAGCCGCAGTTCGAGTTGTGAGTAATCAGCAGCCACCATAACCCAATCGGAAAAGGGAACGAAGCATCTCCTTGGCGCGCAGTCAACTTCCTCCTCCGCACGATTCCCATGAGCAGGAATTAAAACTTTAAAGTTTCTGTTGATTAAGAACAAATCTGGGTCGAACATTGACACTCTGCCAGTGAGCTGCCAAAAGTCACAATGACCGAAAACCCTCATCATTTTGAGGTCACTGTTAAATCTTGCGTGGGTGTTGACTGACTGTAGAGCATCAAGGGCTTTCTCGACTTTACGGAAATCTTGAACTAACTTGGGGAAAGGGTGATATTGAGCCAAAATGTTCAATATCTCACCGTTAGTTGGGTCTTTTGAGATATCTGAATTTGTGTTGTGATCAAGGAGGTATCTCCTCAGGTTGAGATCTTCGTAGAGAACACGGGCTATGTGCCTGATATTTGTCAGGGAGATGGTGGATTTAGCATAATATTTTTGCGCAATGGCTGATAGCTGTTGAGTGAGATCTTCATACAACTTCAGCTCGTTTTTCATCGACTTTATATTCAAACCCACCCCATTGATCATCATGTGAGCTATCGTCAAGCGAGAAGGAATTTCAGCTTCATAGTAGGCATCTGTTTGATTTCTTGCAGATAGTTCGGCCAATATTTCATCGATCAGCGGTTTTAAGATCGCTGTCTTTCCCGCTTTTACAATGTCTTTCAACTTGAGATATTCTTTACGGTCTCTTCTAGATGGTCTGCTAGCTACATATGACTTCGATCTTGACGACGCATATAGAAAGTGGTGATAGTTGGATGCCCAGCTCGTTTTTGTTACCAAACTTAGTGAACTGCGACAGTTATTCAGACCACGGTTGGGACAATCGTTGACCATCCACCAAGCTACATCAAACGCGTGCCATTCGAAGTATCTATTCAATAGACGTGAATCTAAGTTGAACGCTGCATATAAAACTTTGTAAGTTAATACAATATCCTGGGTGTAGAGCTTTATCGGTACAAAATTTTCTCTTCTCTGGGTTGCTGTCATTGAGGTGGCCGAGACGTATGAGTCTCCTAAAAAGTCGCCAAGTTTATCACGAATTCGAATAAACGCATCCTTATGATCTATGATGTGCACTGTTGATTCCTTCCCAAAAGAGACATACAATCTGGTCACAGTATGCTTCCTGTTATCTATGTCTAACCGCAAGGCTAATCCATTGCGAGACTCTTCTTGGGATGATCTGTCATCATCACTTGAGCCTTCACTTCTGGAACGTGATTGCGAGCGCCGCTTACCGATTGACCTCTTGATTTTTGCTCCTATCGGTTGATTGACATTTTGAACCAATTTGAAATTCAAACTGATCTCGGAATGAGTGGTCCATTTATCCAGAAACTTGTCAACTTCTTTGACATCTCTTCCAACATATGCGATGACAAAGTTTGGAATATCTCTGTTGGCTCTCACCATTGTATCCGAATCAGCATTATTTGAGCTGTTAGGTGATCTTGTCTCTATATGCGATCCTGTTTGATTTCAATTGGTAAGAACGGGAATTTTATTCGGTTAATTTTTAATTTTATCAGACGACATCAAGGTTAACAAAGAGCATGCTGAATATCGTTGATAGATTCCATCTTTGCTACAACGAAAACTTGCTTGCATGGAAATTAATTGGCCACAATTGTTGGATATATACCATCATCGATCCTCCCGCGTTTTTTAATTGCCTGGCTGTAACTTTCGTCATCCTTTGCAGCACAATCGCCAAGTGCTGAGACCTCTTGCTTGCTCTTAGAGTCGGACGGAACTAGGTCGATTTCGTATTCGATTTCAACAAAACTTCTTGACGTATCCACTATGTGTGAGGCATAATCTAAAGTCGTCATATTTCGAGCTAATTCAGGTATCCACATAGATGGTGGACTATCACTATCAACTCCGAATGAAGCGTCCTTTTTGAAAGGTTTGATTTGACGTATCACAAATTCAATATCAAACTTGTCTGCCTTGGCGACGGCAATGATGTTGCTATAGCCAGCATTAAATAGGGCTCTAGCTATCGGGCGTGTTATGTTCAACTTGACGAGATCTAGTAGGTCTCGTTGACATGAAAAATTAATTCGTGACTCTAGGGGTCGAACTAAGGCAGCAATATTGTCATAACCTAGTTCCTGGCAGAATATTGTCATCACCCCTGCAAATTGGGCGACACCTCGTTGAACATGTTGAACCGTGGCTTTACTTATTCGATACTTCATGCAAATTTTGGGTAACGACATCTCACTGATAAGGTCGTTTATGACTAGAGCGACCCAAAATCTTCTATATACCCGCTCCTTCTCTTCCTCAATCGTCGTTGAGAATCCTTGACATCTGCGAGCTATAATTAATTCATCAATACCAACTCGTTCGCCAACTGACTGGCAAATGTCATCGAGTTCGTTCCAAATTTTGGAGTAATGCTGCCAGTCTTTCAAATCTATGGTTCTCGCAATATCGTTCGGAGTCACCTGATAGATAATATGAAGATCATTCAGAAGGCAGAAACCCTGTCGTGCCTTTATCAAATCCTGTAATAGCTCCAGACTCTCATCAGGGTGTAAACCAGAGGCCAAGACTGCATTACCCAAACGAGTGGACCTATATACACCGGGCTTGAGCTCTTCGATGAACTTCTTTGTGATAAGGTAGCGTAAAGTCTCTACTACTGCTTGCAAGAAGCAGTCTGATTCTTTTTTTGATGTGTTAGATAACCAGAAGGTGGATTGGAGGTATTGGTTCAAGTGCACTCGCGTTTTGGCAGTGTTGTTCGCAATTACTTCGAGAATAGCCTTCTTCAATCCACTTGGTTCTCCTTCTGACGCGATCATCTTCTGAGCAAGAGAGGAGCAGATGTGACCAAGCGACGCTCTTATTAATTTGATGGCAACGTCTTGATTCTCAGGGTTACAGATGAGAATGCTTTCTCCACAAGTATCAATGTTCTTTCGGCCCGCTCGACCTATCATCTGACGATAAGTGATTGGATTGAGCATCTCTTTCATATAGACGGCATTATTGCTAGATATCATCGTAGGACTCCGAATTACGACGCGCCTCGCTGGTAGATTGACACCAGAAGACAGAGTGGAGGTAGCCATGAGAGCTTTTATTGCTGCCCCTTTGAAACCGTCTTCAATTATTTCTCGTTCTTCAGTCGTGAGGCCTGCATGATGGAATGCTACTCCGAATGCCAGTGATCTGACGAGCTCTTTATCAGCACCAGCGGGACATTTTTTCAGTTTACTCACGACATCGAGTAATTTCGCTGGTGATAGCTGATCCCTAAGTTTTTTGGAGATCTCGACTTGGGACGGAATGTTGCTCTGCAACTTGTTTCCTGATATCTTAATCTGAGAGGCAAGGTTTGCAGCCATAAGCTCGCACTCTCGCTTAGATTCACAGAATACTAATACGGAATGCCCCTCAGCTATAGAATCTATGCAAATGTAACACAAGTCGTCATAATCTTTCTCTATGCCCATCCTTGCAGGGTTCACGATCTCCACTGGCTCACATGATGAGTCTTGTAGAAAGTCTTCAACCTTATAGATCTTAGTAGCTATTTTGATCTTTTCCACCAGAGGCACAGGTCGATACCCAGTCACATAAAGTGATGCAGTCAGCCATTTTGCGATTGTGCTTAAATTTGGTATAGTTGCGCTCAAACCGACGATTTGTATTCTTCGGTTTGAATCTTGAAGACTGTTGTGGTACAGAACCTTAGTGAGAAGCAGCTCCAGTTGATAGCCTCTTCTATCATCACCAAGATAATGGATCTCATCAACAACAATGATACCGAGATCGTTGAGCTTGCCTTCGTTGATCAACTTGTTGACGAAATTGTTTGCTTTCTCGATGGTGCAGACGGCAACGGTGACAGCAGACATACCGCCTGGTGTATAATAATTACCGCCGAACGCCCCGACCCGCGCCTTAGTTGGATAAAGCATGGACTTCAAGGTGGCTGCCTTCTCACGAGTAAGGGCTACAAAAGGTTCAATAACTAAGGCCTTCTTTCCATACTCTAAGACTCTCTTGAGGAGTAGAAAGTCCGCTACAAGGGTTTTGCCCGCACTAGTGGGAGCCGAGTACACAAGATTCTCACCAAATAAAACCTTCCCCTGACAGAGGCATTCGACCTGCCACTCAAATAGACTTGTTATACCTTTTTTCTTGAACCAACTAATAATCAGGGGTGGCAATCCCCATTCAGTAAGTTGGCATCTAATATTGGGCGATGTTGCCATTGACGCTACTCACTGGGGAAATATCAGGAATTGATGCTAATTCATTGTAACGATTGTTCTTCCGGGCTCCCAACTAGAGCTGTATCCAAAACCCTGCCCAATAATGGCGGGGAATCATGAAGATTTGATCGAGAATTGGTCAAAAGTATAGTGCAACTGATGCTATCAATTGCACCAGATTGGTCACATGGAGTTGCCACTGGGTGTGCAAGATTGTCTTAACAATTATGCGATGCACAAACCTTTTCGATTGAAGGCACCGTGTGCGCAGAAATAACGTTCCCATAGTTAGCCGGCGCTGGTCATATTTGGACTCTGCATCGGGTGTCTCATGCTATTGTCCAATAGATACTCTAGTTATTGGATATCATCGATCCATCCAAGCGCTAGAGTTTGACCATCATGACTTCATTACCAAAGAAGAGGGTCTGTTACTATTATGATGGGGACATTGGTAACTATTATTATGGCCAGGGTCACCCCATGAAACCACATCGCATAAGGATGGCACATAACCTGATACTCAACTATGGATTATATCGCAAAATGGAGATCTACAGGCCACACAAGGCTGTCGCAGAGGAGATGACCAAATATCATAGCGACGACTATATAAAATTCTTACGTAGTATTAGGCCGGACAATGTCCAAGAATACAACAAGCAGATGCAACGCTTTAATGTAGGCGAGGACTGTCCTGTTTTCGATGGATTGTATGAGTTCTGCCAGCTTTCTGCAGGAGGTTCGATCACTGGGGCTGTAAAATTGAACAAACAACAGACTGATATAGCGATCAACTGGGGTGGAGGGCTCCACCACGCAAAAAAATCCGAAGCCAGTGGATTCTGCTATGTTAACGACATCGTGCTAGCTATACTCGAACTTCTCAAGTACCACCAACGAGTATTGTACATTGATATCGATATCCATCACGGCGACGGAGTCGAGGAAGCTTTTTATACCACCGATCGAGTCATGACCGTTTCATTCCATAAGTATGGCGAATATTTCCCCGGTACCGGCGATCTGAGGGATATTGGTGCCGGCAAAGGCAAGTTCTACGCCGTCAACTTCCCACTGCGCGATGGTATTGACGACGATGCATACGAGTCGATATTCAAACCACTTATATCTAAGGTTATGGAAACCTACCAGCCCAGTGCGGTAGTCCTACAGTGTGGTGCCGACTCTCTATCAGGTGACAGATTAGGTTGCTTCAACTTAACAATCAAAGGCCACGGAAAGTGCGTCGAGTTCATCAAGAGATACAACATACCCCTACTTCTAGTCGGCGGCGGAGGTTACACGATCCGAAATGTAGCTCGCTGCTGGACTTATGAAACTTCGGTTGCATTGGATGCCGAGATTCCAAATGAGTTGCCTTACAACGACTACTTCGAGTATTTTGGACCCGACTTCAAGCTCCACATTAGCCCATCAAACATGAACAACACAAATTCATCCGAATACCTAGACAAAATCAAAACTCGTTTGTTCGAAAATCTGCGACTCATACCCCACGCACCCGGTGTTCAAATGCAGCCCATTCCAGAGGACGCCATGCAGGATTTAGAGGAGAGTGACGAAGACGGTAAACGAGAGAACGACGAGCGTATAAGTATCCGAGCCTCAGAGAAACGCATTCAGAATGAGCTCGAGTATTCCGATAGTGAAGACGAGGGCGAAAATAGACGAGATCAAGCGTCTCACAAACCTAAAACTAAGCGACCTAAGGTCTCTTCACCGTTGGCTCCAGAAAACACTACCGAGCAGAACGAAGCAACCGCAACTGATATGGATCAGGGTGGCGATGTGAGCCAGTCAACTAAGCCAGCAGTTGAGGCCGCAGGTGAGGACAGCGCAGAAACTCCTGCCGATACTGAGATGGAGGTAGAACCCACACCCTCTAATCACCAAGATCTGGAGACAAATACTCAAGAAGAGGCCGAAGTTAAGTTAACTGTAGAGGAGGGTACTGAAGAAAAGCCACAAGAAGAATCTCGAGAGTTGGCAGAGGATATCGACAATGCCCAAATTGGTTCCGATAAGGAGAAAAATGCAACAATGGTGACTCGGAAGTGACTGACACCATCTAAGTCGCCACAATCTAGACTGCAACTTTTCAGGAGCCTATTTATTTCAAACGAGAACTGTAGATAAACTGACCAAACTGACCAAACAAATCAATTAAAAAGTTAGACAAGACTGGCAGTCTAGCCTAAGTTCTCATCTCATGGTAACAAATCAAAGTCGTACTCTATGAGTGACTGATTGTTTAGGCAACAAGCTGTGAATCGGTTGTCTCTGACATCCTGGATGGGGTGTTTCAAGGAAAAGACTTGCTTCTCTTCTCGTTCTTGTGTCGCTTCATATGAGCTGACCTTGATTTGATTTTTTCGAAGACTCGACCGCATACCTCACATGGAAATTTTATCTCAGGTATCTCAGATGTTTCTTGTTCTTTCAGGGGTGTTGGATTTCTGATCGACGAGGGCAGTTTCTTTCTGAGATAGTAGAACTTTACGCACTCTTTGATTGATTTAGTGCTGAGGTCATGACTGATGAGGGAGAAATTCTTACCGTGTAGCTTGTAAAGCCGTTCAAATAAATGGATTTCATCCTCTGTCCAAATCAAATCTCTGTCGGCATATGATAACAAATGTTCAACCGCCTGCTTGACATCACCACCACACTCGTAAAGTACCTGTAAAGCCTTATCGATGTCGCACCCTCCACCAGGTATGCAGGCACTACAAGAAAACTCTAGGTAAAGGTCTAGGTCTGTTGGCTTGATATCTTGTATCACATGCGGCGCCCAAATAGGGTTCATGGCAATGGTGGGAGTTGAAGAATTATGGATGGACATGAACATGATATAGATTATGAAAAAAGTTCATGTAAAGTTTGCTTGAATGGCGGGCTGAGCAGATTTTAGATTGGCAAGACCCATGCATAGGATCGCTACGTGAAACCACGAAAAAAGATTTGCGACGACCGGGATTTGAACCCGGGCCACGTGCGTGGCAGGCACGTATCATACCCCTAGACTATCGCCGCTCGTTGAATTAGATGAGAAGCTCAAGATATATATTCCTTGATTGGAACAACCGTTGTTGGTTTCAGACATGATTGCTGAGGATGCAGTTATATAACATTGGATCCCAAAGTAAACGCAGACCCCCGCAGGCTCCTGCATCTCACGGTTGAGGTTATTGGTACAGATTCTTCAGCCGCGTTCATAATTCTGAGTCCACTTCTAGTGCGACTGCTAAATGGGCTCTACGTTTTCACCTTAAAAATCGATATGTGGATCAAAACGCAGAGCTAGTCACTTGACTCTGTAAATCTAAGTTTCTTACCGGAAGCTCGCCCATCCTAGGCGATTTCTATAGGACTAGTTCGTATAGTCTCTAAAAACGTTTGTCGGACTTACTTGCAGGCATACGCCGAAATCGAGCGTAGTCAGAGTGGACGATATACTCGGGCTGAAGCTGGATTCACAGCGACACACTTGTCAATCGAAGGCCCAACTGAACAGCTAACCCTCTTAGGATTTTGAAACCTAATTCAGCAATTCGATGGAACTTAACTACCACTGGTTGTGTATTCGTCTACCACAGATGTTGGTAAAGAGAATTCAAAGACAACGTTTCTCAAAGTGACCGATCTTAGTGAAGCATTTGCTCGGCTTTCCAGTCGCCTTTCCTGCCTTCTAGGTGCCACAAGAGATCCATTCACCTACCATTGTAGTGGATTGGGAGGAAAAGAATGCTTGACTGGCCGGAGGATATCACTATCTGAAGTAGCACTTGGAATCGAAAGAGTTCGAGGCACAATTTTCATCGGAATTATTTATGACGAGTCATATGTCATAATTTATTTCAGTTTCTAGCATACGATGCTCTGGTGACTTTGAGCTGGCGTATCCATTTGCCGCAACTTATTGTTATCCATGAGGTTGTAGTTGGGCCGTGTTACTTGTACAGCTATGTGAAAGCGCAGGGACCTCAAAGCGGACAAACTCTTTCTTCCTTTTCCGCCACCCAAGAGACTACCTGCGAATCAATCCGGAAGCATTCTCGCTTGAGGCTTTCCCTTTAGTGTGCTTATTTTAGAAGTTTGCCTACTATCAGGATAAACATCTCAGTCGACATGACCGAGCAGCATGAAAATCGAAAGAGAGGTCTGGTAATCAGATTACATTGTGCGTCTAATCTCCAACTAGCTGAACGCTCTAAAAAAAGGAACGAATTTTTACTATTGTCAAATTGGCAATAAATTTTGTCATCTTTCTCTATTCAATTATCATTGTTGCTTTCTAGAGGTTTGAAAGCCCCGAAAAGTTAAAGTTAAACCTGCGCGTGCCAACTAAACTGCCACCCACTCTCATGATGGGCTAGAGTTAGGCTGGTTCGAGGAGACAGGAAATTGGACATCCCCAAAGTAGAATGGCGGACTCGGCCACTAAAAAGCATGAGCGACTGACTGCCTTGAATCGCGTAGTTTTTGGCTAGGGGCGACGATACCGATGACGCGGGTTATCAAAACAACAGCGACACCAACGGGGATCCTCCCTCTTACTTGTCCGCTCAATTTATGTTTCCGCTATAGGAGACCAAATAATGATTGATTGTTCTTGACTCTGTTGTAGTTGTTTAATGTCCAAGCCCACTTATAAGTATAAGCTAGAGGCTCGAGATCATCTTACAATGCAAAATTGTTGTCATCGTTCTATTACGTGCACATCTGCCAATAAGAATAGCAGCAACAAAACCGATAACAACAACTACAATGACAACAACAACAAATATCTAATTTCTTCCTCAACAACATTCTCAATGGCAGTTGAATGGTTGGCATAATATTTCTATCCAAACAGCACCCCATTTTATCCTGTCTAGCCTCGATCGTCTACCCTCTCAAAGCCAATCTCATCTCATGTTTCCCTACCACCCAATGAACAATTCTCTAGTGGGCACATCACTCAAGTGGCCTGTCACGGCTCATCCTCTCTCCCTCTCTCTCTCTCTCTCCCTCTCTCTTTAGCTATTGTGAGGCCCGATTGTTGGGAGACGCCAAATGATATCCATCATAATCAGTGGGCTTGCTCGCCTCTCTTGCGCCAGTACATTCGGGAACGTGATGTAATTATATGCTTTGCGCCTACAATCAATGAGCATCCTGATGGAAAAGTCAAACAATCAATTTAACTAGCTGAGGAGCGCCCACTTCCGATATGCAACAACAACCCCAGGAGGCGTTCACCATGGGCAATAGGACCAACTTCGTCATTAGCAGCCAGTAAATGCAGCATCTCTACACTTCCCCAATATTTGGCGCTCGCCATCCTGGGCTGTGTTTCCTGTTCTAGGGGCCATTTGTTCGAGGAGCCATCATGGGTTTAGGCGAATGCCATCAAGTAGGGCGATAAACTGGTGCCTAAACAGTTTACATTAACTAACTGTTTCGGTGGTAATCGTTTGATAGTTCTTCGTTGCCGCCAGACCATTATACTTGAGGAGTCCAGTAGTAATCACACCTCCCCCTCTATGGCAAGTTCATATATGCAAACAACTCTTGTTTCTTGGACAGCAACGAGCCTCCCTCGCGGGCACTAGGTGCGCCCATAAGTCCAGGCTGCAGAGTCGCCGCCGCGCAGCGGCAAGTGCACGTGATCCTCAGGGATTTATCAGACGCCACTAGATTGGACTCTGGGCCATCGAATACCTGACTGTCAAACCGCGCAAAAGAAGATGCATCTCTTCCATCACCCGAGCATCTCTCGCGATGCGTTTTATGCGCTTCAGGGGATTCAAACTGGGCGCTGTCGCAAAATCAATTCAATCAATGGCTGATCTGCCGCATCAACTCGATACGATTGACATGTGGTTGAGATGTACTTCCGTCGGAGAGCTCTAGCACATAAAATTAACCATAGCAGTGTTAGTAGTTGCGGTGACCGGCTAACCCAAGCGCAGGAGAGAGGGGCCAGGCCAATGATTGAGTTCCCTTCCCAGTTTCGGGACCTCTATGACTCTTTGATCCTCCCACTCTACAAAGGTCCTGCCGGTGATTGGAACCAACGAAGCCGATTGGATGAATTGTGCGAGCTGATATCCTGACACGAATAAGAGCATTGGTTGAGCCACAAAATCCCAACTTGAAGGCCAACTTTTTCGCCTTCGTCTTCTCCCTTCGCCCTTTACAAACAACTCGACTGTATATGCAGCGTTGAAGCTTTGCCTCTAATCCAAACTGGCTGGCCACTATTATATTGCGCTTACACTTAGTTGACAGGTCATCTCTTTGTCTGATACCCTTAGCAGCGCCTATCCGCCATTTGTGCAACAACTCATATCACGCGAGCTAGTCTAATATGGCCAAATCCTATCAGACTCTAGGTATTCACACTAATGGGAAATCAGTCGAACGGCTTGGCTGCTGGATAGTCGGTAGTCAATCGCAACTTTTGTTGTCTAATTTGATCTTGATTTGATTCTCGATGGGACGATTCGGAGCTAGCCTATTATCGATTCAATGCCAAGCGAAATAATCAACTGACAAGAGGACTCATGCCTCTCGCTAAACTCCAAAGCCAGTCGACCCCTCGAAATGAAGCCTGCATCAATCCTGCCTGCTCAATCCTCTTTCGTTCGTCCTATTTGCTGCCTCTAGCCACTCGAGCGACTATAGATAATTGAACTAAACTTGAAATGGTTTCTATTTAGGGCAAAGCTTATATTTTCCACCCTCGGTTTCCCTCTTGCACGCTCACAACCTTCTGCCATCGCTATGGTCTAGCTGGTGCCTAAAATCGCGCCAGAGAATATAGGCTTTTTGTCATTTTATCGCTCTATTGAATCGCCAATTCGATTTCAGCCGTGAGCTTGCCGATTCTGAATGTCATTGGTTCGAGCCTTTGAGATGCTAGCAAAACTATAGGCAGCTCGATATGAATTCGTTGAGGATCATCATGGGTGGCTGAGTCACGTCCGCATTTTAGCGACGTGGGGCTTGCGTCCAACCAAACGAGACGACGACAAATAACCCAACTAGATGGACGAAGAATGAAGAGGATTTAGGAGCTGGAAAGTGGAGGTTTTGATGGTTTACTGCAAGTCAGAACTTGTTAAATCTGATCTAGTCAACGGTTACGATTTTACCCGTACAAATTCTTGGGGGCGGAAATTTCAATGTTCCATGTTAGTTCTCGCCGAATGAACAACTAGTTCAACAACTTTGCTGAACTCTATCGTGGGTTCACAGATCTCTTACCCCATCCCATACTAACCTAACCTAACATATCTCAATCCATACCACCCCAATGGCTACCATGTAGTCGTTTGTTATTGTATAAAACGTCGAAGCTGTGTGGCCGTCCAGTTGGTGCCGAGATGTGGGATGTTTGGGCTAGTATAAAGTCGTCCAATTAATATCAACACCAAATCGGCTGCAGGACATCCTTTAGTCTGACAACTTCCGATTGCATGAGTCTGTTTGTTGCAGCCATCGCTCTATTGATGCTCCAATGAACTCATATGGCGAATCAAAGCGCGATACGTGCCAACCATCGTGATAGTTTGCCTGGGTTGCCAATGCACATTTGTTTGATGTTAACCGATTGATAAAGTTGTCAAAGTGGTCAACTTGAGTAAAGTTCCCCTATGAGGTCCCGCAAACAATTGGATCGGAAAATCTTAATAGAATGCAATTCATTTGAAATCCAATTTCGATCCACACATAACCTATTTTTCCAGGCAACGGCTACCGTAGTAGGTGTTTATAAATCACATCCTAAGCACAACGACAGCTCTGGACTTTGATAGAGATTTCTACGAATAGATGCAATTTGGTAGTTTCGATTCTATGAATATTGTTGCGCTTAAGTAAAAGACCAAATTCAAGTGCTATCCTAAAGAGAGAGAGAGATGAAAGTGGCGACAAATCAAGTTAAATCAGTCATGATGGTTGCCCATCTGACACTCAGTCTTTCTCTCTCGATTTTATATCATTTCGTCCCTCGCTTTCATGGGATGGTCAATAGTGAATGCACTGAGCCAGCTGAGAGACACCTTATTTATATGAGAGCCTTGTGACCCGGTTTGTGGCACCTGTTTTTGGGTTAATTGCCACACAAGGAGTTCCGATTGAACCTCTGGTAGTCGATAGACTGACAGTAACTAATTAATCAGCCCAACTTATTTGTCTTTTAGAGGAGACAGAAATGGTGGTAGCAACATCAGTAGTATCAAGCACGATCGCCAGCTAGAACAGCTGGCCGAGAAGTCGAGGTAATTCAAGTTAATGAATTTTACCACTCTTGTGCCCCAGTTGCTCGCTGTCAGCTAGTAAACTACCGAGTTCCCTAGAACTAGAACATCTATATGCACTAACTCTAGGGCCGACGAGTTGTTGTTGTTATTGTGATAACTGTGCAGAGTGAATATCGTTTCAATTACAAAACTCTGCCCTATACAAACGATATACCTCAACTCGTAAGGGGAGCAATTCGACCAAATGGGTTTTGTTGATTACACTATAGTGACTCGCAACGCTCTTAGCCCGTGAGATGTAATGAATTTGAAAACAGTTCTACATCGCCCGCCTTCTCTGAGTCTCCACTCTTCGCCAAACTCAAAAGGCTTGACTGCGTGGCAGATAAGCGCCAAGGTTTAATCTAAGCTTGCTCACTAATAACACGGTCATCTAGCCCTTGATTCATTTGCATGTTGGATTATATAGTGTCTGTTTTTCTAATGCATATGCACTTAGTTTGCAAGTTTGTTGCACTAATTGAGAGTTCGCAAGTCAGATCGATGGTCTAGTTTGTTCGAGTCGTTCCTAATTGAACCTGATTTCAACCAGTTCAAGTAGCAGCCAATTAAGCAAATGCGAGCTACTTACTTCGTGATTATCCATTACATTCAATACAATTGAATACAGATTGATGAACCGAGGTTCGGCTTCTCTCTAGAGTTTGCTAAGTAAGAGGCAAAGGCACCGACAACTTATGGGGTAAATTAGGAAACGACCTCTGGTTTAAGCCCGAATGCTATCGGATTCAATTCGTCAAAGAATGGAGGGGACACTTCAAGTTTGGTGGCGTCCAAGAGTTGGAGGGGTGAACCTTGTCGGCGTTATGGTTTATTGCAGTGGCTTTAGCAGCTAATGGAACTCGGTTGGGGGCGAACAAGTGCAGAGAGGTCGCCTGGGTCGGTCAAGCGGTCATGCGGTATAGTCAGCACTGGTGCTTGAACACAAGAGGCGGCAGGTTGTTTGTGATGGTACGACCCATCCGTTTGATGCGAATGAACTTTAGAGTGGAAAAAGGTGTCACTAGTTAGCGGCCGGCATCAAGAGTTTGGCTAAACTCGACTCAAAACAAGAGATTCGGGCCACGAATAGAGTAGGTGATGATAATTAATGAAAATTAACGATAATCATAATAAGTTGATTTTGCATTTCAAGAGAACAGAGTCCAGAGCACATCTTAGTTTTGGAGCGAATCAGTCGTCGGGCTCGCTCGTCAGCCTGCCCGCAACATAAACAAACATTAAATAAAATTCGCCATCAGACTTGTGCCTGTGCTTGCGAGAGGGCATTTTGGTTTGGGCGGCCATTTGAGTTATCGGATATCATCATTGATTTTCATAATCTTTGGCCGGCAACTCGCACAAGGGTCCCCAGCGAGCATGCGCATTGAAATGCGACGCGCGCACGCGCCAACCAATTCGAATGATGCCAGCTCGGGTCGCTTTCTGAAAGCTATAAGTGCGTGGCTTGAGCGTGTACAAGTCAATAAACCTCATACGTGCATTACTATACGGGCCCAGTGTGCCAGTTAAAATCTTGGAGCCCTACCTCATCTAAGCTCACTTGACTTTTGCAAGCGCATGCAGCAGAACTATTGAGGCCGCTTTGGGTAACATCTATAAGATAAATTCAGTCGGAAGATTTGTTAAGCAAGCTATACAGATTGAAAAATTCATGATGACCGACGCCACCGCGCGAGGTGTTGACCAGCACCAGGCTAGGGCGAGCACCGATAGCCCGAGGGCGCTCTCGATGCGCTCCGAATCCGACACCAGGTCGAGCCCAGATGCCAGCCAACAAGCTGCTACCGAGCCTCAAGCAGCACCAGAGCCGCAAACCCCGACACAACCACAGACTCTCCCCTTTAGCATCGACTACATTCTCTCGCTAGCTGTCAAGCATCACCAGCACCAGCAACTTTTGCAGCACCAATACCAACAGCAGCACAACCACCACCAGCAACACCACCAAGAGCGTGAGCAACAACAGCAGCAGAGGGAACAGGAGCAACAGCAGCAGCAACAACAACAGAATCAACAGCAACAGCAGCAACAACAGGCCCAAATGAGTCGGAAAAAGAAGACGCGAACTGTATTCACCAGGAACCAAGTTATGCGTCTCGAGTCCATGTTTGAGGCTAAAAAGTACCTATCTAGTAGTGAGAGATCCCAATTAGCAAACTCGTTGCATCTGAGCGAAACTCAGGTCAAAATTTGGTTTCAAAATAGACGGAACAAGTACAAGCGATATTATTCCGCTTTGGAGGCCTCATCCCTAGCCTCGAACGCTTTCACATGGAGTCAATTTATTTTACATCATCATGATTGGAGATCTGGCAAACCAATCGCGCCAGCTCATGCCCCAAGTTAGCCCATCTACACCAAAGACCAACAATCGTCTTGTAAATCAATTCAGCAGGCTTACTTGTTGATGGACCAGGTTTATAAACAATCGAACAGGAGCCCGAACACTCACTTTAGAGGTTGAATTTAAAATAAACGACTAGATTTCGATTTACCTGCAATTTGTCCACAACCATTAACTTTGTGTCCTTTTTATGCGTTTATTGTTTAGTGGCCATGATATCATTGGTTGGCACTCGCATAGCGCCCGTTGTTGGCTAACGCAAATTTCGTCCCCCTCCTCTTCTCAAGTCTGACCGATAAATCAAACTGAACAACCCACCCTCTATGTCTCATCCAAACTAGCACCGCCAAGTGGGGCCCTTGCATCAGTAAGAGCAGAGTTGGTCGGTTGGCAACAGCGAAGGCAATGACCAAATGTAATCATAATAGAGATTCATGAGCAAATAGGTTACTTCGTCCAAACTAGGACGAGAGGTAAAGTGATCTCAATTTGCCTCGATCCTCTTGTTTCTCGAACCCAATTTATGACTCGCCTTGAAAGCGCGACCAAGCGTTCGATTGCATTGCGCCATAGAGACTCACTTTGGACGCGCGATCCAATGACATCTGATTGGCACTTAAATCTATTCGACTTGTGGAAGAAGTAGAGTAGTAAGTTGGGCGGAAGACGTTGAGTGAGATGGAGAGAGCGAGAGCGATAGAGAAGGGGCCGCGACAATCTGTCTACTTCTGCCATTAACGTCTTACATCTCATCGGTAGAGGTTTAGCCTCGCGCATTGTTTCCTTTGGGGCCCCATACCGGATTCGTGCAAACAAATCTTGCCCCTAAGAGGCTTTGGGAGCGAACAGAAGCGAGTAACCATGGGCGAGAGTAGCGATGTTTAACGCCCAGATTTTGGTTGTACTGGCATGAGTTTGGTGGAATCCATTATGTGTGATCCCTACATTTGACTTATTGAGCAGTAATCAATTTGATTAAAGGGAGAAAGCAGAAGCTAGAGTTGAACGGACAAGAGGCGCCACTCTTATGCGTCAAATCGACAGCCTAACAGGGGAGCTAGCAATAACACTAGCTCTTGCCTCTAGTTCCAAAAAGCTACCAAATGACCCTAGGGTTGGCCCGAAACTGCAAACCTATTCACACAAAATCCGCTTTCACCTGTCTACACAAACTTCCCCTCTGCTCACTTAATGGTTTGGGTGTGGGGCCCAATCCAATATACTGCAGCATTTGCCATATAAAAGTGAATTCAATTATGTCCAATTATACTCTCGAGTGTTTGAGGCTATTTTTGCAACGTTAGCCTAAATTAATGAAAATTTGCTCCCAGTACCCGGAATACCTGGCCTCTCTCGGTCCCCTTTTAGTGAACAAACAATAATGATAATAATAAGCACAAACACTTTGGGGTTACGCCTAGCATGGCGAACATTTTTACCTGAAATAATTCGCTCAATTCTAATGCAAACACCCTGCACCGCTCTTGGCCTCTTGATAATTGGGCACTGACTCAGATAATTTATATGGGCCCAAATGAAGCTCATCTAATAACACTAGCCGGACTAGTTTTAGTTAACCCAGCTGAAGTTACCTGCTCCACTTATTCCTGGTTCCAAAACTGAACCATTCGCAAAGCGATGATTGTTAATGCTTAGATAGGGGAGATCGAAGGATTGGTCAATAGTTGGTTGCATCGACCTAGAGAAAATACCCACACCTACACCTACTCCCACATCAATATCTACACCTACACCCTCAACTAACCTGAGCCAATTCCACCTCTTAATGGTTAAATAACTCTGACTTAGCTAGTCTAAACGAGCCAGCGAGGCGACGATTATCGTTTCGTTTAATCGAGTTAGCGAGGGTATTTGACGCTATTATAGCAAATCGAGACCCTCTCAGTCAATGGCGATTTCAACGGCGTTTAGTATCCAATCAGTGGACTAATGGGCAATAATAATAAAACAGATAGACGCCAGCTCTCTCTCTAGAGGCCAATGTTGTCATTCAAAGCGACAGCCCGACCCTACCAATCTCAGTGCTCAGTGCACTTACTGTACATAGAAACTGACCAACCTCCTCGTTCGTTCTTCTCTCCACTTTTCTTGGCTTGCGAGCGAGCTTAGCTGCGTTTGCCCCTGATGATGTGAAATTCAACTTGGAAAAAATGAGGCCGCAAAGTGGACTTCTCGCGAAATATTGCCACGAACCAGCAATGAACTAGAGCCACTAACATCTTTAGGCACCGGGCTAACCGCTGACAAATGTTCATGTTTGATCACAAGATAGCGAACTAAGTGTTAGATTTGAATGGCGATAGGTAATGTTTAATTAACGCTCCAGTCACTAATGCAACCAAGCCTCGTATAGGACGTTTACTTCCAAAAGAGCCTGGCGCCCTCTTACGATGCTGATACGAATTAAAAATTGCACGTGACGCAAATTGTCTGCCGAGACACCTGAGTCAGATCTAAATTATTTCTGCTCTAAGCCTCTCGGGCAGGCTTGTCACAAAAAGGCCTTGCTGCAGAAATTCTAAGCTCGTATCTCGGCGTTTCGTAGCAAAAAGTGGAGTTGAAAAACAACACTCATAACAACCCATGTATGTTCCTCATAACAAAAACAAATATGGTTAAAAAGTCATCCTCCATCTTTGCGTCATACCGATCTCATCCAATCCTGCGGGAAAGTCGGACACGTTCAAGCGCACACAGATGGGTGAGTCTCAAGAATTGGGAGATTTGTACTTAAACTCTACCGAGAGGCCTTAAAAAAGTGCTCAACCAAAATCTCGGAAGCTTGATTATGCTGTGGTCCAGATTGAGTAGCTACAATCAGCTGAGCGGATGCTGAGCCAGCCCCCGCTGAGTACCTTACAAGCAGAGCTAGATGCTGGCCGCGGACTCTCTTGAATCGAGTCGACAACATCTCTCTGTCTCCGACGAGAATTGGGGGGTTATATTCGGTTAGATATTGATAAACTATCTTGATTTTGCTGACAATGCAATCAACGCCAGAGCCGACATTCGGCCAGGAGTGCATCACGCTCGCTGCTAGTGCGAGACCGGTCGTCTGGTCTGGCTGGTTGCCGCGCGCCACCAGTCACAATGGTAACGCAGCCATGGTAGTGGTGCAGGAGCATGGTTATAATCAGAGTTGTCTAGACCTCAGAGTCTCAACTCACTTTGAGCCTGTTTTGTTCTCCAATTGCAGTGGTGGTTGATTCGTGTTGGCATTTATATGCTTTGGTAGCGCTGCTAAGGCTAGTTAATAATTGCAAACGAAACGAAGGTAGCAAGCGTTGAAGGTTGCCTCTTACGAAACCACCGCTTAGATTTCTCTACACAATATCTGGCATTGAACGCAAGTCAAGTAGAGGCAGGAACAGAGTACCAAAAGCTGTTTGAGTGGTTCTTATTCCGGTCCGTCGTTTGAGAAGCCCTTTGCCGCGATGCTCTACTGCGCCGGAGGGTTGTAAATTAGAAGAGGACAGCATGAAGCGATTGCGCTAGTTGGTACGAGGCTAGGCTGGGAGGACTTCCAAGTTCAGATCAGTAGTTGATAGGGAGAGAGGGTTAAAGCTACTGAAGTGAAGCTTGTGGCCAAATTTTCCTCGCCATAGAGCGAGAGCATCTGCAATCACTTGTTTTCAAACTCATGCCATCCGATGATTCTTTGCAGTGTTTTATGAACGAGAGTACAGAGATCAGCACATAAATAGATTTAACGTAATCAAGAGAGATTTTTAGCCAAAAATCAATCTTACAAAGCCCATAGAGGCCAGCGTTCGCTCCCGAGATGGTTAAGGTTGTTCAGACTGTTTACTCAGCACCGGCCCGATTACTTGTGACGTCTGTATGGTTGCTAAACCGTTTGTTCTTACATGTACTGTCTTGCCCGCTTACACCACTTGTCAAACTAGCACCTGTTGGCTTCATGAGCGAAAGGCTCTGCTGGGTCGAAAGCACAATCGGTATAATTTTTCACCCTAAAACTGGCTACCGATGCTGAGTTCTAGGTCTCTACCTGTTGGAGTTGAAAGGAAAGATTTTGAGAGTTCCAAACTTGTTCCAATGGCTGACCTACCATGGGTTCTGTAAGTGGGCAAAAAATCCATCACCAAGCAATCGATCGGTAATAATTCACGTATGGTGATAAGCTTGCAAGCCCGTTTACTTACTTCTCTCTAAGGCCGCCAACCAATTGTTTGCCGACATTCTGGTCGCAATCTATTATTCACTTACCAGTCGAAGTTTGGTTGACGAGCGGCGAATATACCATCGGGCTTGGACACCCCTGTCAAAGTCTTTGACATTGGGCGAGCTAAAACGAAAATCGGTTCAGAATCTCAGAAGTATCACGTCACGCACCTGTTATTGTTTGTCGCGCCCTAGAGTCTGTTGTTGTTGATGAGATGGGGCCGATACGTGCGCTCATTCTTTATACGTCATCGGCTATAACTAGACATACTCAGTTTGCCCTCTGTCGTGTCGGTGCCATGAGTCATGACGATTAGAAAGTTGACCATATGATCGCTCGAACAGGTCTAGCCCAGCTGCTATTCGCTCAGGATTATCATCGGAGGACCTTTGGAGCGTGGTCACCTTAACTGAGAAGTTGGTGCCAAGCTTTTGCTGTTCCTGACAGCCAATTAAGGTGCTTTGTCTCTCTCTCGGTTCGGCTATAATCTATAGAATTCGGTCCTCATACGACAGAGGAATTGTAGGAAGGGAACCGAATGTTTACGGTTTGCAATTTAAAGCTCCTAGTTACGGCAACGAACACTAGACGGCGTCGGTACGCGCGAGTCGCCACGAGATTTCGTCGTTCTGTGCAAATCCAAATGAAATACCCTGGTGGATAGAACGCGCACTAGTATTTTACTGCGCTAACTTGGACAGTTTACCCTTAGTGCTCTTTCTTCTGTTCAGCAATGAACGCTTAAAGCTTGCCTTTTAAGTGCAGATTTGAATTCCATTCATATAAACACAGACACAAAGACTGCACAAAACACGCACAAACCGATAGTTGGCGAGCGAGAAGCCTGAGCGAGCCAGAGAGGGAGAGACAGAGAGCGAGAGCAGCCAAGCAGAGCGAAGGCTAGAATTTTGCAACCAAAACAACAAATAGTAGCTCGACTAAATTACAATCTCCCTCCCTGTCTCTCCTATCTCTTTCTCTCCCTGAACACTCTGCAAGAAAAAACGAAATACTGCGGATATCACAACCACCAATCAAGCTAAATTAGCATTATAACCCACAACAACAGCGACCGAGTTAGCAACAGTAGCGGTTACAAAACGAAAATCATCATCACCTATCCATCCACCACTCTCTCTGCAGACTTGATCAACCATTTCTATCCACTATCCATCTTATGTGCCAAGTTGATGTTTCACGATATCTTCCAAGCCTCTCGCTTACGTTTTGTGAAAGCGCTTGACCAAACAATGGCTACACTGATGTAACGACAACATGGAATCCTAGCCCGAGCTATGATTCGTCGTCCACTTCATCTCTCCCATCTTTCTGCTCCCTCCATCCCTGATGAAACCTCATATTTTCGAAGATGACTAGAATGGGCTGATCGAGGCCAGAAGTGTTCAGATAGTTGCCTTTGTTCGCGCTAGACGAATCGGGATCGCCAGAGACTCTCGATCAAAAGGAAACTTATTAATTGAGTAAAATATGATTGTTCAATATAGCTACTCAACAATATCTCTGGTTGTAAATTAAGAATTCGAAAACTCTGGAAGCATTAAACTAGATCGACAGCCAACTATCGCACGAAAGAATTCGGGATAGGAACTTACCGAATCACAAATCTTCGTCTCATTGAAGGCTGGAATTCTAACAACTCCAGTTCAAGCCAAGATTAATCTATGAAGTACAAAAGATAGTTATTTTCTCCTTAGAGAAAGGAAGTCGAATTACTGTTATCAACAAAAATCGATACATGAGTTCTATCATATCGATCTCTAGTGGAGATAATACACAAAAGTCATCATGACCGAAACAGTAGGTGATTATCAATTCAACAGGAAGGATCTCATCGGTCACGGAGCTTTTGCAGTCGTGTTCAAAGGAAGGCATAAGCACCGAGCAAATTTGCCAGTAGCCATCAAATCGATTACTAAAAAGAGTTTGGCAAAGTCACAGTCTTTGTTGGAGAAGGAGATCAAGATACTTGAAGAATTGACCAAACTTCAGCACGAAAATGTCGTGTGTTTATTGGATTGTAAGGAGACAGCTCAATACGTATATATCGTCATGGAATACTGTAACGGGGGTGATCTAGCCGACTATCTTCTACAACGAGGCACACTAAGCGAGGATACCATTCGTCTTTTTGCCAAACAAATATGCGGCGCTATGAAAGCTCTGCAATCGAAAGGCATCATCCATCGCGATTTAAAGCCCCAAAATATCTTACTGTGCCACGATGAAACGAAAAATAACCCAAGCTCAAACGACATAACCTTGAAGATTGCTGACTTTGGTTTCGCTAGATTCTTACAGGACGGGGTTATGGCGGCGACACTATGCGGGTCACCGCAGTTCATGGCTGTAGAAATACTTTTATCAAAACCATACGATTGCAAAGCCGATCTCTGGTCCATTGGAACTATCTTATATCAATGTTTGACTGGCAAAGCCCCATTTCAAGCTCAATCTCCGCAGGCCTTGCGCTCCTATTACGAGAAAAATCCAAACTTGAAGCCCAGAATACCTCCCGATACTTCTGCCGAGCTGACCCATTTATTAATTAACTTATTGAAACGAGAACCAAAGGACCGCATAAGTTTTGACGATTTCTATGAGCACCCCTTTATGAAACCACCTAAAACTCAGCCAGTGCCTGTGCCGAGTCGCAGCACTCTTCAAGCAATGTCAAGCCAGAAACAGTCAACATCATCTCCAGGTAGTGGAATAAGCATAGATCCTAGTAAACATCGACGCCGCCACAATCATCATCATCAATATAGTCGACCCCAAACCCGGCAGCGACAATCCAGTGGGCAGTCGAACGAAGACGAAGATCGCGAAAACATGAAACCCTCTAGTCAAAGAAGCGATCAGCATAGGAGACACCGACACAGCAGCGAACCAGAGGAGGGTTCGGTCGCCTCAGCCGCAAGTCGTGAATCATACAGTCCCTCTACAACAATGAACCTTTCCCCATCAACACCGATAACACAATCTCCCATGTCGTATGCAGGAAATGGACTCGGCTCACCAATGTCCTTGCAATATTATCATCATCACCACTCTTATGCAAATAGACAAAATCTCAAGCAGTCATCACAAGCGCATGCGTATGTTGGCTCCTATGAGAGCGCTAAGAATAGCAAGTATAGCAAGAAAGGAGGATCAAACTTGTTGACAAACACACCTGTTGATGATCCTTTGTTCTCTGACTCATCCGACTCTTCTGACACCGCTGTCGGGGGTGACTTTGTTATGGTATCAACGAGCGAGGCTTTTCAAGCTGCCAATGAACTTATGGGTATTACCCCCATGTCAACATCAACTAGCTCAGCTAGAGCAGTTCAGCAGCAGCGAGCTAGCAGGCAAGCGCACCATTCTCTACAATCATCGCCCTCGCTGAGTTCGCCAAAGCAGGAGGGGCCAAACCTGGGAACACAAGTTCAACGACAAAAGCTCTATGATGCGACGACCGCCGCTACAGCTAGACAACTAAGTTTTAATCAACCTGCTGATGTGTCGAACATCGAACCACCATCTTTGCGATTTAATTTTGGCTCACCACCAGGTTCGGCTCTATCGCTCTTGAGCCATCACGCAACAGGAGGAAGTGGTAGCACGAGTAGTGGTAGCGGGGTTATTCAGTCAGATTCACGATCCCTAATTCCTTATCTGATATCCCCCAACTCTCGGCAACAGTATGCATCGGCCAATTCGACAGTTGCTCCACAGTCTCCATTATCCTTCCACAACTATCACACACCAGGGCAAATGTCAACCCAGCCATTCATCAGCCAGCACAACCGATCCACACCACCTGCGAACAATTCATCTAGTGGCTCATTGTTGAGATACATGACAGGTCATTTTAATTCTTCACCTCATTTGGATGGTAGTCCACCAATCTTCTATGCCTTAGACTTACCTGAGGAGACTTTACTTGACAAGGAGCACAACGAAACCTTGGTCAAGTTGAACTTCATTGATTCGTTGGTCGGATGCATACTATCATTGGCTGATTCTCGCTCAGCTTTAATAAATTTGACTGATGATGGTACAAAGCCTGAGAGATTGAAAGAACTGCCCACCGAAATAGTGAGAAAGGTAGAACGCCTGGTGCTTTACCTGAAGTCATTACAACTGACTTCGTCCGCACTGAAACTGAGCAAGTCCGAGATTCAAGCCAATCGTCTACGTAACTCGTCATCCGTTAGACAAGGTGAGTGGAACAAAGCATACCGACTCGAAGAGTACCTGCCCCAACTGATAGTTTAAGGCATGGAACTCGGCGGTATTTGCATGAGTCTGTTTCCTCTCAACTAAGTGGGGCACAGGTTAGAAAGCGCCCAGTATCTCGTATCGCTCTCTATTTCCGCCTAACAAATTTGTCTCTTCTCATTGCACCATGAAAATCATATGCGCTTAACGGTGCACATCCAACCGTACTGCGAAATCAATGCGATGGATAACAGTGCTTAGACTGCTGAAGGATAAATTCCATCACTGTCTGAACATGTGCAAATCACTTGACTACCAAGCGACGCTAACCTCAACAATAGGTAAAGTAGCGTTGGAACTTATCGCGCCAGATAAACTGATCTACGACTATGCTATAGAGATGTGCCAAACCGCAGCTCTAGAGGAGCTTTTTGGGCACCCAGAAGAGGTAAGTGAACTCCCTCCAAGCAGCTGTTATCAATCCAACGCAAATACTTTCTTCCTAGTTGGTGTAACCGCACTAGCTTTATTGCTATGATTTGACAATACCTCACCAACTGTCCCAATTACTGCTGTAGATATCCAGAACATTCGTTCACGATTGTTGTATAGAGCCCAAATGATTGTCTTATCTCAGTTCACGTGTTAGCCGTCGCTTTTACTCTTCTTCACCGGCAACCATCATCATCAACTCGCTGAATGTTTGGACACTATCTGCTTCAGTCAGTCATCTAGAAATACGATCACCGATCATTAACAATCTATATTCTCTTCATGCAATCGCGGCACATGAACAGTGCTTCAAACGATATCACACAGCACAAATACTCCTGCATGGCTTGTTGCATCAAGTTAATCAGGAGGACAAACAATTATTGGAAAAGTACAAAGTTGCTGTGGAGAAGCGCCTCCTGATGATCCACTACCATTTTCAGCAGCAACAACCTGTCGCCCAGCAATGTGACAGATTAATGGATGGCAGGCCCTCGAGCTATGATCAAGCTTAGTGTTTTATTATCACCCAGTTCTAAGCTGAATGCAATTATACTCGGTGGTCTAATCGGGACCCTCATATGCTTCTCACACCCTGTTGATTCAATACATAACTAGTCTCCAATGCATAATCTAGATCATCGACATCTACCTCCTCCTCTGAATCGGGATACGGGTAATCACCTAACTTGAAGTTTCTCCAGTCGAGCAGCTGTCTTCTTTTGGAGCACTCCTGAATCCAGTGCTCGCGCGTTATCCGGCCGTTCTTAGCCATAACTTCCTTGAATTTGGGGGTGTTTTTGAAGGCACAGCTGGTTTAGTTTGTTCAAGTATGGAAATAATAGGATTAAACACAATTAGAACCGATAATCTACCAACACCCTGAGAGAGATGTTTGTGATAACAACGATCAATCTATACTTACATCAGATGTGTGCTATGTTTGGTCCAATTCGCCTCATACTTTGCTCCCATTTTAAGAGCCAAATCCCGTAGTTTACCTCGACGAGGATTTTCGAAGCCGCTCATCACGAATATCACTCCAGACATGATTTTCTCATAGGGCAACTGTTTAGGGTAAACCTTTTTCCTCATTCGCCTTGGAAGAGCTTTTGTATAGACCGACGAACAGTCTGCTGTATCAGGCTCACCGAAATGTCTGATGGGAGGTGAAGTCTCACTTTCGCTTTGGTCAAAGCATTCTGGATTTAAGTTCAGCACAATCGACTCGTGAGTATCATCATCCTCACTTCTGCTGGGAATACTTGAAATTTGAGTATCAATCAAAGGCGAAAAGCCAGTAGGTTTTGAGGAATTCGTTGATGAGATCTCACGTGAGTCCGTGTTGTAAAGAACATTTTCGAAGTTACCTGACGTCGGAGAACCACTGGCATGTGTTGTCTTTCCAGAGTTATTACTTGTCGATTGGCTTGCTATGGATATATTTAAATGATCGATAGATCTTCCAAGGATATGTGGCTCTGCTGCCAATCTCTTAGCACCAGGACCATTGTACCCACTTCCCTCGCTTGATTCACTAGGGCGCTTTGAGAAGTGCTGGCGTCTCCAGAAGGCGCCTACTCTGATTTGGGAGTTCTCGTCCGGTAACTCGATCGAGTATATGCCGAGATTCGGCATATTGCATACGGACAATTTTCACGTATCCTTGTAGGATGAATTTAATTTAGCGCGAGGATAGGCCGAATTTCTCTTTTGGTTCCCACATCCTAGACCGAGGTTAACCATACACTCACTTGTACGATTACTACTGTGTTTGAACTTCAGACATCATACTTGCAGAATTTGGTCATCAGCTGATACTCAAAATATTCTCCTAGCACCAGAAAACTTGCAATACTCACTTCACTCAGTATGTAGTAATCCAATCATCATACTTTTATCCATCTGCATATTTTTGTGATCTGAAGACGATCCAATGGATAGCATCATGGACACCATTGGCCATGAAGAGGAGACCAAACTCACTATTGCCCAGCGGACGCGTTCGCACCTTAGAATCGACGATTTTGTACCAAAAGATAATCTAGATTTTCCTGATGTAGATATGAACCTTTATAGAAACCCTGAAGCTGAAGGTGATGTGGAGTACAAAAAATTTCTGAATCAATGTTACAGTGAAGAGATCGGCATCGAGCCAAATACAGATGACAACGACCCGGAGTATGTGTATAACGATGACATCTTCAGCCATGGCTGGCGTTTCGATCTTAACGAAGTCAGTGAGCTTAATCGTGATGATGTGGAATCTCAGCAAATTTTTGAACACCCACAAAGCATACTCAAAGATGGCCAAGGGAAAGAAGCAGGAACGTCGGATGTCATCGATGAGCCGGAGTTTAGTTGCGCGTCTAAACCGAGGCGGAGGAAGATAGACATGTTTGCTGACCCAGAGTTTGTCAGAGTTCTTGACCAACAACTACGACAGCATATTCAATTGTTGACTCAAACTTTCTTGTTAACTAAGAACACAACAAATATGCGCAATGAGGCAGAAGAAGCTAGAGGCCATCTTTGCTCTTACATGAGGATATTTAAGCATAAAAGTAAACCATCAAATCTGCTGGCGGCTCTCGATCTAGTCAATGGTTTACCGGCACCCAAGGATGTCAAATCCTCTATAAGATTGAGCTGGCGTCAATTACCAGTGCCAGAATCAGTGCGAGATATCATACGCAACCACCCTAATATTTTCATCTACCCGAGCTTGTTGCCACAGGTGGCGTTCTCCATTCTGCCCGAGAGGCTTGTGCCAAAAAAACCAAAAATTAATTTCACGGTAAACGAAGATAAGTTGTTGGCATACGCGCTTAATGAATTCAAAGGTGAGTCATCACCATATGCCTTTATCGCATCATTATTGATGACAGCAAAAACAAAGACACAGATAAGCAATCACATCAAAAACATCAAACGCAGTCCAGGTAACGAAAACAACCCAATAAAATTGTATTTTACCAATGGGGAATTGCCAGACATTGATCTCAACAGTGACTCTCATATAATAAATTCAAAGAATGAAAGCATATCAGAATCTGAAGCAGTGATAAGATGTCAGATTGAAGAGAAACCAAATCAAGGTGAACGAAATCTGGAGATAAACCCCTGTAACAAGGAAGAAGATAACCAATTCAGGCACCCTCAGATCGAATCTCACACTGACGCTAGATTTCAAACTCCTGGAATACCTGATTACTACCTCGGTCAAGACGACCTGATGAACATGGATCTAGATGACTTGATGGCGGCAAGCACAACGATATCAAAAACAGCTCAAACAAACATAAGCGAGAGTAACAAAAACATCAAGAATCTCAAATTAAAAAAGTCGATGCTGGACTTGATGTCGCATAACTTCCTGCTTTCTAAGAGCATGGGTGATTTGATCATTTACGACTTTTTGAAGACCTCTCAAAAGCACCTAGGCGAGCGCAACCATCTCCATCTACTTCAGCTTTTCTCGGATCTTCTGAGAAGAGAGGCGAACAACGAGAACGAAGAGACAATTGTGACAGTTTATAAAGAAGTATCAAAGTTTTTGAGCAGAATCGACGCCCCGTCGGAGTTGCACGAGAAGTTAGTTCTGTTTTTAGATCTTGAACAAGCCACAAAATGTGGCTGCTCATTGAGTTACTTGCATTGGATGAGATTCTTCGAATTCATGCAACATATAGAGTTATACCACGACGGAGTCGAAACCTTAGAGAAGAAACTAGCTAGGTTAATTGATGCTCTAATGAAAGATGACCCCCATAAAGTGAAACTTGCGATAGGAAATCTAGTCAACAAGCATCCTTTCCTCAGGAGAGAATTCGAATCTCTGTCTCTTGATGAAAAACCTCATCCCAGTCTATTTATATGTGAAGAAGATTTTGACGATATAACCGAGCCGATCTCAATGCATGACTCGAGCGATGAGAGAGACAACCTATACAACTTTGAGCATTTCAATTCAAAACTGACAGGGCCGGAGCTCAGTTATGCAAGCCAGTCATGTCCTTGCAAGTGCCATCCGAAACAATTAGCTGACAATCAACAAGGTTGGCACTGCGATCAATGCAACTTGAAGTTCATACGAGGCAGAATGTATCTAGTCAACAAGATAAAGCCCATTCTGGCGGAATGGTCTTACTCCGATCAAACCAGCACCCAGGAAAAGCAGAACTTATCGGGATGGACTTTTGAGGAGGACAGAGAGATATTGGAGTTCTGCCGTTCAAAAGCCGTCCAGAACGAGGATACAGTTTCGTTCGATGTTTCTACATTCGAAGAATTGGTTAAAAATTGTGAATCCGAGGTGGATAAAGCTGGTGGAGCCCACTTGAAGAGTGCTCGTGATTACGCTGAGAGGTTCAACCAACTCATGGAGATGTATCGGGCCGAAAACTAGATGCTGGCCGCCAAATCTCAAAACATGTGCGAACCCTAGTTTGAGAAGCCAAGAACAAGTATAATCATAACTCCAATGAAATTCTAACCTCAAGAATCAAAATCCGATTTCTAGTGAACCAGCGTCGAATTCTGATTTCTACTGCACTTGACTCATTCCTCTCTCGAAACCATTTTAACCTTAGTCGCAGTCCACCTCCTAACTTTGGTAGATTAACAGCACCGTCAATCTAACACCTACCGAGAGAACTCCCCCTCTCTCTTTTGTCTATCCCCCACTAAGAATAGAACTAAGTTTCAAATCGCGCCTTTGCGATTCATCTGTCCATTGTATAAGGTTGCAGATTGATTTCCTGTCATTTTTGCTCACGATGTTAGCCGCCTTCTGCATAACTAGAATGAGGCAATCAGAGCATCTCAGCATAACAAGTTTTGCCGGGATGATTGACAAGATCCAAATTGATTAATGCTTGCTGTGCACAAGGATATCTAGAGTGTTGCGTAGGAATTAATCGAAATTGATTTAAATATTGCTTATATCGGATGGATGGGATGATGCTCAGTTTCGCGATCGAGTTTCAGCTTGAGCAGGCGCTAAAGCCATAGTGATTGAATCAGACGATCGGCGATCGCTGAATCAAAACAAAGCGTCTACATAGAAAGAGAATTTGACGCATCAACAAACAACTCGACGCCAACCGATTGGATTGCGTCATTTGAGTGCTGGGGCCAGACGCCAGAATGGTGCCGATAATTTTGCTGATGCGAGTGCCATTACTACTACCGATCCCTCATCCACTGCATGCCTTATTCTAAACTAGGCCATTTTTAATCAAAATTTCGCCACCCATCGGTGTCGGACGGTTAAATTGGCAAGTTTTAGTTTCCAGTTGGTACTTGAAATGAGAGCCCAAGACGAAGCCACGCGTGCCATCTTTTCACGGAAACTCGCCTCTTCAACATCGCGATCTGAACCAACTCGCAACTCTCCAAGTACACAAATTTGTCCCCCAGATCACAAACAAAGGGCTACGCTAGTACGACAACTCTCTAACGTCACCAGTTTCGCCGCACCAATTTTGATGTGTGAATATTCGCCCACTGGAGCGATCGAGAGGCTCTAGATTTAATTGCACCAACCAATCAATTATGATTTGCATTTTTCCTTTGGTTACAGAGGGGTCGAATTTCTGTCGAAATAACGCCTCTATTGCAATATTGGCAAGAAGTTACACTCTTCAGCATGGGTTGTGAGCGAGAGAGGCCCTCTTGAATGACGATGGCTTATAGTCTGAGCATGATTGTTCTCGTGAGAGCCATGATGATTTAAACACAGCCGATACCTGAGGCTTTAATATTGCAGGTTTGTGAGATCTAAATCCTCGGTATCGATTGAACTCAACTTCTCATGATACAGGATTTGTAGCTTCTATTTTCGTATGAATGACCGACTCTCAATTTCATGCCGTTCAATTAGATTTCGACTCGGATCAGAATCTCATCTTTGGCCGTTATTAGAGATTTCAGTAGCAATCATGTGTCGTGAGTGTAAGGTTGTGGTTAACCTTATTTGCATATGAAAAAGCAAGAGCCCTTTGAAATTGAAAGCAGGCAAATGGGGAGCAATAACAAACGTTTCCCTCTGTTCGATAAGCGAACTTGAAATGAACATGCGGTCGCTTACGGCAATGTGCGCTGCATGCGCTGACTGTTTGTTTGGTCCAGTTCGCTGGCGCGCCTATATTTTGCCATTCGCACATCCATAATGATATGAGAATTTCATACTCAAGCTTACTAGCAATGAAGAAGAATAGAGAAATAGGGCAGCGTTCAGCCTGCAGCTAGTTCAGGCATCTGTTGGGTCACTAGTTTCGAGATGAATTAGTAGTTGAAAAATCGCCTATATCAACGATGATTGTCCAGCTGTTTGTCGGCTCTAACGCACTAAGAACTCACAACTCTGTTGCTTTGATCAATCCAAATACATTGACCAAGGCTGGATCTGCATAGAGTAGATGTCTATTGATGGCGTTAGCCGGGGGGACTGGAGAAATCAGAGGGCGAAGAGCAGATTCAGACAATAAGTTGACTCTCTTTTTGTTGAAACTTGAGGCGAATGGGCGCATAGTATCCAGGTTGGTTAGATGGGTGGAGCAAACAAGGCTAAGAATATATCGAACTGTATGCTGTAAGATATATACACAAATTGGCAGCAACACAGCGAAGAATGAAATTGAAAAACAACAATGAAATTTAATTGTGTTCCTGCAAAGGCCGTCCGTTTAGCTGGTATATATGTGTATCCAAAGGTAAAGAGATGATGGAAGGTAAATTGATGCGCTGATACAAAGGAGAGCGGATGTTACGTTAATCGTTATTTTACTAGTTGCTTAGTTGGTTAGTCTTATCTCATTCTGGATCCATTTCGTTTGTTGTTTGCGAATGGGCCGGCGAGGAGGAATAGGTGGGAATAATAGTGTTGAGCTTTAGCTCTCTATGTTGATCACCATAGGCATGATAATGATGATCATCTGCTGACGCTCTCAAGGTAGCTGAGGCAACACCAGATAAGGCAGTAACAATATCGGTTCAGTGGTTAGTGAATTAGAGGTAAACTTGGGCCCATCGTGCGTGGATTCTAACTGAGAGGCTAACATTCAAATTGCGTCAGCGGGTAGAGGGAACGAGAGAAGGAGATAGGGAGGAAAGAATCGATACTGAATAATATACGCCGATCAAAATGCCCTCAAGGCAACTGAACAATCCACGAAGGAGATGGTCCATTCATTCCCAGGTTGTTTTCAGTGGCTCTTTCATGAAAATCGGCTTCGCCCGCTTCACGTTTCATACCTGCGCACAGATTGATAGTTAGATTGGAGGATATCTGAGAGATGAGATAGAGAAAGAGGGAGGGACCACTAGGTGGGTAGATGGATCGGTGGTTGCGATGGAAAAGAAGCACGAGGGTATGCGGACGATTGTTTGTTTGGCACAGTCCTCTAACATGAGCCAGTGTTATCTTATCGTGGCTATAGTCAAGCGTTGCTTTCATGTTGCAGTTGTAATTTTGTTGTTGCTTTCGACTTGAGTTAGTGGTTTAATGGTGTGGACAATCAAGTCTAATCGTTTGTATCCGATTGCAAGTCACGATTTATCGCCTCATCCTAAAGGCAGAGGAGGAAAAAGTTTGCGGTTTTAAACCGCACCAACATCATGCTCTCGGCCAATACGATGATGGCTCTCTGAATGTTGAACATGGCTCGAGTGTTCAACATCCAATTTCACTATAATACGAACGACCGAACTTATAAAACAAAGCTTGCTGATTTTGTATGGTCAGTTTGTCGGTAGGTTGATGCTGGTCAACGTCAGCCAGCGATCTTGGTATTACCTGCATACAAAAGTCGAGACTCGCGCAATTAAATCGGATTAAACCAACAAATAACACATTTGTCACGATTCTCTCTTTCTCAGCCTCGTATCGCTATTGAGCTGAGTTGCATAATATCTCATCATCCAGTTCATCCTCGTCGTCGTCGTCGTCGTCGTCGTCGTTGTGTTGTTACCGCTGTTATTCTACTTTTTAACTTGCCATTGATGGCTGAGCTATAGCCGAAACAATGGACAATCTTCTCTCAGTGCCAAACTCCACTCGCAGGTTACGCCGATATTTCGCCTGCCTATCAGTGTAGTATAGTTGGAGATGAGTTTTCTAGCTCTAACCGACAAGCAAGCCTAACAAAGACAACACGAACAATTATAATTGCGTGAAAACTATTGTGGTCCTATAAACACAGTGGAAACAATCCAAATGATGGTGGCTCTTGGAACGCACGATTGTATCTCGCTTGTTGTTTACACCACGGACAGCCTGAAACTTTTATTTTAAATTAGGGCCGCTCTTACAATTGAATGCTACTATAGGGACGAGTAAATTAAAGGGAGCTGGCAGAGGGCTTGGGGCCGGTTGTTACAGCTCAAATTGAACTCTAGGAGCCCATGTTGATTTAACTTGAAGACAAACTGGAAAATTCTTGTCTCTCTTTCTCCCAGAGAAAATAAATGCAAGACAAACTGGCGAGAACAATGCGAAAAGAAGGTTAGCAAGAAAAATTAAACGAAGCATGATGAACGGGAGGAGGCTAGAAATGGAGATAGCTAGCAGCCAGGTTGACTAACGAATCCAACGTTTCAAATCCACTCAAACTGTCCTGTCATTGTCAATCAAAATGTTGCTCACATTCTCGCTTGTTCGCTTGATGGATACAAACAATTCTGAATTAGTGCCCCCAGTTACTGGCAATGGTCCACCCAAAAAGCCTTCATGATCTTGGATGCGAATACATATGGTTTTAATTTTTCATCTTTAGTCAGTCTCTTTGGGGCCAAGCTGAAAAGTGCCAACATTTGCTGGTGGAGCTTCTAGCAGGATTCAGTCGGCTATTTCCTAGAGCAAATTGTCGGCTGAATCCACAGGGCTGAGGAGAATCCAGTAGTGAATTTACTCGCTCTGATAGAGTTCAACAGAGACATTTTGCGGTTCCTGTCAGAGTTGGAGACTATAAGATGCTTTCGCTTGATACAAAGCGGAATTGGAGTAAATAGGGACGAATAATGGCAATGGACCAGGGTATTCGCGCCCACAAGAGCTAAACTGACCGAGTGGGGCCGACCAAGAGATGGCCGCCTGAAAAGACCGCGTTGGCTTTAGTTCCGATTTAGGCCAAGGTGCGGCGTTTGTGTCAATGATCTCAGAGAGAGAGAGAGCTGGCGCTAAATTGTGCTGATTGTTGCGCTGGCGCACCGGCTTGCTGGGCTGTAGGGTGGCGCATGCGCGCAACAATTGCGCGAACCAATGTGCCTGCAATCGGGCGAGTTCTTTGGCTTGCTGAAAGACACGATTGGAGGCACAGACGGATGGACAGACGGTCAGTCAGTCAGAAAAAGGAACGATTCTAGACAGAGACAACACGGGCACCAATAAGCAGAGGCGCACTCGGTCGCGCTCAGTTTTACTCTGCAGTTCAGCGGGCCAAGCTTAGGCGAGCAATCGTCAAGGAGCGAGCATTACTAGTTCGATTGCAAGTCTATTTCGATTCTAGTCCTGTTCACTCGATTTTTGCGTCCCCAACGCAAGCAACCCTCTTCGGTGATCAAAATCAACAAATAGTTGGTACCTGTACAAGCTTGATTGAATCGGGAGTGTCAGTGTGTGGATGTGAGCGTTTTTTAGTGCGATCGGTGGTCAAGCGACATAATTCTTCTTCAGTTTGAGCCGAGACAACGCCAGAATGGCCCAATATAGATCACACGCTCACTTGGCCAGATGAAATCTTCGGAATGAACGATTCATCGCGAAACGAGCAGCTTCAAACTAGGCTCCCAAGCCAGAACAACCCGCAAGCTCTGACCATGCGCTCAGTGGAGAAACGAGCAAGCCCGACTGGTGCGCCAAGCCAAGCGGTGGGCCAGCCGCCCACTGGACCCCAAGCGGCGCTCCCCTCTAGCATTGACTACATCCTCTCCTTGGCCGTCAAGCAGCACCAGCACCAGCAACTCTTGCAGCACCAGCGTCATCTGCAGCAATTGCAGCACCTCCAGCACTTGCAGCAAATACAGCAGCAGCAGCAGCAACAGCAACAACAGCAGCAACAGCAGCAGCAGCAGCAACAACAACAACAGCACCACCAGCACCAGCAAGCGAGCCAGCGCCAGCAAGCGGGCACCAATGTGGCCGCGGCCGCAGCGGCAGCCGCAGCAGCCGCCGCTGCCCTCCAGCAGCACCACCTCCAGCAGCAACAGCAACAACAGTCGCAGTCACAACAGTCGCACCATAGGCGCCAATACAACCCAGCGGCAACCCTCCACTATCTGGCCACAAACGAGTGCAGGGTTATCGACTACAGGGGCCACCGGATCGCCGCCTTCCTCTCGACTCCAAATCCCGCAATGATGCACCACCTGCACCGCTCTGGGGCCAGCAAAACAGTGGGCGGCCAAACAAGCGAGCACTTGTTGTGCTTGCCGCAAGCGTTTGAGGTTTTTCTAAAACATTTGGTCGGCGGCCTCCACACTGTTTACACAAAACTCAAGCGTCTCGATATAGTGCCCATTGTGTGCAACGTTGAACAGGTGCGCATTTTGCGCGGCTTGGGCGCCATTCAGCCTGGCGTCAATCGTTGCAAGCTCCTGTCAACGCACGACTTTGACATCCTATTTAAAGATTGCACAACCGCTAGGTAAGTTAGGCCACTTGCAACAATTTAGGCTTGAGGGGTTGAAGATCCTTCGATTGGTTAGTTTTGTTGATCAAATTGGGCGCGAAAGCGTTAATCTAGCGACAAACCGCAGAACCTTCCTCTCAGCGGCCTCAAACAATCGAACTTGGCGCAGGCGCGAAATTTTAAAGTGACTCGCGCGGGGCCACCCTCTTGCAGGGACCCACAGTGGGGCCACCCCCCTACGAGCGGCGCCCGGCCAAGGGCTGGATGCGCCCAACTTAAGAGCTTTGGTCACGAAGCGTCGGCTGAGAAGTTAAATTAAAAATTAGTAAACACGTAGCACGCGCTTGCAGGGCTTTTTCGGCCCGCTCGCGGCTCTTTGCTCGATTAAATCCAACTCAGATGTTGAATTAAAATGCGCCGCCGCCTCTCCTGGTGGGGAGGCATTGGAATAGAGAAGGGCAGGCAGAGAGAGAGAGAGAGGAGGCGCCAAAGTTCCCAGTGGCCACAGAGACAAATGGCATCAGGCAGCATTAGCGGCTTTTGCTGGCTCAAACAGGGCGAGCAATGGCGACAGCAGCAGAGCGACAGCAGCAACAATGGGGATGCAGCCAGGGCTGCTCTCTCTCTCTTCCTCTCCCTTTTTGCCGTTCATTTGTATTACAAATCTCGAAAATGGTCCAGCAAGGAGCTAGCGCGATCGAGCTGGTTACGTTTGCTCTGCTGCTCTCACTTGGCTCACTGGCTTCCAGCTTCTTTATTATCCAATTTCCGTTTTTGTTGCGCCAATGGAACGGTAAAGCTGGAGGGTTTGTTCAAAATGATAAAGTCAACATGACGCTCGCGCGCCTTCAACGGAATGAGGGGGGGGGGCCGTCGGTTGCGTGTTTGGCGGAAATATGTTTCCGTTAGAGTGGGGTTGTCGCTGTCGCTTAACACACAAGCGGCCCTCTATAGCGAGAAACAAGGCCGATTGAATCAAACTAATGAAATCGATTAGCCCAATGCGCTTGCACAATGAAAAGTGATTGCGCGCGCGCGCGCGCGCGTAGCCCACCCATCTACCTATTTGGGCGGCCCGATGGCGTTGCTTCCGATGTAGCGCAAAAGGAGAGCAAGCGAGAGATGCTGTCAACTCTGCTTGTTCTTGGAGGACGCGGCGCGGACGCCATTTGCTGGCGCAATTCCAATCCATTCATCTTCCTGCCTCTGCCCAACCGGACCGCCTCGAGTTCTCTCTCTCTCTCTCCTCCTCCTCTCGCTCGCTCTTCCTGGCTGCAACTGGCTTTGGACGGAACGCCAAGGGCTCGGCAAGCAGCCGAGCAAGTCTAACCAGGGGAGGCGAGCTAGCATCAATTGATATCTTGTTCGCCTGTTTGCCTGGGGCCATCAAACGATTAATAGCAAATTGAGCGAGAGCTAAGACGAAATCGCAGCGCCAGACTAGTGGCCATCGGTAGCAGCCTTGCGATGACGAATGCTCGCACCAAATCTGCCAACCTAAGCCTGCGTTGAGTTGCCACAACTAGCCTCCAAAGCCGCCCACTTGCCTCCTGCTACCTGTTTGCGTGTGCGCGACCACGAATCCCCTCGGAGCTGCCGATTGAGGGTGGCAGATAATGGCCACTGCCTCTTCGGCGCTCACAAACTAGCGGCCTCCTCGAGTGGCCAGCAAGGCTTCGGCTTCGGGTGCGACTTCAGACTTGCGCTCGAGCCGCCTTCGGGGTCCGCCTATGGCTAGCTGATCACCGCGCCTGCTTAGATTTAATTGCCGCGCTAGCTCGGAGCGCCGGTCAGCTTGTTTAGCTCCTTGAGGCAGGGGCAACATTTGGAATCGAGAAGAGAGGAGGGAAGTAGTGGAAACAAAACAAACAAACCCTAATGGACAAATCAATCATCCAGCCTGGAGAGTCTCCATTGGATTCGGCCGCCAAGCTTCTGTGTCGTCGTGCCGAAAAGGAAGTTGCGCATCTGGCTCCATTTTGAACCTTGCCCAAGAGCTTTGTCCACACTCTCTGGGTCAATCTCTTCATGCATAGCCCAAATTGGATCAATTGCACCTGTTCGGCTTGCTCGCGAACGCTCAATTGAACTGGCCGGCCTTGCAGATCCATAAGTTCGTGGCGGCAACAGGCTCTTTGAGGAATGGATGGATTGCAAATGTTGGGCTCGCAATTGTTTGCAAACAATCGGCCAAGAGCCCTCGGCTAATGAACGCAAGCTGTGCGAGATCATTGTAACTGTTCGGCCCGAAATCAAGCCAGCTTGGAAGTGCCGATTCTGCTTGATTTGTTCGAGTGCAACAAAATTTCCAGGTGATTTTCACGAATTATCATCGTTTTGATCACTGCCAAACGCGTCTACTCCAGCCACTGCCTCTAGCTGCGGCACCATCGGCGGCCCAGGTTAAACTATCAGGACCCAGGAGGAGGAGGCATGGGCATTGCAATGCCAAAACAATCAATATTAATGCTCGTTTGCCTGCACCATGTTCACACCAATTCTAAATGCTATTGCTCTCGCTCTCGCTGGCCAAAATGGTATCACCTTGAAACTCGGCCAAACTGACTTCTTCGCCCTCGAAAAGGATCTAAAATCATCATTTGAATCAATTCTATGGCGATTGGCATTCAACTTTGCTAGCTAGCAAGCAAAATATTGGATGAAGAAATCTGAATTTCAAATTTCCTCCTCCTTCTCCTGCCTCTCTTTCTCTCCCTCACTCTCCTTCTCCTTCTCTTCTATGCCATTGCAATAGTAGTAATGAGATAGCAGAGAGTCGAGGATAACTTTTTGTTTGTCTGCGACTCTATGTGGATCCTGCAAATGGGTAGACGGTAAACGCGAACTTGGATAACTTGGCTCAATAACAGATGCAACCAATTGGCTGAATGCCTCCCGCCCGAAATGGCATTACTATTGACCAATCGACCTCCCCAATCCTGGTCATCATGATCATCGTTTCAACTCTCGTGCCTAGTCAATATCATTTACAACTACTCCAATCCTGCTCCTCTTTGAGAGTAGCGCTTGCTTAAAGCGTATCAATCCAAATGTTAGCGCAGATGGATAGGCAGGTCTGAAGGAATAGTTCGTTAGTTAGTTAGTTGGTTTGTTGGTCAGTTAGGTAGATGGAAAATAGTTTGAACAAAACCGAACGCGGGAATCAAACAAAGAGGCTGCTGACTTTTTGATTCGGAGAAAGCATGATTGCATTTTCTGGTTGCCTGGTAGCAGGCTGATTGTAGTGCAAAGGGAGACCAATAATGAATCCAGTGGTTTCATAATTCAGCTCGAACATTTCGTTCCTGAAAGGAAAACAACAACTTCTCCTCGCGAGACTAACCTCCAATTGAAACAATAAATATCATCTAGTGAGGTAGAAATATGCGTGTTAGAAATGAAACGAGCGCCGCTACCTTTCAAATGCCATTATAAAAGTAAAAGTCCTACCGCTATCGAGGATGATGTGATTCAGGTTAAGAAAGCAATTGAGGCAGACATGTCCAACAGGTATAGAATGGCGAGTTTCAGCGAGATTTGGAGTACAGGTGGCTCCTTGACTTGAGTGAGACCGACAATCGTGTTCAACAGGATTTTAAGAGGGCCTCTTTCAACGGATCCACCCGTGTCCATTTGTTCATGCGCTATATCATTTGCAATCTCGGGAACCGCAGCCCTGCTGCGGTAAACCAAGAGCCGGCAGCCTAAGTCATAACTCTGACTTTGGCCGCGCCCGTTTCCTCTACCTACCTCCAAATTGACCTCGCTTACTTCAGCCTCCACCAACAAAGGTGGGACTCGAACAGTTCAGCCTCACCACAAGTTGCAAGCGAAACCTGTTGTGCCTCAGGTTGCGCTCGCCTCAATTTCGGCATTTGAAGTCTGAGGCCCAACCTCCGCTGGCGCCTCAGATCGGGCCGCTTTGCGTCGGTTGGCCAGTCAGTGGTCGCAACTTTGAGGTAGATTTGTAATTAATTTCCGACAGAAGACATGAAAACAACAGCAACCGCAAACACATCTCTCGCCTCTTGTTGTTATGATCCCTCATGATTGGTTGGCGCCGACGGTCATCGGCCAGCAGCTGGCCCAATATGGATCATTATGGCCCAGTCAAAGCAGTACTACCACTAGTATAGCATTGTAACAACTGAAAGTAGCATCGCCATACATTTGAGACTCCAACTAGGCTGGTATGAATTTAGATCGGCCAGAAACAAGACAGGTAAAACCAATCGCATGTGCATCTGTTGGCTCTCTCTCTCTCTTGCTGTCTTTGTTGCCCTTATTGTGAGTATCACTCTCTGCAGCCGGTCGTGTAATTTACAAGGTATACCTTGATGATGATGCGGCTGCCTCTGCGGCTGCACTGTTACTGATCCAACTCCGGATGAGCTGAACTAGGGCTACAGCAAAGGCGCCAGTTGGGGCAAGGGAGACCCTAGATCGTGACCAGAAAGCCAAAGATCACTTATTTTCGTTTCCCTCACAACAACGCACACGCTTCAACTCAACCCATCACAATCAAGCCCACTGATGATGCTGACGACCGTGAGGCCGCCAATCGATCGCCATAAGTCGCCATTAGTTTTCATTAATTGAGAAAAGATGGCTGAAAGGTAAATCCGAAGCTCTCTCTCTGCCCCTCTTTATCCTTCCATCGTTTGCTGTTGCCTCTCGAGTGGCTGAGCATTGCTAGTTGTGTGCAAGCCAGCTTTCGGTTACCTTTTGTTTCATTTGCTGCCTCAAACGATCATGATTACTCTTCCTCTTCCAATGTTAGGCAGCAGAAATCCTGGGTTGTAAATTAAAAATGAGAGCAGGCAAATCTTTCAGTTTCAAACAACTTCCATCTCCCTTTCTGTCCAACCTCCAACTAGCTATGCTTTGCTTAGAACAAGCTTCACCATTTCTGTTCACCTGCGAGGGTTTCATATCTATTCCATTTGCCCTCCTAACTGCTTGTTCGCACTCGTATCTCCTCTTTTAGCTCACGAATTCAGGAGTGCGAGAACTGTTTTGAAATGATACCAACTATTCCAATAGTGAGCCTAAAATATGCTTCCAATTGTATATGCGAGACGATCACGGCCACGGCAGATAGCAGCAACCCCGTAGCTCCACCACCATATGCGCCCTGGATCCTTTGAAAACAATCGTCTTCATCGATTTGACCTTTTGCCTGCTCTCGCCTGATTCGCATGTAATTTACCGCTCCGAGTGGTCAACAACAATACACGATTCAGCATTGATGGGCGGGTTCAATTAGTGCACCTGATCCTCATCACGGTGAACTAAGAGGGAAGTCCAGATTTAAGAGCCGACAAAACCTCAACAAGAATCTAGCTTCCAATTGGTGCGCTGCGATTATGGGCGTGTCACTGCAGACAGCTCGTTCCATTTCTTACCATTGATGAGGCCCTCTCTCTCTTTCTGTTTCCATCTTGTTTGGTAAAACGAGTTCAGATTGAGGTAGAGCCTCGCTGAGTATCCGATCCGAATTTTCTGGGCACCCTCTGTTGGGCCCGGGACTGGACGCGTATTCCTCCGCCTGTGTGAGGGTTCTTGCACTCTTTTGAAAGACGCGCGTGAGTCTACTTTGGCGAACATGCAAAAATCGACCCATTTCTTCCCGTTTCAAGCATCCGAGAATCAATTTAGAGGATCAACTTGACCCGGAACTCTTTAGCTGGCTTTCCTAAACCGAATCGGATGCAAATCGATCTCAATCGTCGACCAACCTTTGAATTTTGCCCAAACTGAATCTGAACTCGGCGGAATTTGTACAAAAATTATGCAGCAAATATGGCTGGCCTATCGCGCGCGCCAAAGATAGCTTCAGCTCAGATGATGACACGCCTAGTTTTACTATCAATAGCTGCTCATGCATTGCAACATTTCTAGTACGAAACGGCGCCCTCAAAGCTTGTTCGGGTCCATCAATTGTTGGTGAAACCATCTGCTGACCCCGCGATTGTGTCAAATTGACCCACCAACTAACTGATCCCGCCCCTTGTCCTATACAAATCTAGGCCCGGCCGGCCACCAAAGCGAAGCCCTATCGGCGACATGATGAGCTCGGCGAGCGAGTCGCCGACCAGAGATGATAGCCGAACCAGAACTCCCTCGCCTTCGCTGGATAGTAGCAGCAGTGGAGGAGGAAACAATATCGTTGGGGGAAATAATCTTGTTGGCAACAATAGACTAAATTCACAAGAATCTCAACTTTCAAACGGTAGCAACAACAACAGCAATGGCACCAATTATAACGCTCATAGTCTGGTCAGCGCGTTGACCAACGCTGCCGCTAATGCATCATTGAACGGAACCTCAATTATGAATAGTAGTAGTAATAATCACAATAACAACATTGGCCAAGGCAACACCATTAGCGATAGCAACAATCAACAACAGAGTATCGATTTCTCAAACAACGACGGAATAGCCAATAATAGCACAACAAATCCACTCAACGCATTGCTAGATACTAGCTTACTAGCGAGCAAGTTGGCCCAACAACACCAGCAGCTTGTTACAAGTTCGAGCAATCCAAATAGTTTGCTCTGTAATGGGACAAACAGCACAAGCCCTCTGATAGCGGCCTCCCAAGCTTCCAATGGTCCGCCAACATCCGCAAGCGCTAGCCCCATGACCACCGTCTCTCACCCCTTCAATGGAGCAAACTCTCAACCAGCTCTCAACCAGGCGGCCGCTGCTGCTGCGGCTGCAGCCGCCGCCAACATGTACCTATCGCCAAATATACTCAACGACGGTAAGTAGAGTCGCAATTTCTGAGGGATCCAATATAGTTCAAGAGTGGGCGAACATCTTGAGGCTGATCGTGGGAGGGATGCGAAGTAAGACAAAGGATGGAAGTGAGGGATGAGAGAGGAAATGTCTGACGGCTCTCGGTTGTTGGAGTTCGACATTATGTTTTATTGCATTGTAATCCAATCTATTCAATTGGATTATGCGGAACTGGCGCCGCTCATTAACTAAAGTACATGCAAACACTCCTACAGCCGGCCAACTAAACTAAATTTGGCCAGACTTGAAGTAAACTAAACCAACAACATCTCGCGCATATGCAAAAGTTGCGCGCAATCTAACTATAACATCAACAATCACTGCCGGAAGCGATCGCTTATAACGTAATATGAGATTTCCATTGCTTAAGATGGCTGTTGTTGTTGTTGCGTCAAAATTGGATAGCAAACTTGGACAATGGCCGTACTGTCTAGCAAGCGCTGCAATCTTCTTCGTTCGACTGTTTGCTCCACCAAAACTAATGCCCTTAACCACAATCTCGTGATATATCGCCGGTAATATATTTAAAATTGGCTCTTACACTCATTCCTCTCGTTGTGTTGGTTCAGAAGATATATATAAGTGTTAAATTGGTACTCAATTTGATTGCTCCAGTTGATGCCGTTGTTATTGCGGTTTGACGGAACTAATGGCATCATTTCAATATAATATGCATATTATATTGCACGAAAATGTGGCCCTCGACTCAAATACGCGCACGGGCCCTCGCAGATCCCAAGGCAACTCTAATTTTGAACCAAATTATGTCAACCAATGGCTCCCTTCAAGACCTTGGAATTCCCACTACTTTGGATGGATGACACTAGTTCCGGCCTTAGTTTTGTCTTGCCTTTTGCTTCCGCCACAATGTGCTAACATCAGTTGCTTTTGAGCTGCCAAACCAACAAACAATACCACTTTGGAGAATACCACACATAAAGCATAAGTTTGCGTTCGGCGCTTTAACAAGCTGGCAAATGGGACAAAGAGGGAAGTGTTGAAGTGGCCGCAAGTCTCTCGAAACTTGCGCGTGTCTCGGTTAGACTTTGGCTTTGGCTCTAAGAGGCGAATGGCTTTCCGAGCCTTCAGCTGGGTTATATTAAACGTGTGGCAAACGTTCGCGCCTCTGGCAGAAATGGAGGGGGCTAAATTGGAGCCCGTCCATCCATTGGCACCCAACCCAATTTACTGAACTTGGTGAACTTTTCAAACTGCGATGGACCAGAGAGGGCCAGTTTAAACTACATTCACACCATCTCAGGCCAAACTAATTTGCATATCCATATGCAAATATTCCCCTTACGTGTGGCGAGCGATAAACGTGTGATCCGGTTTCCAATTTTGTTGGCCCGATCGGCGCTCAGATTGCTCCAATACTGGCGCTTTAGTGTTGTTGGCTCTCTGCGCGCAGTTGGCTTTTTGGACATTGAAGGCCTGGAGAAACCCTAGCCAGCGTGTCAACTTGATCAGTGATCACCTGTCTCCATCTCTGCCGCCTCCAGTTTCTGTAACCAGTAACCTGAGTCCAAAAGGTGTCAGAATTTATCGCTAAACAAACTGGTCCAACAATCTCCACCCGGCAAATTTCTGGCCCTAGAGCCAGCTGGTTGAGCCAGCAGGCATTATAGCGCCATTGTTGTCAGCTTGAGCTCTGTGCTGATGTTGTTTGTCGAGAAACAACAACATTGGGGCCAATTTATTTACATAGACAGCCAGCGTGCTCAGATGGGTGAATTGCATATGTTGAGCCCTTGTTTTTGTCGATATGTTCCATCCATCAGCGTTTAAACGCGCCAACGATTCACGAATTCTCATCTACTTCGGGCTGCCATCAAACACACAAGCGGATTTCCGTTATGATTAACGTCCAAGCGAGTCGCATTAACAAACTCGGATGAGAGGAAAAAGTCAACAGAGTTCACGAACAATATAAACAAATCATTCACTCGCGCTCTTAATTTGCAATCTGTCCCCCCCCGGCTAGGAATCCAGCTAAATGAGATCGAGCCAATTTCGGCAGCATTAGCAGCATTTGCGCTAGGCTACTGATCTCATGGTTTGGATGGATTTTTCTGCAATTAAACGAGGAGACTTGGCAAATCGAGGCTCAGGTTCATCCGTTTATTTCGTTACCAAAGCTTCAGTTTTAACCTTAAACCTTAATCACACCAGCCAAAACTGAGTGGCGCAGCCCTGGTGCTTTCTCGCATTAGCGCAAACGTTGGCTATCACCGCTCTCTACCTCTAAAGGCGGCACCAATGAGAGACCAAAGTGAGTGCATGTGTGAGCTTGCAAAACAAGCTCAACGGCCTCTCGAGCTTTCAGTGAAAAGGCTTGCAGGTCTCAGGGCCTGGGAGCCGAAGTTAGATGGGCTGCATTTGAGAGCGAGGATAGCGGCTGAAGTGGGAGCAGCATTGGCGGCTCATTAGCGTTCATTTTGGCTCCAGATTTGCAACAATTTCCATTTGTTGATGGCAGCTCGGTGATTGATAGCCGGCACAAATCTTAGTGCGTCATGTGAATCCGTTCGTTTAGAATCCCCATTTGGGCTCGAGCAACGAGAGCCGACTGTTATTGTAGATGGATAGACTGCTAACTTTATTCATCAATCTGGTGGATCGTGAGACTGTCGTCATCATATGGTAATTCATGGGTTAAAACGCGCGCGCACAACTTTAGCCACCGAATCTGGTTGCTTCTGCCTAAGACAATGGAAGTTGGAGAGGCCTTTTGAGGTTAGCGAGTCGATCTGGCTGAGAGAGTTTGTCAGGGAGCCTGTTAGTGAGCCATTTGAGTGGATGGATGGCTCGAATGGAGGCATCGTGACTGGCCGATATTTACGTTTTGCGCACTCTTCGAAGCAGTTGGTTCTGAAGTTTACAAACCAAACTCGAACAGGCTTTAATTGATTGCCTGGCCGCCGTTGCAATGCTTACGTGATTTGGTGATTGGAGGCGGCGAGAGGACTTGGAAGCATCGGCGTTGGAGCCGAATTAGTGCTGCTGCTGCTGCTGTTGCAATCAGAAACTCGTCTATCTAATTTGCATCACAACGAGTGTCGCTGTGTTTCAGCTCTCCGCCGGAAGCTGGAGGCGCAACAAAGACAGGCGAGCTGCCCACTGACCTCTGGTTAGTTGGCGGAGTTTTATGGGCCGGAAACTGATTGATCAAAGGGGCTTGATTGAAGCGGGTTGGCGGACTTTGTTCTGGTTGTGGAAGTGGCGAGTCAAGTGGAACAAGTTGACTGGCAGTTGTTCGGACTCGTTCCACTTGGGCCAGCTTGTCGGCGCTGCAACTCTCTTGTGCGAGACCATCTGCGCGGCTTGCGACCGGTTTCCAGATGATGGATCGGCTTGGAGAGTGGCAGTTCGAGATGAATGGGAGAGGTGGTTTTGGGGTCCTTGCACGAACCTGAACGGATTCAGGCTCGCGCTTTGGGGCTCAGGCTCTCTGTTTGGTTGTGTGCGAGAAATCTGCTCTGAGGGCGAGTTCTCACGCGGCGCTCGCAAACAGGGCGAGATGGGGATGACAAGACCAAGCTGGGGAGGCAAGGAAAAGTTGGATTATTTTGCAACAATTGGCCGGAGAGAGCTCGAGCTAGAACTGCAACACAAACAAACAAACCATCTGTCAGAATGATCCAAAAATCATCACGAGTCTCTCTCCGCCCATTGCAAACACGGTGGCCGCTTCTGCCTCCCAGCGAATGTCAACACTGGGCACAAATCTATGACTGATTACCTTGCGCATTTTGTCGACTAATTTCCTTGAAGCCGTCGCTTCTGTGTTCCAATGGATCAATGGATGGACTGGCTGGAATTGAACTGAATTGAGCCGCTCTGAGCCGAATCAAATGGAACGGATGAGTGGAGGGGAATAAATTTGTTTTTAAAAGTGGCGCGAATTCTAGTGTCAGCGGGCGCGCTAACCTAAATTCATTTGTCCCCAAACTCGTGGACCAAATTCGCCTCTTGCGGCTCGAAAGCCCAAAAGGCTAAGCCGATTCCGGCCGCCGACCCAAAAGGGCGCGCGAGTCGAGGGCGAGAAGGAGCAAACACGAGGACAGAATGGGAAAAACTCAATGATCCATTGGGGCCAGGCGGCGGCAGCATCGGCAGCAGCGGCGGTGCCAGCTGATTCGCCGCCGCTTAGTGGCAACTTTTGACTTACTCAATTGACTCCTCCCATCCAGCGCGCAAAACTCAGCCCAAAAATGCGCGGCCAACTCTCGAGAGGAGAAGTTGCGGCGCGAAAACTTGAACGAGTGCGCAGCCGACTTGCGTTTGCCTGGCCAAGGTGACAAGAGCAAGAGAAATGATGGATCGATCGATCCTCCGCCCAAACTTCTCTCTCTCTCTCTTTTCCTATTCCTGATCAGACGAGATCAAACCGAACCAGAACTGAACGGGGCCGATCCGCTTCGATTGGGCCGCAAAGGCTCGCTCGCGCCCGGTTCCACTCCAATCCAATGATTCGCGCGATCCCTCCAATTGGCCCTGTGCCATTTCTCCAATTCTCCCCATTTGGCCCAATGGGTCAGAGGCAGCGGCAGCAGCAGCAGCAGAGAGCGAGAGAGCGAGAATCAACGCCAGCGGAAGTCGGAGGCGGAAATTGCGCAAGTGGTTGGCTCGCTGGCTTGAGTGAGGGGGGGGGGCGCAGGCAAATGTTCTGCTTCGCCATTGGAGCAGATGATTTAGTTTAAAATTGGAAACGAACAAATGAGCCATTTGAATAAATGGCGGAGGAGAAGTTTTGGTTGCCCGAGTTTGCCGGTAAGAGAGTCGCTGTTGGTTTGCAAGGCGACAATGGGGGGCGCTGCTGGCCAGGCAAGCGGAAATGGGGAGCAATTTGTTGATTGGCCGCACGCAGTTGCAAGGTACGCGCCACCAGCCGAGTGTCGCAGCAAATTTAAGGTAACGCGCGCGGCTCTCTCAGGGAGAATGAGGGCCGATGATCATTCATTCGTCTACTGATTATGAACCAAAAGGTAGGAGTGCGCTCGGCCGCCTGGTTTAATCTCGCTCGAACGTTGAGGGGGGGGGGAAAGTCAAGTTTCCAAACGGAAGTTGGCGCTCAATCTCAAGTTGGTTGGTTTGTTTTATCCAACTGTCTGCTTGGCCGAGAATAGTTATAAGCTGGAAGCGAAAGCCACTTTTTGTGCTCCAATTCGGGCCCGCTAATGAGATTTTCATCCTCTCTTGCGGCAAACAGGCGCTTGCAAGGGAAAGAGAAACTCCACCCGGTTCAGCCGGAACTAGCGCCCCTCCTTCTAGCGTTTTCGCCGCCGGAAGTGGCGCCACATCCTCAACAGCACAGGGGGTTGGCTTTTTGCTAACATCATTGAGTCTCACTTAAGTCGCAAGAACGTTTCCGGCTCCAATTGTTGCCCCTGCTATTGGTTTAGCTGGAGACTCGGGCACGATTGGCGGAGGCAAGAGATTTTCAGCGCAGAGAGAGAGAGAGGGGAGTTATAAATGAAATTTTACGCAAATATTGAATAGTGTGACAATAATTATCGCCAACTTTGGGGCTAAAAGTTTGATAAATGGATCTGATGCGAGCGGCGGACCAAAATGATGGGCAGGATAGCCTTGGCGCCGCGCATGCGCCATTTGACGGCCTCCCGTTAGAAGGGGCGAGGAAAACAAAGAACCCTTCCTCGCCTCTCCACGGCTAATATGGATAATTTGCCGCGCTAACTGTTGGCGCTGGCTCTCTCGCCGGCGCAAGCTGGATGAAAATTATGATAAATGGAGAGGCCACAGCAAGTTGGCGAAAGAAAGTATTGCTCACAGGAAGAGGAGTGAAGAGTGAGACCCTCCGCTGGCTTGGTTCAATTCAAGCAAAGCGAGCCAATCTGTGGCGTATCCGTTACCATTCGCAGGGCTCCTCACTCTCGCTTGGCTACGGCTGACGATTTGCGTTGCTAGCTTGCGCTTGCGTTAATTATCATCCGGACCACATTCACGTTTGCCGGGCAAGTTTCATCATTTTTGGTTCGGATTCAGCTGGTTTGCTTAGGTGAGGTAAGCGTTTGCGCGAATCTGGGCTCTTTAATGAACACTCTCTCCCTCCTCACTTGCTCCTCCTTTCGGGCTTCCAGACGAGTGCAGGCTTTTTGGCGGCGAGAGTTGCGGGTGTTTCGAGTGTGCAAAACGGCTGCCAACTTGCGCAGGAAGTGGAGGACGAGGAGGGTGGAAGTTATGCAAATTTTCTCATTGCGCTTTAGCGCCGAGCTAAAACGGCGCCTGCAACAATGCAAATTACAACTGCAAAATTGGAAAAGCAGGCAGATAAGTTTAATTAATAAAACTCTTGCTTCTTGGTAGGCGAATGAGCGAGGCAGACTTTTGACGGTTGTAGAGTGAGAGCGAGCAGAACAATTACTCCACTTTAGAAGACTCCAAGCGCAAATCATCAATCATTGGGCCAGAGGTTGGCTGGGCCAAGTTTGCTGGAGCCAGCTCGAGCCGGGCTTGCCCGCCATCGAACACCTGAATGTCACTTGACTGACTAATCGACTCCTCCCTCCCAAAACAACAACAGTTTGGCTCCTCCTGGCGCTGGTTCAGCAGCAGCTCAATCAACAGCTCCAGTCGCCGGCGAGCGCAACTGGAGCCCAGAACGCGCAGCTAGTTCAGCAACAACTCCAAGCCCAGCTGCAGCTCATCCAGCAGCAGCAACAACTCGCGGGCGCAGTCTCAGGAGCTCGCTCGGCATCGCAGCAGCCTCTGCAGCCACCTCAGCCACCGAGCCAACCCGATCAGCAGCAGCCTGTTGAGGGTCGTTTGGCTGCGCGCGCAAGCAGACACGAGCAGCAACTAGTCAGACAGCGACGGGAGCGCGAGAGCGGCCAAGCTCATAGCGTCTCCAGTCTTGGCGGTCGCGTCGTCTCGCTCGAGCTGAGTCGGGCGGCCGAGAGGACGGACGACGAAGAGGAGGAGGAGGACGGCATCGAAGAAGAAGAGGAGGAGGCAGCGGCGGCGGCGGCGGAAGGGGAGCTAACCGGCGCCAACGGCGGAGACAATGGCGATTGCGACGAGGACAACGAGGATGGAACGCCGACCGAGGCTAACCTGCGAGCGAGCGACCACGAGGAGATGGAGCCAGGCCGACCTCTCGAACCGGCGCTAGCTCAGCGACAGCGCGCAGAGTTTTGCTTCAATGGAGGCGAGGAAAAGTGCGGCCGCGAGGAGGGCACTGATTTTGGATCGCAGGCGAGCGGATCGCCGGCAAGCCAAGCAGGCAGCTCATGCGCTGAGCCCACAAAGGTAACGATGGCTTCTGCGCAAGGCAACAAGCGGCGGCGAGACAATTGCGAGCGGCGAGAGCTCGCGCGCCTTGCAAAGCATAGAAAGGCGCTGCATATAGGCGAGCACAATGCGCACTTGGAGCTGGCAACCGAGTGCGAGCGGGCAGCAGCAGGCGAGTGCCATGCGAGCGCAGAGGAGGCGCTCTCGGATGAGTCATTGGATGGTGGGCGGCGTTGATTGTTGTTGACAATTTTGGCGGCGACACCGGCGCGCGCGCGCAGACTAACTCCAGGCTGGAGCGCCTCAAATGGCGCCTATAGCGCGCAGCATTGGCCATGTTGGAGGACGTGCGCACTCAGGCTGCTCAAGTGGAGAGGCACCGGCTTGATCGTGGGTGCATGCGTGCGCGCGCGCACATCTTCAGGCGAAAGCGGGCCAAGCGGAGACATTGACGCGAGCGGAGGGGGAAAGGAGCGCGAGGATGCGCAGAGCCGGCTCAAATGCTAATGCGTATTGTAAATAAGACGAGCGGGCTGCCGGCCAGTCTAGCGTGCGAACAACTCTCTGCGCTTGGCCGCCCGGCGACAAGTGAATATTTCTCTAGATTTTTATCATTCGCTTTTGCCAGCGCGCTATGGCGCCCGCGGCGCCGCTCTCATTTGGCCGCCCGCCTCCAAGCTCGTGCCGCTCGGCCGACAGTGGCCGCGCTTTAACAAGAAAAACGTGTCCTGTCAAATAAATAAACTACCAAGCAGCGCCCAAAGGAGTCTGTTGTATCCAATTTCCGGCCTCTCTCTCTCTCGCTCGCCTCCTCCTTCAATGACCACACTCGAGCGCTCGCTTCCAGTCGAGTGTGGCCACAATTGTTGCCAGCTTGTTCCGCTGACATCGGCTCTCGTTGGCGCACTTGTCCAAGCGCGCTCAGTGGGCCAGCTGGGCGCTGAGGCGCTGGGACGCACAAACAAGGCGAGTTAATTTATGCCAGCCAAGCGGGCGGCCTCAATGTGACACTTGGGTGCCACTGGAGGCGAGCGCTTGTTTATGATCATTGTTGGCCGCAAGCCGAGCGATCACGGGGATGACCTGCGAGTGTCGTCGACAAATGGGCGCCTCCGTGGAAGGGCGCCCGATTGGGCAGCCCTCTGAGGCAAAGGCCCAACTGGCTGCCGCTCGGTCAGGCTGTTTGGGCGGCCGTTTGCGCGCACGAACTGCGCGTCAAACGGCACGGGGCCACAAACAACTGCGAGCGCGCAAACACGGAAGGGAAGTCAATTTGCGAGAGCGTCGACATGCAAGCGCTGCGGCCGCCGTTTGATTGACACTTGACTTGTTATTGTTGATCGGCTCGCTTCAAATCGGCTTTGTTTGTGCGCTAGCCACAAGCTGGCTCAGTTTTCAACTTGAAAATCTCATTTTAATTGACTCCAAGTCGGCCAACTAGCCTGCACGCAATTATACCTGAGCGGCCGGCTCGATTTCATGTTGTGCAATGGCGGCGCGAGAGGCAGCAACAGCAGCGCCGCCACTTTCGGCCATCAAGCAAGAGCTGGCCGAAAGTGGCGGCTTCCTTGCTGCTAGTGAGCCTTTCCAAGGTAAACGCGAGGCGCGCGCGCGTCAAACCTCAATTGCTAATTTCCATTTGTATCAAAGTGCGCAAGCACCACCACTCAAGCCGGCGAATAATTAGCTTCGCCGACAAGATGGTTGAGCGTGCGAGGGATGCATGCGATGGAATTGGACCGGCGAGGGATGGCCACTCATGATGTGGCGGCGCGCGAGCGAGCGTGTCCATCGATATTCATGTTGATCCTGCCACTCTAAACATTGTTTCAAATCTTGATGGCTCTCCCAGCTTGAGGCCTGTGGCCGCCGGCCGCTCGGCCATCATGATGATTCAAGTTTTCACGCATCCAATTCAAGATCAGGAGCTAATCGGAGGAGCAGAGAGAAGGTAGGCTTTTCCTGCAAGACGAGCGAGAGAGAGAGGGAGAGATTTGAGCTCGAATGGAGGGAGCAAGAGCGAGATTGAGAGGAGCACAAATCGGGAGTCTTGCTTGTCAGTGGGTCGTCAGCTTGGTGTTTGCGCTCTCGCTCTGGCCGCCTGTGTGTTAATTCGAAGCGCGAGCGCATCTCGCAAACAACTCGGCCCACCGCCGCTCAAGTGGACGCGCCTATAAGCTGCACCTGGCCGCCGGCTCGAGATAAGACCGAGTAAATCACGAGGCCACTTTTTAGCCCATTTGCCTCGCAAAATCAGGCCGAGAAGGGCGCCAAATGTCGGCCTTGCGAGCGCCTGCAGCGACCAAGCAGCACCGAAAACAACAAGGCGCATCTGTCCTTGGCTCCAAATCAAAACAGCACCAGATCGAGCTCTTGCATGAGCAAAATAGGGCTGAGCACAATCTAAACAAGAGCAGCACAGTGGAGGAGGAGCCACACTTGGATGGCCCAGATTTGAATGGCACATTTGAAGCTCCAATCCTGGAAGTTAATTAAGTTTTAATCCTTCTCTGCGCCCACTTGCGATCGGTTTTGCGCTCGCAGACGGCGAGACCCAAAGCAAGTGGCGGCAAGCCGATGAGAAACTTGATCACAATTTAATCCAACAGACAAGCTTGGCCGGAAATCCAAATTCCAATTTAATATCCTCGCCAGAGCAGCAGCAGTGTTGCCCATTAAAGTAGGCGAGCCAACCGAAATGGAATGGCGCCAAGCGAAGACCAACTAATCCTCAAAAATTCGAACACCATCCCCTCGTCAGGCGGCTGCCTTCTCAAAAGGCCGCCAGCCTATCAATAGCAGCCGTCGGCCGCTAGGTGCTCAAATGCACAGCTTTGCCCACCCTCAACCCAAAACAAGCGCACTCTTTCGCTCCCAATCTCTCGCTCTCTCTCTCTCTCTCTCACTCTCCACTTCCACTCTCCTGATGCCCATCGATCAATGCCAAGTGGCGGCAAAGAAACGGAAGCGAAAAGGGATCCTTATTATTTCTCCCAGTGTTGATGTTGCTAAATTTGACTCTATTGAAATGGTGAAATGATTGAATCGGCTTCGAAGGGAGAGAGGAGGAGGTATATGGAATTTTGTGCCTGGCCAAAGCTCCACTCGTTGCCAAGTTGCGCAATGCTGCCCGGCTTCGGGCACAATTTCGGCCTGAGCTATAGAGTTGGTCTAGTTTTGGTCCACTCATTGTTGGTGATATTTCGGATCTGTTTGGCGCAAACCATGCAAACTTTATGCATCGAGCAACATCCGCCCCTCAGCACTTGGCCTCAATTTCCTCCTTGGGCAAAAACTTATCTCGCGCCACGACAAACGTTCCACTTTGGGCAGACTAGAAATAAACAAACAATCTCTCGCTGATAATCTCAAGCGAATGATAAATAATCAATCAATACTATTTATCATCCGCATTATTGACTCTTCTCTTTGTCGTTGCTCTTCCTTCCTCCTCTTGGCTCATCTCCTCTCTCACCCAAAAAGTGCACCACTCTTCCAAATGGCTCACCTTCCCATGCCTGAGCAAAAAGTCAAACCTCAAACGTGAATTTGATTAATGTCGCATCCATATCGCTCCCCTCGATCTTTCCCTAAGTCTAACCAGATCCTCTATCGTAATTTCACCGCCATCTCGACTTATCTCTGCTAGAGGCGACCGCAAACCTCATTTCGACAGAGCTACAAAAGTCAACATCCGAGGGGTCGATTTGCATTTTTTCCCATAAGTTGCCTGGCGCCATGAGTTTTCAACTGAAGCGAAAAAGTTCGCTCCCTTTTCCCTCATTCTGTTGACACTTCTTATCTGCAGGTTAACTCCTCCCTCCCTCTCACTCTCTCTCTCTCTCTGCCGTGCCGATCCTGCTTCGATTCGGCACCCATTCATCAGGCGGCTTGCATCATGGACAAGCTTCGTAGAGAGGAGCAGCCAGAGGACAATGGATTTTTGCGGGGGTTCGTATTGCGATATGATATTGAAAGGGTTCGAAAGACCGAGGGAGCTCTTAAATCTGCCGAAAAATAAAACTGCGCAGCTTAAATCTTCGAGCGATGTTCCAGAACAAGACCTATCATTATCATTGTTTACGTACATCACGAGCGCTCGGAGACATATCAGGTAAAATGTGTTCACCGCAGCCACACGGCCTCTCCATCCCTGAACTTCTGGCTCCAAGTCATATCTCGTTATCCCGGTTTCAGAGTCTCTTCGCGCAATAGCTACTGATTCCGATGTACAATCTGTACCGCGATCATGAGAGCTCGCAACATCAACCGAGGCTAGAGCACAAGATTGATCGCCCAGTCCGGATTATAATGTTGCAACAGAGTGGGAGCTCGAGGTTCTAGCGTTGGAGTGGCACGCGAAGCCTGGAACTCTGGAAATGGTATTGATTGGGTCTGTTGCTGAGGGTTCGATGAAAACATGTGGCCACCTGTCATTAACACTATGTTTGGTACTCGAAACTGATGGCAGGTAAATACATGCGAGAGTGGAATGGATTTTCAGATGGTGAGCGTGCAATTCGCGAGCCTAACTAATATGAGATGAGCTCGGTGTCACTGTTTCCCTAGTTAAAGCTAGTTTGCTCCACGTAAGCACATGCGATAATGGTAATGATGATGTAACTTTCGAATGATTGCGTGCAGAGAAACAATAATAGAGGTACTGTAGGGTCATGCATGTACATCCATCCACCTGCAGAAAATAGGCTATGCTCACTGCGTGATGCCCTCTAGGCCGCAAGTTGATCCGGATTTGAGGGAAAACAAAAGCAGTGCGAGGATGATATAAGTTTGTGCGCAATCAGTGTGTGAAAATTGGATTGACCAAAGGAGCGAGGCAAAGCTGAAATTTGGATTGTAATTGATTCAGTGCAGGAACAAACTATGCTAGATGAGAGCTCAAGTTGAGCTGTTGGTAACTGGGGATATCACGAATATGTGGTTTGGCACTGGTGTGAAAATTGACCATTATCTTATTTCTACGAGTGCCTATGCATCCGCCATCTCTAGTTGTCCGAATCAAGCGAGAGCGCTCTGGGTCAGGTAAACAATTTGATGCTCATCCAGCCAACTGTCAACCTGATGGCGGGCCGTGGGCAAACCAACATAACCCTTGTTTGAGACTATGGGAGCTAACGGGCTGCGAGAGTTTGAGAGGACGATAGAGTGTTCCCCCTTCACAAGGAGGAACACCACCCTCAGTCCGACTAAAATCTCGCCAGCAGAATGGCCAGGTATTTTAAAAATGCTGAAGGTTCCCTTCTCTAGAGAGTTCGGCCAAATTGGACTGTAGGGTTTATTTTGTGGTTTTGTGATCCTTCTTTGGCTGATATCTCGAGTTTGGAATCTGATACATTCAGTTACTCGACGATCAAGCTTTCATCTTGTATCGAATTGAATCTGACTACCAAATCGACCTCGGAGTTACGCCCACCTGTCGAATATGTAACAAACTTAGAGTGGCCATTGATGGGCTGTTTGTTTTTTCCGAGTTGAATGTTGAATAGTTGATTGGTCAAAACGAGCATTTGCTTGTAGTTTCGCTGACCGGCCACTATGATGGTTTGGCCAACGGCTTCCGGCCTTTGTTTGCCCCATCAGCCAGCGAGCAATTCAGTGCTCGATATGAGTCGATTGAGGCAGGAAGAAAGATGAGAGATGTTCCGTTATTAAATGGGCATGAAAGCGGCAATCTTTTGCCGCCACCACTACCAACGGCGGCAGCAGCAACAGGAGCGGCGGAAGGAAAATTTTGCCAAATTATAGGAGTGCTCGTCGGGATTGAAAGAAAAGCCACAGACCAAGTGGAAGCCTGCGAGAGGAAGCGAGATAGATGCAAACAGAGGCCAGAAGGTCGTTGATCTGCTCGAACTCATTGTTCTATCCTTCCCAAATTGCTCTATATGAGCGCAAGATGCTGAGCGCGATATCGGATTTTCGGCTTGGCCGTAGTTGGCATAATAGTTGCAGCATTAGCTTAGTCAGTTTGGTTTGTTGAGCCACAAAAGCTGGAGCAGTTTTGAGAAAACGTTTGTGTGCGAGAACAATTAATTAATATTAATTTCTCTCTCACCCATTTCAGTGCTCTCTCTTACTCGTTAATTGATCCCATCTTGGAATCTTTGCTCCAAAATTGTGAGGGCTCGTCGCCAAATAGGGCGGAAATTCTCCGAGGCTTCCTATCGCAAGTAGCAGTGTTTTTCAATGGAGCAAAACGGCCGACTCATGCCCTCGGTCGTCGTCTTCGAGATTTTATATCTCGGCCGCTTGATGTAGTTGGAAAATTTGGAGTAAGATAATTAAAACAGACTCGCCAGTGACGACTTTTGTTTTGCATCTGACCAGCGCGGCACAACAGCCTAACAATCCCAGCCTAGATCTCCAATTTGCCATCCTCTGGCCTCCTGAAGTATTTCGTAACCATCCAACTGGCTAGGAGAATAAATTGGCCCCTAGAATGAGCTTGCGCGCGATTTTTAGGACCGTTTTAGAGTACATAGATGAAAATTCCAAACCAAATCAGCTGAGACTTGGCCAAAGCAAAGGAAGGTCTCCTTTCTATCCACCTTAGACGATCGATACCTGGCTTTTACGTTGTGATTGGAAACCAATCGACAGAAGCTAGCAGCGGTCTGCAAGTGGGCGTGGAGGTAAAGTTCTGCCTCATCGTTCTCTTTCTATCACTCTGGGTCCTTAGTCGAACATTCTTTGTGAATATGAGAGCGATCACATCATTATCATATCTCATTAATTTTCCCGTTTTGCTTCGTTCATATGACCGTCGGTCCTCCTTCCTTTTGGTCATAGGGACTAAAACCCAAATGGGCGTAACTCGAGCCGCTCAAACGATTGAAAACACTCTTGCTCTTGAATAATTGGGATTGATTTCAATTTTGATCTACCTGAATACCTTTGCGTTTAAAAAATAGCCAGAACAAAGCTCACAACACTATCCCACTTCTTTCAACCAACGAGAGATTAAATTCCACTCGCTTTGCCGCGCCAAACATCGTTTCGCACCTGTAAGTTTAATTGATCTCTTCTCCAACGGAATCTACCCCCTAACCTGTGAGGGTATATCGCTTAAATTTCTCTCAACATAATCAGTCATCATTTGCTCCACTAAATCAGCTATTAGATTAATTCAAGAATTAGAATCACCTACGCCATCTAGCGAGTCGATATGATGATATTTTTTCAAGGAATGAATGGGTCTCGAGAAAACAAAGAGCCCAGCTTTTTGTTCTCCTTACAGCATTGCTCTGGCCAACTCTCTCTAGATTGTATTATAGCTCAGCATCTTGAGACACAAGTTACTGGTAGTGGCTTCCATGTCGTCAGTTTCGTTTTCATCGCGAATGAGCCAACTCGGAATCTGATTGATCGAGCCTGCTGAATTGATAGTGAGTGTAATTATTGAACTTTACTTTATCCTCGACCAGGTCAATGAGCTCGTGTAAGCTTCCGATCCCAAATCAACTAGACGAGCCTAGCCCCAGTTCGTTCCTGCGGTCTCAATGCATAGCCTACATCCATTCATTAGAAGTCAAGCTCAATGAATTGTCGCTTTCTCTCTCTCTCAGCAGCGATCTTCAACCCAGAGACATAGCGCCACGAACACTTGCTATTCAGCCGCTCTTCAATTTGATCAAAATTGCCTCCCTCGCCACAAACTCGCCTGGCTTGCAGCAAACTGCAGCAACAACCCCATCAGCATTGGACTTGATAGTGTACTCCATCTTCATTGCGCTCATGACAACCAAACTCTGGTCCTTCTTCACCGAGTCACCCGTTGAAACGAAAATTTTCTCTATGATTCCGGGCATCGGTGCACCTGCTTCCATCGGGTTGGATTTGCTGACACCTGAAACTGTATCACTTTGCTGAAAAACGTTATTCAGCTTGACCCTTGTGGCTCGATTTTCGCCAAAACTATCCTGAAGAATGAAGAGAGTTGATTTTCCGCTCTCGTCAACCAAAACGGGCGACTTGACCTTGAACTTATAGGTCTCCTGCTCGTGATTCAACCTCAGTATTACATTACCGTCATCTATGTCGAACTTGAAGGGAACATTTATCATATTTTTCGCGTCTCCTGTTAACCAAATGGAAACTTTAGCTGAGTTGTAGCTAAGCGCCTCGTAGGTGACACTTATTTCCTCGTCCATGGAATCAACACTAAGTTCAAATTTATGAATCGGCCTTTTCATTCCGATCTGTCTAAAAGATGCGAGCTCGCGCATTTGCTCGGCAATCTTCGAGTTGGCGGTCATGTGTCTGCTCACGGCGGCGCAAATCACAGGAATAAAGGATGGTTCCTCAGCGTAAGAGGTAAGAGTGTTGGTTTGCTCGTTTCTGTCCAGGAATAGCTGATTTTGATGTAGATCGATGAAATCAGTTCCTAAGTCAGCCTCTCGAAAGTGCCTGTTCGAGGACAGGCGAGTTAAAAAATCGATGTTTGTATGTAAACCCAGCACCCTATATTGTTTAAGTGCACGACTAAGCTTGTTCAAGGCTGTCTCGCGGTCTTCGTCCCAAACTACGAGCTTCGCAATCATGGGATCGTAATAAGGCGATATAAAGTCGCCCCCTATGACCCCTGTATCTATACGCACTTTTTCTCTCTCCAAACTAGAACTCTTCGTAAAAGAATCGGACATATTGTCTGGTAAACAAATGTAACTGAGGCGGCCAGTTTGGGGCAAAAAGTTGTCATCGGGTTGTTCAGCATAAATGCGCGCCTCAAATGCATGGCCTGAGATGGAAATCTCAGATTGCTTCTTGGGTAATCTTTCACCTGCTGCAACCCGAAGTTGCCACTCTACCAAATCGGTATTCGTTATCATCTCTGTGATTGGATGCTCAACTTGCAACCTCGTATTCATTTCCATGAAATAAAATTCGCCCGTCTGCTTATCTAATATAAATTCAACAGTTCCCGCGCCAACATAGTCGACCGCCTTGGCCGCAGCAACTGCCTTCTCACCAAGCTCTCGGCGCTGCCTTTCGCTTAGGAGAGGAGCTGGCGCCTCCTCAATAATCTTTTGGTGACGCCTTTGCACCGAGCAATCGCGCTCGAACAGGTAAACGTGGTTACCTTGTGTGTCACCAAAAACCTGCACCTCTACGTGCCTCGGTTTCAGGACAAACCTCTCGAGCAGCATCGATTGGTCGTTGAACGATTTCAAGGACTCGCGACGCGACGATTCAAGGGCCTCCAAGAAGTCCTCCTCTCTGAGAACAACTCTCATCCCTTTGCCACCCCCGCCTCTGACAGGTTTTATCAAGACTGGGAAGCCAATTTTTTTTGCTTCATCGAGCAACAGCTGATCATCCTGCTCGAGTCCATGATAACCAGGAACGACAGGAACACCGGCTTTGATCATGATCTCTTTGGACTCGTTTTTGATGCCCATAGTTCTTATCGATGACGCCTTTGGGCCCACAAATATCAATTGCTCATCCTGACAGCGTTGAGCGAACTCCACATTCTCGGACAAGAAGCCATAACCAGGGTGTATGGCGGAGGCGTTGAATTCTTTAGCAACTCTTATAATTTTATCCTGGTTTAGGTAGCTGTTTTGTGGTTCAGCCGCACCAACATAATGGGCCTCATCTGCAAGCTGAACGTGCATTGAATTGCTATCTATGGCTGAATATATAGCCAAGGTTTGGATATTCATCCGTTTGGCAGTTCTAATGATTCGGCAGGCAATTTCGCCCCTGTTAGCGATCAGGAGCTTTCTCACTGGAGGCAATTTAGATGCCATGTTTAATTGGGCTTTATGTTGAGATTTCTTGGATACTCATGAAACGTGGACAAAAATTAAGTCAATCAATTGTTTTCGTTCTAACCGACTGAATGAGCATTTTTCGCCGTCACATAACAGGCGATAATTCTCATGAAAGAAGCACTTTACTAGTTTTCGCAGCTGATACTATCTCAAAGCCTGGTTCTAGCGTCCTGCCAAGATCAAAGACGGCAGCTCGCGCGAAATCAATCGGCCATGAGCTCGCATCTATGAACTTTGCGAGAGCTCCACCGCGCTCAGATTTGTTTCAGGAATGACGTAGATCAACGAGCCAACAATTGGTGCTGCTAATCTAGAGGGTTATCCAGAATTGTGTGGAGAAACTAACTGTATGTTACCACAATCAGTGTCAAAACTTGTCCATCATGAGACTTGTATTTCAACTGAAGCCACATACCTTTCGTTACCAGTCACGCTTGTTTCCATTATGCAAGAGTGTGGGAGCTCAAAATCAAGGACCCAACTGGTTACAAGTGCTGATCGTAGTGACAATTTGAGCAATTTCGAACATCAAAGACGATCAGGACCAAAAGGACTAACAGAACAGAGAAGATCGCATCACCTCGGCTCGCCCAGTTCGACAGCTCAGAGAGCTGAGCACGCGCAAACTTCCCAGCTTAAAATGGGAAGCTGCGCGTGCAAGATGGTGGATGCACCTGCCGCGTGAGCCACCCATATATCCAATACTATTATAGCGGAATATCAGGAATTTCTAGGTTTGATTCGAGGTAGATTCATGCGGAACTACTATTGGGGTCAGTCTGGAAAGTCGCTGGCCCACTCGATTTAGCAGGAGATAACGGTCGAGAATTGATACTCAAACATGATTTTGGTAAGCAAGCGGAGCGCTATTGTTTGCTCCATCCTCAGTTGTTGGGCCATCATCATGTTGGCAATTATGGGCATGTTCCTCTATGCAAGATCTTTGACATTTGCAGAAGACTTGGAACTGCATGAAGCCATTGGCGAATACTCAAACATTGAGGAATTCATTGCAGAGGCCTACAAGAGGTACGCTAGCGCAGCTCATAATTGTTGGATTGCTGCCTGCTTTTACATTGCCACTTTAGCTTTCAGCTTACACCAGTACTACACAAATAGGAAGGTACAATATGGATTCTAATTTCGGCATTTTTGTTACGGTATGGTTGCCGGGCCTATCGCCGGACGATTTGTAATAGATGCTAAGGCTAATAAACGCTTCAGATTGAGATAGTTTGTGGTAGACGAATACCCTCTACCACAAGCATACCCAAGGATAACCATACAGTTTCGACCGTTAACTCAGAACAAATCTCAAGCTCGCAGAAGATTTGGGCTATATTTAGCCACAAGGGTCGCGTAAAAAAAACAACACTCAATCTGCCGGCTGGTTTCCACGAAAAACAACCAAAGTGGGGTCAGGTGGTAGACACCTCTCTCCCTCTTCATCTACTCTCGCAGTTCTTGCGTCTTTGGGAAGGAAAAATTTCAGATAGAGTTGCAATAGTAGGATCCAACAATTCAAGGTGTTCGAGTATACCATCTCAAGAAGGAAAAAACATTGATGTTTAAGTTATAGATATGAATTTTCAACGTTATTGTTATCTTGATAGTTGTTGTCATAATGGCCAGCCAATCTGATAGAGGCAGGGATGGTCATGTAGAGGTTATTGATCTTACTAATGAAACTACCAAGCACAATGAGACAATCACGATTGATGACTCGTTCGTCGCAATCGAAGAGGATGATTCGACGAAATCCGACATCAACGACTGCATTGAATACCCACCTCTTTCACCGATGTCTCTCTTCTTAAGCAGAAACGACAGCTCCTCAGACTCCTCATCGCTACCATCGAGGTTACCATCCCCATCTTCCATGTTGCCTTTCTGCCTGCAATCACCCAAATCGACGCCATCCCCCAAGATTATTAGAGCATCATCTCAGCCCTCTACGACAAAGAAGCCGAGGCTCACGGCAAGGAATCTCTACAAACAATCCCGTGAGGAGGCCAAGCAACTAAAACTTAAAAAGAAGGAAGAAGAAAAACTGCAGAAAGAGGTAAATCGAGCCAATGCAGCAAATAAGGCTCTGGACAACTGCACGGCAAAGATAAGTCGTAATATCCTCAATCTAGTAAACGATCCTGAGGAAACTGCCATCAAAACGCTTTTTGATGAAAGTATGATACAATATCAAATTACAGACGATCAAGCCGTCGAAAATGCAGTCACCTGGACATACAAGCGAGCTGAAATAGTTGGAGGATCTTGTGTCAACCGGTATAATGATTCGAAATGGATCATGGTTGTAATGCAAGGTAGCGAGTACCTACAGAAACTTCTGATTTATAAGACAAAACCAGATGACTCACAGTCACTCAAAAATTTTCTCTGTGATATCAGGCTCCGTTCAGATTCGGACATAGTATTGATTGTTTACAACCTAGCGAACCATTTAAAAAGCGAGAGGGCGAAAGATGCCAAGAACTACAGGAAAAATTTCAAGAATAGGTTCGAAGAGGGTAGAAATGAACCAATCGAATTGACTGAAGAAACTTCTCCCGCCATGTCAATAGGTACCACAGAGCTACAAGAGCTTAGATTAATGTTGGAGATGGAGTTCAAGCAGCAATATTCTGACTGGAAGTTACATATTGAATTCCATGAAAGGACAGGCGAGGTAGTGCAAACTTTTGTCAGGTACACTCTTTCCATAGCTAGATTGGCAACCAAACAAAGGACTCGAGCCTCGACAGGTCTAGATTGGGCGATCAACATGGACAAGGAACGGGCTGTTGACCCAACAAAATCTAGCGAAGATCTCAAAAGACTCTGGATGACCCAACTACAACAGTTCTCGCAGATTACACTCCCAATCGCTAAAGCGATTGCAGCAGAATACCCATCGCCTTTCGCCCTCTTAGACCAGTACAAGAACCTAACCTTGAGCGAGGCTGAGAACCTCTTGGCTGAATTGCATGTACAAAGGAACCTGAGACGTCAGATTGGTGCCAACATATCTCGGCGTATACACTGCTTTATGACTTGCAGAGATCCGAATGTCCATATAGGATTGACGTAATGATCCAAATCAATGAAAATATATTTATCATTGCCTGAGTTGTGCCGTACATGACGCATGATTGCGCCTCTTTTCCTGAGACGGTCTTCATCCTCGAACGCCGCCGGTCGAGTGCGCACCTTAGTGGCTACCGACTTCAAGGTCATTAAGGTGCCACTCACTCCAATTGTTCGTATTGCTAGAAAATTCATAGCTTCGCCTTGTCCTGACGCGATTGCGCGCGCTCCAACTTCTTCTACGAGGTTTCCTTGGTCTCCGCTCTACAGCTATTGGATAGCAGGCTCAGCGTCCGCAACGACGGCTATAGGAATAGAATTGCCGCCCAAATCGGAACAAAGACTAACTTCGTCGAATTTAGCTCGAACTCGCTTATTGCTAGTTCCGTTGCGACTTGCAGCCATAAACTAAGACCTCTGTGGCTAGTTTTTGTGACTTTACGGGACGTTAGTGCCGCAACTCGACGCGCACTAAAATATTTAGATGGCCAACGTACTCGACATGAGCAGTAGATCTGCTAGCAAGACCAATTTTGACTCTCCGCGGGAAGCATAGCTCCGGATGAGAGGCACCTCCACTAGTCGGAATCGCTAGGCGCGCGCTCTTTGTTTGATAATTTTTGAGCTGGTTCTTTGTTCCCCACTTCTGCTGAGGTTGATCGATTCTATGCTCGAAAGAGAAACATTAATGCTGTTTAGGCCTGAAATTTCACAAGTCTCCCACCAGATCCTTGATTTTCGGCAGGTGAGCGGAATTTGAGATGAGAGGCGACCTTTTTCGCATCACAGTTTGGGTATACAGTTTTTATATCTTTGAACAAAATCAGAATCCGAGTAATCGGACTCCGTTCGACGATGACTGTGCAGGAACGGTCTCAGAATGAAAGATCTGGATCAACTAAAAGTTTGCCCTTGAGAGAAGAAGGGCAAGTGGGACCTTCGCGGTGATTCCAATTATGGGTGAGATGTCGCACGTTGCGAGATATCCTCATTTGACCTTGATCTATCGCTCGCTAACACGAAAGCTTAACTCTCTTCGCAAGGTTCTCGCTAGGAATTAATTGGATTCCGGCTGAGATGTCAAAGTTTTGCCGCCAATTCTATCGTCAGGCTAGACTAAAACGATTGGACGCTACGCACAGGTTACGTGATGAAGGGAACTGCTCCTCTCTCTCTCTCACTCTTTCTTCGCCGGCCGAATTGGTTATATTCTCGGGCTGAACAAGCGCACTGAGAATTAATGGTGCATTTTATTCGAATCGAGTTTCATTGTTGACAGAATTGCGAGAGTTCTCGGTTATTCAGACCACCAAGCTTCATATATCCGCCGCCTAGCTCAAGAGTTCCGAAAGATAACTCTCTGAGCTGCTTCCTACTGTCTGAATGCGGACTAGCAGATTCGATCTCTTATCTCATCTACCATTGAGCATTGAGCCTTTCTTTTTATATCACTTCAACTCTCGTTTTATCTGCGTTTGTTGCTTGCTCTAGCCTGCGGATGGAATTGGATCGGAAAGATGTGCGCACAAGCGCAAGCTAACGTCTCTACTCTCCTTGACCTTGATAGATCTTCGTGCAACGAGCTCTCAAGGGTCCCTCGCTAGCGACTTAGATCTGTAAGTTTAAGCGACAAGAGCAGTGAAAACATGAAAACTCCTTCGAGTCACCAATTTCGCTCAGGATTTCCGGAGCGAAGACAGCAAGAAGCAATTGTTATGTACCGGAATCGATCCAAGAACACCGAGCACTATTGAGAAGCGCTGGCAAGCTTGACCCCAATTGCGATCAATTGGTCGAAGACAAATGTCTCAAGTAAAGCTCTCAATTCTACCCAGTTGCTCCTTTTAGCTTCGATCGTGTTTTCCTTGCAGGCTCAGCATCTCCAGTTTCCATTCAGCCGCCTCTCGCTAGTCCAATTTATCTCAAGGCATTGGATTACTCTGATTTGAGTCTGTTACTATGA